>WNFV01010888.1_pt1 | contig 11620 bp, 13 predicted proteins | sample 5400101 | NCBI WGS metagenome assembly WNFV01 (sample SAMN13153361, study PRJNA577476) | soil metagenome | isolation source: 115 cm soil or saprolite under grassland replicate 1 | place: USA:California | collected 2016-06-15
AAGATCGGCGACCGTGGTCGTGCGGAAATACCGCGCGATCTGCTCGGACGTCGCCTTCCACGACGCATGGGCGGCACACGCATGCTGATCCGAGCAGGTGGCGCGTCCCAGCAGACAGTGCCGCCGTTCCGTCTCGTCCTCGAAAGGATCCACGACGCAGGCCAGCTGCAGCCGCTCGGGCGCCATCGCGAGGCGAAAGCCGCCCGAGCGCCCCCGCACCGACTCGAGCACGCCATGCCGCACGAGCACCTGGCACGTCTTCGACAGGTAACTGGGTGGGATGCCCAGCTCCCCCGCCATCGCTTCCACGCCGACCGCACCGGCCTCGCCACGGGCCGCGAGGTAGAGCACGGCCCGTAGCGCGTATTCTGCGGTTTGTGAGAGCATCAGTTTCGCATCCGCTCAGAAGGCAGCCGTGATTCAGTGCGTGGGCATCGCGGCCAGCTGCGGCTGCCCAACCCGAATGAGACCGACGGCGCCCTTGGACGCGTCGGCGAACGCGTGCGTGACGAAGGCGTACATGCCCTCGCCCGACAGACCGCGCTCGAACGACGTCTCGAATACCGCACCGCCGCCGGCCGGAATGGTCACAGTCTGCACGCGCTCGAGCGGACGATCCGTAGTGCCATCGACGTAGACGCGGTCGAAGATCGCGCCGACCACGTGAAAGTCGCTGCGCAGGCTGGGGCCGGCGTTCAGCACGAAGATCCGGACGCGATCGCCTTCGGCGACCTGGAGCGGGTGGGCCTTGTACTGGTCCGCCCGGCCGTTGAAGACGACGTGGGATGGGCGGGCCTGCATCGCGGCTTCCCAATCCATGGGCGCGGGGCCCTGGTGCGCTGCGCGCGCGTAGAACTCGCTCTGGACGATGACGAATTCCTTGTCGGCGCGGCCCGGCCATCCGTCACGCGGGTCCACGATGATCGGCAGATACATGCCCTGCATGATGTGCATGAGCACGGGCGGCGTGCCACAGTGCACCACGTAGGCGCCGGGGTCGCGGGCCTCGAACTCGAAGGTGAGCGAGTCGCCCGGGGTGATGGTGCTGAACGCGCGGTTCATCGGAATCCGGGCGGCGTGGAAGTCAATCGAGTGCGGGAGCGGCGATTGGTTCACGAGCACCACCTTCACGTGGTCGCCCTGCCGGACCCGGATGACCGGACCCGGCACGGTGCCGCCGAAGGTCCAGCCCTCGTAGCGCACGCCATCCGCGATCTCGATCGTGTCGTGGGTGACCGGAATCCGGAACACCCGCGACGTCGCGTCCGTCGCCGGCTGGATCAGCGCCTGATGGGCCGGGGTGGTGGGCGTCTTCGTGACCGAGAAGTCGACGATCTCGGTGCGCGGCGCGCGTCGTGTGGTGGACAGCCTGGCCGCGGTGACTACGCTTGCGACGCCAAGCAGCATGAGCAATTGGCGGGTCATGGTTCAGCTCCTGTGACGGGTCCGTTTAAATCGGATTTACAGGTCCGATTTTAGACCCACCGGGCTGAAGCCACGTGAAAGGCAACATGAAGAAGCCTTCAATCCCCGAAATACGCCAGCCGGACCTCCAGCACGTCCGGCGCTTGCCCCAGGTGCTCCAGCACCCCGTTGGTGAGCGGCTGGTCCACGGTAATGGCCGCGAGGGCGTCCGTCCCCGGGGCCGACCGGCGGGCCTGGTGGTAGCTGCCGATGTTGATGCCGGCCTGGCCGAGCAGCGTCCCCACCCGCCCGATGACGCCTGGCACGTCGCGGTTGCGGATGATCAGCATCCAACCCTCGGGGGCCACGTCCACGTGGTAGTCGTCGATCCGGATCACCCGCCCGTGGCTGTTCCCGACGAGTGCGCCGGCGACGCGCACGCGGCCCTGCGCCGTCGCGAGCTTCACACCCACGGTGGTCTCGAACCCGGGCTCCGGGGTGCCCGTTTTGCGGGCGTGCTGGATGCCGCGCTCCTCGGCGATCAGCAGCGCGACCGGCCGGGGCGCCGCTTCATCCTTGCCGCCGTAGGCCACCTCGACCGACAGGACCGCGCCGTCCACCAGCGCCAGCGCGAGGCGGCCCAGCCGCCGCGACAGGTCGAGCAGCGGGCCCAGCCGGTGCAGCAGGTCGCCCGAGATCCCCGGCACGTTGATGGCGCACGAGAGGTCGCCCGCGAGCAGGGCGTCGCGCACCGCGCCGCAGATCTCCAGGCTCACCCGCTCCTGCGCCTCGGCGGTGGAGGCCGCGAGGTGGGGGGTGAGGATGACGCGGTCGAGCCGCCGCAGCGGCGAGTCGGCCGGGACCGGCTCGACCGCGAAGACGTCGATCGCGGCGCCCCCGATCCGCTTCGCCGTGATCGCCTCCACCAGCGCCTGCTCGTCCACCAGCTCGCCGCGCGCGGTGTTGATCACCACGGCGGTCGGCTTCATCAGCTGCAACCGATCCGCGTTCATCAGGTGGTGCGTCTGGTCGGTGTGCGCCACGTGCAGCGTGACCACGTCCGCCTGGCGCAGCAGCTGGTCGAGCGGCAGGAGCTTCACCTGGAGCTCGGCGGCGCGCTCGGGCGCGAGGTAGGGGTCGTGGCCGGTCACCTGCATGCCGAACGCGCGGGCGAGCTGGGCGACGTGGCCGCCGATCCGGCCCAGCCCCACGATGCCCATGGTCTTGCCGCGCAGCTCCGTGCCTTCGAACCGCTTGCGGTCCCACTCGCCGCGCCGCATCGCCTCCGCCGCCCACGGGATGTGGCGCACCAGCGCGAGCAACAGCCCCATCGCGTGCTCGGCGGCGCTGACCGTGTTCGCGCCCGGGGCGTTCATGACCGCGATCCCGCGGCGCGTCGCCGCGTGGACGTCGATGTTGTCGACGCCCGTCCCCGCCCGGGCGATCACCCGCAGGTTCGGCGCGCGCGTGAGCAGATCCGCCGTCACCCGCGTCTCACTGCGCACGATCAGCGCGTCCGCTCCGGCGAGCGCCCGCTCCAGCTCCTCGCGCGGCTTCCCGGCGACGCTCGCGACCTCGAGCTCCGGCGTCGCCGCGAGGAGCCGGAGCCCCGCTTCCTCCAGGCGGTCGGCGACGACGACGCGATGCCTCACGCCGGGATGCGTCACGAAACCAGGCCGCCCAGCAAGTCGAGCAGCTCGTTCAGCGCCCCGACCGTGTGGTCGCCCATGTGCCCGATCCGGATCGTCGTTTCCTTCAGGGGTCCGTATCCCGCGCCGATGGTCCAGCCCGCCTGCTGGAGCGCCCCGACGACTGCCTTGGCGTTCTTCCCATCCGGCAGCTTGAGGCACGACACGGTCCAGCTGCGCCGCCCCTCGCGCGGCAGGTACGCGACGCCGCGCTGCTCGCTCCATGCCTCCACACGCGCGCGCATCGCGTCGTGACGCCGCCAGCGCGCCTCCACCCCGCCCTCCCGGTCGATGCGCGCGAGCTGCGACTCCAGCGCGTAGAGCAGCGAGATCGCGGGCGTGTTGGTCGGCTGGTGCTTGGTCGTCGCCTCCTGGAAGCTCACGAGGTCGAAATACAGCCCGCGGCCGGGCAGGCCCTTGGCCCGCTCGAGCATGCGCTCGGACGCCACGCCGAGCGCGAGCCCGGGCGGAAGCGCCAGCGCTTTCTGCGAGCCGGTGAGGGCGAAGTCGAGGCCCCAGAGGTCGGTCTCCACGGGCGCGCCCGCGACCGACGTGACGGCGTCAACGAGCAGCAGCACGCCGTCGAACTCCCGCACGACCGCCGCGAGGCTCTCGAGGTCCTGGAGCACGCCCGTGGACGTCTCGGAGTGCACCAGGGTCACGGCGTCGACCGGAGTACGCCGCAGCGCGTCGCGCAGCATGTCGGGCTCGACGGCGCAGCCGAGCGGCACGTCCAGGCGGATGCACTCCTTGCCGCAGGCGCTCACCAGGTTGGCGAAGCGCCCGCTGAAGGAGCCGTTGACGAGGGAGAGCGCGCGCTGGCGCACGCCGTTGCGCACCGCCAGCTCCATGAAGCCCGTCGCCGAGGTCGTGCCGACCAGGACGGAGCGGGTGGTCCGGAACAGGCGCGCGAGCGGCTGCTCGAGCCCCGCGAGCAGCTGCTCCATGGCGCTCGAGCGGTGCCCGATCATGGGCCGCTGCATCGCGGCGAGGACCTCGGGGTGAACGTCCGTTGGGCCGGGCAGAAAAAAGCGCCCGAACGCGGGCGCCGTCATGTCGCGGCGCGGGCGAGCTCCTCGACCAGCCCCTCCTCGACCACTTCCTTCGTCCGCACGAGGCGAACCCCCTCGTCGCCCCACTCCTTGAGCAGGTGCTCCGATACGTCCTTGTCGATCCCGCGGATCGCGTCCGTGACGACGAACAGCCGGGTGTGGGGGCGCCGCTCGAGCAGTCCCTCGATCGCCGCCTTGTCACACACGTCCGTCGCGACCCCGTACAGCACGATGTCCTCGGGGTCGAGCAGCCCGACGACGGTCCCCACGTTCTCGTTGCTGAACACGTCGAAGCGGTGCTTGTGGAACAGGATGTCGCCCCGGTGAGCGCGGACCCGATCGGCGAGCGTCTTGGGATCGGTCGGCGCCGGCTCGATCACGAGCGGGTCCTTGAGGGCCGTTTCCGGGATCTTCTTCTGACCGGGCGTGCCGCGCATGCAATGCGGCGGGAAGGTGCTCTTCCAATCGGGCCGGTCGGAGATCTCCGGATGGCCCGCCACGTGGTCGTCCGCGCTCGCGATGATCCGGATGCCGCGCCGGTGGGCGTAATCCGTCAGCCCCCGCAGGTTCGGGATGATCTGCTCGGCCTCGGGCACGTACAGCTTGCCGTCGGCCTTCATGAAGTCGTACTGGGTGTCGACGTCCCAGAAGATGACGCGCGGCATGCCTCTCTCCTTGCGTAGGAACAGCCTGGGGAATTTCTCGGAGTACGTAGGAGGGTGTCAACAGGCTAGAGGCGAAGAGCCTTCGCCTCTAGATTTTCAGCACCACCGCCACCTCATCACAGCAGTTCTGCCTCGGGCAGCGCGCGCAGTCCGCCCAGACCTTGAGCGGGAAGTGCTCCTTCTCGGCGGCGACGAAGCCGAGCTTGAGGAAGAACGCGGGCTTCCTGGTGAGCGCGAGGACTTCGGCGAGCCGTTGCGCCCGCGCCTCCGCCAGGAGCGCCTCCATCAGCGCGCGTCCCACGCCGGTCCCCTGGTAGTCCTGGCGCACGGCCAGGCCCGCGACCTCAGCCAGATCGCGGGAATAGATCTTCAGCGAGCCGCAGCCGGCGATGCCGCCGTCGGGCGCTTCGGCCACGACGTACTCCTTGATATGGCGGCACAGGTCGTAGTTCGAGCGCGGCAGCAGATCCCCGGTGGCGACGTAGGGCGCCATCAGCTCCTCGAGTTGGGGGACGTCGGCGAGGGCGGCCGGGCGGACCTGGAAAGAGCGGGGCTCGGGGCTCGGGCTTCGGGGCTCGTGAATTCCGATCCCCGAGCCCCGAGCCCCGAGCCCCTTGAGGATTGGCAGCGCGCTCACGCGAGCACCTGCCCGAGGATCGCGACGCCCCGGTCGATCTCGTCGGTGGTGACGACGAGCGGCGGCACCAGGCGGATCACCTGCGGGCCGGCCGTGGCCACGAGCAGGCCGCGCTCCCGAGCCGCGGTGACGAGCGGCGCCGCGGGCTCCGCCAGCTCGAGGCCCCACATGAGGCCGCGTCCCCGGGCGGCGCGCACGCGCGGCGACCGTGCGGCGAGCCGGGCCAGGCGCTCCCCCAGCCATTCCCCCTTCCGCCGCACCGCCGCGAGGAACTCGGGCTCGGCGATCGTGCGCACCACGTCGAGCGCCACCGTCGCGACCAGCGGCCCGCCGCCGAACGTGGTCGCGTGGTCCCCCGGCTGGAGCGACGCGGCGATCGCGTCATTCAGGAGCACGGCCCCCATCGGCAGCCCGCCGGCGAGCGGCTTCGCGAGGGTGAGCATGTCGGGGACGACGCCGGTCTGCTCGTAGGCGAACAGCGTCCCCGTGCGACCCAGGCCGCACTGCACCTCGTCAAAGACCAACGCGGCGCGCCGCGCGTCGCACAGCTCGCGCAGGAACGCGAGCCAGCCGCCCTCCACCGGCCGGACGCCGCCTTCCCCCTGCAGCGGCTCGATGATGACGGCGGCCGTGCCCGACTCCGTGACGGCGCGCTCGGCGGCCGCCCAGTCGCCGAGCGGGACGATCTCGATCCCGGGAACGAGCGGCTCGAACGGCGCGCGGTAGTCCGGCCGGTCGGTCGCGGCGAGCGACGCGAACAGGCGCCCGTGGAACGACCCCGTGAACGCGACGATACCGGTCTTCCCCGACCACTTGCGGGCGAACTTGAACGCGCCCTCGTTCGCCTCGGCGCCCGAGTTGCAGAAGAAGACCCGGCCGGCGAACGAGCGGACGGTCAGCTCCTCGGCGAGTCGTTCGCCGGGCTCCGACCGGAACAGGTTGGAAACGTGGATCAGGCCCGTGTCGAGGGCCCGCTCGATCGCGCGGCGGACGACGGGATGGTTGTAACCGAGCGCGTTCACCGCGATCCCGGCCACGAAGTCGAGATAGCGCGAGCCGTCCTCCGCGACGAGCTCCGCCCCGTCCCCCGCCACGAAGACGGGGCCGACACGGGCGTACACGCCGAGCAGGGCCGAAACGGCCGGGGGCGCGGGGGGCGCGGCGGTCACGCGGGCTGGACGGCGGCGGCGAGGATGCGGGTGCCCGCCGCGGGTTGGTCGAGCAGGTGCAGGTCGCCGATCCGCACGGCGCGGGCGCCCGCGCGGAGGGCGGCCGCCGCGGCCCGGAGCTTGGCCGCCATGCCGTCGGTCGCCGCCCCCAGCTCGATGAGCGCCTCGACGTCTCCGGTCGCGAGCGAGGGCTGTACCACGCCCTCCACGCGCACGCCGGGCACGTCGGAGACGAACAGCAGCTCCGCGGCGCAGAGCGCGCCCGCAACCGCCGCCGCCGCGTCGTCCGCGTTGACGTTGAGCGGCGGGCCGCCCTCCGAACCGGGGGCGCCGGGGGCGATCGGGGCGATCACGGGCGTGAGACCCGCGAGCAGCAGGCTGTGGAGCAGCGAGGCCCGGACCTCGACGATCTCGCCCACGTGCCCGAGGCCACCCGGCGCGGGGCGAGCGGCGAGCAGTCCGCCGTCCACCCCCGACAGGCCAAGCGCGTCGAGCCCCGCGGCGCGCAGGGCCGCCACGACGCGGCGGTTGGTGGGCCCGGCGAGCACCATCTCCACGACCTCCGCCACCTCAGGGCTCGTCACCCGCAGCCCCTCGCGCTGCTCGACCGGGAGGCCGAGCCGGCGGGACAACGCGCTCACCGCCGGCCCGCCGCCGTGCACCACCACGACGTGCCCGGCCGTTACGAGGGCCCGCGCGCACGCGGCCAGCCAATCGGGACGCTCGAGCGCCCGGCCGCCGAGCTTGACGACGCGGACGCTCAACATGCCAGTCCCAGGGTCTCCGGCAGCCCGAGCATCACGTTCATGTTCTGGATCGCCTGCCCCGCCGCGCCCTTCACGAGGTTGTCGATCGCCGCAATCACGGTGAGCCGCGGGCGCCGCACGTTGGCGACCGACGCCACGCCGATCGCCACGCGGTTCCGATACACCACGTCCTGGAGCGACGGCAGCGAGCCGTGCATGACCACCACACAAGGCTCGTCGGCGTACACGGTCTCGTAGAGCCCTTCCGCCGTGGCCTGGTCGAGCACCCGGGTGAGCGGGACATGGATGGTTTCCAGGATTCCCCGCTTCACCGGGAGGAGGTGCGGCGTGAACACCAGGTCCCCGGTGAAGCCGCTCTCCCGCGCCAGCGTCGCCTTGAGCTCCGGGAGGTGCCGGTGCCCGTTGCCCACCGCGTACGCGCGAAAGTCTTCCGCGACCTCGCCGAACAGGAGCTCGCGCCTGGGCGCGCGGCCGGCGCCGGTCACCCCCGACGCCGCGTCGATCACCACCTCGCGCGACGCGTCGATCACCCCCTCCCGCGCGAGCGGGATCAGGGCGAGGAGCGCGGCGGTGGGATAACACCCGGGATTGGCGACCAATTCGGCCTCCGCCACGCGGGGCCGCGTCACCTCCGTGAGGCCGTACACCGCCTCGGGGGACAGGCGGAAATCGGCCGACAGATCCACCGCCCGCTTGCCGGCGGCCCGGGCGGCGTGCACGTAGCGGCCGGACACGCCGTGCGGCAGGGCGGACAGCAGGACTTCGGCGCGAGCGAGCGGCGCGTCGTCGGCCCGCAGGAGCCGGTGACCTTCGATCACCCGGCCCGCAGCGGACTCCGCGCTCGCAAAGACGACCGAGGCCCCGGGATGCCGGGCCAGGAGCCGCAGCAGCTCCTGCCCGACGTACCCGGAGGCCCCGAGGACGCCGACGGGGACGGGTGCATTAATATTCATTTTGACGGAAAAATATGCACTCCCGGCGGGAATGCAAGGGGCGCGGTCAGGGCCCGGGAATCGTGGTCGTGGCCACCGGGCCGCACATGGGGACGCCTTCCTTGGTCGCGGGGGCCAGCGGCGTCGACCCCACGTAGACCGCGCACAGCTGGGTGCCACGCGCGTCCGTGAGCGACGCGCTCCACCCGTCCGGCGTCAGCGTGATCGCCGGCATCCTGTTGCCGCTCGTCACGGCGTAGTTGACCAGGGTCGTGGTGTACTTGAGAGAGTCGGCAAACGCGCTCTCCTCGTGCGTCACCAGGTTTCGCAGGTCGCTCTTCATGGCCGCGGTCTGCGCTTTTCCCCTGGCCGCCGTGATCCTCGGGATCGCGATGGCGGCGATCACGCTCATGATCGCCACCACGATGACCAGCTCGATGATCGTGAAGCCATGGCGCTTCATGGTCGGCATTGCTCCCGCGCCAAACGTCACCCTGAAAGAGACCCGCTGCGAGGCATCCCGGTAAGTAGGCTATTACACTCTCTCGAGGCGCGGGTTCGGCCGGTACGGCCGCCCGACTTTCCCGCACGGTTTCCCCTCCACCCGCACCACGTCGGCGGTGAAGTCGAACCGACCCCGGAACAGGCTCGAACCGACCCCGTACATGTCCACGGGGACGCCCTGCTCCTCGAACTGCCGGATCTTCTCCACCGTGAAGCCCCCCGAGACGACGATTTTCACCTGCAGGAACCCCTCCCGGTCGAGCGCCCGTCGCACGTTCCAGACGAGCTGTGGGTTGACCCCGGTGGGTTTGAACGTCCCCATCTGGGGGATCACCGACTTGTCGACCAGCGTCTCGGAGGTATCGATCCGGACGCCGTAGAGTCGCTCGCCCAGGGCGCGCGCCACCTTGAGCGTGGTGCCGACGCAGTCGTTCTCGAAGTCGACCAGGGTGATGAGCCGCACGCTCGGGTCCATGAGCTGGGCGAACTTCCGGGACGCAAGAACGGTGTCGCCGCCGTAGGCGGCGATGAGGGCGTGCGGCACGGTGCCGATCCCCTCGGAGCCCCACCAGGAGGCCTGGGCGTCGGTCGAGACCCCGATCGCGCCCGCGATGTGGGCTGCGTAGCCGTCTCCCGTCTGCACCAGCCAGTGGTCGTGCCGGGCTGGGAAGAACATCACCTGCTTCGGCTGCGCCGCCTCGACGACGCGGCGCGTGTTGGTTCCCACCTTGGTGCGCCGCGCCAGCACGCCGAGGTAGAGCGTCTCCAGGTGCGCGAACGCATCGTACGGCCCCTCGATCAGCAGCACCGTCTCCCACGGCTCGATCTCGTCCCCGTCGTACAGCGCGTAGGCCTGCACCTCCTCCCACTGGACGCTGCACAGCTTGAGGATGGCGATCGCCTCGTCGATCCCGCCAAGGAAGGCGTGCCCCTTGCCGAAAACCTGCATCGTCACGCAGGGCCGATGCTTGTCCTTGAGCAGCAGCTCCCGGGTGCGCACGAAATACTTATCCGAGTAGTAGCCCTCTCGCATCTTCTCGACGGGGAGATGGAAGATCGAGGGGTCGAGCCGCGGCTTGCGGAGCATCACGGGAAATATGGGGCTCAGCGCGCGCTGGGCCAGCCGAACGTGGCGACGAGCGTGTCGCCGCCCGTGAGCGCGAGCCGGCGGGCGACGTTGTCGAGCCGCCCGCAGCGGACGCGAGCCGGCCCGCCCGAGTCGGGGACGCGGAGCCGCAGGCAGACGACGTCGGCGTCCGCGGCGAAGGCGCTATCGCGACCGGTGCGGGGCGGGTCGGGCCGCTCGAGCGCGACGTCGAACGCGAACGACTCGCCGCCCAGGGCGAAGCTGACGCGGCTCCCCGGCGCTTCCGGGACCAGGTCGAGCGCGCGCGCGCTCGACGCGGTATCCCCCCGCACGAGCGACAGCCGCACCAGCACGCGCCGGGGCGGGACGACCGCCTGGGCATGAAAGGCGATCGCGCTGTCGACGAGCGTGATCTCTTCGCTGGCTCGGGTTTGGCCGGCGGCGAACTCGCGGATCAGCGTGATCTCGACCCACAGCGCGCCGGGCTGGCCCGGCCGATCGGGGCCGAAGGGATAGAGCCGCGCGGTCCCGCCCCAGCCGACGCGCGCCCACCGCCGGTAGCTGTCCTCCTCCCAGAGCGGCAGCCCGCGCCGCGACCGGCCGACCTGGCGCCGGGTGAAGAACAGCCCCGCCAGGTTCACGGTGTCCGGCTCGGGGAGGGTGCCGAACAGCCCCTGCAGCTCGACCGCGCCGGTGCGGACCGACAGCCGGAGGTCCGTGTCGGGCGGCCCGCTCACGACGGCCGTCGCCAGCAGCCGCGTGGCCGGGCCGGCGCGCTCGAGCAGACGCAGGCGATAGGTCACGCGGTAATTCGGCGCTTGCGGGGCGGCCGCGAGGAGTGCGGTCGCCGCGAGCGCGCTACTGCGCCACGAGCGTCGCACGCGTGGCCTCGAGCGAGCCCGGGCCGGGCCGGCCCCATCGCAGCTGGGCGAACCAGCCCGCCGCCGCCCCGGCGACCAGGCTGATCACCATCCACAGCGCGAGCGTCCGCCCGCGGATCGCCGGCCGGGGCACGGTCCGGGCATCCGGCTGCCCGGCGGAGCGTGCGAACGCCACCCGCATCTCGAGGTGGCTCACCCGGGCTTCGGCGCAGTGCCGGCACCCGGCGAGATGGCGGGCCAGCGCCGCGCGCTCGGGCAGGCTGAGCTCGCCGTCCAGGTCCAGGTCGATCTGCCGCGCCCAGTCTTCATGCATCATGGAAGCTCTTCCCGGATTCGATAGCGCAGGGCGCGGCGCTGCATCCACCGCACCGCGAGGGCGTCCGCGAACGACCGGAACACCCGGTTCCACATCCCGTACTTGGTCCGGCCGAAGCGCCGCGGCCGGTGCCCCACGGGGACTTCCGCCACCGTTCCACCGCACATCCGGATCAGCGTCGGGAGGAAGCGGTGCATCCCGTTGAAGAGCGGCACGGCGCGCACCGCGTCGGCGTGGAACGCCTTGAGCGAGCACCCGGTGTCGCGGATCGTCTCGCGGTTCAGCCGGTTGCGGATCCCGTTCGCGATCCGGCTCTGCAGCCGCTTCCAGCCCGAGTCCCGCCGGTCCACCCGGTAGCCTGCGACCGCCGTCGCGGGCTACCGGGTGGACCGGCGGGACTCGGGCTGGAAGCGGTTGCAGAGCCGGATCGCGAACGGGGTGCGCAACCGGCTGAACCGCGAGACGATCCGCGACACCGGATGCTCGCTCAAGGCGTTCCACGCCGACGCGGTGCGCGC
>WNFV01010896.1_pt1 | contig 11620 bp, 12 predicted proteins | sample 5400101 | NCBI WGS metagenome assembly WNFV01 (sample SAMN13153361, study PRJNA577476) | soil metagenome | isolation source: 115 cm soil or saprolite under grassland replicate 1 | place: USA:California | collected 2016-06-15
GACGCGCCGGCCGCCAACGCCAAGTTCCACAAGATGGACCGGCGTGACTTCGCAGCCGAGTTCCCGCTCGAGTGGGCGCTGAAGGACGTCGACCTCGCGATTGGTGCCGCACACGGCGGCACGCTGCCGCTGCTGGCCGCGCTCTCCGGCCAGTGGCATACCGCCGTGGCCGCCGGGCACGGCCGCCAGGATGTCAGCGCCGCCCGCCTGGCACTTGGCAGCCCAAGCCACGGCAGCCCACGCCAGAAAGGCTAGAAATTCCGGCGCGCCACCAGCCGGGCGAGAGGAAGCCGCGATGAGCACAGCGAGCCGAGCGCGGAGGCGAGCCGATGAGCACAGCGAGCCGACAGCGAGTGAGCACCGCCGGCCCGCCAGGGCCGGCGAGCGCAGCGAGCGCGGAGGCGAGCCGATGAGCACAGCGACGTGGGCCGACACGTTCCTGGCCGGGGCGCGGTGCGTCGGTGTCGAGCCGGCGCGGGCCGCGGTGTTCGAGGACGCGCTCGCGGGTGTCGCGGCCGGCCGGGCCGGCGGGTTCGGGTTCGTGGCAGGTGTGGACCGGACCGGACACGCGGACGCCCTCCGGGCGCACGGCGCCGACATCGTGGTCAGCGACCTGGCCGAGCTGCTGGACGGTGCGAATGGGGAAGCCGCCCGATGATCGGCGGGGTTGCGTTTCCGGTCGAGCCCTGGTGTGTCCGGGAGCGCGGGCTCGACCTCGATCTGCTGGCCCGGACGGAGTCGCTGTTCGCGCTGTCGAACGGCCACATCGGGCTGCGCGGCAACCTGGACGAGGGCGAGCCGTACGGGATCCCGGGCACCTACCTCAACTCGTTCTATGAGGTGCGGCCGTTGCCGTATGCCGAGCGCGGCTACGGCTACCCGGAGTCCGGCCAGACGGTCGTGAATGTCACCAACGGCAAGCTGATCCGGTTGCTGGTCGACGACGCACCGTTCGACGTCCGGTACGGACGGCTGCTGGAGCATGAGCGGGTGTTGGACGTGCGCGCCGGAACGCTGACCCGTCATGCCGACTGGGAGTCGCCGAGCGGCCGTCGGGTCCGGGTGCGGTCGACCCGGCTTGTGTCGTTCACGCAGCGGGCGGTCGCCGCGATCGAGTACCTGGTCGAGCCTGTCGATGCGTCGACACGGCTGGTCATGCAGTCGGAGCTGGTGGCCAACGAGCCGAACCCGCCGCGCTCCAGTGACCCGCGGGTGGCCGCCGTGCTGGAGAATCCGCTGGCCGCCCTGGGCCAGGATCTCCATGACTACGGGGCGGTGCTGCTGCACCGAACCCGGCACAGCGGGCTGCAGGTGGCGGCCGGCGTGGACCACCTCGTCGAGGAGCCGGGCGAGGTGAGCGTGGAGAGCGCGGCAACGGAGGACTGGGCGCGTATCACGTTCGTCTGCACGCTCGAGCCGGGGCAGCGGCTGCGCATCGTGAAGCTGCTCGCCTACGGGTGGTCCAACCTGCGGTCCACGGCGGCGCTGCGAGATCAGGTTGCCGCCGCGCTGACCCGCGCCCGGCGCACCGGCCTCGCGGACCTGCTCGCCGAGCAGCGGGCGTACCTGGAGGAGTTCTGGGACGGCGCCGACGTGCGGGTCGAGGGCGACCCGGAATTGCAGCAGGCGGTCCGGTTCGGGCTGTTCCACGTGCTGCAGACCGGCGCCCGGGCGGAGCGCCGCTGCCTGCCCGCGAAGGGGTTGACCGGGCCCGGCTACGACGGGCACACGTTCTGGGACAGCGAGGCGTACGTGCTGCCGGTGCTCACCTACACCCAGCCGCGCAGGCCGCCGCCGACGCGCTGCGCTGGCGGCACTCCACGCTCGACCTGGCCAAGGAGCGCGCCGCCACGCTGGGGCTGCGCGGAGCCGCGTTCCCGTGGCGCACCATCCATGGCCAGGAGTGCTCCGGCTACTGGCCGGCCGGCACCGCGGCGTTCCACATCAACGCCGACATCGCCGCCGCGGTGACCCGCTACCGGTCGGTGACCGGTGACGAGACGCTGGAGATCGAGGCCGGGCTGGAGCTACTGGTCGAGACCGCCCGGCTGTGGATGTCGCTGGGGCACCACGACGTCGAGGGCGCCTGGCACATCGCCGGTGTGACCGGGCCGGACGAGTACACCGCCATCGTGACCGACAACGTGTTCACCAACCTTGCGGCCGCCCACAACCTGCGCAGCGCGGCCGAGGCCGCAGAACGCCACCCCGGCCTGGCCCGCGACCTCGGCGTCACCGTCGAGGAGATCGCGGCCTGGCGGGACGCGGCTGACGCGGTCAACGTCCCGTACGACACCACTCTGCGCGTGCACCAGCAGAGCGCGGGGTTCACCCGGCTGCCCGCGTGGGACTTCGAGGCGTCCCGCGACAAATACCCGTTGCTACTGCACGCGCCGTACTTCGACCTGTACCGCCGCCAAGTAGTCAAACAGGCCGACCTCATGCTGGCCCAGTACTGGTACGGCCACCTCTTCGACGAAGAGGACAAGGCGCGCAATGTCGACTACTACGAGCGGCGCACCGTCCGTGACTCGTCGCTGTCCGCCGCCGTCCAGGCGGTGACCGCCGCCGAGGTGGGACACCTGGAGCTCGCGTACGACTATGCCTACGAGGCAGCCCAGATCGATCTACGAGACATCGATCACAACAGCGGGGACGGGCTGCACATCGCCTCACTCGCCGGCGTCTGGACGGCGCTGGTCGCCGGGTTCGGCGGCCTGCGTGAGTACGACGGGCTGCTGTCGTTCGCCCCGCAGCTTCCGGACCGCATCAGCCGGCTGAGCTTCACCGTGCGCTGGCGCGGCCTACGACTGCGAGTCGACATCGAGAACGACCGGGCCACCTACACACTTCAGGACGGGCCCGAGTCCTCGCTGGCGTTCCACCACAACGGAAAAGACATCACCGTGACCACCGGAAACCCCGTCAGCGAACAGATCCGCAAGCGCCCGCCCATACTGCCCCGCCCGCCCCAGCCGCCCGGCCGCGAGCCCACGCACCCGGGAATACCCCAGGGTCCGAGTTAATGCCGCGGCGGCTACTCGGCGCCGACGACCTGGAAGTCCTGGTTGACGAAGATGTGGTGCGGCCAATTGACGCCGATGTAGTGGGCCTCGTACTCGCCGTTGCTCAGCTTCACAACACGGTCGACGACGCCCCCGGGGTAGGCGGCCAGCGCAGCTTCCGTCGCCTTGTTCGCTGCCGTTCCGCTGACGATCGTCCCCGACCCCTCACTGTAGTTCGGCGGGATCTGACCGACCTGCTTTGACGTGGTCGGTGCACCGCGCTGGAAGGGGATCACCCCTGCCGCCAAGGAAGCCGCAGATCCGCCGCCGTCAGTCGGTTGCACGATGACCTGCGTGGCCGTGATGGTCGTTCCGCTGGTCGTCCCGAGTACCAGGACGCTTTCGCCTGTTGTAATGGCACTCGCCGAGGTCGAGCTCGTCCCCTTCTGGTATGTCGTAGCGGACGCCCCGTCGACGGCCACCTTCTGACCCGCTGATGTCGACATTGTGAAGCTCGACGTCGCCACGCTGTCGACCGTGCCGGATGCTCCCCCTGAGGCTGGTCCCGACCGGGCGTTGGATCCCCCGCCGCCGGCTCCGAGACCGCCGGCGACGCCGCTGCCGGGCACGAGGTTCCCGGATGGTGCCGAGGGAGACGCGGCGAGTACGAGGGAAAGTCCGATCACCGCACACATCAGCGCAGCGGCCACGATCCATCCACTTCTTCTGTTCGACAGCAAACGCCGTACCCTTGGCCGGCGTGCCTGCTCGGCCATGGTTACCGAGGCCGACGAGTCTGGCGAAGACGCCGGCGGGGGAAGCGGCGCAGCGCCGACGTCGCCTGAACTTCCGGCAACCGGCGGCCCTGACGTCGCGCCCGAAACGCGGCCAGCGGGAAGGGTCTCGTGCGGGCTTGTCGGTCGTACTCGTGCATGATGGCGCTCCTCTTACTTTAGGCAGCTACGCAGAGAGTGCCGGCCGTTCATGTGCGGTCCATGTAGGCGGCCTGTGATGGGACTGTGACTGCTCCGAACCCTCCTGTCCCTCATTGCCCGGAAGCTCGTCTGGGGCGCTGGTAGGTCTTCGCGGCGGATCGCTAGACGATTGATTCCTGATTGATCAGTCGACTCAGCCAGGGTCTCGTGGGGAGAAGGCCGTCGTCGCGCCCGCCGCCCGCGGAACAGCCGTGCTCGGGACCATGGACAGCGGCCGGGCCACGGCCTCCAGTGGCTTCCGTTCGGCGGGCACGCCGAGGATGATCTCGGTGATGCCGCCGATGACCATGACTGCGCCGCCGATGAGGTGGCCGTACAACACCGGGCCGACGGCGCCGAAGCACTGGGCAATGGCGAAGAACACCGAGATCGCCTGCGCGCGCACCTCCAGCGGGAAGATCTCGCTGACCGTGAGGTAGGCGGCGCTGGCGCCGGCGGAGGCGAGGAAGAAGATGACGCACCAGGCGAGGGTCTGGGTGATCGCGGTCAGGACGCCCTGGTCGAACAGGTACGCGGTCACCGCGAGCAGGACGCCGGACAGGATGTAGGTCCCGCTGATCATCTGCTTGCGGCCCACGGTGTCGAACAGCCGGCCGATGGTGAGGGGCCGAGCAGGTTTCCGGCGGCGAACCCGATCAGGTAGATCGGCGCATTGGCCGCATTGACGCCGTAGAAATGGGTCAGCACCAGCGCGTAGGTGAAAAAGATCGCGTTGTACAGGAACGACTGGGTGATCATCAAGGTTGCCCCGAGCACCGACCGCCGCCATTGGTTGACGAGCACCCGGAAGAGGGTGCGGTAGTCGGCGGGCGCCGGCCTGATCTCGATTGCCTCGCGCTCCGCCACCGACTGCAGGGATCGGCCGGAGGAACGCACCTGCGCCTCGATTGCGGTCATGGTGTGTTCCGCGTCCGCCACCCGGCCGTGCATGAGCAGCCAGCGCGGGCTCTCCGGCAGGTTGCGCCGCACGACCAGGATGACGACGGCCAGGGCGGGTCCGAGCAGGAAACCGAGGCGCCAGCCCAGCGCCGGGGACAGCACGTGCAGGAACAACAGCGCGCCCAGGGTGCCGAGGATCGCGCCGGCCCAGTAGGTCCCGTTGACGCCGATGTCGACCCGTCCCCGGTAGCGTGCCGGGATCATCTCGTCGATCGCCGAATTGATCGCGGCATACTCGCCGCCGATACCGGTGCCCGCGATGAAGCGGGTAGCGAAGAGGTAGACGACCCAGCCGGTTCCATGACCCAGGGTCAGCGCGGTGAGGCCGCTGCCGACGAGGTACACCGCCAGTACACCGCCAGTGTCACCATGAACAGGTTGCGCCGTCCGAGCCGGTCGGACAGCCTCCCGAAAACCAGGGCGCCGACGACCTCACCGACCAGATAGACGGTGGCGATGGCGCCGACCGCTGTCGTGGACATATGCAGCGTGTCGGCCTGACCGAGCACGCCCGCGACCGAACTGGCAATGGTGATCTCCAGGCCGTCGAGTATCCAGGCCACGCCGAGAGCGAGAATCAGCCGAGTGTGAAACGGCGTCCAGGTCAGCCGATCCAGTCTGGCGGGGATCAGGCTCCGGATCATTCCGGATGACGTATCAGTACTGACAAGCACCTCTGGGCTCCCTTCGCTGCTCGGTGCGGCCGCATCCCGGGCCGACACCCCGCGCGCGTTCAGAGCCACCGTCCCGCCACAGACGCGAGGTGTCGTCACGCCAGCGCCCGAACCCACTACCGGCTAGCGGTAACCCGACGCGCAGGTGGCTGGTGTGAAGCCTGATGCCGGTGAGCCGGGACCGGTCGTCTGGATCATGAGGGACGCCGGTCGGGTGGGTGCGTGGACGTCAGCAGAGGGGAACGGTCAGGCGGAACGTCAATCGGCATCCTTGGCCAACGCGAGCTCGAGTGGAAGCTCCGCTGTGATGTGCGTCCCGCCGCCGGCACCGCTGCGGACTTGGATCGAGCCGCCCAGAGCCTCGACGCGGTCGGCAAGACCGACCAGGCCGGAACCGCGCGCCGGATCGGCCCGGCCGACGCCGTCGTCGCGAATCGACAGCAGCAGGCTGTCGTAGCTCGTGGCGAGCGAAACCTCGATGCGTGAGGCCTGCGCATGCTTCGTCGCGTTGGCCAGCGCCTCCGACGCAACGTAGTACGCGGCGACCTCGATCGGCTCAGGCAGCCGCGTGTCCACCGAAACGTCGAGCTCGACCGGGATCGCCGAGCGGCGCGCGAGGGTTCGCAACGCCGGGCCGAGACCGCCCTGGGAGAGGATCGCGGGGTGGATCCCGCGCGAGATCTCCTGCAGGTCTTCGACCGCATCGGCAAGTCCGGTGGCGATGCGGGACAACTCGGCTCGAAGGTCGCCCCTGTCGGGAGGGAAGTTGGCCTCCGCGGCGCGTACCGCCAGCCCGAGCGAGACCAGCCGCTGCTGCGTGCCGTCGTGCAGGTCTCGCTCGATCCGGCGGCGAGCCTGATCCGACGCGGCGACGATCCGTCTGCGCGAGGCGGCGAGCTCCGACCTGCTCTCCGCGTTCGCGATCGCGGTCGCGACGAGCTCGGCGAACTTCTCCAGGCGCTCCTCGGTGCCGAGCGGCAGCGGCCCTTTCGCCGACAGACTCATCGTGCCCCAAAGACGGCCCTCCACGATGATCGGGCTCGCAACCGTCGAGGCCAGCCCCAGGCGATGTCCCGTTTCGTGAACCGGTCCGCTGGCTGACGGCCAGTTTCTCGCGTCGATACGGGCGGAGCGTGCGGTGCGATACACCTGGGTCGAGGCCAGTGCATCGTCGAGCTCCCACCGTGTTCCCATCGGGATGCCTGGAATGCTCCGCCCCACGCCGACGACCACGATCGCCGGCGGGTTGTGCTCGAATCTGGCGACCGCTGCGGTATCTGAGCCCAACAGGCGACCGACCTCGTCGCAGACGGCCGAGAAGATCTCGGCAGGCGGTACGCCCTGCGCGACCAGCATCGCCATCCGCCGCAGCGTCGCCTGCTCCTTGGCGACACGTTCAAGAGCCGCCCGCGACTCGGCATTCTCAATCGCGGTCGCGAGCAGCTCGGTGAAGTCCGCCAGCCGCGCCTCGGTGTCTTGCGGCAGCGGGTCATGCTCGGTGGTGGCAACGGTCATCGCTCCCCAGAGGCGTCCCGCCACGACAACCGGAACTCCGACCGTGGAACGAACGCCCCTGCGACGGACGGCGTCCGCGATCTCGCCTTCCGGCTGCGAGTAGTCGTCGACGCGGGCCGGCTCGCAGCTCTCCCGCACGAGCCGAAGGACGTTCGTCCCTTCGAGTGACCACCGCGTGCCGGCCGCGAACACCGGCCCTTCGGTCGAGAAGCTGGCGCACCCGGTTGCGGTGCCGTCGAGCTCGTAGCGCAGGACGCTCACCAGCGGGACGTTGACGACGCGGGCGACCTCCTCGGCCACGACGGCGAAGAGGTCCTGCGGCTGCACGCCCTCTGCGACGAGGGTCGCAATGCGGCGCAGCGCGCTCAACTCGTCATTGGCCACATGCAGCTCGGTGGTCCGCTCGGCCACCTTCGCCTCGAGCTCGTTGCGAGCCTTGCGGAGCTCTTCTTCTGCCTGCTTCCGTTCGTGGATGAGGCGTGCGCTCTGGAATGCGGCGGCGGCGTGATTCGCTGCGAGGGATAGCAACAGCTCGTCCATCGGTGTGGGAAAGTCGCTGCGTACGGAGGCGGCGGCAACAAGACCTCCATCGCCGTTGACGCCGACCGGGACGGCGAAGCCGCGTCGCTGCGCCGAGTCGTCGCCGACGTCTGGCACGACCTCCTTGCGCGGGAACGGAGCGCTCGTGGCGAGGTGACCTTCAAGCCATTCCGGAAAGCTCGTCCACGCGCTTCCCCGGGTCACTTCGACTGCTCCCGCGCCACCGGGGTCGCTCAGGCGCACGAAGGCAAAGTCGAGCTGCAACAAGCCGACCAGCGCGTCGGCGAGCCCGGCCGCTACGGCGGGCGGCTCGCTTCCGACCCACAAGGCCGGGATCGCCGACAGCGCGACGAGGTCCCTGAGCACTGCTCGCAGGCGGGGGACGTCGGCGTCGGTCTCGACGTGCACCTAGCTAGTCCGCCAGGCTGGCGCCGACGCGCGACTGCTGCTCCCGCAGCTCGAGAAGAAGCTGGTCGGGCTCCACGTAGAACGGATTCTCCTGCAGCAACCCGCCGATGATCACCAGTGGATGCGTCCGCAATGCGTACATCACCGTGCCCGCGCCGAACTTCGACAGATCGTAGGCGCAGATCACCGGGTCGTCGTACTTGGGGACGACGTAGTTGACCCGCGCCTCGAACTCGATCATGTCGCCGATGCCCGGCAGGTCGACGAGCGCCCATTCCATCTGAGACAGGAATCTCGTCTTGGCGTACCCGGAAGCGCGCCCGGAGCCGAGCGCCTCCTCGAACCCCGCAAGCCACCTGTCCTGGTCGAACCGCGCCCCGTGGAGCGGCCCGTCCTCCCACGGGCGCACCTCGAGCTGGCCCGAGGCGATCGCCTCTTCCACCTTGATGCCGGCGTCCGCGAGCCGCCTGAGGTGGTCTTCGCGCCGCTCGGGATCGACGAGATGGAACGCCTTGTCCCCCTCGTCGAAGCCGTCCTTCAGGAACGACCGCAAGACGCGGTAATGCTCATCCATGCCGTTGAAGAACGCGCAAACGTGGCGATTCCCGCCGTCGAGCGCGTTCGGCGCAATCTGCAGAGAATTGTCGCGGCCCTTCATGCCTCACCTCCGTCCGCCAGACGGGTGCAACGAGCAGAGCCTGTATATCCTTGCCGCATCCACCCCGCCGCTCCTGCGGATTCAGAAAGCCGCCAGCAGCGCGAAATCCTTGGTAGCCGAGCTTCAGAGTTGATCCGGCTCTGCATTGCGGCTCGATTCTGAGAGGGCTGAATATTTTATCTTACTCCTAGGTCTCCTACCGGTCAACGACTGGTCAACGACCGGTGCCGGTCAAACGACCGGGTCCCACTCAGACTAACCCGGACTATTCGCGCGCCCAGCGGAACAGGTGGCGACCTCGTTGTATGTGATCTTGCTGTTCGCGCTCGTCGTCGCCTGCCGGCGGGAGTCGGGAGCCGGGCTGGCGGCCTGGCATTCCGGCTAGCCGGTACCGAGGACGGCCGCTAGCGGCGACGACAGCGGAGCAGACAGTCGCCACCCTTGACAGCACGTTGACCAGTGCGGCACCGACACCGAGGAAGAGGACCGGGATGATCCAGCAACATACAGCACACCAGTCGGAGCCCGGTGGTCGCAGCCTACCCCGGCGACCGCTGCTCGGGCTGGCCGCTGCCGCGGCGGCCGGCTTGCTGCTGGCCGGTTGCAGCAGGACGCCGGTCGCGAGCCCGGCATCCACATCGGCGGCGAACGTGCCGGCGTCGGCTGCGGCACTGCAGCAGCAGTTCGTCCAGGTGGTCAAGCAGGTGGGCCCGGCGGTGGTGCTGATCCAGACCAGTCAGGGCCTCGGCTCGGGCATCGTCTTCACCAGCACCGGCGACATCGTCACCAACAATCACGTGGTAGCCGGCGCCAGCAGCTTCCAGGTCAGCCTGGCCGACGGAAAGCAGTATCCGGGCCGGCTGGTCGGCAGCTTCGCACCCGACGACCTGGCGGTGCTGCACATCAACGCCACCGGGCTGCAGCCTGCCACCCTCGCCGACTCCAAGAGCCTGGCCGTGGGCGACCTGGCGATGGCCATCGGCAACCCGCTGGGGCTGCAGAGCAGCGTCACCGAGGGGATCGTCAGCGCGCTGGGTCGCACCGTCAACGAGGACAACGGGGTCGTGCTGCCCAACGCGATCCAGACCAGCGCCGCGATCAACCCGGGCAACTCCGGGGGTGCACTGGTCAACCTGGACGGTCAGGTGATCGGTATCCCGACGCTCGCGGCTACCGATCCCCAGCTCGGCGGAGGTCAGGCCGCCGGCATCGGCTTTGCGATTCCCAGCAACATCGTCCGCAACATCGCCACGCAGATCGTCCAGCAGGGCAAGGTCACCGACTCCCACCGTGGCTACCTGGGCGTCCAGGTCGGTGCGACCACCGGTGCCGGGGTGCTGGTCACCCAGGTGCAGCCCGGTGGACCCGCGGCTCGCGCCGGCATCAAGGCCGGTGAGCTGATCACCGCGGTCAACGGCACGGCAACCCCCGACCCCGGCACGCTCGCCGACGTGGTCGCAGGGCTGCGCCCGGGCCAGAGCGTCACCGTGAGCGTGACCGGAGCGGGCGGAGCAAGCCACACGGTCCGGGTCACGGTCGGCCAGCTCCCAGGCTGAGCGCCGCAGCCACCCGCCGCGTCAGCGGGCAGAACCCGGGATAGGAAGGTTGCTGTGAGCCACTCCTCGGTCTTCGTCGTCACGTTCCTCGCCGCGGCTGTCGAGGTCATCGAAATGGTGATCATCGTGGTCGGTGTCGGCAGCATCCGCGGGTGGCGGTCGACCTGGCTCGGTGCCGGTGCCGGCCTCGGGGTCCTCGCGGTGCTGGTGCTGGCGTTCGGGACGGCGCTTCAGGCTGTCCCGATCGGCGTGCTGCGGGTGGTGATCGGGTCGCTGCTGCTGGTCTTCGGACTGCAGTGGCTGCGCAAGGGAATCCGCCGGGTGAGCGTCAACGGCCTGCGCGGCATGGGCGAACGCAGCGCGCCCGCTGAGGGCGTCCCCGCGTCCGGTGTGGACTGGACCGCGTTCGTGCTGTCGTTCAAGGGCGTGCTGCTCGAGGGCCTGGAGGTCGCGTTCATCGTGGTCAGCGTCGGGCTCGCCGGTCAGGCCCTCGCAAGCGCCACGCTCGGCGCGGCGGCCGCGTTCGTGGTCCTCGCCGTGGCCGGCCTGCTGGCCCGCGGCCTGGTGCAGCGCATTCCGCGCAGCGCCCTGCAGCTCGTGGTCGGGACGCTGCTGTCCAGCTTCGGAACGTTCTGGGCCGTGCAGGGTCTCGGGATCGGCTGGCCCGGAGAGGACGCCGCGATCCTCGGGCTGGTCGGCTGGTACGTGCTGGCGGCCGCCGGCTACGTCACGCTGCTGCGCCGCGAGGCGCATCGGCCCACTCCCCAGGAGGTGGCACGGTGACCGTGATCCTGCGCTGGCTCACCGGCTTCGGCCGGTTCTGGTACGGCTTCGTCATCGGCGACGACTGGACCGTGGCCGCGACGGTCGCGGCTGCCCTTGTGGCGACGTGGCTACTCCACACCGCCGGCGTGGCCGCCTGGTGGCTGCCGCCGGCCGCTGCCACGGTCGCTGTCGGGGTGAGCCTTCGCCGCACGGGATGACGAGTGCGCCGGCCGTCGGGCGGGCGATGGAAGGTCGGTGAGGTGATGGTTGCGAAGTCGAGCGTGAAGGCCGGTCATCCGGCGGGGGCTGCTGGCCGGCCGGCGAGCAGCCGCCAGCGTGTGTTGCCGCTGTCGCTGCTGGCCCTGACCGTTGCCACCGGGGTGGTGGATGCGGTCAGCTACCTGGTGCTGGGGCGCGTGTTCGTGGCAAACATGACCGGCAACGTGGTGCTCCTCGGCTTCGCCCTGGCCGGTGCCGGAGGGCTCTCGGCGCCCACGTCACTGGCCTCGCTGGGCAGCTTTCTGGTCGGCGCCGTCGTTGGCGGCCGGCTGGCCGCCCGGCAGGG
>WNFV01022028.1_pt1 | contig 11616 bp, 9 predicted proteins | sample 5400101 | NCBI WGS metagenome assembly WNFV01 (sample SAMN13153361, study PRJNA577476) | soil metagenome | isolation source: 115 cm soil or saprolite under grassland replicate 1 | place: USA:California | collected 2016-06-15
CCACCTTAGACTCGAGCAGCCGCCAGATTCCGACCGCGATGTTCTCTGCCGTCGGATTGACTCCTCGCAAGAAGTCCACGTCGAAGTTCAGATGCCTGCGGTCCACTCGCGCAATGACGTTCTCCGCGATCGCGCGCTTCAAGTCACCGAAGTCCATCACGTAGCCCGTCTCCGGATCGATCTCCCCATCCACCGTTACTTCGAGCATGTAGGTGTGCCCGTGCCCGTTGGGATTGTTGCACTTGTCGAAGACGCGGCGATTTTTCTCCTCGTCCCAGTCCTCCCGGTGCAGCCGATGCGCTGCCGAGAAGTGCGTCGAGGAGACGAGCCGGACTCTCATCAGCTCTCAGAGTAGCAGCGGGCGACCGTCAGGGTGAAGGGAAGATCAGCAGCGCCTGGCCCGCCTTTGCCTGAGTGGAACCGGAGGAAATGCTATAGTTCCGTAACGTACGTTACGCTTGGTGCGTACGCGCCGGCCAGGGGATGGCAGAAAGGCTCCCGGTCGAGGACCGGGAGAAAAGGTACTGGGTTGACCCGCTTGAGCACGACGAAAGCGAGGGAAGCATTCTCCGACATCGTCAATCGGGTGAGCTACCGTGGGGAGCGGATAGTTCTGGAACGCCGCGGCAAGGACGTCGTGGCTCTCGTGCCGGTCGAAGACCTCAGGCTCATCGAAGAGATCGAGGACCGCATGGACCTCGAGGAAGCCCTCCGCAGGCTCCGAGAGGAACCCAAAACGATCCCCTGGAAAGAGATCAGGGCCCGGCTCGGCCTCTGAGACGCTACCGGGTCGAGTTCCTTCCCTCGGCTCTGAAGGAATTCGAGGCGCTCGCCACGCCCCAACGGCGGAAGGCCGCGCGTCACATTGATTCGCTCGCCGACAACCCCCGCTCTGCGGGCTACAAGGCGCTTGAAGGCCGGAGCAAGATCTATCGGATCCGTTCCGGCGACTACCGGATCGTCTACCAGATCCGTGACGAGGTCCTCGTCGTCTTGATCATTCGGGTGGCGCACCGGAGCGACGTTTATAAGCGCCTGCCGGTCTGGAGCGCTCGTTGACTTCCTGCTCCCGCCCTGCTCAAATGCGCGTCTCCGGTCGGGACGTGGCGCAGTCTGGTAGCGTACCTGAATGGGGTTCAGGGGGTCCCGGGTTCGAATCCCGGCGTCCCGACCAAGCAAAAACCAGCAAAACCCAACCGCCAAAAGCTAACCCTCGCTGTTTCCGAACGTTTCGCGGGGTCCGGCGAGACCCGCTCTTTTCTACGTGTTGGGTCTTGTTGGAGATTCTTAGGGTCCGCATTCGGACAAAAATTCGGACACGTCGGTCAGAGGTTTCCGGCGGCTGTTTGGGAAATACAATCTTCCCGTTTTGCCGCTGTCACCAGGCTCACGACTTGGCCCGTACGAGATCGTCTCCGCGATTGGCGCGGGCGGTATGGGGGAGGTCTACCGGGCGAGGGACGAGCGGCTGAAGCGGGACGTCGCGATCAAGGTGCTGCCCGCGTCCTACTCGCAGGACGCGGACAGGCTGCGGCGCTTCGAGCAGGAAGCGCAGGCGGCGGGCGGCTTGAATCACCCGAACATCACGGCGGTCTACGACCTCGGATCGTACGAGGGGGCGCCCTATGTCGTGACGGAGCTGCTCGAGGGCGAGACGCTGCGGGCGAGGCTATCGGGCGGCGCGATCGCGGCGCGCAAGGCGATCGACTACGCGGTGCAGGTCGCAAGAGGTCTCGCGGCGGCGCATGAGAAAGGGATCGTGCACCGGGATCTGAAGCCCGAGAACCTGTTCCTGACGAACGACGGGCGGGTGAAGATCCTCGACTTCGGCCTCGCGAAGCTGACGCAGCCCGAAGGGCAGAGCGGGCTGCAGACGAGCCTTCCCACCGCCGTGGCGGCGACGGAGCCGGGTGTCGTGATGGGGACGCTCGGGTACATGTCGCCCGAGCAGGTGAAGGGCAAGCCCGCGGATCAGCGGTCGGATCTGTTTTCCTTCGGGGCGATCCTCTACGAGATGCTCTCGGGGGTCCGCGCGTTCCACCGGGACTCGGCGGCCGAAACCATGTCGGCGATCTTGCGCGAGGAGCCGCCGGATCTTTCGGCGACGAACAAGAGCGTGCAGCCGGGTCTGGAGCGGGTCGTGCGGCACTGCCTCGAGAAGAACCCGGAGGAGCGGTTCTATTCCGCGCGCGACCTGGCCTTCGATCTCGAGGCGCTCTCGGGGGAGTCCGTGCCGGGCGCGCGGGCGGCGACTGTCACGGCGCCGCGCCTCGTAAAACGAAAGGTGTCTCTGCCGATCGCCGCGCTCCTCGTCGTGACGGCCCTCGCGTTGGGCGGCCTCGCGGCCCGGGCTCTCTTCAAGCCGGCTGCCGCTCCGCCCCGCTTCACGCGCCTGACCTTCCGCCGCGGCTTCGTGCAGTCGGCTCGATTCGCTCCGGACGGGGAGACCATTGTCTACGGCGCCGCGTGGGATGGCGCGCCCATCGAGATCTTCACGACGCGCGCCCATGGGCGGGAGTCCCGTTCTCTGGGGTTTGCTTCCGCGGACGTTCTTTCGGTCTCGCGGTCCGGGGAGCTCGCGATCTCTCTCGGCCGTCGTTTCACGGTGGGCTGGGAAAACAGCGGGACGCTCGCGCGGGTGCCACTCGACGGTGGCGCGCCCCGGGAGGTGCTCGAGAACGTCCAGGAGGCGGAGTGGGCTCCCGATGGGAAGAACCTGCTCGTCGTGCGCGAGGTCGGGGGGCGGAGCCGCCTCGAGTTCCCGCTCGGCAAGACCCTCTACGAAGCAGGCGGCTGGATCTCGCTCGCGCGGTTCTCCCCCAGGGGAGACCGGATCGCCTTCATCGACCATCCCCAGCGGGGGGACAACGTTGGCTCGCTGTGCATGGTGGATTTGGCCGGCAAGAAAACGACTCTCGATCCGCGTGGCGGTGGGGGTGTGGCCTGGTCTCCGGACGGGAGGGAAGTCTGGGCTTCTGCGGGCGGCACTCTTTACGCCGTAGCGCACCCGGGATCCGCGCGGATTCTGACCCGCGTCCCGGGCGGAAGCCCGCTGCTCGACGTCTCGCGGTCCGGGCGGGTGCTCATCGGGCACACCGCGATTCGTCGGGAGATCGTTGGTCTCGCGCCGGGTGAGAGCCGCGAGCGCAATCTCTCCTGGTTCGATTGGTCCTTTCCCGGCGATCTCTCCGCCGACGGCCGGACGGTCCTCTTCGACGAGTCGAACCGGCAAACGGAGGCGGGCTACGAGGTGTATATCCGCAAGACCGACGGTTCGCCGGCAGTGCTGCTAGGCGAGGGCACATCCGTGGCGCTTTCCCCCGACGGGCGATGGGCGCTCTCGGTTCTCCGGCCGTTCACGCAGACGCAGCTCGTGCTGCTACCGACCGGGGCGGGCCAGCCGCGGCAGCTCCCCGCCGACGGAATCCGGTACACGAACATGGGTGGTTGGCTGCCGGACGGCAGGCGAGTCCTCGTTGCGGGCTCGGAAGAGGGACACGGTTCGCGGTTTTATCTCCGCGATGTGGAAGGAGGGCGCGCCCGCCCGGCCACGCCCGAGGGAATCCGACTGTATTTCAACGGCCTCGCGGTCTCGCCCGACGGGAATCTGATCGCCGCCGTCGGTTCAGAGGGCCGCGCGGTTCTCTACTCGCTCGAGGGGGGAGAGCCGAGAGCCATCCCGGGAATCGCGCCGGGCGAGCTGCCGCTTCGGTGGAGCACGGCGACGAGCCTCTTCGTCGTTTCCCGCCCCGGAGTTCTGCCAGTCCAGATCTCGCGGCTCGATCTGGTGACGGGCCGTCGCGCCCTCTGGAAGCAGCTGACGCCGCTCGACCCGGCCGGCGTTTTCTCGATCGACCCCATCAGGATCGCGCCGGACGGAAAGAGCTATGTCTACTCGTACCGAAGACTGCTGTCAGAGCTGTACCTTGTGGATGGATTGAAGTGAGCCATCGTGAGACGACGCCCTCGGCGGGATCGAGGCTGGGTCCGTACGAAATCCTCTCGCCTCTTGGCGCGGGCGGCATGGGTAAGGTGTGCCGGGCGCGGGACACGCGGCTTCAGCGGCCTCGCTCCGCCCCGCTGCGCTCACCGCCGAGCTGCAACGCGTTATTAGGGGTCGGAGTGAGCGTGACTAGGGAAGCGGGCGCGCCACTGGGAACTTGCGCCGTAGGGATCTCTTGCGCGAGAGCAAGCCCATCGTCGACTGCTATCAGTAGGCTGCTTACGAGACGCCAAAATCGAACTGCTGTGATTCGGTCACCCCTTGCCGGCCCAAAACCGTCGGCAATTCACGGCGGATTCGACTCCGTCACTTGGTGTCGGTCATCCAAAAAGCGGCGTCGCGCGGAGCTCAGCTAGAAAGACACCTCGGCCCGCCCGTCGAGGGAGAGTGAGGCGTGACCCCGGCATCAATGCGAACGGAACGAATCAAAGCCTGGGGCCTCAGCAGGCTAGCCGGTTCTCCCGCATTATGCCGTCAAGAGCGCGGTTCAAGGCGTCCAGGCAACGGCCTGCCGCTCTGAGGGCGCTTTGGCGCTCCGCCTCCGTCGCGGCGACGCGGCCTAGGGCGTCGCGCTCGACCTCCCGGTGCCACACGTCTGCTTCTTCGTGAACCGTGAAGAAACGCGTTGCTTCCCCCTCCTCGATGCCGTAGAAGGCTTTGAGGCCCTCGCGCTTCGTCTTCGCGATCTCCGGGATCTGCGATTCGTACGCGTAGAGCGCTGCCAGTCCCTCGACTGTCGAGCCCAAGCGCGTCGCGCGGCAGAACTCAGCTATCGCCGCGGCCACCTCGGGTGTGCGCGGCCGCGCGTCGAGGTCCCGATCCCCCGCCCCCAGGGCCGCAGCGAACCGCCGCCAGAGGAAGGGATGGTTCTCACCGCCTCGCTCCTCCTCGATCAGGTTCTCGAGAAGCTCGCCACGCAGCGCGGCGTCTTCGCAGCCAGCGTGCACTCCCGAGACGTAGCGCGGAAACGCCGCAACCTGCGGGTAGTACGAGATCGCATACTCGCGCAGATTGTCCCGAGTCAGCCTCCCCTCGCTCCACATCTTGTAGAACGGATGCTTGAGCAGGTGTTTCCGGGCGACCAGGTAATCCAGAGACTCCAAGAACTCGTCGCGCGTCACGACCGAAATCCTCCTTTAGGTCCTTGAACACTTGTAGTTGCTCGAGAGGACCTCTCAATTCTCCCCATCGACCTCTTGGTTCGTAACCTCGGTGGCGAAGGACAAGATCGGAAGTCTCCCACCTAAGTTGAAGACCATACCACGATTCCCGCATCGTGATATGGCCGCCACACATGATGCGGTCGGGCGTGGAAGAAGGAAGCCGCCCTCGGCGTCTTTTCGCGTCGAGCGTAGCGACGAAGCGACAGCGGGGGGCGGCGGGAGTTTCGGCGGCGGCGGGTCGAGCGGCACGTTCTGAGATGGAATAACCGATAAGGTCGCCCTCGAAATACAATCCTCCCGACTTGTCACTGTCACAGGGCTCCCGACTTGGCCCATACGAGATCGTCTCAGCGCTCGGCGCGGGCGGGATGGGAGAGGTCTAACGGGCGCGGGACACGCGGCTCGGCCGCGAGGTCGCGATAAAGGTCCTGCCCCAGAAGCTCTCCGCCGATGCCGATGCGCTCGCCCGCTTCGAAAGGGAGGCGCGCGCTGTCGCCGCCCTTTCGCACCCCAACATCCTTGCGCTCCACGACTTCGGCCGCGAGGACGCCGTGGGCGGCCGTTGCGTCTGGAGGCGGAGGGGGCCGTTTATCACGTCATCGGACGTGGCAATGAGCGTAGGCCGATCTTCCGGGACGACCAAGACCGGGAGGCCTACCTGGAACGGCTCGAACGCTACCGCGAGCGCTTCGGCATCCGGATTCTCGCCTACTGCTTGATGACGAACCATCTTCACTTGGCCCTCGAGCGTGGGCCAGCCAGACTCTCTCGTGTCATGCTTGCGCTTCACGGCTCGTATTCCCAGTATTTCAATCGGCGGCACGGCCGCGTCGGTCATCTGTTCCAGGGCCGGTACAAAGCCCTTTTAATCGATAAGAATCGATACCTGCTGACCTTGGTTCGCTACGTCCACGAGAACCCGGTCAAGGCGGGTCTGGTGAAGCGACCGGAACAGTATCCTTGGTCGAGCGATCGCTACTACCGGTGTGGTAAAGGGCCGGAGTGGCTGGACCTGGACCGTGTGCTGGCAATCCTGGCGACACGGCGCCAAGCGGCTGTCCAGGAATACCGGCGCCTCATGAGGGAGGAACCGGAGCAGCCTTACGAGGAAATCCAGGATATCGGTCAGGCTGTCAAGGGGGACGAGGAGTTCGCGGTTCAGGCGTTCCGTCAGGCTGGCAAGCAGCCGATGCGTCTTCTTCGGCTATCCGAGAAGCGGGTTGCCGGGCTTGTGGCGACGGTCCTCGGCCTCTCGCTCTCGCAGCTGGCGACGCCTTCGCGCCGGCAAGACCTCGTGCGTGCCAGAACTCTGACCGCTTACCTCGCCCGACGGGAGGCGGGCATCCCCGTGGCGCAGATGGCGCGATTCTTCAATCGTGAAGAGTCGACCCTCAACCGCAACGTCATGCGGCTCGAGCAAGAACTCGCTTCGAGTCCCAAGCTGGCCAGACTGGTGAAGCGAGCGATCAACAAACTCCAACGAAATACAGGAACGCACGGTTGACCCTTGATTTCCCCCCGTTGCGGGACGCTTAGCGGGTTGTGACCCTGCGGCCCCTGGCTCGCCGGCGAAGGCTCGCCTACCTGGCCATCCTCTTCGCCGCCGCGATCGCTGCCCGCACTCCTGACTTCTCCCGGATCGCCTTGATCTTCGCACGATCGGCCTTCGCGAGCTGTCGGACTGCCGCCATGTACCGACCCTGCTGCTGGTAGATCTTTCGGGTCGCAGCCGAAATCCTAGGCTTCCTCCGGACCGCCTGACGTCCGGCCGGCTTCCCTTCCCTGTCATCGGGAAGGGGCCGCCCTTGAGAACTCGCCGCCCGACTCCAACCACCCCCGCCTCAAGGGCTGCGAGGCTCGCCCGCAACGCTCGGACCAGACGGTCGCGCCGTTGCAGAGCCTTCTCCACCTCGCTCGCGGCGAGTTTACCTTCCTGGATGAGAACCCCCAGAGCGGCCTGAGCTTGGTGACCGGACAGAGCCAGGAATGACCTCTGACGCCTTGCCATATCCCTCCTTTCAAGGATGGTGGTAGCTTAATACCAAGTCCTCGTGACACCGTGATTCTGTCTTCGACATGACCTCCGAAGGAACCGGCAGAATGGACCAAGAGTGGTTCGAGATGAGGGCTGAGCGTGAGAGGCGCCTGGACGCCGCCGCGTGGATCCCCTTGCGTTCTACCCAAACGCTGTTGTCAAGCGGTACACTCGGTCAAGCTGGTTTTAGAGAAGAGCTCTACCACGCGGGCTCGCTCGCGGTAGCGACCTCGAACAAGGCCCAGGCCGAGACACTTCGCTGGCCGGACGTCGGCACCGCCCGGAGTCACTCTTCATACGTTGAGGAAGGCCAGTACGTGCCAGCAGATGTCTTCGTGATGGGCACCGAAGCTCTTCCTGCTGTTCCCCTCGTCCTCGAGCAGCGCGGTAACCGCGAGAACCCCAACCAGTGGCATCTCCGCCAAGATCTCGTGATTGCTCTCGGCCTGATTCGGGAAGGCGACCGATGGCTTGGCATAGATGAGGGCTACATCGAGGTTGCCCGACTGCACCGTCGGGAGGATGGACGCCCGGACCTCCTTGAGATTCGCGCCGAGCAGCTAAAAGACTACCTCTGCGCTCGCAACATGGCCCTCTACGTGACCTCCTACAGGAGTCGGACGGAGATCGTGGTTGATGCCCGGCACATTCACTGGGATGAGAACCCGATCAGCCAGCTGAAGGGCCTCGATCGTTGGGAAGGACGTATGTCCGATATTCACGAGGGTGGAATGCCTTTTGGAGCCGCCGCGAAGGTCTTCCACATCGCACGAACTGATGTGGACCAAGCCGAAGACGTCCCGGTTCTCGGGCTTCCCAGTGATGGCAAGGTCTTGGCAACATCCTGGGTCGTACAACCTGAGGGCAAGAAGCTGACCAGAATCGAGGGTGAACTCTGGCGATCGGAATGGGTGGAACCATTAGCATTTAGCCCACGCGTCCGCCACGATAAGCCGCCCCCAACAGTTTTCTTTTTGACCGACACGAAGGGCTCCAGAGAGAGCGCCGCCAGCTTGGCGGGAGGCCGTCGATGGCTCTGGTTTCGCCCGGAGGTCATGATGGCGCTCGCGCATCGTCGAGGTGGTGCCCTAGCTTGGTACACGCGCGACACCGGCGGAGTCAGATGCTCACCGGACTACGACGTATGTTTCGGCGTCAACAAACTCGGCTTGATCAATGTCTACGCGAAGGACATTGCTCTCCTGCCTGAGTGGCAGCAAAGGCTCTGGGCCGGCTTCAGCGTCAGCCCCGAAGGCGGAGTCTCCGAGGAGCTGTTGGCTTCCCAGGTCAAAGCAGAGCCGGCCGACACCCAAGCCCCGGAAGGTTTTCTTCGAAACGGACTTGAGAAGCTCAACCGAGCAGGCATCGCCAGATTCGGGTTTCCCCTTCTTCGAACGCATCGCGACTTTGAAGCCCTCATCGCCCAGACGCACCGATTTCGTTCGGTGAATGTGCCGGGGTTCTTGTCTCTGGCCAAGGATGTGGCTCGCCTTACTGCCGACAGCATCGACCTCTCGGCACTTCAGAAGGTCGTGAGTCTGCCCAAGGACTTCAAAGGCCGTTCGCTGAAGACCCTGGAGAGCGTAGTGGCTCAGACGGTTGGTCCCGTGACAGCGCACGAACTGCTCGGTCCGTTGTTCGGAGCCTATGAGCTCAGGATCGCGGACGCCCACCTAGCAAGCAGCGATCTGGAAGCCGCACTCAGACTTGTCGGCGTCGACAACAGGCTGCCCTATGTTCAGCAGGGGCTCCTTCTGTTGTCGGCCTGCGTCGCCTCGCTCTACGAGATTGCTGACGCCCTGCAACCATCCTAGCTCACCACATGCGACAGAGCTCGCTGCTATCTGACCAGCTGTCTGCCATTTGCGATCGGTCGAGGCGATGGCGTCGGCAAAACGGCGCGAGAGTGCGGGTGACGGAATGAATGACCTCGACCCCATCAGGGCACCTTTTCGGGACTGGGCCCGCAATATCGAGACAAGACTCCACCTGCCGAAGGGCTTTCTCTTTGATCTGCTGGACGAGGGCGATTGGGCGTTCGTGATCCAGAGCCACGTTCTTCTTGAGATGCTAATGACCGAGCTCCTCGTTGAAGTCCTTGGGCGCGACGAACTTAGAGACTTTATCAGTAGCTGGAGTTCAACGGGGAGAACCGGAAGGATCGCTGCACTCAAGGCGCTCCGCCGAGTCAGTCGTGAGGAGAGCCGCTTTTTCGCGGCATTCACTATGATACGCAACTCGTTTGTTCATAATCTGGCCGGAATCCGGGCAACGCTCGCGGAGCACATCGAGGGAATGCCGAAGGCGAAATTTGACCAGCTTGCCGGCGCCATCTCGGATTTTCTCGGATCGGCCGCCAAGGAGGAATTGGCGGAAGCGGGGCTCAACATCGAGACAACTCTCCGTGAGAACCCGCAGATGCTCTTGTGGGCGTGCGTCTCGCTCATGGCTTCCGGTCTGTCCCTTCATCACGAGGTCGCGAAGGTCGAGAGGAAACAGGGCCCGGAGTTCGATGCGAAATTTGGAGCGTTGATGAAGGTGCTGTCAGAAGGAAGGGTTCCGTAGAACATGTAGGGCTAGGCGGGCCACACCTACCGGATTGGACCCTCCCGCGCGGCGTGGCTGAGCCTGATCGCCCTCCCCGTTGCAGGACAAGCGGTACAATCTTCGGCTGACCCAGGAGGATCTGACGCGCAATCCTGGGCAGTCTGGTCATCCGCGAAACCTCCGACCTCGAAGGGCGGCCCCCCGCGCCCGCCTGTCGCTCGGCTCCTTCCCGCGCGGGAGAGAGGCAGGGCTCCTCGTGCCGACGAAGACTGGTCGTGGGAGGCCCGATGTGCTTCCGCGTAAAGAGCGGCTCGAGCTACTGCGGTACGCGGCTCGTCTCAGGCGCGCGGGACCTGATCCGATTGCGGTGCTTCGACGGGCGGTCCGGGCCGAGCGTTGGGTCAACCAGACGCAGGTGAGGCGGAATGAGAAGACACTATCGGGGAGGCTCCTCGCAGAGCTTATCGAGAATGAACCCTCTGTGCTCGAATCGCCGTCCGTTAGGCGCTTCGTGGAGCTACTGCTCCTTAGTCGCGCGTTCGGGTGGGGCAATCCCAAGGGACACTTGAAGTACGTGGCCAAGGCCATCGGAGGGAAGAAGCCTGGAAGGCCTTCGAGCCTGAGGGCTCGAACGAAGGATGCCATGATGTTTAGACTTACGAAGAAGATCAAGCAGTCCTTCGAAATGGCACTACGGTTCGTCCCGGATCACCTGAAAAAGGAGCACGACATTCTCAGGCATCTAGATAACGAAGGACTAGAGGGGGCATGGGGTCGATCGTGTATCCATGTATTCTTGCTGGAAATACACTGATGCACGATCGACCGTGAGTCACTCTCGGCTCTGCGGCCTACGCGGGTAACGCCGCCCTCGTCGAGAGAGCTTCGGCGCCCTCGAGCGGGAGGTGGCTCATGGAGGAGGGGCGTCGCACCTGCGGCAGATACAGCAGCTTTGGTCTTGATGCAGACGCATCACTACTAAAGTGCCTACCCTTAGCCTTGCAACCGATCGGCAACGCTGTTAGATTAAGAGCGCTCTATTGAAAAGGCTGCCAGAACCAATGCGCCGATTCGCCGAAACACCCTGCGCTGCTCCGTGCCTCTCGCAGCTGATCAGAGCGCTCGTGGTCGCGTTTCTCCTCGTGGGTTCCTTTGGATACGGCCAGCAGCTGCAATGCAGTGTCGAACTGATACCGGGCGTCGACTCCATCGCGGCGATCAACAGCAGAGGCGAACTGGCCGGAGTGTTCTTCGCAGGAACGGGGAACCACGCATTCAAGTTCACGCACGGACAGTTGATCGACCTCGGGACGCTGGGTGGGCCTCATAGTTGGGCGTGGGACATTAACGATCGCGGCGACGTGGTGGGCGCAGCCGTAGCGAGTCACTTCAACTGGTCCCTCCATGCTTTCCTCTTTTCCAGTTCGGGAATGCGTGACCTCGGTTCGCTCGATCCGGCTAACCCTTCCGCGTGGAGCATCGCGTATGGAATCAACGGGCGGGGCTTAATCGTCGGGCGAGGCGCGATCGGGAACACGGCTCACGCTTTTCTCTACGAGGACGGAAGTTTCCGCGATCTTGGTACGCTCGGGGGGTCCTACAGCGGAGCGAATGCGATCAACGATCGCGGCGTCATCGTCGGATTCTCCGCCGTAGAAGGAGACTTGAGCTATCATGCGTTCAAGTGGGAGAACGGTCAGCTGTCCGATCTGGGAACCCTGGGCGGAAACTTCAGCAGTGCGTCTGCCGTAAATAACTCTGGCACGATCGTGGGCACATCTACGACCGAGACCGGCGAGTGGCACGCGTTCTCTTACGAGCATGGCAAGATGTCAGACCTCGGCTCCGTCCCGGCCGGATCCGTAACG
>WNFV01010228.1_pt1 | contig 11615 bp, 10 predicted proteins | sample 5400101 | NCBI WGS metagenome assembly WNFV01 (sample SAMN13153361, study PRJNA577476) | soil metagenome | isolation source: 115 cm soil or saprolite under grassland replicate 1 | place: USA:California | collected 2016-06-15
GCTCACCCTGAGCCGAGCCAGCGACGAAGACACAAACAGGTCGCCGCCCGTAACCGGGATTTTCTGAGCGAGCGTGACCGTCATGCTGGCGTCGGTCTGCTGCTGGGGCACGAACTCGGTGCTGCCGTCGTCCCGGAGTACCGAAATGATCGACTTGTTGTACGCAGGCACCGTTCCTCCGAGGGACAGCTGCGGCAGCAGCGTCGAGCGGTACGCACGGTGGCGATAGCGCCCTGATTCACGGGCCGCCCGCGCGGCGCGGGCCTGATGCCCGCGCTGCTGCGCCAGCGTGATGGCTTCCGAAAGCGTGATCGCCTGGGAGGAATCCGAAGGCGCCGTCTGGGCCGCGACGGTGGAGGACACGAACGCGCCCAGGGCGACGGCTAGGGGGAGCCACACACGGTTGTTCATGAGATCACTCGTAGCGGAGGCAGACGACGGGGTCCTGTCGCGCGGCGCGGTAAGCGGGTACGATCCCGAACGCGATGCCCACGGTGAACGACACGCCGAACGCGACGAAGACGGACAGGGATGACACGATCGTGGTGATTCCCGCGAACCGCTCGATGCCCATCGACAGGCCGACGCCGACGAGAATACCGGCCACCCCCCCGGCCACGCTGATCAGCACCGCCTCGCTCAGGAACTGAAACAGGATGTCTTTCTCCGTGGCCCCCATGGCGCGGCGCACTCCGATCTCCCGGATCCGCTCGAGGACCGACGCGAGCATGATGTTCATGATTCCGATGCCGCCCACCACGAGCGAAATGGAGGCGATCGCTCCCAGCACGACGTTGAAGATCGTCTTGGTGCGCTGCTCCTGGCGGAGCAGCAGCTCCGGCACGGTGATTTCGAAATCCACCACCGTGTTGTGCCGGCGGGCGAGCATGCGTTGCAGTACGTCCGCGACCGACGGCACGTAACGCGATTCGGTGACGCGCACGATGATGCGATCGAGCTGGTTGCGGTTGGTGCGTTCCTCGCGTTGCTGCTCGGACTCCGTCGGCGCGTCGGCGGTGGTGACGGTGACCGCCCGGGCCGCCTGCTCGATATCGCGCTGTGTGAGCTGCGCACGGTTCCGGAAGCGGATGAGCACGGTGCGCACCGGCACGTAGACGTCCATGTTGGCGTCGCGGATACCCAGGCGCTGCGCCGCTTGCTGCGTGAGGCGACGATCCTGGAGCACGCCGACGACGGTGACCCAGCTCTCGCCGACCTTGAGGGGCCGGCCGATGGGGTCCTCCGCGGTGAAGAACCGCGTCCGGACTCCGTGGCCGATGATGGCGACGGGGAGCCCCCGCTCCACCTGTGTCGGCGTGAAACCAGCCCCGGCGCCGAGCGCCAGATTCGTGAGGCGGAAATACGTGGTGTCCACGCCCACCAACTTTCCCGAACGACGCAGGCCCTCCCGCGTGAGCGAAGTATTGAGGACGACTTCCGCGCTCGTCACCTCCACCCCAGGAACCACCCGGGCGATCGCCTGGGCGTCCGCGTAGGTCAGGCCGGGCGAGAACTTCGTCACCTTCTTGTCGGGTTGGTCATCGGCGGGGCCCTCGTGCTGCTCCACGAGCGGCGTGATCATCACGTTGTTCGAGCCGAGCAGGCGCATCTGCTCGAGGATTTCGCGCTCGGCACCCTTGCCGATCGCGAGCATCGCAATGACGGAGGCGACGCCGAACAGGATGCCCAGCGAGGTGAGGGAAGCCCGCAGCTTGTTGTGCTGCACGGCCTCGACCGCCGTGCGCATGCTGAATCCAACGTGCGCGATGAACTGGCGGCGCAGCTCGGCGAGGTTCACCGCACTGGCGGTGGAGCCGCGATGTCTCCCCGGGGTGCGGTGTCACCGCCTGCCACCGGCAGGCTGTCGCGCGCCGACGCCGGGAGACGCGTCAGCGCGATTCGGTCGTGATCCGGTGGAGGCGTCAGCAGCACCCGGTCGTTCTCCTCGAGGCCGCGCACGATCACCACTTCGTCGTCGTTCATCGGTCCGGTGATCACTTCCTGTTTCACGATGCGTCCACCGTCCTGGCGATACACGAACGGCACGCCGCCCGCGCTGCTCAACGCTTCGAGCGGCACGAAGAGCGCCACATTCAGTTTGAGGGTCTCAATCGCGTTCCCCGTCGTCATCCCCGGACGCAGCGTCGTGTCCGATCCCTGGACCGTCACCTTCACCTCGAAAACCTTCGCGTCGGCGTTCGGCCGCTGCTCACCGACGTTCGCGACACTCGCCACGGTTCCGGTGAGGTGCTTGGTGGGATCGGCATCGAGCGTGAGCGTCACGGGCTGGCCGACGGCAAGCTTGCGCACATCGATCTCGTTGACGTACGTGACGGACTCCATTTGGGTGAGGTCCGGCAGCGTGGCGACGCCCGGCTCCCACGCGTTCACCTGCGAGCCGACCGTGCGCTTGCGGCCATTCCATTCCTTCACGTAGATCACCATCCCAGGCGCCGGCGCGCGGATCGTGAACCCCGCCATCACGCCCTCCACGACCTTCAGCAGATTTCGCTGCCGCTGGAGATCAGCGCCGACCTCGCGCATCTTCGCGCGCGCCTGCTCCGTCTTGGTGTCGTAGTCCGACCGCGCCTGGGTCAGCGCGCGGTCCGCCCGTTCGTAGTCGATCGCGGCCTGGCGCTGCACCGTGGGCGCCTCGTAGACCGCCTGCTCCTTGAGGAGACGTTTCTCCTCCAGCCCTAACTCCATCGTGCGAATGTTCTCGCGTGCGGTCGACAGCGTCAGGGTGGAGTCGAGCATCGCCTGTTCGTACTGCGCTTCCGCCTTCTGGAGGGCGAGGCGCGTTTCGTCGAGCTTGTTCGCCAGGGTCGAGCGGTCGAGCTCCGCGACCACATCGCCCTGTTTTACGATCGTGCCTTCCGGTACGATGGACTGGATCTTCATCTGCCACGCGCCCGCTTGCTGCGCGCCGGCGGGGGCGGTGATTTGGACGAACTGCCTCGCCCGCAACTCGCCGGAGGTGGCGACCGTCACGGCAAACGGACCGCGCTTGACGCGCGCGACGAGGGAATTGTCCGGGGCCGCGGGACCCCGCGCCAGCAGCCAGGCGCTGGGGACGAGAATGGCGATTCCGATCCCGATCAGTTGCCGCCGAGTGGGACGGAAAGCGCGCAGCGTTGCCAGCGAGGGAAGTCGAAGCGCAAGCATGGTGTTACCTCACGGGGGAGCCGTCAGTTAGACACGAGCCAGCCGTTTTCCGTTCCACCCCTACGGGCCGCCGAGCCGCCGCGCGACGTCCCGGTTCCAAGCCCCCTGCTGCTCCGCCAGGAGCCCATGGTTCGTCGCGTCATCGTAGCGCCGTTGCTCGGCTTTCTCCTCCTGGGCAAGCCGCTGCCCCAGGGCGCTCAGCTCGGCATTAGTCCTTGCGCAGGGGCGAGCCAGATCCCCATATGCCCGCCGCATCCGGCGGACGTGCACCTCCGCCAGATCGAAATGCGTCTGTTCGTGGCGGAGGATGGTCCGGCGTTGCGTGCTGTCGTTCAGGACGATCGCCTTGACCCAGGACTGCCGCGGCCGGAATCCGGCGATCACCCCAAACTCGAACACGTCACCTCTGCACTTCCAGCCGGAGTACAGCGTGTACGAGGTTTTCGCGCCCTCCGAACCCTCCGAGGGCGGGGACCCCTGGAAGTCGCTCCAGGCGAGCGGCCGCCCTGTGGACCAGGCGAACGCGTGGTCGGCGGTCAGGTCGCCGCGCAGCATGGCATCCACCGTACTCGACGCCGCGGCGGACGGCGATCCGCGCCTCGCGGGACTTGGGGCGGGGCGTCGAGCAGGAGGAGGAGCTGCATGGCTGGCGCACCCGAGCGCCGCGACGAGCAAGACCGCAACGCCGAGTCTCATTGAAGTGCTACAATCCGTCCGCGCGGCGGAATTCCTGCCTCGAGCTCCAGAATCCCGACGCTCGGCGCAATGCCAAATCGGGGCGCCCCCGCCCCACCCGGATTCATCACCGTCACCGTCTTGTCCACCAGCTCGAGCAGCGGCCGATGACTATGCCCGAAAATGATGATCTCGGCGTCGGGAAAGGCCTCATGCAACTTGGTGGGATTGGGGCTGCCGAATTGGTCGCCGTGCGTGACAACGATCGGGAAACCATCCAACTCGATTTCGGCGACCTGCGGTAGCTGCGACCGCAGCTCGAAGCCGTCGCTGTTGCCGTACACCGCCGTCACCGGTGCCAGCGCGCGCAGCTCGACCAGGAGATCGCTGCGCCCCACATCCCCGCCATGCAGGATGTGATCGACTTCTTTGAAGATCTCGAATACCTGCGGCCGCAGCACGCCGTGGGTGTCCGAGATGACGCCGAGTCTCACGGCGCTTGTGACGTCGTCACATAGAAGTTCTCGTCCACGCTCAATTCGGGGGCCTGCGCTGAGCCCTCCACACTCTGCCACGCTTCGGTGGGACGGAGTAGCCGAGTCCCCATTCCCGGAATCTGGACGCGGACGGGCATGTCGAACCCGGATACGACGTTCGTCCAATGGTAGGAGAGCTTCCCACCCTCGACCCGATACTCGAACACGGGGATCTGTGTCGTGGTGAGGTACTGCGCGAACACCTTGCCGAGATCAATCCCGGCCTCGCGGCTGATGTAGTCCTGGACCTGTTTGCCGGTGACGGTCTGATGGTAGAAGGTCTTGTTCAGGCCACGCAGGATGTCGCGCCACTTCGCGTCGTCGTCGATGATCGCGCGAATCGTGTGCAGCATGTTCCCCCCCTTGGGATACATGTCGCCCGAGCCCTGCGCGTTCACTCCAAAGACCGGAACGACGGGCCGGTCGTTCCGCACGCCGCGGCGCGCCCCGATCATATAGGCCGCGCCCGCGCTCTTCCCCAGCCGGCACTCCGTATAGATCCCTTCGGCGTAATTCGCGAAGCTCTCGTGGACCCACATGTCGGCGTGGTCTTGTGCCGAGATGTTGTTGCCCCACCACTCGTGGGCGCTCTCATGGACGATGATGAAGTCCCACTGCAAACCCAGCCCCGTGCCCGACAAATCGCGGCCCAGGTAGCCGTTGAGGAAATGATTCCCGTAGGCGACGCCGCTCTGATGCTCCATGCCGAGATGCGGCGTCTCGATCAGCTTGTAGCCGTCGGCGTACCAGGGGTAGGGTCCGAACCAATGCTCGAAACACCGCAGCATCGGGATCACCTGCTGGAATTGCCGGCGTGCGGTGTCGGCGTGGTAGTCGAGCGGCCAGAAATCGAGCGTCAGCCGTCCCGCTTCGCCGACGAGCGTGTCGCTGAAGTGCGTGTACCGGCCGGCGTTGATTGTCGCGTTGTAGGTGTTGATCGGACTGGTAACGAACCACTCGAAGGTGGTGGTGCCGTCGCGATTCTTCGTGGTGCTGCGCAGCCGGCCGTTCGACACGTCGATCAACGGATCCGGCACGGTGATCGCAATGCGCTGGCTGTCCGGCTCGTCGGCCAGATAGTCCTTGGTGGGCCACCAAACGCTGGCGCCCAGACCTTCGTTCGCGGTCGCGATCCACAGCCGGCCCAGACTGTCCTTGGGGAATGTGAACCCGCCGTCCCAAGGCAGTCGCCGCCCGACGCGCGGTGTGCCGTGATACCACACCGTGATCGTCCGCGTCGCCCCGGCACGTTGTGGTGCCGTCAGCGTCACGAAGAACGCATTGCCGTCGCGCCGGTAATTGAGCTTCCGGCGGTCCTGGACCATGCTGTCAACCACGAGCGGCATCTGCAGATCGATCTGCATCTCCCGCGCGGGTTGCAGGATTCGGTACGTGATGCCATTCCAGCCGCTGATGCTCGAGTCCTGCGGATTCACGCGCGTGTGCAAGTCGTAGAACTGCACGTCCCACCAGGCCCGGGCGGGTTCGTTGGAGCCGCGCAGCGTGTCGGCATGCGTGTAGCGCGTCGTATCCTGCGCCGACGCGATCGAAACCAGCGCGAGGCTGGCGACGAGAAAACTTATGGCTGCACGAATACGCGCTCCCCGGCGAACTTTCGCCCTTTGGAATCCCATGGAAAGAAAATTACCACACGAAAGGTGACACCCTCGCCGGTCGGCGTGCGCTCGAGCCACTTTCCCTTGTGCGTACCGGTCACGCGGGCCTCCTCGCACACGCCCTGGGGCCCGATGACGATCGTCTGTAGATCAAAGTGGATGTCGGGAAACGCGCTCAGCAATTCCATGTAGAAACGTGTCGCCCCGGCGTGGCCCTCCCACCGAGCGCCGTCAGGAACGACCTCGTACACGCAGTCCGGCGTCAGCGTCGCGATGAGCCCGGCGATGTCCCGCTTGTCCTCGGCGATCGAATGCGCTTTCCACAGCTCGCGGATCTCGCGATACAGCTCCGGCGTCACTTCGCGTGCCAGCAGCTCCCGGATGTCCATCGTCACCCTTGCCAGGGCTTGATCAACTTGATCTCGAGCCCGAGCTGGTCGACGATACGCTGGACGATGAAGTCGATCAGCTGGCCGATCTCCCTGGGTCTCTGATAAAACCCCGGCGCTGCCGGCATCACGACAGCACCCGCCTCAAAGGCCAGCGCCATGTTGCGGAGATGCAAGAGCGAGAGCGGCGTCTCGCGCGGGACCAGCACGAGCTTGCGCCGCTCCTTGAGCGTGACATCAGCGGCGCGCTCGATCAGCGATCGGCTTGTGCCATGGGCGATCGCGGCGAGCGTCCCCATCGAGCAAGGGCAGACCACCATGCCCAGTGTCTTCACCGACCCCGACGCCGGCTCGGCGCCGCGGTCCGAATCGTTGAAGAGGCGCACGCAGCCCCAGTCACCGCCCGTCGCCTGCTTCAGGCCGGCTTCGTCCTTGATCCCGCATTCCTCGGCAAGCAGCCGCCAGCCGTGCGCGGAGATGAGCAGCCAGGTCGGGACATGATTCGTGGCGAGTACCTCGAGCAGACGCGCGGCGTACGGTGCTCCGGAGGCACCGGTGATCGCGAAGACGAGGGGTGACGTTCCCACGGCGATGTCTCAGTTGCCTTTCCGAGCGGTCACAACGACGATTTCGACAAAGACGTCCTTACCGGCCATCGCCGCCGGATACCGCTCGGGCGCGCCTTCGCTGTGACGACGGATTTGGCGGACCACCATGAGCAGGCCGTCGAACGCATTTGCTCGTTCGAGCCGCGCGATGAACGACGAGTCGCGCGCGGGCTGAAGTTTGCCGCTACGGCCGGGGCGAAAATTCTGAAACCAACCCCTCACCGAATCCCCCTCCTCACCCTGCACCTCCGCAACGGTGAAGAGTCGGAATTCCGGCCAGCGACGGCGATAGAATGCCTCCAGTTGATCTATGGAGAGTGCCACGACCCAGCTGCGTCCGGTTTGAGCGGCAAACCGCGGCGGGCTCTCGCTCATACCGACCGCGGCGAACAGCGCATGACGCGGCCACGCCGCGGCTGCTTCGGGGATCGGCAGGTCGGCGAAGTCGCGCAGAATGAGGTACAGCGGGTGATTGCTGCCCGATTCCCGGATGACAGCCTCCGCCTCGCGGTAACGAGCCATGTCCACCAGCGTCACCGTGAGAAGCTCCCGGTAGCGGGCATTGCGAGAGTCGAGCGCGACAGCCTGTTGCGCGTGTGCCAGCACCTGCGTGGTGTCGACATCGAGCTCGAAATCGCCGTCGCGGAGCACCGGCCGGCCGTCGGCGAGCAGGCGGGTTTTCCAATAGTGCGCCGCAGCGTCGTTCGCCCGCAGGCTGAGCGCCCGGTCAAGGGCGGCGTGAAACGGAGCGTCGTCGAACGTGCTGTCGAGCGCGCACCCATGCTCCGGCGTGCACGATGCGCCCCTCGATTCGTGGAGAATGAATCGTCCCACGCGGGCCAGGAGCACGAGCGCCCCCGGATCATCCGGGTGCGCCACGAGAAAGGCCTCAACCTGGCGGCGCGCTCGCGCCAGTTTGTCAGAATTCAGCGTGCTGATCCTGGGGCTGCCTGGCTCACGCAGCTCCACACGCTCGGCGAGAGCGATCTCCTGCTCGATCGTCCTGAGCGAGCCTCCCTGAGAAGCCAGGGCGATGACCAACAGCAATCCTGACACGGCCCGAAACATACCCTCTGGCTAGGACGGTCGCGCGGCCGTTAATTCGAGAACAGACTCCCACTCGTTTGAGGTCTCCGATGCCTGCAGCTATCCGGTCGCTGCCGCTCCTCGCAGTGCTTTTCCCCGGCGTCATTCTCGCCCAGGCGCCCGCGACCGCCGCGACCACGCCGTCGCTCACTCCACCGACGGCGGCGGTGCGGCCGCATCGCTTCGATGAGCACGGCAACGTGCGCATCGACCAGTACTATTGGATCAAGGAGCGGAGTAATCCGGAAGTCATCAAATACCTCGAAGATGAGAATGCGTACACCAAGGCCGTCATGGCGCATACGGAGCCTTTGCAGGAACGACTCTACGAAGAGCTGAAGGGCCGCGTGCTCCAGAACGACCAGTCCGTGCCGTTCCGTGAGGGCAACTACTTCTACTATACGCGGCTCGTGGAAGGGAAGAACTATCCCATCTACGCCCGCAAGCGCGGTTCCGTGAGCGCCCCGGAAGAGATCATGATCGACGCCAACGCGCTCGCCGAAGGGAAAGCAACGTTCCTGATCAGAGCGTGGGAGGTCAGCTCCGGCGAGGATCTGCTCGCGTTCGCGGCCGACACCACCGGTGGTCGTGTCAGCGCGATTCGATTCAAGAACCTGCGCACCGGCGAAATGCTGTCCGATGTCGTGCCGCGCTCCATCGGCGGCATCGCCTGGGCTGAGGACAACCGCACGCTCTTTTATACGAAGCCCGATTCCGTCTCGGTGCGACCCTACCAGGTCTATCGGCACCGGCTCGGCACGCCCGCGGCGAGCGACCAGATGGTGTACGAAGACAAGGATGAGACGTATTACGTCGGCGTGTTCAAGACCAAATCCCGCGCGTACGTCATGATTCAGTCGTCGCAGACGATGGCGACCGAGTACAGCTACATTCGGGCCGATCAACCCGACGCGCCGTTCAAGGTGATCTTCCCGCGCGAGCGTGGGCACGAGTACTACGCCAACCATTTCGGCGACTACTTCTACATCCTGTCCAACGACCACGCGAAGAATTTCCGGCTGATGCGCACGCCTGTCGCGCGGCCCGGCCGCGACAACTGGCAGGAAGTCATTCCCCACCGCGCCGACGTGCTGCTCGAGGATTTCGAGTTCTTCAAGGATTACCTCGTCCTGACCGAGCGGAAGGACGGCCTGGCGCAGCTGCGCGTGCGCCCCTGGAGCGGTCAGAACGAGTACTACCTCGACTTCAGCGAGCCGGCGTACCTCGCCTATGTCAGCACCAATCTCGAGTTCGACACGCCGGTGCTGCGCTACGGCTACACGTCCCTGACGACGCCGTCGTCGACGTACGACTACGACATGAAGACGAAGCAAAAGACGCTGCTCAAACGTGATCAGATCCTTGGCGGCTTCGATCCGGCGAACTACGTGAGCGAGCGGTTCTACACCACCGCGCGCGACGGCGCGCGGGTGCCCGTCTCCCTCGTGTACCGAAAGGGGATCGCCCGTCCCGCCCCGTTACTGCTGACCGGCTACGGATCGTACGGATCGAGCTCGGACCCGACGTTCTCGTCGGACCGGCTCTCGCTACTGGATCGCGGCTTCGCGTTCGCCATCGCGCACATTCGGGGCGGGTCCGAAATGGGGCGCGCGTGGTACGAAAACGGCCGGCAACTCCAGAAAAAGAACACGTTCACCGATTTCGTGGACGTCGCCGATGATCTGATCCGCCGCGGCTACACGTCCTCGGATCGCCTGTTTGCGCGGGGGGCCAGCGCCGGTGGGCTCCTCATGGGCGCGGTCGTCAACATGCGGCCGGAGCTGTTCAGGGGCGTCATCGCGGGCGTGCCCTATGTCGACGTGATCACCACGATGATGGACTCGACGATTCCGTTGACGACCGGTGAATACGATGAATGGGGCAACCCCCACGACTCGACCTTCTACCGGTACATGCTGTCGTATTCACCGTATGACCACGTCGAGCGAAAGGCGTATCCGAACCTGCTGATTACGGCCGGCCTCTATGACACGCAGGTCCTGTATGTCGAGCCGGCGAAGTGGACCGCCCGGCTGCGCGCGATGAAAACCGATAGCAACCGCCTGATCCTGCGAACGAACATGGAGGCGGGACACGGCGGCGCCTCGGGGCGGTACAAGCGCTGGCGCGATGTGGCGTTTGAGTATGCCTTTTTACTAGACCTGGTGGGTCTCGGAGGCAAATGGAGGCGGGACACGGCGGCGCCTCGGGGCGGTACAAGCGCTGGCGCGATGTGGCGTTTGAGTATGCCTTTTTACTAGACCTGGTGGGTCTCGGAGGCAAACCGAGTCCCTGATTCCTAGCGCCCGCGCCGATTCGGCGTAGGGGAGCGTTTCGGATGAGCGGGTGGGCGTGGTGGAGCAGGTGCGTGGTGCGTGGTGCGTGGTTTGCTTCGGGGCTGCGTAGGGTGTCGGTCACTGCGGCGCACAACGCACCACGCACCACGCACGGCGGTCATAGGATCCGATCCAGCAACGCTCCCAGAAACACGACGATACTCACAATCCCATTGGCCGTGAAGAACGCAGCATTCAGCTTCGAGAGGTCGCCAGGTCGAACAAGCTGATGCTCCCAGCCGATCAGCCCCGCCCCGATTGCCACGCCGAGGTAGTAGGCGAGCCCCAACCCCGCTCCGTACCCGAACGCCACCAGCGCCGCGATCGAGATGCCATGCAGCAGTTTCGCGACGACGATCGCACGCGCCTGGCCCAGCCGCACGACGAGTGATCGCAACCGCTCGGCGCGGTCGAAGGCTTCGTCCTGCAGTGCATAGAAGACGTCGAACCCCGCGACCCAACAGGTCACCGCCACCGCGATCACGAGCAGCAGCCACCACGGCTCGCTCCAGGCGCCCGTGATCGCGACATAGCCGCCTACCGGCGCAATCGCGAGCGCGCCACCGAGCCAGAGATGGGTCCAGTCCGTGAATCGCTTCGTGTAGCTGTACGTGGCGATCCAGATGAGGGCGACCGGCGCCAGCGCTGCGCACAGCGGATTCAACGCCCACGCCGCAAAGAGGAACACCACCGTCGCGCCGATCACTGCGGCCCACGCCTGGCTGATCGTCAGACGCCCGGTCGGCAGCTCCCTGCCCTGGGTACGCGGGTTTCTGGCGTCGAGACCGCGGTCCGCGATGCGATTGAAACCCATCGCGACGAAGCGGGCCGCTGTAAACGCGACGATCACGAGGATCGCGACACGCCACGTCACCGGCTGCTTGTATGACGCGACGATGACACCCAGCAACGCGAACGGCAGTGCAAAGACTGTATGAGGGAGCTTTACAAAGTTGATGTAACGGACCAGAAGGGATTCGCCACCAAACGTCTGGCCTTCGCGCATCTCAGAGCTCAATCCCCAAATCCTTCCACATCGAGTCGACACGAGCCTTGATCTCCGCATCCATCACGATCTTGTTCGGCCAATCGCGCGTGAAGCCTTCTTCCTTCCACTTCCGCGTCGCGTCGATGCCCATCTTCGAGCCGTAGGTGAACCCGCGGCTGGAGTGGTCGAGCACGTCGATCGGTCCCATCGTAAACC
>WNFV01014291.1_pt1 | contig 11614 bp, 10 predicted proteins | sample 5400101 | NCBI WGS metagenome assembly WNFV01 (sample SAMN13153361, study PRJNA577476) | soil metagenome | isolation source: 115 cm soil or saprolite under grassland replicate 1 | place: USA:California | collected 2016-06-15
CGATGCAGCGCCAGGTCGCGTGGTTCGCCGGGAGGCCGGATGAGTATCAGATGCGTGAAGCTCAAGCGCGGTCATTCGCCTTCGGGGGCCGGCGGCGAGAGGCGAGCGAGAGCTTCGAACAGGCCGCAGCGTTGGCTGAGGCGCGAGGCCTCCCGGCGGAGAAGGCCAGAATCCTGGCCAATGAAGCCAATCTGAACGCGATTTTCGGGCTTACCCAATTAGCCGAGAAGCAGGCCGCGCTCGTCCTGGCCCTCCTTGAAAAGGAGAGTATCGCTGCCGAAGAATTATTCCCCTCTCTGATCCAGCAATTGGATTCACAGCCTCTGGCCTGGACGCTGGCCTTGTGTGGTAAAACAGCGCGGGCGCAATCGCTGGCCGACGGTCTCGCCCGAAAGTTCCCCCTGGATACAATGCACAACTCAGTTTGGCTGCCGCTGATCCGCGCAACCTTGGAATTGAAGCGCGGTTCCGCGGCCGGGCCGGACAAAGCTATTCAACTGCTGCAACCGGCGCGACAGTACGAGGCAGCCACCTCCTTCAGGCCGGTCTGGATGCGCGGACAGGCGCAGTTACAGGCGAAGAACGGGGCGCTCGCGGCGGCGGAGTTCCAAAAAATCATAGAGCATCGTGGCTGGGATGCGCTCTCGCCGCTCTGGCCGCTCGCCGCTCTCGGACTGGCGCGGGCGGCGGCGCTGCAGGGCGATGTGGCGAAGAGCCGCCAGACTTACGAAACTTTCTTTCGACTGTGGAAGGACGCGGACGCTGAGCTGCCAGTTTTGATCGAGGCGAAGGGAGAGTATGAGAGATTGAAGTAAGCGCGATTTTCTTCGCCGCGCTAGCGGCGGCCGACTTTAGCCCGGCGCGCAACGTCGGGTATGTCCAGCAAAGCGATTCCACGCCGCGCCGGCGACGCCTGAATTCAACCATCGCTTGTTTGTTATCGTTGCGGTCTTTATCGCTGGCGTCCTTAAATATTACGCCTCTACCCCCTTTTCCCGCCGCGCGTCCCATTTCATATATTTGCTCCTGCGGTACGATTCGACGGCCAGCCGCACGGCCACGATGCCGTAATAGCCGGTCATCACGTCGCATTTCAAAGCCTCGCCGCCGCGGATGGCGTTCTGCAGGTTTCGGTGATGCAGCGTGATGTCTTCGCGGCCGGTCCTCTTGTGAACGATCTCCGGCTTGTCGCCTTCCTTGTTGAAGCGCCCCTGCGGTCGGATGACGAAACCATCGCCCGTGAATTCGAGCGTTGCATCGTGGCCGCGCAGCACGTGCGGGATGGACGCATCGTTGGCCATCGAGGAGAGCACGACGACCGAGAGGCCGTCCGGGTAATCCAGCATCATGTTGAACGTGTCGGGGATCTCAGCCGCGCTGTCGCGGAATTCCCACTTGCCGCCGACGGCGACGACGCGAGTGGGGCCAAGGAACGCGTTCCAGTCCAGGTTCTCGCCCGGCCGAACATCTTTGTCCGGCTCGTCGCTCACCCAGAAGTCGCGCTTGTAATTGCGCGAGTAATCGATCTGGGCCTGCACGACCCGGCCGAGCTTGCCCTCCTTGACGTATTTCTGCGCGGTCTCGTAAGAGTCGTCGCACATTCCCTGCACGCCGACCTGCATTTTGACGTTGGTCTGTTGAATCTTTTTGACGACCTGCTTAGCCTGCTCGATCGACCAGGTCATCGGCTTCTCGCAATAGATATGCTTGCCGGCGTCTGCGGCGTCGAGCGTCATCCGGGCGTGCCAGTGTTCGGGCGTGACGATGGCCACGTAATCGATATCCTTACGGTCGAGTATCGCGCGGTAGTCTTTGATCGGAGTCGCGCCGGTCGTCGCGGCAGCCTGATCGAGCCGCTTCTGATAGACGTCGCAGACCGCGGCGATTTCGATGTTGTCCGCCTCCTTCATCTTCATCAGTGAAGGAATGTGCGCCCCTTGCGCCAATCCGCCGCAGCCGATGATTCCGATGCGCAGGCGGTTGTTCGCGCCGAGGACTCTGTTTGCGCTCGCGGCTGTGGCGACGATTGAGGCCGCCGAAGCCGACACGAACGCGCGACGACTGATCTTGTTAGCGTTTTCCATAGTCTACCTTGTGAATGAATTTAAATTGCGGAGACGCGCAGTTTACTAGAGTCATTGCCGGGATTGCCAGCGCGTTGGAAAGTTACAGATGAAAAAGCGAAAAACACCACAAAGGGACAAAGGAACAAAGGGTCAAAGGGAGCCACAGGGTGGTGTTTTTCCCTTCTTTGCCCCTTTGTTCCTTTGTCCCTTTGTGTTGAAAAAGCTTTTGTTGCCCGAATCGGCGCCGGAAACTATACTTCGATTTGGCTCGACACATCTGAAACTTTATAAGGACTAATGACTTTCTCCTTTACAACAGCCGGCGAATCGCACGGGCGCGCCCTGATCGCGACGATCGAGGGCTTGCCCGCCGGCCTGTCCATTGACCAGGACTTCATCAACCACGAACTCTGGCGGCGGCAGCAGGGCTACGGGCGCGGCGGGCGGATGAAGATCGAGACGGACGCCGCGCAAATCCTCGCGGGCGTGCGGCATGGCGAGACGCTCGGGTCGCCCGTGGCGATAATGGTCGAAAATAAGGATTTCAAAAACTGGCTCGAAGTGATGGCTACGGAGAAACCTCAGCAGCCGCTCGAACGCGACCGCAAGGTGATCAGGCCGCGCCCCGGACACGCCGACCTCGTGGGCGGAATGAAATACGACCGGCGCGATCTGCGCGACGTCCTGGAGCGCGCGAGCGCGCGCGAAACCACGATGCGCGTCGCGGTCGGGGCCTTCGCTAAGTTGTTGCTGCGCGAATTCGGAGTCGAGATCGCCAGCCATGTCATCCGCCTCGGCGAGATTTCGATTGAAGACCAGGAAGTCGGCTGGGAGCGGATAAGGGCGATTTACGACGACACCGCGATGCGTTGCGCCGACAAGGCCGCCGAACAGAAGATGATCGAACGCATTGATCGCGCCGGAACCGAAGAAGGCGACACGCTCGGCGGAGTCTTTGAAGTGGTGGCTAAGGGCTGCGCGCCGGGCCTCGGCTCCCACACGAGCTGGTCGGCGAAGCTCGACGGCCAGTTGGCGCAGGCGGTCATGTCCATTCACGCGGTCAAGGCGGTCGAAATCGGTGAAGGCGTCGCGAACGCGTCGAAGCCCGGCTCACAGGTTCACGACGAAATAGTTTATAATCAAGACCTGCGAACCTTCAGCAGAACGTCGAACCGCGCCGGCGGACTCGAAGGCGGGATGACCAACGGCGAAGAGCTGCGCGTGAGAGGGTATTTAAAACCGATCGCGACGCTGCGGAAGCGGCTGCGCAGCGTCAACATCGAAACCAAGGAGCCGATGGACTCCGACTTCGAGCGTTCGGATGTGACGGCGGTCCCGGCGGCCGGCGTGATCGGCGAAGCGATGGTGGCCATTACGCTCGCGCGCGCAATGCGCGAGAAGTTCGGCGGCGATTCGATGGGCGAAATGAAACGCAACTTTGAAAGCTATCAACAGCAAATTTCGGAATATTGAGACTCCGAGATTCGTTTTGATTCAATCGGGGTCAAGGCCAACCTGGCGGACATTTATAAGCGAGTCAGGTTTTCCGAAAATATTCTAGAGATGGAAAGAGAAGTGTGATGATTCTACCAATCGTCAAATACGGCGACCCGGTGCTGCAGATAGAAGGCGAAGAGGTCACCGACATTGACGGCCAATTGGCCAAATTCGTCGAGAACATGTTCGAAACGATGTACGAGGCCAAGGGCGTCGGTCTGGCCGGGCCGCAGGTCGCGCTCTCGAAGAAACTCTTCGTGATGGACGTCAGCGCCGGCAAAGATGCCAAAGACCGCGTCATCTGCATCAACCCGCAGATCGTCGAGACCAAAGGCAAGGTCGTCAGCGAGGAAGGCTGCCTGAGCTTCCCCGGAGTCTATTTCGAGGTCGAACGGCCGGAGGTCGTCACCGTCTCGGCAATCGACATCGACGGCAAGGAATTCACTTTCGAGGTCAGCGGCCTGGCCGCGCGCTGCGTGCTTCATGAAACCGACCACATCAACGGCAAACTCTTTATCGAATTTCTCAGCCCGCTCAAACGCGACCTGCTTAAACGCAAGATCAAAAAGAAGATCAAACTCGGCGAATGGGAGTAGTCGGGACCCGCTCGCCAGGACGCAATAAGATCTGAGAATAAACCCATTATCCGAAAAAAATTTGCGTTCGGGGATTGTGGCTTGGAATACGAACAGAATGTGATATTTTCTTTCTTCTGAACGCCCCCAGGGCTACGGTCGCAATAAGAAAGACATTTCGATGAGTATTTCAATGGGCAATGGGATTGTCATACGTTTGGCCGGTGTCCAGCAGCCTACGACCCGCATCTTTCATCAGGAAGTGATCAGCGTCGGCACGGCGCCCGATTGCGACTTGGTGATAGAGGCCGAAGAGCTTTCGCTGCCGCCGGAATCGGTCATCCTGACGCTGCGGCGCCAGGAGAACGCTTACCGAATCACGACTGTCTTGCCGGATGCCGGCGTCACGCGCGACGGCGAAGCGGTCGCCGTCGGCGAAGCGCTGAGCGACGGTGACACGTTCTATTTCGGCGAGACCGGCATTCGGCTGCGCGCCTTCGCGTTGACCGACCCCAATGACATTACCGAATCGCTGCGATTGGGCGGGGTCGTGCTGGCGAACGCGCGCCCGTCCGCGCTGACTACGACCACGACGGCGGACCTCTCCAAGGGGCGGCGCTCGATGCCTAGAACCGACGTCGCGCTCGTCTTCGTCAAACAGCTTTTGCGCGAATTGGTGGCCGAAATCCCTCGGCGCGTGCTCTACACGATCGCGGGAGTGGCCGCCTTCATCCTGCTCACGATCATTTATTTCAACACGCTCGGTTTTCTCGAAGGGCGTCGCAATAACAAGGCGATCAACGAGTTGCAACAGACGATGAGCGCCACGCGCAGCGAGATAGACAAACTCCGCACGTCCCTGCAGGAGGCGCGCAACGAGGCCAGCGACATTCGCAGTTCGCTCTCCCTCCCCGAGAAGATCGTCAACAGTTATGGGCAGGGCGTCTGCCTGATTTATGGCACTTACGTCTTCGTCGATCCGAGGGCGGGCGGCGAGATCAAATTCAAGGAGCCGAGCGGAACCGAAAACCCGATCGGCCCTGACGGCAATGTCAATCTGAGCGTTGACGGCAACGGGCGCGTTTACGAGGTCGAGTTCATGGGCACCGGCTTTCTGGCCGCCAAGGGGTCCGTGCTCACCAACCGTCACGTCATTCAGGCCTGGGACGAAGACGACATAGCCAGCCTGATCAAGATGCGCGGATTCACTCCCAGACTGAAAGAGTTGCTGGCCTACTTCCCGCAGACTCCTCAATCGTTCAAGCTGACCCCCGTCGGATTCTCGTCCGATCAGGACGTCGCGCTCTGCTCATTCGACCAGGGCGCGGCGGAACTGCTGCCGCTGCCTTTGGATGAGACTGGCGAGGGCGTCGCCAGCGGGCAATCGGTCGTGCTGCTCGGCTATCCGGCTGGACTAGAGGGTTTGATCGCGCGGACCAACAACATCAGCAAAGCGAACCGCCGGCTTTACGGCAACCTCTCATATCGGACTCAGCTCAACGAACTGGCCGCCAGTTCGAAGATTCGCCCGCAATCGACGCAAGGTCACATCAGCGACGTTACGCCGCAACTGGTTTATGACGCGCGCACGGACGAGGGAGGGTCGGGCGGCCCCGTCTTCGGCTCCAACGGCAAGGTGATAGGCATCAACCAGGCCATCCTGATGAGTTCGCAATCGACGGCCAGCTTCGGCGTCCCGATTCGACATGGATTGGCGCTCCTGAAAAAACTTCAGCAATCTCATTACGCGCGGAAGTGACCTTTTCGGCTAATGTGGCGAGGATGGTCGAGGATCGAGGATCGAGGATAGAACAGCGATATTCTATGCGGTCCTCGATCCTCGATCCTCAATCCTCAATCTTCCTGGTCTTGCTGGTTTGGTCTGTTCTGCGGATTCGGCTGAACTCCCATCCGTCGTTGTCGTTGCTGCTGGCGGGCCCCCGGGTTGACCAGGGGACGATTCCCCGGCCGCACCGCGTCGATCATCAATTCGCGGTATACGTAGAACTGGTCGGGCGTCAAAATCTGCCGGAATTGGGATTCGATATCCTTATGTAATCTGAACCACTCGGCCTGCTTCTGTATGACCTGTTCGGTAAGCTCCTTCACCTTTGCCGAATCATAATTGTCGAGGCTTGCGGTATCGAAATTGCCATAAATCGCCTCGTCCAATTGCGCTTCGAGCTGATTCAATTCCTGACGCGACAGCCGCAGCCGCTGTCCCACCTGTCGGCTGAGGTCTCTGATCTTGATTTTCTGTTCGGGAGTCAGGTCGAGTTGCCGGAAGATCATCAGAAGCGCCACCCGATTGCCGAAGGCCGGAATCCACAACGACTGCTCATCCTGGGTGAAGAACGATTGAAGGCCGCGTTGTCTGATTCCATCCACGGTCTGCCCTCGCTGCCGAGCCGCCGCGCGGGGCGCTGTCTCCGGCTGGTCCGACACGCCCGGCTCCTCATTTCCGCTGTTCGAAGGGTTCAACTTATTGGGATTGCCGGCGGGGCGGGGAGTCTTCCTGTCAATCTTCCTTTGAATCCGCATCTGCCTGCGCAGATTCTGTGACGAAACTGTGTTCGCGCAGAAGGTCATCACGCAGACGACTGAGATCAGCGCTGCGGTCATGGCCGAAATCGTCTTTCGGCGTCTGGTTGGGGCATCACTTGTTTTCATCTGCCGTCTCCCCAAGAGTCGCTGGAATCATCCCTGGAGAAAAACGCGCGGATCCCAGCGAGGGTATTTTGCCGATTGAACCTGCGCATCTCTTGTTGCAAGGCCGTCCGCGCGGCCCTGAGTTGCGCCTGCTGCTCGGCCCTGGCGGCCCGCAATTCCGTCTGATGATCGGCGTCGAGTTGATCCTTAAAACTCGCCAGTCGGGCGCTGTATAGCCCTTCCATCTTCCCGCGCTCTTCGGCCACGGCGTTTTGAACCATCCGATTGATCTCTTCGGACGAGGCCGCCTGGGCTGGCGCCGCCCCATTACCCGTCCGGCCAAAACTGACGGCGAAGTCGCCGTCCTTCAGGCTGATCCTCGTACCGGCGATTGACAGCGAGACCAGTAACATCGCCGCGGCCGCCCCGATGAGCGCCGCGCCGCGAACCCATACCGGGAACATACCGACCAACTCACGCAGAAGATCAAGCCTGCTCCGCCGCAGCACGATCTCCGGGCGGGCGATCTGACCCAATTGCCACGCGCCCAGATCGCGGCGCACGCGCCCGAAGGCCGTCAATTCATTGCGGCACGCGTCGCAATAATCCAGATGACTCTCGAACGAAGCGCGCTCCGTCGCAGGCGCTTCGTCGTAGAGATAGGTCACCAGGTCTTCCTTGCGCCCGCAACTGTTTCCGTTTTTTTCGCTATTCATATTTCTCCTCGCACTCACAACAACCCGCGCATCTTTTCCAGCCGGGTGCCCATCTGATGCAGCCCGGTGTAGAGGCGCGATTTCACCGTGCTCACTGGAATCTGCAGAATCTCAGCGATCTCGGCAAAGGTCAGCTCTTCGTACTCCTTCATTATGATCACCTGCCGCATCTCGGCGGGCAGCGCATACAGAGCCTTTCTCACCATCTCGGCGCGCTGATCGCGCTGCAACCGCTCGGGTAACCCCTCCAGACCGTCGTCGGCGATCTCGAATTTGCGCCCGTCGCCGTCTTCGTGGTCGATTGACTGCTCGGCTATCGCGCCCTGTTTCCGCAGCCGGGAATGGCAGGCGTTCAGAGCGATCCGGTAAAGCCAGGAAGAGAATTTTGCGTCGCCTCGGAACTTCCCCAGGTTCCGAAAGGCCGCCAGAAAAGTCTCCTGGCAAACGTCGCGCGCGTCCTCGTCACGTCCGAGCATGCGCAGCGACAGCCCGTAAATAGGCCTCTCCCACCTTCGCACCAGCAGGCTAAACGCGTCGGTCTCACCGGCGAGTGTCCGCTCGATGATCTGATCGTCGGTGAACTCCATAAATAGATAAGTGACTGATGTTACGCGTCGTCGCCGGTCGGGCCGTTGCGGCGAAAAATCCTAATCATCGGGGGACGTTTGTGCCCGCCGGCTTGCCCTCCAGAGCAATTTTCCCGCAGATTTAGACGGCCGGATTAAAAATAAAGTCGAAAAAGTTTCAGTAAACCGCCGCTTTTACGTTCCGATCAATTGCGGCTTCAAATCGTCGTACAGCTTAACACTCTGCTCGATAATATTGAGCGCGTCGTAGCGTCCCATGAACCTTTCGACCTTGACCTGTTTATTTTCGAGCGCCTTGTAGTCTTCGAAAAATCTCTTGACCGCTTTCAGCCGGTATTCGGGCAGTTCGGAGATGTCGCGGTAATCGCGGTATTCGGGGTCGTCGTAATGGACGGCGATGATCTTATCGTCCTCTTCGTTCTGATCGATCATCTGCATGACGCCGATGGTCTTGGCGCGCATGATGCAGAGCGGCGCGACCTCGACCTGGCCGAGCACGAGCACGTCGAGCGGGTCGTTGTCGTCGCAATAGGTCCGCGGCAGGAAGCCGTAATTGGCCGGGTAATGGACAGCGCTGAAGAGCACGCGGTCGACGCGCAGCAGGCCGGTCTTCTTGTCCATCTCGTATTTGACCTTCGAGCCGATGGGAATTTCGATGATGCAGTTGAAAATCTCAGGGGCCTGGTCGCCAAGCTCCACGTCGTGCCAGGGGTTCATAAGACTCACTTTCCGAACAAGCGCATGTGCTTCGGCGTCAGCATCCACCGCAACAATCCCGGGCCGCGCGGCGGCAGACTCGACACTTCAATAGCGCAGATCGAACCCTTCTTGAATTCGATGTTGAGGTTGCGATTCCCGGTGAGCAAGAGTGATGCAAGTTCGGCCAGATCGGGCATGTGGCCTACGAGCAACGCGCGGTCGAACTGATAGGCGCCGAGTTCGAGGAAGATTTCGGCATGGCGGCCCTCGCCTTCGATAAAGGCTTTGCCAGGCGCCAACGACTCGATGATCCTGACTTTATGCTGCAATTCCAGAGCGTCGGCGATCACTTCGGCGGTTTGGCGGGAGCGCAGCAGCGGGCTGGTCAGTATCAGATTGAATTTCATCCCGGTCTTGCGCAACCCTATGGCGGCCAACTTCATTTTCTCGCGCCCTTCGGGGGTGAGAGGCCGGTCGGCGTCTTTGACCACACCAGCCTCTCCGAGGTCGGCGGCGATTCCGTGACGCATCAAGTAAAGTTCAATCAAAGCGTGTCCTCCTAAAGCTAACGGGCCAAATTAGAACCGCTTGCTTATGCGCGCATCGCGCTAATTAGAAAACAAACTGTCCGAGATGAGGGCCGGGGTTATTCAGCGCCGTTCGCAGTGCTAATTCTAACGCAGATCGGGCTTCTTCTGGTGTTAAAACGGCGTCAACAAATCCGCGCGCGGCGGCGAAGCGGGCGTCGAGTTGCCGTTCGTATTCGGCGCGCACGCGATCCATCTCGGCGCGCAATTTTTCGTCAGGCTCCTTGCCCTGCTCTTTTAATTTATCCAACTGGGCCGAAAATAGCGCCATCACCGCCGATTCGCCTTCCATTACGGCCATCCGCCCGGTCGGCAGGGTGAAGATGAAATCGGGATCGAAGCCTTGTCCGGCCATGGCGTAATATCCGGCGCCGCTGGCATGGTTGACGGTCAACACGATTTTCGGGACGGTCGCGGTGGCCATCGCTTCGACGAAGCGCGCCCCCGCGCGAATTATGCCCGATTGTTCGGCCTCGACGCCGACCATGAAACCGGAAACGTCCTGAATAAAGAGCAGCGGCGTTCCGTGGCGGTTGCAGGTCTCGATGAAATAAGCCGTCTTTTCGGCGCTCTCGGTGTAAATGATTCCGCCGATCCGGGGCGCTTTACCCGACGCGCCTGGGACGAAGCCGCGGTTGTTGGCGATGACGCCGACGCTCACGCCGCGCACGCGCGCGTGGCCGACGATCATCTCTTTCGCGTAATCGGCCTGGAATTCGTCGAAGCTCTCCCGATCCAAAATGCAATTGAGCATTTCTCGCGCGTCGTACGGCGCGCGGTGGTCGGATGGAAGAATGTCGTAAAGATCGGTCGAGGGCCGGGCCGGTTCGCCGGCTTCGACGACGCTCACGCGCGTTGTCGTCTTCGCGGGCAACTCGGAAATGATCTCGCGGATTTTATCGATGCACTCCTCGTCGTTTTTCGAGCGGTAATGCGCGACGCCCGAAATCGCGTTGTGCATCCGCGCGCCGCCCAGCGTCTCGCTCGAGACCTTCTGTCCAGTCGCGCCTTTGACCAGATTCGGCCCGCCCAGCCCCATGAACGACGTGCCCTCGACCATCAGGATCACGTCTGAAAGCGCCGGCAGATAAGCCCCGCCCGCGACGCACTGCCCCATCACCGCCGCGATCTGCGGGACTTTCAGGTAGCGGCGCATGACCGAGTTGTAATAGAAAATTCGCGCCGCGCCGTATTGCCCCGGAAAGACGCCGCCCTGATATGGCAAATTCACGCCCGCCGAATCGACCAGGTAAACAATCGGCGTGCGGCACCGCATGGCAATCTCCTGAGCGCGTAGCATCTTCTTGATTGTTTCCGGCCACCACGAACCCGCCTTGACCGTGGCGTCATTCGCAACGACCACGACCTCTCGACCGGCGACCAGGCCGAAACCCGTGACGACGCCGGCGGATGGCGCTTGGCCGTCGTATTCATCGTAAGCGACGAGCAGGCCGACCTCCTGAAACCTCGCGCCCGGATCGAGCAAACGCGCGATGCGTTCGCGCGCGGTCAGTTTGCCCTGACTGTGTTGGCGTTCGATCTTGTCTGCGCCGCCGCCCTGTCGTAAGCGATCCTCCAATTCACGGAGTTCCTGAACGAGTTCTTCCAGATGAGCGCGGTTCGGATTAGCTGCCGGCTGCCCTGCTGTCCGTTGTTCCATAGCCCGATAGCTTGGCCTGCGCGAACGTGAGAAGTCAACCTAAAAGTGGAAGCGACTGGCTACGAATGGAAGATCTTTTTTTTCTACCTATCAAAAATAGCGGACAAAAAATAGCGGACAGAATAATGGCAATGGTTTGAATATAGGGATAGGATAAGTTAGCGGGCGCTTTGATTATGAATAACCCTGAGGACCACAAATGGAGCGAGACGCGGCTGCGCGTCCGTTACGCCGAGACAGATCAGGCCGGCGTCGTTTATCACTCGAATTACCTGATCTGGTTCGAGGTCGGGCGGGTCGAGTTGTGCCGCGATTACGGGTTCAACTACCGCGACATGGAAACAGAGGCCGACACGTTTCTGCCGGTCACCGAAGCCCGCGTGAAGTATCGTGTCCCGGCCAGATACGATGACGAGATCATCGTGCGCACGCGGGTCACCGAATTGCGCAGCCGCGCGATCACATTCGCTTATGAAGTTTTGCGGGCCGGCGACGGGACGCCGCTGGCCGAAGGCGAGACGCGTCACATCGTGATGAACCGCGAGGGACGCGCGAAAGCGTTTCCCGAAAAATACGCG
>WNFV01008897.1_pt1 | contig 11613 bp, 9 predicted proteins | sample 5400101 | NCBI WGS metagenome assembly WNFV01 (sample SAMN13153361, study PRJNA577476) | soil metagenome | isolation source: 115 cm soil or saprolite under grassland replicate 1 | place: USA:California | collected 2016-06-15
CTCTTTGAATCTCGTAGAGCGCAATGCAGCTATCTTTGCCACCGCTCCACGACATCAACACATTTGTTTTTGTGCTGCCTCTGGCATTTGATAACAACGGTAGAGGGTAAACCATAGTTGTGTGGTTATCAGGCTCTTTCCATTGGTCTCTTGTTCCCTGACAAAAATCAGAAACTGAGCGAAGCGCCTCCCCGAGCCGTCCGTCCAGGCGTGCGAAAGCCGCTTTCAAAATTATCGCGATCGAAGAGATTGTCCAGGTAGCCGAAAACACGCAAATGCCGCCGCTCCGTTAGCGGCAATTCGTAACTAGCACCCAGATCGGATTTGATAAGGCTCTTGAACCGATAGACCCGTGGGAAGATCGGAGCAAGATAGTCACTCGTTGCCGTCAGATCGAAGTTGACGAACGTGCGCCGTCCGATGCGTTGAGTAACCACGGCTGCAAATTGGTGGTCCGGAACAACGAGCGAGCTAATTACTCCGCTACCGCTGACCTGTGGCGTTTGCTGGTCGCTGTTCGTATAGGTGTAACTGACGAAGACGTCAAGCATGCGATTGGGAGACGCTGTAGCAGACAGCTCAAGGCCTCGTGCTAGTCCTCCCCGCGTGTTTAGAAAGCCAAAGAAGCGTCCGAAGGGATCGGTTTGCGGGTTGATCTTGCCGGAGAAGTCGAAGCCGATTACTTCCTGGAGTCGTGTATAAAAATAGGTTGCAGAAAATCGGAACCGATTGTCTTTGAGAGATTGATCGATTCCTGCATCGAAGGCAATAGAACGTTCGGGCCGAAGGCGCGGATCGCCTAAAGGCGAGAAGAACCCTCCAAAGAATGATGTCCCGAATCGTTCGAACAACGATGGGCTGCGATAGCCGTTGCCGATGTGCGCGCGAAGCTTGGTGTGTGTTGCGCGGAACAAATATGCAATCGAGCCATCTCCAGTGTAGGCGCTTCCCGGCGATTCAAATACGATTCCGGAATAGGGCGCGCCGGCGGTTGGAGTGAATTTTGGATTGTTGAGGGAAAAGAACTGAGCTCGAAAGGCCGCTGAGACCTGCAAGCGATCTTCCAAAAAGCGCAATTGATCCTGTACAAAAAACGTATTGCTGTGTTCGACAACATTCGTCGAAGAGTTGTCGGCAGCGTTGAATGAAAACGAGCGATTCAAGAAGGTGACGTTTTCAAATTCGTAGCCTGCATTGATAAAGTTGTACTTGCCGATACGGAAATCGGTGCGAGCATTAAGCGTGTGAATGTGGCCGTCGTCCTGCGTGCTCGTAGAACCGCCGAATGGTTGAAACCCAACCCCGGCGGGGCCGTTACTGTTTAAACGGCGCGTGGCCAGACCCTGATAAGAGATAGTGTAACCAAAGGCTTCAAAGGGACGGTGCGCGAAGGTAATGGCCCCGTTGAAGAAACGACTGGCCGCTGAAGCGTCAGGATCGTTTGCATCAGGAATAAATGTCGCGCCGTCCACGTTTAATTGTGCTGGCGGAACTCCCATTTCAAAACGTCGTAGTTCTGAACGCGAAAGCGGCAGAGCATCAACAATCCCGGTTGCCGGTAACGTGCCAATAACATCCGGGCTGTCGTTTAGCTGAACAAAAGAAGTCCCGGCATAGATACGCCCGGACAGAGTGGTCGTTGGCGACGAGCGCAGCATGACGCGCCCCTGACCGCTTGAGTTACGGGCGGCATCATCACGGTCTATGCCGCGCGCGACGTTTAGGTGACTTGCTCCAGCGCTGAAAATAAAACGACCTGTGCCGCCCGCTATTTGTGCGCGTCCACGAAACAGTCCCAGCCCACCACCTTCCATCAAAACGTTACCGTGAGTTGGTCCACCACCTTCGTCGGTCACGATGTTGACGACACCGCCAATGGCGTTTGTGCCGTAGAGCGAAGATCCCGATCCGCGAAGAACTTCAACGCGGTCGAGGTTGGTGACCAGGAAGTCGCTCAAAAAGCTTGTTGCATCCCCTGTAGTAGCATCGCGGAAACGGATCCCATCAATCAACACCGCCGTGTCCTGATTGCGCAATCCGCGTGCTTTGATAGAAACAAGTCTGCCAGGCCCGCCCAGTTGCTGCACGCGCAATCCCGGCACCGTTCGCAAAGCGTCCGTAATCGCTGCTTCATCGCGCTCGTCGATCTCGCGCGAAGCCACCACCGAGACAGCCTTCGAGACCTCATCGACCGGTTGCGCTGTAGCCTGTGCGGTAACGACAACTTGCTCGCTTACACCTGCAAGAGGTAGCGAGACATCAATCGACGTGTTGGCCTTTGGCTCAAGGCGTATTACGCGGGTAGCTGCGCGCGCGAAGCCACTTGCGTCTGCTTCGATCAAATACTCGCCCGCCGCTAGTCGTTCGAAGTGACAGGTGCCCGTGCGATCAGTCACACCATTGATTCGAATGCGACTGTCGCGGGTGTAGAGGGTGACCTTGGCATTTGTCAGAATCGCGCCTTGCGGATCCGTTACGCGCACGTTGATTTGTGCGCCGTCCGCGCTGTTTTGCGCGAAAAGCTCGTTAGAAAAAGGACTGAAGATGAACAGCAGAACTAAAATGCTGGTTGGTTTGTTCTTGAAATGGAAGAGGTTCTTGCGGTTGCCGTGCGCTGTAGTTTTCATTTGTAGAGTCTCCTGCCCGTCGCAGTGCGAGCTTTACGAAAGGGTGGCGGCGAGGTCTCCTGACTCGCGACTCAGCTCTGGACAGCCTTCCCATTCTATTTGGAACAGTGGCTAGAGCTTCCCAGAGCGTCTTCGTCGCCAACAGTTGCGCGGGCAGTGGCGGCTTTTGACCGCCTTCCCTAAACCGTCACCCGAGTTGATGGGAGAGAGCAGCGAAATGTCTGCGGCTCCCGGATTACCGTCGCACTTCGTGCGCCGGAGTTATACGTGGCGCGCCTGAAAGCGGGTGCGCATCCACTAATACTTTGATCTCCAAAACCTCGCTTAAGAGTTCTTCCGTCAAAACCTCGCGAGGTTTGCCGGCTGCGATCAGATACCCGCCTTTCAACAGCACCACGTGGTTGGCAAATTCCGCCGCGAGATTAATGTCATGAGTAACTATAACCGCCGCCGTCGCGCGCTCGTCGCAATGTGCTCGGACGAGTTGGAGCATTGAAGCTTGATGAGCCAAATCCAAGTTGGCCGTCGGCTCGTCAAGCAAAAGAATTCCGGCTTCGGTCGCGAGAGCTCGCGCCAAAACTGCGCGTTGACGCTCGCCTCCTGATAGTTCGTTCATTAGACGCGCACTGAAATTTTCCAATTCAGCCTGTCGTAGTACCTCGAAAGCAATCTCCAGATCGCGTTCCGATTCCCAGCCCCAGGTGCCTGACCCGGACCACGCGTAGCGGCCACCAAGCACGTATTCCAATACCGAAACCGGAAAGGCCAACAAGGCTTCCTGCGTGACCACGGCGATGCGCCTCCCTATGGCTCGTCGTGTGAACGAGGTAAGCGGCTTGCCATCAAGCAGGATTTCGCCACTCGAAGGTTGGATGGCCCCATTCAGTGCGCGTAACAGCGAAGACTTGCCAGCCCCATTTGCACCGACAATGCCCGTGATATTTCCCGGCGCGACACACAACGAAACACCGACGACCGCGTGTCGTTTACCGTAATTGATGCTTACATTTTTCGCTTCGAGCATCTAAGCCGGTCCTTACGGTTGTTTAGAAGCGACACTTTTTTTCAGCCTCGTAATCCAAAGCACTATGTTTAAATACATACCGGACAATGCCGACAGACAAGCCAGGGTCGATGCTGCGACGAGCAGTGGGACCTGCCACCTCCCAGCGAAGAAATAGAAGTGTGCCTGGCGAAAATATCTCGTCAAACTTCCGGGGGGCGGAGTCTTCACTACTTGTCCCGTCTCCGCGTCGATCAGCAGTGAGTCCGCGCCGAGGCCCCCAACAGCCTGATACACCGGGCGACCGTCGCGCATCAGCAAAGTCAAAGCAGTGGTCGGCAGTTTTCTCCCAGCGAATTCATCCGCACGTTGCAGAGCCTCCGCCGGCGGAACCCGCACATTACCAGCTGCTATGCTTTCAACCTTGCCGCCCTCTACCGCCTTGGGCCATGCGTACAGCAACCCGCTAGACGTCCATGCCAACAAGGGTATGGCCACCATCAATCCGAGCCACGTATGCGTGTGGTAGATGACCGATTTCATGGAAGCCCGAATCTCCGGGGCAGCGCCTGCGGTTGAAAACACATCCGGTTCAACGCTGCCAGATTAACAACCGGATTTAGCGCCGCTTCAGCAGATAAATAAACAACGGCGCGCCGATCAGCGCAGTGATCGCACCAACGGGCAATTCCCGAGGCGCAATCACAGTGCGTGCTACAGTGTCCGCAACCACGACAAACGATGCCCCTGCAAGGGCTGCCGCCGGAATCGTTAAACGGTTATCGCCGCTGGTGGACATACGCACCAAGTGCGGTACGACAAGGCCAACATAGCCGACGGAACCGCTCAACGCGACAGAGACCCCAACGAGCAGACTCGCCGCCAGAAAAACTTGTAAACGCACGCGGTCAACCTCAACGCCAAGGTCAAAGGCGTCGCGCTCGCCAAGCATCATCAGATTCAGCGGACGCGCTTTGAAGGTCAGCGCGGTGACCCCGACGATGGTTGAAGCGACAGCAATCCAAAGCGAACCGGATGCAGCCTGGGAAAGATCGCCAAGTAACCAAAAAGTGAACGAACGTATGCGCGTTGCATCCATCAGTGTGGTGATAAAAACGATCGCCGAAGATTGAAATGTCGTAACGATCACACCAGCCAGGATCAACCTTTCCGGTGACGCGCCGGCACGACCGCGCGCCAGACGATAAACGACGAAGGTTGCAGCAAGTGCGCCTGCGAATGCCATCAAGGGTCGACTCCACTCGTTCACTCCCAGGAACACCAGAGCTACCATCGTTCCCACCGCAGCGCCGTTTGAAATACCCAGCAGATAAGGCTCCGCAAGCGCATTGCGAAGAAGGGCCTGATAACTTGCGCCGGCGGCCGCAAGAGAAGCACCGACGGTCGCCGCGAGCAAAATGCGGGGCAAGCGTATGTCAAAAAGAATCGCGCGTTGCGTGGGTGTAAGTGCTCCAGTATCGGATCCGCCCGTGAAAAGCGCGCGGAGCACATCGACGACGGGCACGCGCTCGCTGCCCAGAGTCGCCGCGATGGTTGCGATAAAGATCAGCGTGACGGTGAGCGCGGCGCAAACGATGAGTGTTTTTTGCAACGTCGCACGCCCGTTATGATCCATCGAGTTGACGGCACCACTGACAACTGGAGCTTGCTTGTTCAAGATCTTGTTCATCTAAAACCTTCCGGATGAAGCGCGCGAGCAATCTGTTCCAGACCGTCGACGAGTCGCGGCCCTGGACGCGTTAGGAGATCGCCATCGATCACATAGACACGACCGTTCCGGACTGCCGGTGAATTTTTCAGCGCGGCTGCGACTTTTGTATTCGCAGCCCCTCCCATCGCACCTCCGGAAAGCATGATTACAGCTTCTGGGCGAGACGCGAGCGCCGCTTCATCGCTCAATCGCGGCCACGCCTCGTTGATGTCCGAAGTCACAGATAATCCACCCGCGCGCTCAATCAGATTCGTTACGAACGAACTCTTGCCGGCCGTGTATAGCGGCTGGCCCGACAATTGGAAAAAAACGGACACAGGAGGAAGCCCGGCGACAACGCGCTCCACCCTTTCAGATCGGGCACGGAGCTGTTTCACTAATTCCGAAGCAGCCACCGGCTCATTCAATAGATCGCCAACGCTTAAGATCGAGCGAAAAACGCCTTCAAGGTCGCGCGGGTCAGTAACGTAGACGGCGATCTGATGCTCATTCAACTGCTTCGTAAAGGCTTCCAATTGCGAGGCTGTCGAGACGAGTACGAGCTGTGGGCGAAGTGTAAGTATGCGTTCAATGCTCGGTTGCAGTGTGTCGCCGACTTTTACGACATTCTTCGCCTCCGGCGGATAATCGCAGAAGGTGGTGTTACCCACCAGGCGGTCACCAGCCCCAACCGCATAAGCAATTTCGGTGAGATTGGGAGCAAGCGAGACGAAGCGCTCGATCCTTGCAGGGATTGTAACCTTGCGTCCGGCCTCATCGATAAAACCCCTGGTAGTGGATGTCGTTTTTGAGATTGGCAAAGACGTCGGCCGCGAGCACGAACAAGCGACGAGAATGCCGCAGAGAAGCAGCGCAGTCCCTAGTTGTCTTAATTTAAGGTGTGAAGTGTAGTTTAGAAACAAGAGTCCCGCCAATCGCTGATCCTTGCGAAAAGGAACAGGCGGTCAGCGGGACAAAAAGTGGCTTTCGGAACCCGTGCGGCCTGAACGCCTTTCCGCGAGCGTTCAAAAGCTGCAAAGCCTGGGCAGGTCTCCTGGCTTAGAGTTTTGCTGCCTTTGCTACTTCGAAAGTAGTAAGCAGCAGTCTCATCACAGTGGCGCGACCGCGCGGGATTCTCACCCGTTTCCCTATTCTCCCCATCTTCGTGGGGCACCCAGATGCTTTCAAATTAAAAGAGCGAATCGACGCGGACACTATCACGCACTCTGTGGCACTGTCAAACCCGATATGTAACCGGTAGTCGGTTATGTTTTCTGTGAGCGACACTTTGCTTCGTTAATTGGCGTCCAGTAAGATTCTTCAGATTTTCAGCCTGGACGGAACCAACTTCAACAAATGATCAAAACCATTGAATGGACGGATGAAGGGGTTCGCATGTTGGACCAGCGACTGCTGCCGTCCGAAGAAAAATACCTCATGCTGAGGTCATACGAAGAGGTTGCCGAGGCCATCAAGAAGATGGTCATACGCGGAGCTCCCGCCATCGGTGTCGCCGCCGCGATGGGACTTGCGCTCGGAGCCAGCCAGTCGGTTGGTACTTCAGTAGCGGATCTGGAAGATGACTTCGACTACATGTGTCAGGTGATGTCCGAGACGCGGCCGACGGCTGTTAATCTTTTCTGGGCCATCGAACGGATGCGTGAGAGGTTTCGGCACGAAAAGATCAATACCCAGGAGTCGGAAAAGATCAAAGCGAGTTTGATAGAAGAAGCTCGGAATATCTTTCATGAAGATCTCGAGGCTAATCGCGCGCTGGGACGCTTCGGCGCAGAGTTGCTTGCGGATGGCGACACAGTGCTCACCCACTGCAACGCAGGTGCGCTCGCTACTGCCGGCGACTACGGAACGGCGCTTGGCGTAATCCGCGGAGCGATTGACGCCGGAAAACGCATCGCGGTAATCGCCGATGAGACCAGGCCATTCTTGCAAGGGCTCCGGTTAACGGCTTGGGAACTCGCAAAAGACAATATTCCCGTTACGGTGATCACCGATAACATGGCGGGACACGTTATGAAGAGCGGCAAGGTAAATGCGGTTGTTGTGGGGGCCGATCGAATCGCTGCAAACGGTGACGTCGCAAATAAGATCGGTACGTATATGGTTGCCGTGCTTGCCAAAAAGCACAACATCCCGTTTTACGTTGCGGCACCGATTTCGACGCTGGACCTTTCCTTGAAATCAGGCGAGGAGATCCCGATCGAGGAACGCGATCGGAAGGAAGTGACGCACATAAAAGAACATCAACTGGCCCCTGACGGAGTCGGTGTCCACAATCCGGCCTTTGATGTAACGCCAAATGATCTAATCGCAGCGATTATTACGGATAAGGGGGTTGCTCGAGCGCCATACCTGACCAGTTTGCGGCAGCTGGTGGTGATAAGTGCCGCTGGCTCGAAGTCGTGAGGATCTGCGATCAGTGTTAGCCGGAGGGCGTCCTGGCGAACCGGCTTTTTCCCCACCAATCGATAGTACGCTCCAAGCCCGTTCGTAAATCTACTCGCGGTTCAAATCCCAGCAGATCGCGCGCGCGCGATATGTCTGCAAGACTGTGTTTCACATCGCCGGCTCGAGCGGCTTCGTAGTCCGCCACTGCGTCAAACCTGCCCGTTAAGCTCTTTAGCTCGGCCAAAAGTTGATTTAGGGAAATTCGTTCTCCGTTGGCAACATTGATAACCTGGCCTATGCCCCGGGAGCTTTCGGCCGCCTTCAAGTTAGCATCCACGACGTTATCGATGTAAGTGAAATCTCGGGACTGCTCCCCATCACCGTAGATCACCGGTCGCTTTCCCCCAAGCAAGGCGCTAATAAAACGTGAAATCACACCTGAGTATTGGGAGCTCGGATCCTGTCGTGGTCCGAAGACGTTGAAATAGCGCAGGGAGATCGTTTCCAAACCATAAACTCGGGTGAAGACTTGACAATAGTGCTCACCCACAAGCTTGGCTACGGCATACGGAGAGAGCGGCTCCGGAAGCATGGTTTCAACTTTCGGCAGCGTCGGCTGATCGCCGTAGGCTGAGCTGGAAGCCGCATAAATTACACGCCTGACTTTCTTTTCGCGCGAAGTGAGCAATAGAGAGAAAGTTGATTCGACGCTGGCAATATGAGTTTGCCGCGGGTTTTCTATCGACCGTGGTACGGACGGAATCGCGGCTTCATGGAAAACTAATTCAACATCTTCAAGCGCCTTGTGCAACAAATCCTCATCGGCGAGGCTCGCGTGAATGAAGTCGAATTCGCCATTAATTTCGTCGAGGTTCTCGCGGTAACCCGTTGAAAGGTCGTCGATAATCCGGAGCTTCGCGCCTGAGGAGGCGAGGGCGGATGCAATATGTGAACCGATGAAACCGGCGCCACCAGTGACGAGTGCTATTCCCGTTAGAGCCATAAAGAAGAGCTTTAAAGTTAGATTAGGGATGGAAGACCGTTAGTTGGGAGCAAAGTTCTCAGCGGCCAACGCCGATATATTCGAAGCCCAGTTCGCGCATGTCCGCGGGCTCGTAGATATTCCGCAGGTCCGCGATCTTCGGAGTTTTCATAAGGTCCCGGATTCGGCTCATATCAAGCGCACGAAATTGATTCCACTCCGTCACAAAAACAAGAGCATCGGCATTTGTTACGGCCTCATATTCGTCGTCTAAATAAGTGACTTCGGGAAGAACATCGGCTGATTCCTTCATCGAGACCGGATCATAGGCTCGCACTATTGCGCCGCGTTTCAGTAATTCACTAATAATATCAATCGCCGGCGCCTCGCGCATGTCATTTGTTTCCGGTTTAAATGCGAGCCCCAAAATCGCAACAGTCTTTCCTCGCAAATCACCGACAAGCTTTTCTATTTTGGGTACCATCGCCTGTCGCTGACGTCGATTCACTTCAATCACTGCGTCTACAATCATTGAATCGCGACCAAACTCACGCGCCACGGAAGCGAGCGCTTGCGTGTCCTTCGGGAAACATGAGCCACCAAAGCCGGGGCCGGGATGCAGGAATTTGCTGCCGATGCGGCGGTCCATGCCAATCGCCCTGGCTACATCATGAACATCACACCCGATGCTTTCACACAGATTTGCTATTTCGTTAATGAAAGATATCTTCGTAGCAAGGAAAGCGTTGGCTGCGTATTTTGTTAGTTCGGCCGCCTCAAGCGAGGTCAAGACGAATGGCGCCTCCATTAAATAAAGGGGTCGATAAAGATCCCGCATGATGGCGATTGCTTCCTCGTCACGACTTCCAAGCACGACCCTATCAGGCCTCATGAAATCATTGATAGCAGCGCCCTCTCGTAAGAACTCAGGATTGGAGACGATTCCGAAGTTTAACCGAGATTTTTGCTCTTCTCGTATTAGCTTCCGAAGGTACTCGCCGGTTCCTATGGGTACCGTAGACTTAGTAACAATAACCTTATAACCGTTCATATGCTCCGCAACCGATCGCGCTGCTGCTTCCACGAAGCTGAGATCGGGTGAACCATCAGTCTGCGGTGGCGTACCCACCGCCAGGAAGATTACGAGCGCTTGTTCCACTGCCTGCTTGATATCTGTGGTAAACCTCAAGCGGCCCGACTGCATGTTCTTGGTTACCAATTGTTCGAGACCGGGTTCGTAGATGGGCATCTCTCCAGCAGATAGGCGTGCGATCTTCTTGGAATCGATATCCACGCAGGTCACGTCAACGCCAAATTCTGCAAAACAGGCACCTGTAACCAAGCCAACGTAACCAGTGCCAATTACCGCAATATGCATTTAAGGGTTACCTTCAGAAACTCAGCGAGGAAATACCGGCATACGGAAAACCTTGCGGGTCAAGCACGACACATCGTCGCGTGACCCGCAAGGTTTTGCATAGCTGACCGCGGCGCTCTAAGGCGGCGCTGCAGTATTTTTCTTGAACGCAGCAATCGATGAGTTACTTCGACGGGCTGATTACGATTGCGTTGCCGCCGAAGTTCAGGTCGTTGTTGTGCATGGCCGCATACAGGATTGCGGCAACAGCACCAGCACCCAGTAGTATCAAAGCCGCCAACTCACCACCACTCATTTTATCGTCGTCGTCGCCTGGATCGTCTTTGGGATTCGGCGTACCGGCCATGGCGCTCTCACCCGCAGCAACCTGCTTCACAGTACCTCCAACATGCAACTGAGCCACGCCGGAATGAGTCGTTAAGGACGTGATCCCCTTCACAACATTAACTGTAAATGAAGTTGCCTGATTTCCCTCAACAACTACCACACCATCTTTGGTGGTAAAGTTGACAGATGTTCCAGCCAGGGTTGAGACATGAGCCGTGCCGTTCTCGAGCAAGCCCATAATGCTCTTTTCGGTGAAGCTCAATTTCAAATTGGAGCTCGGCGACAATTCAACTCGGCCCAACTTACTGAGGTTCACGGTTGCGATGCTCTTCTCGGCGGTTGTGATTAGGCTATCCGAAAACACTGTACCGCCGGAAACTACGTTCTCCCCATTTACTGTAACCTGACCGGCGATGGATAACTCGCCCGACGGGGCCTTTGCTGCAGGCGACGCTAAAACCACCATTGAGTAAACACTCAAGATGGCGACTGCCACCACGGCCGCTATAGGTTTGCGGCTCCAAGTTTTGCTAATCATTAACTTTCCTCCCGTATTGTGAACAAATTCTTGATTGCGTGCCGCGACGGCCAAGGACGTCGTCAGAGGGCAGACTCAGTAATCAGTTCGCCTCTTATCAAAATGTAACGTCTAAAGGCCAAAGTGCCGTCTGCAAAGCCTAAACACTGGGCTGTTATTACATGAATGAAGGTACTCTGTCAACAGCCTTTTCGCCAAACTTTGCCACAAAATTGTGCTTTTTTGTGCTGGTCAGGAATTTATCACATGGTCCCCGTCCCGTCCAGACTTTTCCGCTCAACAGCTTATTCTAAGGGTCCGAAGCTAGGGCATCGATGCACGGCGAGCACGAGTCGTGATTTTGGCTCGTGAAACGGGACTGGACACGGTGGCACCGGTTGCATTTCCCGGATTCCGGTGGGTCTTTTCCATCAACTCAGACTGCTCATAAGGGTCAAGCCGGGCAAAGAGGTAGAAGGTTTCACCAGTACGAACGACTCCGAGATACCTAAAATTAGTCTGCAGAACCTCGCCGACCTTAAGTGTTTGAAACCTGGGTGGACGCTCAAAGAGCAGGCCCAACTCATCTCCGGCGACAGCTTCCAACTCGGGCAGGTAATCGTTTTGAGTCTCGCGAGCAATCTGCACCGCCATTAGCCTGA
>WNFV01008442.1_pt1 | contig 11608 bp, 10 predicted proteins | sample 5400101 | NCBI WGS metagenome assembly WNFV01 (sample SAMN13153361, study PRJNA577476) | soil metagenome | isolation source: 115 cm soil or saprolite under grassland replicate 1 | place: USA:California | collected 2016-06-15
GGTCGGTGACCGTGATGCTGCGCCCCTCGACCGTGACATCCACCGGCCGGCCGCCGTGGCGCAGGCCGTTCAGCACCAGGTTGGCGAGGATCCGCTCCACCCGGCGCGGGTCAGTCAGCACCCGCGCGCCGCGCGAGGTGTCCACCCGCACGTGCGCCTCGCTGATCGACTGCTGGGTTCGCAGCCGGCCGATCACCTCACCGACGAGCCCGCCGAGCGGAACCTGCTCCAGGTCGGCCCGCTCCACGCCGGAGTCGAACCGGGCCACCTGCAGCAGGTCCTCGACGAGGGTGCGGAGCACCTCCGCGCGGTCGCGGACCAGCTCGCTGGGCCGGCCCGGCGGCAGCAGCTCGGCGGCGGTGAGCAGCCCGGTCACCGGGGTGCGCAGGTCGTGCGCGACGTCCGCGGTGAACCGCCGCTCGGCGTCGAGCTGGCCGCGCAGAGCCGTCGCCATCGTGTCCAGCGCCTGCGCCAGCGAGGCGACCTCGTCACGGCCCTGCCCGACCGCCGCCACCGCGGACGCGTCCAGGTCGCCGCGCGCGATCCGGCGCGCGGTGCTGGACACCGCGACGATCCGGCGCGACAGGCTGCCGGCGAGCACCACGCTGACCAGCGCCAGGGCCACGATGGTGCCGATCCCGCCGAGCACCAGGGCGCGTTCGAGCGCGTCCATCGACTCGTCGCTGTTCTCGTAGTCGTACACCACCGAGATCGTGTGCCCGTCCACCATCTGCGCGGCCCACAGCTTGGACTCGATCTTCAGCGTCGCCCGCTTGCCGTCCCGGATCACCGCGCGCAGCTCCGGCGGCAGCTCCGGGTCGTCCACCTTCGCGCCGAACTGCGGCACCGGGACCTGCGCGTACAGCGCGGCGGCCGCCCGGACGCGCTCGTCGGCCGTGGACCGCGCACGGTCCAGCCGGGCCGCCTGGGCCTGCGTGTACACCGCGCCGCCGAGCCCGAGGATCGCGAGGGTCGACACCGCGAGGAAGATCAGCCCGAGCTTGCCGCGGAGCCCCATCAGGCCTTGAGCTTGTATCCGAAGCCGCGGACGGTCTCGATCCGGTCGGCCCCGATCTTGGTCCGGAGCCGCTGCAGGTGCACGTCCACCAGCCGGCCGTCGCCGCCCCACTCGTAGTCCCAGACCCGCTGCAGCAGCGTCGACCGGCTCAGCACCACACCGGGGTTGTTCGCGAACTCCAGCAGCAGTTTCAGCTCGGTCGGGGTGAGCTGCACCGGCTGGCCGTTACGTCGTACCTCGAGCGCCTCACGGTCCAGCTCGAGGTCGCCGAACGTCTCCGACGACGTCTGCGTCCCGGCCGCCCGCTCGCCGTCGCGCGAGTTCGCTCGGCGCAGCACCGCGCGCAGCCGCGCCACCAGCACCTGCGTGTCGAACGGCTTGGTCACGTAGTCGTCGGCCCCCGCCTCCAGACCGAGTACGACGTCCACCGCGTCGCCGCGCGCCGAGACCATCACCACCGGCACGGTGCTGGTCTGGCGGATCCGGCGGCAGACCGAGATGCCGTCCAGGCCGGGCAGCATGATGTCGAGCAACACCGCGTCCGGGCGGTACTTCTCGAACGCCGCGACCGCCTCCAGGCCGTCGTCGGCCGTGACCACGTCGTAGCCGTGCCGCCGCAGCGACAGCTGGGTCGCCTCGCGGATCACGGCGTCGTCCTCGACCATCAGGATGCGGGCCGTTCGCTCGTCCGCCATGCGCTCTACGATCCTCCGGTTCCGGTCCATCTCTCGCTGAACTTGACCAGGTAGTTGCCGTTCCAGCGGTACAGCTCGACCTTCGAGCCGGACGGGCAACAGGTCTTGTCCGTGGGACCGTACACCTTCGACTCCACCGCGAGCGTGCGTTGCTGGCCCGCGGTGATCCGCATGTCCTGGCCGCGGATGCTGGACAGCACCTTCGGCCGACCGTCGACATCCCCGATCAGATAGGCGATGAAGACCATGCCGGTGTTGAGCAACCTGACCGTGACGATCCGCTGCTGCGCGCCGTTGCCGACCAGGTCGGTGGCGATCCCGCGGCCGAGGCAGCGTTGCGGGCAGGTCCTCAGCACGGCCTTGGTGTCCGCATCGACCGTGGGATCCGCGAGTAGAACGTCACGCAGTCCGGCCGTGTCGAGGCCCGCACTCGTCCCGCTGTAGATGCCGTTCGAGGCCTGTTGCGGCGTCGTCGGCAACGACTCGAGGGTCGGCGACTGGGCCGTCGCGGCCGGACCCTCGACCCGCAGGCCGTCGCGGTTCGCGCAGCCGGCGAGCAGCGTGCACGCGACGGCAACCGTGAGCAGCGGCACGCCGCCCCAGCGCCGAACGCCCATGCCCGGTCCTCTCACCCGTTGTGTGCCCCGTTGTGTCACGACCGGTGCACCGGCCGCGGCCGCCCCGAGCGCGGCCACGACCGGTTCATCGCACTCCCGCGGCGTCCCTTCCGCGAGGGCCAGACCATAGTGCGGCTCACGGGTCACGGCAGCCGTCCGCACAGGTGGCTGTGCCCCAGCGGTTCCGTTGCGGTTTCGTCTCAGCCGGCCGACACCACCTTGCCGGGGTTGAGGATTCCCTGCGGATCCAGCGCCCGCTTGATCGCGCGGTGCACGTCGATCGCGACCGGTCCGAGCTCGGTCTCCAGCCAGGACATCTTCAGCACGCCGATCCCGTGCTCGCCGGTGATCGTGCCGCCGAGCTCCAGCCCGGCCGCCATCACCTGGTCGAACGCCTGCTGTGCCCGCGCGGCCTGGTCGGGGTCGGTCTGGTCGAACACCACGTTCGGGTGCATGTTCCCGTCGCCCGCGTGGCCGACCACGGCCACGGTCACCCCGGTCGCGGCGGCGATCCGTTCCACCTCCGCGAGGAACTCGGCCAGCCTCGAGCGCGGCACGCAGACGTCGTCGATCATCGTGGTGCCGAGCTGCTCCAACGCCGGCAAGGCGGACCGCCGCGCCTGCAGCAGCAGCTCGCCCTCGGCCGGGTCGTCCGCCTCCAGGCACTCGATCGCACCTGCTTCGCGACAGGTCCGCGCCACAGCCGCGATCTCCGTGGCGGCAGCCTCGCCGCCGCTGTCGGACTGCGCGATCACCATCGCCGCCGCCTGCGCCGGCAGATCCATGTGCAGGTACGAGTTGACCGCGCCGATCGTCGTACCGTCCATGATCTCGAGCAGCGACAGCGGCACACCGCCGCGGACGATCTCGGTGATCGCCGCGCCCGCCGCCACCGTCGAGTCGAACAGCGCGGCCATCGTGCGCGGCCGCTGCGCGGTCGGCCGCAGCGCCAGCGTCGCCTCGGTGATGATGCCCAGCGTGCCCTCGCTGCCGACCAGCAGCTTGGTCAGGTCGTACCCGGCGACCCCCTTGACGGTACGGCGTCCGGTGCGCAGCACGTCGCCGTTCGCCAGCACGACTTCCAGGCCGAGCACGTAGTCGGTGGTGACGCCGTACTTCACGCAGCACAGCCCACCCGAGTTCGTCGCCAGGTTGCCGCCGATCGAGCAGAACTCCCAGCTCGACGGGTCCGGCGGGTAGAACAGCCCGTGCTCGGCGACGGCTCGGCTCAGCACCGCGTTGAACACGCCCGGCTGCGTCACGACGTACCGGTTCACCGGGTCGATCTCGAGCACCCGGTCCATCTTCTCCAGCGAGATCACGACGCAGCCCTCGATCGCGTTCGCGGCGCCGGACAGGCCGGACCGCGCGCCCTGCGGGACCACCGGGGTGCCGGTGGCGGCGGCGATCCGGACCGCGGTCTGGACGTGCGCGGTCTCCCGGGCGAGTACGACGGCCAGCGGCTCGCCGGCCGGGCAGAACATCGCCCGGTCGAACCGGTAGCTCTGCAGCCGGTCGGGATCGGTGACCAGCGCCTCGGGCGGCAGCTCGGCGCGGAGCCGTTCCAGCACGTCACTCATGTCCCGACTCTAGGGCGTGTCACCCAATCCCTGGGCGACGCGCCCTCTGGTCGTCAGCGGTAGGCGGCAGCCTGGATCGCGAACAGCTCGGCGTACTGGCCGCCGCGCGCGACCAGCTCGGCGTGGCTGCCGGCCTCGACCACCCGGGCACCGTCGAGCACCACGATCAGGTCGGCCATCCGCACGGTGGAGAACCGGTGCGACACCAGCACCGTGATCCGGCCCTGCGCGGCGGACTTCTTGGCCGCGGCGGCGTACCGCTCGAACAGCGCGTGCTCGGTCTCCGCGTCCAGCGCCGCGGTCGGCTCGTCCAGCACCAGCAGCAGCGGCTCGTCGCGCATGAACCCGCGGGCCACGGCGAGCTTCTGCCACTGCCCGAACGACATCTCCACCCCGCCCGGCCAGGTCGCGCCGAGCTGGGTCGCGAGCCCGTCCGGGAGTCGCTCGACCACGTCGTCGGCGCCGCCGCGGGTGACCGCCGCGGCGACGGCCGGGTCGTCGTCGAGCCGTGGCAGGTCGCCGACGCCGACGCTGTGCCCGGCGGTGAACTCGAACCGGAAGAAGTCCTGGAACGCCCCGGCCATCCGGTCCCGCCAGGCGTCGGCCGGCATCCGGGCCAGCTCGGCGCCGTCGACCAGGATCCGCCCGCCGTCCGGCTCGTACATCTTCGCGAGCAGCTTCACCAGGGTGGACTTGCCGGCGCCGTTCTCGCCGACCACGGCCACGACCTTGCCGGCCGGCAGCCGCAGCGACACGTCCTGCAGCACCGGCCGGTCCGTGCCGGGGTAGGCGAAGGTCAGGTTCTCGACGACGATCCCGTCGTGCAGCCTCGCCGGCACCGGCTGGTCGGCCCGCGCGGTCAGCGCCGCGGCGTAGTCCTCCAGCCAGGCCAGCCGCTTCGACCCGTCCATCCAGATCCCGCGCAGGAAGCCGATCTCCCCCACCGTCGCCCCGATGTACGACGACAGCCGGGCGCCGGCCGCCAGCACCAGCAGCACGTCACCGGGCGAGGCGTTCAGGCCGGTCGACACCAGCACCACGGCGGCGACGTACCCGGCGCCGAACACCGCCCAGGCGAGTGTGTGCCAGATCGCGCTGCCCACACGTGTCCGGGCGATCGGCCCGTACCACTCCTGCCACGCGGCCCGCCGGTCGGTGATCAGCCGCGGACCGATGCCGGTGACCCGGACCTCCTTGCCCGGCGCGGCGGTGGTCGCGGTGAGGAACAGGTGCCGCGCCAGCCGGGCCGCGGGCGCGCCGCGCTCCTCGGCGGCGCGTTCCACCGCGGGCCGCCAGGTCGAGGTGAGCACGGTCGGCAGCGCGAACAGCATCAGCAGCATCAGCGCCGGGTGGATCGAGCCGAGCAGCACCATCGTCACCGCCAGCCGCAGGATCCAGCCGGCGGTGGTGAACAGCGACATGAACAGGTGGTCCAGCACGAACACCTGGTCGCGCAGCACCGCGAGCCGGTCCAGGTACTCCGGGCGCTCCTGGTGCGCGATCGTCGCCACCGACGCCTGCAGCCCGGCGACGTGCGACTCCAGCGCGATCGTCACCTTGTCCCGGAACCGCCGCTGGACGCGGGTGCTGACGGTGCGCAGCAGCCAGGTCCCGGCCGCCGACCCGCCGAGGCCGAGCGCGGCGACGAGCATCCGGGTGCGATCCTGCTGCAGGACGCCGTCGGCCAGCACCTTCAGCCAGAGCGCGAGCAGCGCGTCCGGCAGCGCCGCGAGCAGCGCCAGCCCGAACGCGACCAGCAGCAGCTGCGGCTCATGCCGGTAGGCCAGCTTGCACAGCCGCCACATCGACGGGATCGCCGCCGGCAGGTCGGACTCAGAGCGTGTCATACGCCATCCCCTCCTCGTCCTCCTCGGCGTCGAACCGCTGCGCCTGCAGGTCGAACATCGACCGGTACCGCCCGCCGAGCGCCATCAGCTCGCCGTGGCTGCCCAACTCGGCGACCTTGCCGTCCTCGATCACGCAGATCCGGTCCGCGTGCCGCACGGTCGACATCCGGTGCGAGATCAGGATCGTGGTGCAGGAGCGGGTGGCGGCCAGGATCCGGTCGAAGATCTCGGCCTCGCCGCGGACGTCCAGCTGGGCGGTCGGCTCGTCGAGCAGCACCACGCCGGCGCCGAGCCGGGTCGCGCAGAGCGCCCGCGCCAGCGCCACCCGCTGCCACTGCCCGCCGGACAGGTCCGTGCCACCGGGATACCCGCGGGCGAGCACGGTCTCGAGCGCGGCCAGCTCGCCCGCACCGGCGCCGGCCAGCGCTGCCTCGATCTCGGCGTCCGTCGCACCGCCGCCCGGCGCCACGTTGTACCGCAGCGGGCGCTCGAACCGGACGAAGTCCTGGAACACCGCCGTCAGCCGCCTGCGCCACGAGCCGACGTCCAGCTCGCGCAGGTCCACCCCGTCGATCTCGATCGCGCCCGACTGCACGTCGTACAGGCGGCAGAGCAGCTTGGCGAGCGTCGTCTTGCCGGCTCCGTTCGGCCCGACGATCGCGATCGACGACCCGGCCGGGATGGTCAGGTCGAACCCGTCCAGCACCGGCGACGCGGCGCCCGGGTAGCCGAATCGCACGTCCCTGAAGGTGATCGCCGCGGCCGGCAGACCGTCCGCCGGCCGCGAGGCGCCGGCCGCGAGCGCCCCCGCCGACGCCATCACCCCGCGCAGCCGGTTCGTCGCCGCCACCGGCGCGGCGGACCCGTCCAGCGCCCAGTTCAGGCCGCCGAACGCGATCATGCTGGTGCCGACCGCGGCCTGCGCGAACACCACCGCCCGGGCCAGGTCGAGCCGGCCGTCCGCGGCCGCGTCGGCCAGCGCCCAGAACACCACCACGCTCGCGGCCACGACCAGCAGCAGACTCCACAGCACGGGCCGCTGCCGCAGCCGGGTCGCCTCGTACTGCAACCGGTGCAGGGTGGCGCGACGGTCCACGAACCGCTCGACCGTCCAGTCCGCGAGCCCGAACAGCCGCAGCTCCTTGGCCGCCGGCGGGTCCACCGCCATCCGGTACGCGTAGTCCGCGTCCCGCCGGGCGGACCGCACCTCGTCGGTGTTCCGGTCCCGCCACACCGAGCTCTCCCGCAGCAGCCAGTGCGTCCCCAGCCACGCGCCCGCCAGCAGCACCGGCGCCCACCAGGCGAAGAACCCCAGCAGTACGGCGCACGCCAGGCCGCCGACCAGCTCGACCAGGCCACCGGCGATGAAGTCCATCGACAGCGACAGCGGCGGGCCGGTCATGCCGAGGTCGAAGTCCCGCGCGGTGGTCAGGTCGGAGGTGAGCTCCGGGTCCTCCAGATGGCCGACACCGGGTGGCTCGACGCACGCCTCGCCGATCCGGTCGTTCAGCCAGCAGCTGGTCCGGTCGCCGAGGTTGGCGCTCATCGCGACGTGGATCGGCCCGAGCACCTGGAGCAGCACGAACACGACACCGGTCAGCGTGAGCGGTCCGGCCAGGCTCTCGCCGTGCTGCACCGCGCCGACCAGCCGGCCCATCGCCACCGCGAACCCGGCCGGCAGCAGCCCGCGCACGATCAGCAACGCCCACCACGCCGTGGCCAGGCGGGCGTCCGCCTTCGGCAGCACGGCGAAGAACTGCCACTCGGGACGCGACCGCAGCCGCCGCCAGAAAGCCATGGCCGGGACGCTACCCCCGCCCGCCGACAAACCGTCAGCGCGTCTTGGGGGTCTGTCCCCAGGAGATGCGGGTCCAGCCGTTGCCGCCGTTCTGGAACTCGTGGCCGGACGCGACCAGCTTGATGTCGGCGGACTTGGCCGAGATCTTCGGCGTACGGCAGGTCGTCTGACCCTCGACCACCCGGCCGTTGCCGCCGGGCGCGTCGCACGAGATCGGCTGGCTGCGGCGGCCGTTCGTGTACTTCATGATGTAGGCGATCGCGAAGGTGTTGGCCTTCATCGGCTCGTACATGATGATCTGGCCCCAGTACCGGTGGCACGAGTCGCGCCGCAGCTGGATCGAGCCGACCACCGGCGACCCGCCGAACAGCCGCACGTAGTCCGCCGACACCAGCACCGAGCCGCTGCAGGCCGCCGCGGCGGTCGCCGACGGCGCGTTCACCAGCCAGCCCGCTGTCGCCAGCCCGGCCGCGCCGAGCGCGGCACCGAGAGTCCTCATCGCGAACACCTTCCCGGGCCGGCGCCCCGAACGCCACAACCCGTCACGCAGGGTACGCGACGACAGGGTTCACTGTGAGTCAGCGCGCCGGTTATCGGACGGTTCGTGACCCGTCAGAGGTTGCCGCGGCGCTCCTGCTCGCGCTCGATCGCCTCGAACAGGGCCTTGAAGTTGCCCTTGCCGAAGCCCAGCGACCCGTGCCGCTCGATCAGCTCGTAGAACACCGTCGGCCGGTCGCCCACCGGCTTGGTGAAGATCTGCAGCAGGTAGCCGTCCTCGTCCCGGTCGACCAGGATCTTGCGCGACTTCAGCTCCTCGATCGGCACCCGCACCGCACCGATCCGGGCCCGCAGCTCCGGGTCGTCGTAGTACGAGTCCGGGGTGTCCAGGAAGTCCACGCCGTTCGCGCGCATGATGTCGACGGTGCGCAGGATGTCGTTGGTGGCGAGCGCGATGTGCTGCGCGCCCGGGCCGTCGTAGAACTCCAGGAACTCGTCGATCTGCGACTTCTTCTTCGCCAGCGCCGGCTCGTTCAGCGGGAACTTCACCCGGTGGTTGCCGTTCGCAACGACCTTGCTCATCAGCGCCGAGTAGTCGGTGGCGATGTCGTCGCCGATGAACTCCGCCATGTTCACGAAGCCCATCACCTTGTTGTAGAACGACACCCACTCGTCCATCTTGCCGAGCTCGACGTTGCCGACCACGTGGTCGACCGCCTGGAACAGCCGCTTCGGGTGTCCCTCCGGCCGGGTCACCGCGGTCTGCGCCTCGACGAACCCGGGCAGGTACACGCCGTCGTACCGGCTGCGGTCGATCAGCGTGTGCCGGGTGTCGCCGTACGCCGCGATGGCGGCGATCCGGACCGTGCCGCGCTCGTCGCTCTCGTCGTGCGGCTCGACCAGCACCGTGGCGCCGTGCGACCGGGCGTGCTCGACGCACTTGTCCACGTCCGCGACCTCGAGCGCGATGTCGGTGACGCCGTCACCGTGCTTGCGGTGGTGGTCGAGCAGCGGGCTGTCCGGGGTGACGCCGCCACTGATCACGAACCGGGCCGAGCCGGCCTTCAGCACGAACGCCTTACGGTCCCGCACCCCGGTCTCCGGGCCGGAGTAGGCCACCAGGTCCATGCCGAAGGCGAGCTGGTAGTACTTCGCCGTCTGGTTCGCGTTCCCGACCACGAACACCACCGCGTCCAGCGCGTGCACCGGGAACGGGTCGCGGGTCTCGTCGTACGGCACCAGACCGACGAGCTGCTTGAGCTGGTCGAGGTCCAGGTTGGCGTCGAGCTCGGCCGGGGTCAGGTCCGTGGTCATCGCGAAGCCTCCAGTCGTCTGTTGAGCGCTACCTTGGTCATGCGGGACAGGTTGCGCAACAGAACGCTGATTCATTGGACATAATGACCGGTACGACGTGGTAGGTCGGCGTGATTCTGGTCAGTCTGCACATCGGAGGGCATCATGCCGGGAATCGACCGCCTGGACGGGCGGATCCTGGAACTGTTCGCGGCCGAGCCACGGGTCGGCGTACTCGAGGCGTCCCGCCGGCTCGGCGTCGCGCGCGGCACCGTGCAGGCCCGGCTGGACCGGCTGGTGCGCGACGGCGTCGTCCGCGGCTGGGGCCCGGACATCAGCACCGACGCGATCGGCTACCCGGTCACCGCGTTCGCCACCCTGCAGATCGAGCAGGGCACCGGCCACACCGCCCCCGCCCGGGCCCTCGCCGAGATCCCCGAGGTGCTGGAGGTGCACACCATCACCGGCGCCGGTGACCTGTGGTGCCGCATCGTGGCCCGCTCCAACTCCGACCTGCAGCGCGTCATCGACGCCGTCGTCGCCGTGCCCGCCGTCCAGCGCGCCAGCACGGTCATCGCGCTGGCCGAACAGGTCCCCCACCGGGTCCTCCCCCTGATCGCCGAAGCCACCCGGACCTGATACGGCAGGGTCGACGCGAACGGAATCCGGCCGGCGCCGAAACCCTCAGGCGAGACGCTTGGCGACCTCGACGGCGGCACGGGCGACGCGCGGCCCGACGAAGTCCCGGTCCAGCTTGCCGAGCACGACGACGCCGATCGACGCCTCGACGCCGGGCACGCCGAGCACCGGCGAGGCGACACCCTGCGCGCCCGCCTGCAGCTCACCGGCGGTGACCACGAACGGCCGTCCGGCCGGGTCTGGCTTGCGTCGGCCGGCCAGGATCGCCTTGCCGGCGGCGCCCGCGTCCAGCGCGTGCCGGGTGCCCATCCGGTAGGAGACGTGGAAGTCGGTCCAGCTCGGTTCGAGTACGGCGATGGCGAGCGCCTCGTCGCCGTCCGCGACGGTGAGGTGCGCGGTGGCGCCGGTGTCCTCGGCCAGCGAGCGGAGCACCGGCAGCGCCGCGTCCCGCAGCGTCGGCTGCACCCGGCGGCTGTAGTGCAGGACCGCCAGCCCGAGCCGCGCCCGGCCCTCGCTGTCGCGGCGCACCAGCCGGTGCTGCTCGAGCGTGTTCACCAGCCGGTACACGACGGTCCGGCTGACCTTCAGCGACGCGGCCAGCTCGGTGATGGACAACCCGTCCGGGGCGTCGGCCAGCAGCTCGAGGACCTTGAGTCCCCGATCGAGAGTCTGCGAGGTCTCTGCTGGCACAGCCGAAGCGTATCCGCTTTTGCGTCGCCGGAACGGCTGCGGACCGTCCGGCCCGTATCTTGCTCCCATGCGGAACTACTGGGCGCTGCTGCCCGCCGTCGCGGTGTGCGTCGGGCTGGCGCTGCTGTACGCCGTGCCGACGCTGGTCAACCCGCAGCTGATGACGAACGCGCTGGCGTTGTTCCGCCGCGACGAGGACGACCAGCCGGCCGCGCTGGGCCCGCAGGAGCGCCGGTCCCGGCGGGTCGCGGCGATCGCGGTGCTGGTCGCGGTGCTCGGCCTGGTCGGGTTCAACGTCTCACTGAACCGGGAGGCGAACGGCTGCTACCTGGCGGCGAAGGCGTGGGGCGCCGACGACAGCAAGACGTACGAGGACCCGTGCGTCGAGCAGATCATGGGCGCCTACTTCTCCAGCCCGAAGGGCAAGGCGATCGAGGACCACCCCCAGCCGGTCGCGGCGTACCAGATCGTGCGCGGGAAGAAGCCCGCGTACCTGCGCTGGGTCGAGAACCGCCCCTCGTACGACAAGGTCGACCTGATCGTCGGCGCGCAGTTCCTCTGTGACGGCGACGTGAAGTTCACCGAGTCCGCCGAGGCGGTGACGATCGTGTCCGACCTGACCGAGCCGTGCCCGTCCCGGCCGCAGGTCGGGCTGGTCTCGATCGAGCTGGACAAGCCGCTCGGCGACCGCAAGGTGGTCACCGTCGGCGACGAGCCGCTGAAGCAGATCGACCCCGACATGCCGTCCTGGGGCGACGTCCTCGAGAAGCTCGCCACCGGGGGCTAGGCCTGCTTCAGCACCGGCAGGCCGAAGCGGGCGAACAGCGTCGGGTCGTGGAACGCCACCACGTGTTCGATCCCCGCGTCCGACACGGTCAGGACCTGGATCGAGAGTGCGCGCAGCATGCCGTCGGCGGCGCGGTGGTAGTGCGC
>WNFV01008443.1_pt1 | contig 11608 bp, 10 predicted proteins | sample 5400101 | NCBI WGS metagenome assembly WNFV01 (sample SAMN13153361, study PRJNA577476) | soil metagenome | isolation source: 115 cm soil or saprolite under grassland replicate 1 | place: USA:California | collected 2016-06-15
CGCGCTCGCCGACGTCGCGGACCGCTATCTCGAGGTGCTGCGCGCGTGATCCGGACGCTCGCGGCGTCGCCGGTTCGCCTCGCGCTGCGCGGGCTCGTCGGCGCCCGCTCCCGGGCCTGGCCTGCCTACTCGCGCCTCTTCGTCGTCGGCGACCGAGGCAGCTGGTCGGTCGACGAGGACGCGGACCACCTCGTCGCGGCCGCACGCCGCCTCGGCTACGAGGTCGGGCCGCGGGCGTGGGCTCGTTTCGGGGGCGGACAGGCCGTCTTCCACACGAGTCATTTCGAGGTGCTCCAAGAGCGCTGGCTCGAGTCGTCGCACCGGCTCGGCACGGCGTACCTGCACGGCAGGCCCGGAACGGCGGGCGCGCCGGAGTTCGACGCGGCGTACGCTGCGCTCCGGCGCCACGCCGATCGGCTCGCACGCGTGCAGGTGACGCACGACGAGATGTACGAGCTCGTCGTCTCCGCAGGCGTCGAACGAGCGCGGGTCTTTCGGATTCCGATCGGCATCGATCTCGAGCACTTCCCGCTCGGCGACGAGGCGACGCGGGCGCGCGCCCGGGAAGAGCTCGGCCTGCCCGCCTCCGCGTTCGTCGCCGGCTCGTTCCAGAAGGACGGGGTCGGCTGGGGCGAGGGGCTCGAGCCGAAGCTGATCAAGGGCCCCGACGTGCTCGTCGCGGCGCTCGAGCGGCTGCACGCGCTCGCGCCCGAGCTCTTCGTGCTGCTCACGGGGCCGGCCCGCGGCTTCGTCCGGCGCGAGCTGGAACGGCTCGGGATTCCCCACCGGCACGTGGTCGCCGGCTCGCGGGCCGAGCTCGCCCGCGCGTACCACGCTCTCGACATCTACCTCGTGACCTCGCGCCAGGAGGGCGGGCCGAAGGCGGTGCTCGAGTCGATGGCGACCGGAGTCCCGCTCGTCACGACCCGCGTCGGGCAGGCGCCGCAGCTCGTCGAGCACGCGCGGAACGGGCTGCTCGTCGACGTCGAGGAGTTCGATGCGATCGTGGACTGGGCGGGCCGGGTGCGCGAGGACGGCTCGTTCGTGGACGGCCTGCGTCGGGCGGGACGCGAGACGGCCGAGGGCCATTCCTATGAGCGGCTGGATGGGCTCTGGGCGGCGCTGCTGGACGGATTCGTCGAGAAGGACGCCGCGTGAACGGAAGGGTTACGCCACGCCGGCTCGTCCGCGGGGCGGCGCGGCGGGTTCCGCGGGGCCCGTTCCGCTTCCTGCTGCCGACCTGGCCGCTGCGCGGGCTCTTCCGCTTCTGGCTCTCCGTGCTAGCGGCGAACCCGAACCGCAGGAGGGCGGTGCGCGAGCTGCTCGTCGCGCAGGACGACGTCTACGAGGCGCTCGACCGGGCGGCGATCCGCTACGACGACGGCGTCCACGTCAAGCACCGGCTGACGCGCTACCACGACTTCTTCGTCGAGCGCGTCCGGCCGGGCGAGCGCGTGCTCGACGTCGGCAGCGGCAAAGGGGAGATGGCTCACGACCTGGCGGAGCGAGCCGGTGCGACTGTCGTAGGGATCGAAAACGACCCGGCGCATCTCGCGTTCGCGCGGTCCCGCTTTGCGGACGATCGGGTGGAGTTCGTCGACGGCGACGCTGTCGCGTCGCTGCCGGCTGGGCACTTCGACGTCGTCGTCCTCTCGAACGTCCTCGAGCACGTCGACCGCCGCGTCGAGCTGCTTCGGCGAATCGTCGAGTCGGCGACTCCGCGCTGCGTCCTCTTCCGTGTCCCTGTCCTCGCGCGCGACTGGACGATCCCGCTTCGGCAGGAGGTAGGGGTGAGCTACTTCAGCGACCCCGGCCACTTCGTCGAGTACGACCCGGACGGCTTTCGGCGGGAGCTGGCCGAGGCAGGGCTCGACGTGACCGAGCTGATCCTGGTCTGGGGTGAGATCTGGGCGTCGGCGGAGCCCGCCCGCGGATGAGGCTGTGGGCGCCGGGCCGCGGCGGACGATGGGGGCGCGCGGCGGCTCGTTGGGCGAGGCTCCTGGCGTCGCGTCGAGTCGCTCCGGGGCTGCGGGTCTTCTACGGGCACGATCGCGTGCCTGAACCGGGCGAGCCCGTTGCGGGAGGAACGGCGAAGTTCCAGAAGCTCGCGGCGCGCTTTCCCAACCGCCCTGTCGGTTTTTCGCTGCTGTATCTCGGCTCGACGTGGCTGCCGCGGGATCTCGGGCCGCTGCTTCGGCTTGCAGCGCGGCGCGGGATCCCGGTCGTCCTCAACCAGAACGGTGTCGGCTACCCGGGTTGGGCGGGCGCCGACACGGAAGCGTTCAACCGGCCGATTCGGCAGGCGCTGCGCGCGGCCGACCACGTCCTCTACCAGAGCGAGTTCTGCAAGCGCTCGGCGGACGAGTGGGTGGCGGAGCCGCGCGGGAGCTGGGAGATCCTCCCGAACGCCGTCGACGTCGACCTGTTCACGCCGGCCGACTCGCCGCCCGCTGGAGGACCCGTGCTGCTCCTCGGCGGTGACCAGACGCAGGGCTACCGGTTGGAGCTGGCGCTGCGGACCCTTGCCGCCCTCCTGCCGGCCCAGCCGGACGCGCGTTTGGTCGTGACGGGGTGCGTCGTGGTGCCGATCGAGCCGCTTGTCGACGAGCTCGGGCTCCGGGGGCATGTCGACGTCGTCGGCCGCTACGCGCAGCGGGACGCGCCGAGGCTCTTCCGGCGAGCCCACCTGCTCCTGCACACGAAGGTGAACGACCCGTGCCCCACGCTCGTGCTGGAGGCGATGGCGAGCGGTCTTCCCGTCGTCCACCCGGCGAGCGGCGGCGTCGCGGAGCTGGTCACCGACGAGGCGGGAATCGGCGTCCCGCATAACGACGGCTTCGAGCGCGACGATCCGCCGTCCCCGGAAGCGCTGGCGGAAGCGGTCGAGCGGGTGCTCTCGCACCTTCCGACCTATCGCAAGTCGGCGCGGCGGCGAGCCGTCGAGGGGTACGCGCTCGCCCCGTGGCTCGATCGCCACGCGGAGCTCTTCGAGTCCCTCGTCACCCGCCGCGGCTGACCTACCCGGCCGTTCCGGACCTGTCCCAGTGCCAGGCCAAGGTAACGCGGCCGTTCCGGACCTGTCCCGGTGCCAGGCCAAGGTAACGAAGGTGTGACGCACTCTCCACAGGGTGCGCAGACCGCTCCAGCGCACGCGTCACGCCGCGCCGGCCATGGCCGTTCCGGCCATGGCCGGGTGTCAGACCAACGTAACGAGAGTGTGACGCGCTCGAGGCTGGACAGCTCCGACGCCGCGTGCTCAGGCTCTGGAGGCGGCTCGCCGGCCGGCTCGGTACCCGAGGATCCGACCTCTGAGCGTCTCCGCCTGGAAACGCGCTTCGGCCGTGTCGCGGCGCAGGAGCGAGAGGCCGATGCCGCCGAGCGGACGGATGAGCATCCGGGCGAGCGCTCTCAGCGGGTAGCGGTTCTTGCCGAGGATGTAGCCGACGCTCGCGCCGTCTCGGCGGCCGAGGGCGCGGCGGCCGGCGCGGGTCAGCGGCTTCACCGGATGCAGGACGACGAGCTCGGGGTCGTATTCGATCCGCGCGCCGAGCGCGACGGCGCGGGCGACGAAGTCGATCTCCTCGCCGGAGTGCCATGGCGTCCCCGACCCTAGGCCGAGCGTCTCGTCGAAGGCGCCGACTTGCTCCACCACCGCGCGCCGGAGGAAGATCGTGTGCGAGTTGCCGCAGTACCAGACCGTTTCCGGCGCCACCGCGAAGGGCGCCGCCCGCCAGCGCCCGCCGGGCCGGCCGTCCGGGTCGACCGCCTTGCCGGTGACGCCGTCGAGATCCGGCCGAGCGGCGAGCCGCCGCGCGATCCGCTCGAGCAGGTCGTCCGGATAGAAGCAGTCGTCGTCGGGGAAGGCGACCACGTCTGCCGCGACGTGCTCGAGCGCCACGTTGCGCGCGCGCGACAGGCCGGGCGCCGAGCGAAGCAGCAGAACCTCGAGCCCGCCACGGCCCGCGAGAAGCTCCGCGACCCGATCGTCCGCGTTCTGATCGGCGACGATCAGCCGGAACGCCCGGTGCGTCTGGCGCTCGAGCGAGTCGAGCAGTCGCGCCAGCTCGTCGGAGCGGCCGAGCGTCGCCACGACGAGGTCGAAGGCCGGAAGCGCCCCGTTTTCCACGCGGCGAAAGGCTATCGTCGGCGCCCGGAGGCCCGTGATAGCCAGCCCGCGCCCACTCGTCTCGGTCATCCTCGCGGCCCACAACGCCGCCGCGACGCTGACCCTGGCGACCCAGAGCGTCCTCCGCCAGACCCTTCGTGAGCTAGAGCTCGTCGTCGTCGACGACGGGTCGACCGACGAGACGCCCGCGCTGCTCGACGAGCTCTCGGACGACCGCGTCGTGCTCCTCACGAACGACGAGCAGCTCGGGCTCGCGGCGTCGCTCAACCTCGGTCTCGAGCATGCCTCCGGCCGCTACGTCGCGCGGCTCGACGCGGACGACGTCGCGCTCCCGACGAGGCTCGACGAGCAGCTCCGCACGATGACGGCGCGCCCTGGCCTGGGCGTCCTCGGAACAGCCGTGCTCGAGCTCGACGACGCCAACCGGCCGGGACGCCCGCACCTGATGCCGCTCGGCGACCGCGCTGTTCGCTGGCACGCGCTCTTCTCGTCGCCGTTCTTCCACCCGACGGTGATGCTCGACCGCGAGCTGCTCGACCGGCACGGCCTCCGCTACGACACGGCGTACCTCGAGAGCGAGGACTACGAGCTCTGGACGCGCGTCCTCGAGGTCGCGGAAGGGGACAACGTCCCGAAGCCGCTCGTGCTCTACCGGCGCCATCCAGGGCAGGCGTCGGAGCGCCGCCGCGACCTCCAGCGCTCGTTTCAGCGTCAGGTGGCGCTGCGCGAGATCGGCCGCGTCGCCCCCGACCTCGCAGCCGCCGACGCCGAGCTCGCGTGGCTCCTCGGCAGCGGCGAGCCGGTGCCAGCCGAACAGCGCGAAGCGGCAGCCGCCGCCTACGAGACGCTGCTGCGCGCGTTCGGACGCTCCGACGGCGCCGCGCGAGAGGCCGCCGCGAGAGTCCTCTTCCGGGCCGGGCGCGCGGCGCGCGCGCTGAGGATCGACCCGGCCCTTCCGGCCCGTGCTCCGATCAGGCGCGCGCGGCGGCGATCCGTCGCCCGTGACGCCACGCGCGGCGCCGAACGGTGGCTCGCGAAGCTCAGCTCGGGTAGCGACGCCGTGTCGGTCGCAGCGATCTTCGCCGAGCCGGCGCCTTACCGCAGCCCGCTCCTCGATCGCCTCGCTGCCGAGCCCGAGCTCGACCTGACCGTCGTCTACGCGGCGGCCACCGTCGCCAGGCGCACCTGGCACGTCGAGCCTCGCCACCCGCACCTCGTGCTGCGCGGCATCCGAATCCCGGGCTTGCGGCGGATCCTCCTGCACGACTACCCGGTCACGCTCGGGCTCTGGCGGGTGCTCGACCGTCTCCGCCCCGACGTCGTCGTCGCCCAGGGGTGGAGCACGTTCGCGGCGCAGGCGGCCGTCCTCTGGGCGCGCCGCCGCCGCGTCCCGTACGTCCTCCAGACGGAGAGCAACGAGCGCGATCCGCGCAGCGCCTGGCGCCGCGCCGTGAAGGCGCTGGTCGTCTCGCCCTTCGTGCGAAGGGCAGCGGGCGTGCTCGTCACGGGCAGCCTCGCTCGGGAGGCGATGGAGCGCCGCGGCGCCCGTCCCGACCGGATCCGTGTCTTCGCCGCGACCGTCGACGTGCCCGCGTTCGCCGATCGCGCCGCCAAGCTGGCGGAGCGCCGCCCGGAGCTGCGCCGAGCGCTCGGGCTCCGAGACGACGACGTCGCAGTCCTGTGCGCGGCCAGGCTCGTGCCGGAGAAAGGCGTCGCGACGCTCGTCCGCGCCATCGCAGCCGCCGCCGTGCCGCGGCTCGTGCTCGTCCTCGCGGGCGACGGGCCCGAGCGAGAGCGGCTCGAGCGCCTGGCTGCCGAGCTTGGCGTGCGCGGCGTCTTCGCCGGCGATCTCCCCTGGGACCGGATCGTCGAGGCGTACACGGCGGCGGACGTGTTCGCGCTCCTCTCGACGCACGAGCCGTGGGGCGTCGTCGTGATCGAGGCGGCGGCGTGCGGCCTCCCACTCGTGCTCTCCGATTCGGTCGGCGCCGCGCACGACCTCGTCGAGCCAGGCGAGAACGGCGAGATCGTGCCCACCGGAGACGTCGAGGCCGCCGCCGCAGCGCTCCGTCGCCTCGCCGCCGACCCCGAGCTCCGCGCGCGGCAAGGCGCCGAGTCGACCCGCCGCGCCGCCGCCTGGAGCTACGACCCGAGCATCGACGGCTTCCGCGAGCTCGTGCAGCTCGCGGCACGCCGCGGGTAGCGTGCCCGCCGATGGCAAAGCCCCGCCTGCTCGTCCTGAACCAGTACTACCGGCCGGGAGTCGAGGCGACGGCCAACCTGCTCGCCGACCTCTGCGAAGCGCTCGCCGCCGACTACGACGTGACCGTCGTCACCGGCCGCCTGCACGGCCAGCCCGACCTCCCCGCCGAGGAGACGCTGAACGGTGTCCGTGTGCTGCGGACCCGCTCGACCGCCTACGACCGCACGCAGCTCCATCACCGCGCCGCGAACTACGCGACCTACCTGGCCGACAGCCTGCTGCGCGCGCTGCGGACGGAGCGGCCGGACGTCGTGCTCACCCTGACCGACCCGCCGATGATCGGCGACGTCGGCCTCGTCGTCGCCCGGCGGTTCGGCGTGCCGCTCGTCGTCGTCTCCGAGGACGTCTTCCCGGAGATCGCCGTCGAGCTGAAGCGGCTCGAGAACCCGCTCGTCGTCGGCCTGCTCGGCAAGATGGTCGAGCTCTACCTCAAGCGCGCCGCGCGCATCGTCGCGATCGGCGAGACGATGCGAGCGCGGCTCACGGCGAAGGGAACTCCGGCCGACCGGGTGACCGTGATCGAGAACTGGGTCGACACGCAGGCGATCACGCCGCGCCCGCGTCCGACCGCCTGGGCGCGCGAGCACGGCCTCGAAGGACGCTTCGTGGTCATGCACTCGGGCAACGTCGGCCACGCGCAGGATCTCGACACGCTCGTCCGCGCGGCGACCTTCCTGCGCGACCTCGAGGACCTGAAGATCGTGATCGTCGGCTTCGGAGCCCGGCACGCCGCGATCGAGAACCTCGCCCACCGCCTCGACGTCCTGAGGAACGTCACCCTCCTCCCGTACCAGCCGCGCGAGGTGCTGTCCGAATCGCTCTCCGCGGGCGACATCCACTTCGTCGGGCTCGCGCGCGGGCTCTCGGGGTTCATCGTCCCGAGCCGCCTCTACGGAATCCTCGCCGCCGGCCGTCCCGTGATCGCCGCCGCCGACCCCGATTCGGAGACGGTGCGGCTCGTCACCGAGGCGAGCTGCGGGGTCGTCCTGTCGCCGGGGAAGCCGCTGATCCTCGCGGAGACGATCCGCGCCGCGTACGAGGGCAGGCTGCCGCTCGACGAGTGGGGTGCGCGAGGACGCGAGTACGTCGAGCGCGAGGCCGACCGGTCGGTCGCGTTCGCGCGCTACCGGTCGTTGTTCGACGAAGTCCTGGCGAGCAGCGCGCGGTAGAGCTCGTCCACGTCGCCGACCAGCCGCGTCACTGCGTAGCGCCGGAGCGCCCGCCGGCGTCCCTCCTCGCCGAACGCGGCGCGCAGCTCGGGGTCGCGCGCGAGGCGCTCGAGCCGCTCTGCGAGCGCGCCGGCGTCGCCGGGCTCGACGAGGAAGCCGTCGGTCCCGTCCGCGACCACGTCGGCCACGCCGCCCACGTTCGTCGCGACGACCGGCCGGCCGGCCGCGAGCGCCTCGATGCAGACGACCGGCGTCCCCTCGTTCGCCGACGTCAGAGCGAACGCGTCGATCGCCGCATACCACGGCGAGACGTCCTCCTGATAGCCGAGGCAGAAGACGTGACGCGCGATCTTGAGCTCGGACGCGCGCTCCTCGACGAGCTCGCGATCGGGGCCGTCGCCGACGAGCAGCAGGCACGCGTCGACGCCGCGCTCGCGCAGCGCCGCGAGCGCGTCGACGAGGTCTCGGGTGCGCTTCACGGCCGTCATCCTGCCGAACCAGCCGACCACGAACCGCTCCGGCCCGATCCCGAGGCGCCGCCGGATCTCGTCCCGCCCCTCGTCCGTGTGCACGCGCGGCTCGAGCTCGATTCCGAGCCGGACGACCGCGAACTTCGAAGCCGGCGCCACGCCGATGCGCACGAGCTCGTCGCGCACCTCGGGGCTGACCGCGACGAGCACGTCGGTCGCCTTCGCGAGCAGCGTCTCGATCGTCCGGAAGACGGCGGTTCCGAACGCGCCGAAGTAGCCGCGGAGGACGTGGCCGTGAAACGTGTGTACGACGACGGGCCGCCTGCGTCCCGCGAGCAGCGCGGCGGCTCGCCCGACCGCGCCCGCCTTCGCCGTGTGCGTGTGCACGACGTGAGGGCGCAGGCGCCGGATGAGTCGCGCGAGCCGGACCGTCGCGACGAGGTCCCGGATCGGCGAGAGCTCACGCGAGAGGCCCGGGATGCGGACGATCTCGACCGCCTCGCGCTCTGCCACGAAGGCCATCGACTCCTCGCCGGGTGCGACGTCGCCGGCGACGAGCGTCGTCTCGTAGCCGAGCTCGGCCAGGCCGCGGCTCAGGTAGGTGACGTGCAGCGCGGGCCCGCCGACGTTCAGGCGCGCGATCACGCGCAGAACGCGCACAGGCCCGTCTCGGCGATGGCTCTCCACGGAGCGCGAGGGTACCGTGCGTACACTCGGGCGCGTGATCGTGCTCGAGGTTTTGTTCTGGGTAACCCTCGGCCTGCTGCTGTGGACGCACGTGCTCTACCCCCTCGCCGCGGCCGGGATCGCGTGGATCCGACCCCGCCGGGTGCAGACCCGCGACTGGACGCCGCCCGTGACGATCGTTGTCGCCGCTCACGACGAGGAGGCGGTGATCGAGCGGCGCCTCGAGAACCTGCTGGCGCTCGACTACCCGCCTGGCATCGTCGAGATCCTGGTCGCCTCGGACGCCTCCGGCGATCGAACGGACGAGCTCGTCCGAGCAGTGGCGGCGCGGGAGCCCTCCGTGCGACTCGTCCCTTGTCCGCGCGGTGGCAAGGTGGCCGCCCAGGACCGGGCGGTGCGCGAGGCTCAGTGCGACCTCCTCGCCTTCTCGGACGCGAACGCGACCTGGGCGCCGGACGCGCTGCGCGAGCTCGTCGCCGCATTCGCCGACCCGGACGTCGCTTACGCGTGCGGCCAGCTGCGGGTCGAGGCAGCCGACGGCTCGAACCGCGAGGGAACGTACTGGCGCTACGAGATGTGGCTGCGTGCGAGCGAGTCGAGGCTCGGCTCGGTCACCGGCGGCAACGGCGCGATCTACGCCGTCCGCCGCTCCGACTACGTCGAGGTCGATCCGCGCTTCGGGCACGACCTCTCCCTGCCTTACCTGATGGTTCAAAAGGGGCGGAGAGCCGTCTACGTGGCGGCTGCACAGGCATTCGAGAAGCCGACGCCGACGAACGAGACCGAGTTCCGCCGCAAGATCCGCATGTTCGAGCACTGCTGGCTGATCGTCCTGAAGGGGAAGATGCTGCACCGGCTCGGCCCGCTCTACCTCGCGGCCGTCGTCTCGCACCGGCACCTGCGCTATGCAAGCGGTCTGCTCCACCTCGTGCTGCTCGGCACGTCCGTCGCGCTCGTCGGCCAGGGCCTCGTCTACCAGCTCGCCCTCGCCGCGCAGCTGCTTCTGCTGATCGCCGCGCTCGCCGGCGTCGGGATCGCGCGCTACTACGTCCTGGTCACCTGGGCGACCCTCGTCTCGCTGTGGAACTACCTCCGCCGCGGCGTGCCGGCGACCTGGGAGGCCGCCGAGGGGACGCGGTGAGCGTAGGCTCGACGGAGCTCACCAATAGCGGAGGTGGCGGCTTTGCCGCCGCCGGAGCGGAGCCATGAACCGGGCACTCGACATCGCCGGCGCGTCGGTCGGCCTTGCTCTGGCGAGTCCCGCGCTCGCGCTCGCGGCGCTTGCGATCAAGCTCGAGAACGGCGGCCCGATCCTCTACCGGCAGGAACGCGTCGGTCGCGGCGGTGCGCCCTTCGAGCTGTTGAAGCTGCGGACGATGGTCGTCGGCGCGGAGCAGCTCGGCGCCGGCTACGCGGTCAACCGCGGCGACACACGGATCACCCGCGCGGGCCGGGCCCTCCGCCGGCTCTCGCTCGACGAGCTGCCGCAGCTCTGGAACGTCCTGCGCGGCGACATGAGCCTGATCGGACCGCGACCGACGCTCTCCTACCAGGTCGAGCAGTACAGCGAGCGCCAGCGCCGCCGGCTCGAGGTCAAGCCCGGGCTGACCGGCTGGGCGCAGATCCACGGCCGCGCAGCGCTCCCATGGGACGAGCGGATCGAGCTGGACGTCTGGTATGTCGAGCACCGTTCGCCGCTCGTCGACTTGAAGATCCTGCTGCGGACGCCGCTTGCGCTCCTCGGCGGCACCTACAAGGGCGCCACCGGCGGCTGGCATCGCTAGACGATTGATCCCCAATTGACGCACCTCCGGCTGGGGGCCTTCACGCTGCGCATCGCGGCCGCCTCGAACACGCTGCTTGGTGCATGCCCTCCCCGAAGGCACGTCCATTGGGGATCAATCGTCTAGAACGCGCTGAAGGCTGCAACCGCCGCGACAGCGGGTAGCGTCGAGCCGACGACGAGCAGCCGCATCAGCGCCGGCCGCAGCTCGTAGACGCGCGCCAGGACGATCAGGTGGAAGGCGCAGGGCATCGCCGAGAGGAGGTAGAAGACCGGCGGGATCTCGGCGCCCAGGACACGGCCGACTGCGTAGAGCGCGATCGGCCCGCCGGCGAAGCGGATGGCAAGGGCGCCGGCGGCCCGCGTCAGCTCGACCGGAACGTGCGCGGGGCGCTCCAGCGGCAGCGACAGCCCGAGGAGGAGGAAGCCGAGCGGGCCGATGGCGAGCCCCGCGAGCGAGCGGCCCTCGGAGACGAGCGGCGGCTGGACGTCGGCGGCCCGGAGCACGAGCGCCGCGGCGAGTGCGAGCAGCGGCGGGTTCGCGAGCAGCACGCGCAGGCGTCGCCGGTTCCGCGGCCTGGTCTCGCGGCGTCCGAGGATGCTAGCGACCGTCGTCGAGATCGCCAGCGGCGGGATCAGGAAAGCGAGCCGGTCGTAGAGCACGGCAAGCGCGAGGCCCGGATGCCCGTAGGCGAGCTGCGCCAGCGGATAGCCGACGAAGCCGGTATTGCCGAAACCGGCGGCGAGCGCAAGCGTGGCCCGCTCGCCCGGCTCCCTGGTCACGAGCACGCCGTAGGCGAGGCCCGCGCCGAGAACGAGCCAAGAGGCGGCGATCGCAGATGCGAGCACGAGCGTCAGCTCCCGGTCGAGGTGCAGCGTCGAGAACGTGACGAAGACGAGCAGCGGCGCGAGGGCCCAGAAGTGGAGCCGCCAGAGGAGGCCGCGAAGCCGCTCGGGCTCGCGCGAGGCTTGCAGAGCGCCCCCGAGGAGCAAGAACGCGACGAGGAGCAGAACCTGAAGCTGCATCGCCTCTCACGATAGCCGTTGCCTGTGCAGCTTCCGCCGGTTGTCCGAGCGCCCATCCGGCCGGTTCGGTATGGTCGTCGCTCG
>WNFV01021682.1_pt1 | contig 11608 bp, 11 predicted proteins | sample 5400101 | NCBI WGS metagenome assembly WNFV01 (sample SAMN13153361, study PRJNA577476) | soil metagenome | isolation source: 115 cm soil or saprolite under grassland replicate 1 | place: USA:California | collected 2016-06-15
CCCCGCTGGCGCGGCACTTCGCGGCGCAGGTCGCGCGCCGGCTGGGGCGGCCCGTCGCGCTGAGCGACGCCGCCGTGGCGTGGATGGTGGAACAGCGCTGGCCGGGGAACGCGCGGGAGCTCGAGCACGCCATCGAGCGGGCGGCGGTGCTGAGCGACAAGGAGATCTTGGAGCCCGTCGATTTGAGGAGGGAACCTCTCCCCTCTCCCCCCTCCCCGGGGGAGAAGGGAGAGGGGAGAGGTACGCTTCGAGAGGTTGTGGAGACCGCGGAGCGGGAGGCTATCCGCGCAGCCCTCGGCGCGGCAGGCGGCAACCGCCGGGAGGCGGCCAAACGCCTGGGGGTGAGCTTGCGGACCCTGTTCTACAAGATGGACCGGTACGGTGTGGATTAGCGCAATATTCTGCACGAGTGCAGCATCCTGCAGTACGGTCGATCCTGATCTAATTCTATAACTTCCTGTAAAATAATAGCTTACGTTTGGGCACGTATCGTGTATGGTCTGTACGCAGACACGGAGGGGTCATGCAGCGCTCAGGCTTCACCACGATCGAGCTGGTGATCACGATCGTCATCATCGGGCTCATCGCGGCGATCGGTTTCCCGACGATCCAGCGCACGCTCGACAAGACGAACGTACGCTCGACGCGCGTCGCGCTGTCCACGTACGCCGCGATGGCGCGCGGGGCGGCGGTGCAGCGCGGCTGCAGGGCCACGCTTCACGTCACCTCCGGCGCGGACTCTCGGATGTGGGTGACCGCGTGCAGGCTCGACGTCCCGACGGCTCTCGACACCGTCGGGCAGGTGAAGAACGTGTACTCCGACTTCAAGGTGACGCTCACCGCCACGGGGGACTCGGTGCGCTACGACCCGCGGGGGCTGAGCCTCGAGAGCGTGAACACCATCGTGCACTTCACGGGCAACGTGGCGTCGAACAAGGACTCGGTCGTCATCAACATGTACACCGGCAAGGTGGTGCGGTAATGAAACGCGAGCACGGATTCACCCTCGTGGAGGTCATCATCGCGATCATGGTGCTCACGGTCGGGCTGCTCGGGCTCGTGACGTCGGCTGCGCTCGTGACGCGCATGATCGGCCGGGGCCAGCGCTCGAGCGTGTCGGCGGCATTCGCGGCGCGACGGCTCGAGATGCTGCGGGCCACCGGCTGCCAGACGCAGACCTCGGGGAGCGAGGTGCTGATGCGCGGCAGCGCGCCGATCGATTCGTTGTCCTGGCGGTTCGCGAGCGCGGGCTCGGGAGGGAACCACTGGCAGGTGGTCGTGCGGTCCACGTACCAGACGGCGCTCGGGCAGTGGCGCACCGACAGTCTGGGGACGGAGATCTCATGCCTCTTCTAGCACGCCGAGGGTTCACCCTCATCGAGCTGATGATCGCGCTGGTGCTGCTGGGCATCGTGTCGGCCGGCATCTACAAGGTGCTGGTGGGCAACCAGCGGATCTACATGGCGCAGACGCAGCAGATCGACCTGCAGCAGAACCTGCGGGCCGCAGCCACGATCCTGCCGGCCGAATTCCGCGAGCTGGACGCGGCGGACGACGACATCACCGCGATGGGCCCCGACTCGATCCGGATGCGCGCCATGCGACAGCTGGCGTTCGTGTGCGCGACGCCGGTGCTCGGCGGCGGCATCGGCCAGATCGCCCTCATGGTCCGGCCGGTCCCGATCTACGGCACGCGCACGACGATCGCGAAGGACGACTCGCTGCTGGTGTATTGGGAAGGCAATGCCTTGAGCCGCAACGACGACCAGTGGCTGCCGGCTCAGGTCAAGCAGGTCCCCGTCCCCGGTGTCTGCTCGGACGGGAGCCTGGCCATCGCGCTCAGCTTGGACCCGACGTGGCTCAACAATCCCGCGTTGAACCGGGTGGGCGCGATCACGGATGGGTCTCCGGTGCGCGGCTTCGACAAGCTGACCTACCGCGTCTACCAGGCCGGCGACGGCCACTGGTACCTCGGGCAGAAGAACAGCTCGAAAAGCACCGCCACCATCCAACCCCTGATCGGTCCCCTGATCGGCAGCAACGGGGTCACGTTCAGCTACTTCACCGCCGCGGGCGCGGTGACCACCGACCGGCTGCAAGTCGGGCAGATCGGTATCGTGGTGCGCGCCCAGACGGCGGCCCCGGTCCGGGGGCCAACGGGATCGTTCGCCAACAAAGTGGACAGTGTCGTCACCCTCGTGACGCTGCGGAACAACCCACGCTGCGGTCCGGGGGCACCCGCGGGAGCGCCCAATCCGTGCCCCTGACGGAAGCTAGGAGCTATCCATGGACACCAAGGAGTCTGGTATGAAGCGAGTCCTCAAGAGCGAGCGCGGCATGGCGCTCGCCATCGCGATCGTCGCGCTGGTCGTCGTGGGCGCGCTGGTCGCCGGCGCCCTCTTCTCGGGCACCCAGGAGCAGCGCGTGGCGGAAAACGTGCGCCGCGTGCAGGCGTCATTCGGGGTGGCCGAGGAGGGCGTGTACGACATCATCCGCGGGTGGAGCGACAGCGCTAGCACGTACAACCAGAAATACAACGCGCTGGCCAACTACCCATCGAACAACCCGGCGAGCACGTACACCGTCAACCGTCGGACGGCGGCGAGCAAGACGGGGAGCTACAGCGGCACGCTGTCCAAGTTCAACGGCGAGCTGTACCTCATCGACATTACGGGGCAGGACACGATGAGCCTCGCCGGCCGCCTCCGCGGCGGGGGCGCGAGCCAGCGCGTCGGGCTGCTGGCCCGCATCCGGTCGCTACAGATCAACGCCGGCGCTCCGCTCGTGTCGGGCGGCGACAACGTGGTGACCGGAAACGTCTCGATCGACGGCAACGACCACGCCCCGTGGCCGGACTGCGCGCCGCTCGGAACCCCCAAGGCCGGCATCCGCGTCGGCAGCAGCGGCAACGTGCAGCCCTCGGGTAGCGCCACCATCACCGGCAGCCCGAACGTCCTCAAGGATCCGACGCTCGCCGACAGCACCTTCAGCAAGTTCGGGGACGTCACGTACACGATGCTCACCAGCCGGGCGAACATCAATATCGCGAGCGGTCAGAACCTGTCCAACACTGTCTATCCTCGCACGTTGAACGGACAGTGCGACAAGTCGAGCGACCGCAACTGGGGCGACCCGAAGAACCCGAGCGAACCCTGCGGCGGTTACTTCCCGATCATTCACATCTACGGGAACGGCAACACGAGCATCAACCAGGAGCAGGGACAGGGAATCCTGCTGGTGGACGGTTCTCTCACCGTCAACGGTGGATTTCAGTGGTTCGGGATCGTGATCATCAAGGGCTCGCTCACGACGGCCGGGGGTGGCGGCGAGGAGGCCCATTTCTGGGGCACCGTGATGGCTCAGGACACGGTGGCGTTCGCGGACACCACGAACAACCTGAGTGGCGGCGCCAACCTCCTGTACTCTAACTGCGCTATTCTCAGAGCGTTAGACGCGACCGGGGTGGCGACGATGATGCGTTCGCGGGGGTGGGTCCAGCTGTTTTGAGTGGCCTAACTACCTGCCGATAAAGTACTTGGTGGTTCGGCCTCAAGTAGGTTCGAGGCTTGACAGGATAAGGGGCGGGGCATACTGTAGTTTGCCCTCGCCCCATCTTGTCTCTAACCCCTAGGCAACCATGGCGCTCTTCGGGCTGTTGGGCGGGAAAAAAACCTCGGTCGGCTTGGACATCGGCTCTGGCATCATCAAAGTGGCCGTGATCGACCACGGCGGCAGCGAGCCGGAGCTGGTCAAGGTCGCCACGACCGAAGTGGCCGCCGACGCCATCGTCGAGGGAGAGGTCATGGACCCCGGGATCGTGGCTGAAGCGATCCGGGGGTTGTTTGCCACCGCCGGCGTGAAGCAGAAGTCGGTCGTGACCGCGGTGGGCGGCCGGGACGTGATCGTCAAAAAGATCCAGATGGACCGGATGAAAGAGGCCGACGCCCGCGAGGTGATCCGCTGGGAGGCGGAGCAGCACGTCCCCTTCGACATGGCCAATGTGGAGCTGGACTTCCAGATCCTCGACCCCGACGCCGAGGGGCTCCAGATGAGCGTCCTGCTGGTCGCGGCCAAGCGGGAGCTGGTGGAGAGCCGCACGTCGCTGCTCGGCGAGGCGGGGCTCGAGCCGGCCATCATCGACGTGGACGCGTTCGCGATTCACAACGCGTTCGAGCTGAACCACCCCGACGCGATGCAGGGGGTGGTGGGATTGGTCAACATCGGCCACGAAATCACCAACGTGAACATCCTGGAAGACGGGGTGCCGGTACTGACCCGGGACCTGTCGGTGGGCACGCGCCGCTTCCGGGAGGACCTGCAACGCGAAAAGGGGCTGTCGGCCGAGGACTCCGAGCGCCTCATCCAGGGCCAGACGCAGAGCGGCGATCTCGCGTCCTACGTGGACGCCCGGGGTGAGGAGATCGCGGTGGGGGTGGAGCGGGCGGCGGCGTTCCTGGCGACGGCGTCGCGGTCGGCTGGGGGACTGGGCCGCGTGTACACGATTGGCGGCGGGGCGCGCATCCCGGGGCTCAACGAGGCGCTCTCGGCCCGGCTGCGGGTGCCGGTCGAGCTCGCGAGCCCGGTGCAGCGCCTCAAGGTGCGCGACGCGGTGTTCGAGTCGGTGTCGGTCGATGACATCGCGCCGCTCCTGATGCTGTCGGTGGGTCTCGCGCTGAGGCGCGCCGCATGATCGAAATCAACCTTCTCCCTGGCAAGAAGAAGAAGGCGGCGCCGGGCGCGGGCTTCAAGCTCAGGCTGCCCGATTTTCGCGGCCTGATCGCCAGCATCAAGAACCCGTGGCTGCTCGCGGCGAGTGTGACGTCGGTGGTCGTGATCGGGGGCGGCCTGCTGCTGTTCATCACGCAGAGCACCCGCCTCAAAGTGCTCGAGTCGAGGCTCGACGCCGTGCAGCAGGAGAAGCGGCGGTTCGACGCCGTGATCGCGCAGAAGCGCCAGTCGGAGCGCATCCGCGACTCGCTGGTCGCCGAGATCAACATCATCCGCGGCATCGACGCCGACCGCTACGTGTGGCCGCACATCCTCGATCAGATCACCAAGGCGCTGCCGCCCTACACCTGGCTCACGAGCATCGCCGCGACAGGCGGCGGTAACGTGGCGCCCGGGGCGCCCGGCTCGACGTCGCCCGGCGCGCCCACGGCGGACTCGGCGGGGGTACCCCAGGTGCGCGTGTGGATCATGGGGAGCACGGTGGACATCCAGGCGTACACCACGTTCCTGCGCCAGCTCGCCGCCTCGCCGTGGCTCACCGACGTGACCCCGGCGACCACCGCCACCGTGATCGAAGCCGACCGCCCCGTCACCGCGTTCAACGTGGCGGTGCGCTACCGCGTGGCGGACTCGGTGTACATCCGCACCGTTCCCTTTTCCCAGGCCGCGAGGTAGCGCCCCCGATGCCCCTGATTCCGCAGGACCGGCAGAGCCAGGTGATGCTGCTCATCACCGTCGGGATGCTGGCGGGGGGCTACTTTTTCTGGAGCTACTGGGCGCAGCCCACCGGCGAGCGCATCAAGGTCACGCAGGTCGAGATCGACAGTCTCCAGCTCATCGTCGACAGGGCGAAGCAGGACCTGGCGAGCGGGACCGTGGAGGACCTGCGCCGCAAAGTCGCGGCCTACACCGCCCTGCTCGGCGTGATGCGCCGGCTCGTCCCGGAGAAGAACGAGGTCCCGGCGCTGATCGACGACATCTCGACCAAGGCCAAGGTCCGCGGGGTGACCATCGGGCGCATCGAGCCGCTCGCCGTCGAGGCCGGGCAGCCGTTCGACACGTACAAGTACCGCCTGGAGATGATCGGACATTACGATCAGCTCGGCGAGTTCCTGTCCGACGTCGCGAGCCTGCCGCGCATCATCGTGCCGCAGGAGCTGGCCCTGAAGCCGGCGCAGCAGCAGGCGCAGCGGCTCCTGGGCGACACGCTCGGCGCGCTGCTCGAGGCGCAGTTCTCGATCCGCACGTTCGTGAAGGCGGCGGCGCCGCCCCCCCCTCCGGTGCCGGGGAAGAAGCCGGAGTGAGCACGCGGCTCGCGGCCGTGGTCGCGGCGCTGCTCGTCGCGGGCCCGCTCGCGGCGCAGGCGAAGCCGCCGCGCGCGCCGGCCCGGCCCGACAGCGCGCGCCGAGACGGCGCGGCGGTACCCGAGGCGCAGCGTCGCGGTGCTGCGCGACGTGACCAACAACAAAATCTACCGGGTCAGAACCGGCGAGATCGTGGGGCGCCTCAAGGTGACGACGATCCGGCCACGGGAAATCGTGTTTACGGTGCAGGAGTTCGGCTTCGAGCGCCAGGAGAGCCTGTCGCTGGCGAAGCAGGAGGTAACGCCATGAAGCGCATCGCAACCCTCGCCGCGTGCTTGGTGGTCGCGGCGGCACCCCGAGCCATTGCGGGGCCGGGGGGAGGGGGAGGGGGAGCGGGGGGGCGTGACGGCGAGGTCCGGGCCGTCAGCGTGGTCCCGGCGGCCGGTAGCGTCGAGGTCGTGATCGAACTCCAGGGTGCGATCGACGTGCAGGACTTCACGCTGTTCAATCCCGCCCGGCTGGTGATCGACCTGCAGGGCGCGCGGCTCGTGGGGCCCACGGCGCTGTACGACGGGCAGAACCGCGGGGGCATCAAGAACGTCCGGTACGCGCAGTTCCGGCCCGGCGTCGTGCGGGTCGTGATCGACCTCGACGTACTCAAGGACTACCGCATCGAGCGGCGCGACGGCCAGGTGCGGGTGCGCATCGGCTCGGAGCGTACCGCGTTCTCGGCGTGGTCGAGCCAGGTGGCGGCGAGCCTCCCACCGGTCGATCCGGCGCCCCCCCCGCCCCCCCCGGCCCCGACGCGCGGCGGCCAGGCGGCGCGCGTGGCGGCGCCCGCGCCGAGCGGCGCGGCCACGACGATCGATGCGTACCTCGCGGCGCACGCGAAGGAGAGCGCGCAGTCGCAGGCGCCCCGCATCACGGTGACGTGGGACGCCGCAGACCTGCGGGAGGTGGTGGCCGGTTTCGCGGCGTTCAGCGGCCGGACGATCATCCTGTCCAAGGATCTCAAGGGTCAGGTGAGCGCGGAGATCAAGAACCAGCCGTGGGACCTCGCGTTCAACGCGGTGCTCGAGTCGCAAGGGCTCACGGTGAACGTGCTCGACGGCGGGATCCTCCAGGTGATCGACAAAAAGGATCTGGCGCGCGCCGACTCGACCGTCCCGGTGGAGACGCGGCTCGTGCGGGTGAACTATGCCCGCGCCTCGGCGCTCGTGCCGTCGGTGCAGTCGATCCTCACGAAGCGCGGCGCCGTGGTGGCCGATTCGACCAGCAACGCCCTCGTGATCACCGAGATCACGAGCCGCATCACCCGCGTCGAGGAGTTCGTGAAGGGGCTGGACGTCCGCACCCCGCAGGTGTCGATCCAGGCGAAGATCATCTTCGTCGACCGCACGGACGTGGAGGAGTTGGGCATCAAGTACGACCTCGGCTCGCCGACGCAGTTCTTCAACAGGCTCGTGACCCGACCCGATCCGCGCACCGCGGTGCCCACGGACCTGAACGGCGACGGCGTGCCGGACGCGCTCGTGCCGCAGGAGAACTTCGATCCCGGGGACGTCATCGTCGACCTGGGCGGCAACTCGCTGTCGGCGCTCGGCAACGCGAGCCAGGAAGTCGTGAACCCGGCGCTGAACCTCATCTTCTCCACCGCGATCGGGAACTTCGACCTCACGATGTTCCTGCAGGCGCTGCAACGCGTCGACCTCGCCGACGTGCAGGCGGAGCCCACGATCACCACCCTCGACAACCGAGCCGCGGAGATCCTCGTCGGCGACCGGGTGCCGATCCGTGTGATCGACGTGAGCGCGCCGACCACTGGGGGTGCGGCGCCGCGTGCGACGGTGAGCTTCCAGCAGACCGGCATCAACCTGAGGGTGACGCCGCACGTGACGGCGAACCGGCAGGTCCTGATGGAAGTGCACGCCGAGCGCTCCAGCGTGAAGCCGGCGTCGGTGGACATCGGCTTCACGTTCCAGACCCAGCAGGCGGACAACCAGATCCTGGTCAACGATGGCGAAACGGCCGTCATTGGCGGGCTTACGGTGACCGAGGTCACGGTAACGAAGACCGGAATCCCTTTCCTTGTAGATCTGCCGATCCTGGGAAAGCTGTTCGGCTTCACGTCCCAGCAGGAGCAGCGGCGTGATCTGTTGATTCTCATCACGCCGCACATCATCGACGACCTGGTGACGCCCAGCACCGGGAAGTAACCAGGAGCGTTCATATGTGGCAGGCTCGAGGCGGGCGGCTCTGGTGGGGGATCGGCGTGCTCATCGCCGCGGTGTGGGCGTGCGAGACCGCCCGCAACCCGGGCGGCATTCAGCCCGACCTAATCTCGCCCACCATCGCGCTCAGCGCGTCGCAGGACACGCAGCTGATCGCCAGCGGCCTGTCGTTCGCGGTCAACGCCACCGACAACCTGGGCCTGAAGGACATCCGCCTCACCTACACCGGCGGCTACTTCGCGGTGACCGACACGATCTTCAACACGACGGTGACGAGCATCAACCTCGGCCAAACGGTCACCTTCCCCCCCACCTCGGGCGCTGGCGGATTCATCACGATCGTGGGCCGCGCCACCGACGGCGCGGGCAATTACGCGGAAGACACGATCGTGATATTCCTGGACAACGTCCAGGCGCTGAAGGTGTTCCTGCTGGCGCCCGTCACCGGCGCCTTGGCGTCTCAGGGCAAAGGCATCCCGGTGTCCGTTCAGGCGCAGCAGATCGGCGGGATCCAGCGCATCGGGTTCATCGTCACGCCGCGCAGCGCCGTCGTGGACTCGACGCCGCTGCCGATCAACTCGAAGGACTCGGTCGTCTTCACGACGCGCTTCCCGCCGGATACGACCTACACCGACACGCTCATCGTGCTCGCCTCGACCGGGACCTTCGACGTGACCGCCTTCGCCGTGGACGCGGGCGGACGGCCCGGCTTTTCGAGCCCTCCCGTCACGGTCACCGTCCAGTCGGCGGCGAACGATCTCACGCCGCCTGTGGTGTCGCACAGCATCGCCGCCCGCGTGGAGGTCAATGACAGCATCACCGTCCACGCCACCGACCCGAGCGGCATCTCCTGGATCGGCTTCCGGGTGGACACCGCGCTCACCGCGGTCCCGCCCTTCACGGGCGTCGTCCCGCTCAAGTTCGACTCGGTCAACGTCGCGGCGGGTAGTCTGACGGACGTAGTGCGGGTCATGAGCCTGGGGCTCGCGGCGCTGATCAGCCAGTTCCCGAAGAGCGTCGTGATCCGCGGCTACGCCTGCGACCTCGCGACGGCGCGGAACTGCGCCTTCTCGCAGACCAGCACCGTGATCACGGCCGCGGCGCCGCGCGCGCCGCTCTTCGCGGTCACGTCCTCGAGCGGCGTCGACACGGTCGTCATCGTCGCCGGCCTCACCAAGCCGCTGCCGTTTGGCGGCACGATCGTGGACGCGATCTTCAACAAGAACCAGAACGAGCTGTACCTCACCAACCCGGCACTAGGCCGGGTCGAGATCTTCCGGGTCGTGGGTGACTCGTTCGTGAAGGCCGGCATCCCCACGGCGGCATCGGTGCCCTGGGGCATCGCGCTCTGGCCGCACGACACCCTCGGGAACTACGGCGACTCGATCGTCGTGGCGGACGCGGGCGGGACGCAGCTCTCCATCGTCGACGTGACGCCCTCCGCGCGGCTGCTCCGCTGGCGCCAGGACCTGCCCGACTTCCTGATCCAGACCTACAAGGTCGTGGAGGCACCGGGGTTCAAGACGCAGATCACGGAGTACAACGTCTCCGACCGTCCGCAGTACGTGGCCACCGTGTGCCGGACGGGGAGCGCGCCGCCGAACTGCGATCAGGACTCGATCTTCGCCCTCTACTCGACGACCCCGGAGCCGAGCAACCCGTCGCCGTTCACGGGGCGGGGCACGCTCCGGATGGAGAAGCTCCATCGCCCCGCGTTCACGGGCGACGCGACCGCGCTGTTCGGGCACCTGTTCTGGGAGCTGGCCGCGGCCGCGCCGTCCGCGACCTCCGACACGTTGCGCATCGTATTGCGACGCCCCCGACCGTACAACCAGTCGCTGCTCGTGCTTTCGGCGTGCGCGGGCGTCACCGTCGAGCTGAGCTCGTTCGCCCTGGGCGATACGACGTTCGCGCGCAATTCGGGGAACTTCACGCACGGCTTCTTCGGCGAAGGCGGCCGCATCTCCGCGGCGTTCGCCCGCGTGATGTCGTATACCACGAAGGCCGAGTTGAGAAGCCGTCCGGATCCGGCGCCGTGCCTCACCGGCGGCCCCATTACGGATAGCGGTCGGGTGGACGTGGACTTCGGCATGTCGCCCGGTGTGGAAGTGCGGGACTTCATCAGCAACACGGCCACCACGGTTCGCTCGATCGCGACGAACTTCAACGGCCTGACCAACGTGGCGCGCGCCGACTCACTGTACTACCTCGATGAGGGGCTGCGGCTCAAGGCGACCTCCCCGGACTCCGGCATCGCGACGGGGATGGATATGAACTACAACCACAGCTTCGCCCCCGGCGGGAGCTGCGGCCCGCCCTGCGGCGGCACGGGGAGCATCAACGACCGCATCATCTTCGCCGCGCGCTTCGACGGGAACATCGACGTGTTCGACACCTACTTCGGCGTCCAGATCGCGACGATCCCGATCCGCGACCCGATCATCGGGCCGCTGCGCGTGGCGCAGGACGCATCGGGCAATCAGCTGCTGTTCGGGATCACCGCCCGCGGGCTCGTGATGGTCCAGCTGCCGGCTTTCACCAACCCGCTGCCGGAAGCGCCGCCGCGGCGGTGACCCAGGGGGTCAGGAATAAGGCACCGCGAGCCCGACCAAGAGTCGGGCTCGCGTGTTATTATCGGATGGCGTGAGGAGCCGATGACCTTCCGGTTCACGACGGCGGGCGAGTCGCACGGGCGCGGCCTGGTGGGGATCCTCGAGGGGATCCCCGCGGGCCTCGTGGTGCCCACCGAGCGGATCAACGCGGAGCTGAAGCGCCGCATGGGCGGCTACGGCCGCGGCGCCCGCATGAAGATCGAAGCGGACCAGATCGAGTGGCTCGCCGGCGTGCGCGCCGGCGAGACGCTCGGCTCCCCGATCGCCATGCTCGTGTGGAACCGCGACTAGGAGCACTGGCGGGACGTCATGGCGCCCGAGGCCGACACCCCCGACGTGGAGGGGGGGCAGGGGGGGCAGGGGGGGCGGCGGCGTCAGGTCACGCGGCCGCGGCCGGGGCACGCAGATTTGGCGGGCTCCCTCAAGTACGACCGGCAGGACGCCCGGGACATCCTCGAGCGGGCGAGCGCGCGCGAGACGGTCGCGCGGGTCGCCTGCGGCGCCGTCTGCAAGCTGCTGCTCGAGCAGTTCGACATCGAGATTGGGTCCCACGTCGTGGAATTGGGTGGGGTGGTGACCCAGCCCCCAGTCCCGATCCCCCAACCCCTAAACCCCGCCTCCGATGCCAGTCCGGTTCGGTGTCTCGATCCCGATGCGGAAAAGGAGATGGTCGCCCGCATCGACGCCGCCAAGGCCGCGGGGGATACCCTCGGCGGAGTGGTCGAGGTGCTCG
>WNFV01015496.1_pt1 | contig 11605 bp, 7 predicted proteins | sample 5400101 | NCBI WGS metagenome assembly WNFV01 (sample SAMN13153361, study PRJNA577476) | soil metagenome | isolation source: 115 cm soil or saprolite under grassland replicate 1 | place: USA:California | collected 2016-06-15
AGGCGCGTCGGACCAGCGGGGTGAGTGTCGCCCGGTCGATTGCCCCGAGTTGTGTGGCGATCTCCACGGTGTCACCTCCGGTAGAGTGGCCATACAGGATGGCCAGTGAACAAGCAGCAGACATCACCACCTCGGCACGTGCACACAGGCAAGCTGCACTTCCTGGCGTTCGTTGTCTATCCAAGAGACGGCTGCGGCCGTTATGAGGTTACAGCACGGTGTGGGCAGGATTCACTCGTCATTGATCCTGGGATGATTCGCGGAGCGGAAACACCACGCTGGGTTTGCCGCCACGACGCCAAGACGCACCGGCAGTGACGGCCGGCGTTGCGCCTTGGCGTCGTGGCGTCTGCCGCTCTCATGCGGTCTACAGCGGCGCTGCGTCGGCGAGACCGAGTGCCTCGAGCAGGAACGCATACTTGAAGGCGTTCTCTTCGAGATAGTCATAGCGGCCGGACGCGCCCAGGTGCCCGGCGGCCATCCTGGTCTTCAGCAAGAGCCGGTTGCGGTCGGTCTTGGTCGCCCGCAGCTTCGCCGTCCATGTGGCCGGCTGCCAGAAGAGATCGTGGAGGCCGCCGATCACCAGCATCTCGGGGTAATCCTGCGCCGCGATGTTGTCGTAGGGCGAGTACGATCGCATGTAGCCGTACTCCTTCTCGTTGGCGGGGTTGCCCAACTGCGGGTCGTCGATCCCCTCGCCCGGGATCGATGGATCGCTCGGCGCCGCGATCACATGGGTACCGGGCACTTCGAGGATCACTACCCGGAAGAGCTCGGGCCGCATGTTGACCACGGCGCCGCCGAGCAGGCCACCCGCGCTCACGCCCCAGAACGCCAGATGCTGGCTTGAAGTGTACCCCGCGGCGATCAGGTGCTCCGCGCAGGCGATCAAATCCGTGAACGTATTCTTTTTCTGAAGCCGCCGGCCCTGGTCGTACCACGCGCGGCCCAGCTCGGCGCCACCGCGCACGTGCGCGATCGCAAAGATGCCGCCGCGGTCGAGCAGGCTCAGCCGGTTGGCGTCGAAGCGCGGGTCGATGCAGCGCCCGCCATAGCCGTAGCCGTAGAGCAGCAGCGGATTGCTGCCGTCGCGCACCAGGCCCGTGCGGTACACCAGCGTAATGGGCACACCCGCACCGTCCGGTGCGGTCGCCAGCACGCGCTCGGATGTGTACTGCGCGGGGTCGTAGCCGCTCGGGATCGCCTGCTGCTGCGTGACCGTCCAGGTCCGCGCGCGCATGTCATAGTCCACGACCGAATGGGGCGTGACGAGCGAGGTGTAGTTGAAGCGCAGCACGGTCGAGTGGAACTCCTGGTTCGGCTCCGGCCAGACGCTGTGGAGCGGCGCGGGGAACGGGAGGTAGTGGGCGGCGTAGACCGGCTCGGGGAACGCGACATAGTGGATGTCGTCGCCCGCCGGAGTCGCGATCCGGATGCACCGCAGTCCGCCCGCACGCTCGTACAGCACGATGTGACCCGCAAACGCATCCACGCCGTCGATCAGCACGTCCGGCCGATGCGGAACGAGCTCGCGCCAGTGCGCCTTCGCGGGCGTGGAGATGGGCGCCTCGACCAGCTTGAAGTTTGGCGCCTGGTCGTTGGTGAGGATCAGGAAGCGGTCGCCGTGGTGCTCGACCGCGTAGGTCATGCCGCGCTGGCGGGGCTGGATGACGGTCCAGGCGCCGTCGGGCCGGTCGGCGGGCAGCACCCAGACCTCCGTGGTGGTCGCGGCGCGCAGCGTCAGCCGCAGGAAGGCGCGGCTGCGCGTGGTGTCGACCTCGAGATCAAATGACGCGTCGGGCTCGTGGTAGACCAGCATATCGGTGGACGGGTCGGCGCCCAGGGTATGTCGGAAGAGCTTGGCGGGCCGATTCGCTTCGTCCAAGCCGACATAGAACAGCGTGCGGTTGTCGCCGGCCCATGTGAACGCGTCGGCATTCGGCAGCTGGTCCGGCAGCAGCGCGCCGGTCTGCAGGTCTTTCACGTAGATCGTATGAATACCTGCACCGGTGGTGTCGACCGCGTAGGCCAGCAGCCGGTGATCGGGGCTGACATGCACGCCGCCTAACATGCAAAAGGCATGGCCTTCGGCCAGGCGGTTCTGGTCGAGCAGCAGCTCGGCCGGCGCGTCGAGCGAGCCGTGTTTGCGGTAGAAGCGGGGGTATTGCTGGCCTGCCTCTGTACATAAATAGTACAAGTAGTCATCGTGTTGCGTGGGCACCGTGCAACCGGTTTCCTTGATACGCGCGCGCATCTCGGCATACAGCCGCTCCTGTAGCGCGCGGGTGTGCTCCGTCATCCGCTCGGTATACGCATTTTCGGCTTCGAGATAAGCGATCACGTCGGGATTGGAGCGATCGTGCAGCCAGAAGTAGTCGTCGACGAGCAGATCGCCGTGGTAGGTGGTCGTGTGGGGCTGGGGGCATGCGATCGGCGGATCGAGAGGCCTCTCAGCACGCTTCTCTGCTAGAGCTGACATGGCTTCCCCTTTCTGCTTGTGGAGTTCAAGCGTCCGCTATCGGTTATCATTCGCTCATGTTCTCTGGCCCGCCAACGAAGCAATCGTTGCCAGACCCCAAGATCACGCCGCTGCAGGTCCTTGCAGGCGCTGGAGCTGGATCTGCCAGGTACCAGAGAGTTCCAGCATCCCCGGACAGGGCTGGAGCGGAGTGTGTGCGGAAACCCAGCGAAGCGCCTGGCGCTGTTCGAGGGCAGAAATGATTCGGCTGGCGTCGGCTTCGGCCAGATCAAAGTGCTGACGCAGGACGATCACGAAGTGATGCCGGCCGCCGCGCCGGCTGGCAGCCAGGTGTGGCCCACAGCGGGCCACCAGGGTTTGAGCCGCTTCGGTGAGATCAATCGGGTAGGGCATCAGAGCCTCCTGTCTCAATGCTGGGAACTGTGCCTCCAGTGGTGCCATCGTTCGGTTCGCGAGCCCTCCTGTACCGAATCGAGCTTCGCGGTACAGCGTGCGAAGTTCGGGAGTTCAGTACGTATTGGGGTGGAGGCACAGTCCTTCAGGGTTTCACTCACCTGGTCCGTTCTGGCAGGCTGCGCGCGAAATCGAAAACGGGCTCCACTTCAGCGCCAAATTGCCGATCGAGCCGGCCTTCAAGCTCGACCACGGTTGTGCAGAGCGTCGTACCACAGCGTGGGCAGACAGGATCAACCGCCGCGATCGTGTAGGGCGTACTGCCGAAGCCGTCGACAACCAGCCATAGTTCTCGAGCGGTGGCGCATTGCTGGACCAGCCAGACTTCGACCGTGCAGTAGTGATTCGGGCAAAACCATTGCTCCCAGTCCATATCCGTTCTCCTGCATCCATCGAAGCGATACTTCTGCGGATGCGCTTGTTTGGTGTATCGTGCAGGGCATGGCAATCTTGTTTATATTGCCGATAATGCCCTGCTACTGATGCTACTGAATGAGACCAGGGATGTCGTCATACAAAACCTGACCCATACTTCCATACTTTTGATATCGGCTGTCGAAAGCGCCGGGCGAGCGCTGGCTCACAAGGTAAAGAAGGGCCAGTCTGACTCCACGCCCAGCATGAGCGCCCCGACCGATTCATAGCGACTGGCCGAACTGTAGGCGTGTTGGGTCATCGTATGCACATCCCGGAAGTACTGCTGGAACCGGTACTCGTTGCGGATCGCCGACGAGCCTGCCGCCGCATGCATCAAGTCCACCGCCTTCGCCGCGGCCTCGGTGGCATACGTGGTGGCCAGCTGCATCTGCATCTTCCGCTCCACGGTGATCTCGGCCCCTTGCGCAGCCGCCTGCCAAATCTGCCGGAATGTGTCATACAGGTAGGCTCGGCCGGCGCCCAGCGCGGCCTCGGCCTGTGCCACTTGTCGTTGCACCACCTGACGTGCTCCCAGCAGCGAGCCCGTATAGCTCGGCGTTTTCGTGCGTGCCAGCTCCAGGAAGTCGTCAATCGCGGCCCTCGCGACCCCCAGAGCCGGGGGCGCCAGCAGCGCGACCGCCGGCCAGATCGTCAGGCGATAGAGCGGCCCCTGGTAGGCCGTACCGGGCCGCTCCAGGGGCGCCAGCACTGCCGTGTGCTGCTTGAGCGCGAAACAGGTGCCACAGGTGACCTCAGGATGACCCTCCAGGATCTCCGCCGCGCCCTCATCCGGCAGCCAGGCCAGGACCAAGTCCACCACGAGCGAGAGCTGCAAGTTCCAACCGGCGGCGCTATCGTGGCGCGCCACTTCTTCCACCACCTGGAACATACTGACAGGGTCCAGCTCGAGGCCGCCAAACGCTTTGGCGCGCGCCATGCGATAGAGACCCGCCTGCTCCATCGCATCAACAACGGGACGAGAGAGACGCCGCGCCTGCTCAGCCTCCTGAGCATATCTACGGATGGTCGGGGCTATGGCCTGAACCTTTTCCAACAGCGCGTCCACGGTTGTCATCGGTTGCTCCTTTCCTTGAGCCAATCGTCTCGTTTAAGGTGACACAAGAACATCCCACCTGGGTTCCGAACAGGTCATCGGCTGGGCTTGCTGCGGCCTAACGCCTTGTTGGTGATCATCGCGTTCCGCCTTCTGCGTCTGGCGCCCACCCAATCGGCCGGTGGCGCTATTACAGCACTGTTGGGGCATGGGCGGGTAGCCCTTTGCGGTACAATCGGAGATACAGCCAAGATACAGTTCCGCGCAGCCAGCCGCGAGGCGGGTAACCAGGCGTGCCATGGATCGCACAGCCTCGTTCGGGTATTGGATCCAGCCGCCGGACGGCCGGGACAGCAGCGGCGATCGAGACGGTCTGTGACGCGGATGCGCCAGCTGTCTGACATCGCTGGCTGCCTCCTGGTGTGCCCGACTGCGTTTTTATCGTGCGACCACAATAGCAGTCAACCAGGCGCGCTGTGGAGCATCAAAAGACGTATCTGCTGGTTGATGGGGGGTTGATGGTGGGAACAAAAAACCCCGCAGGGCTTGCACTACCCTGCGGGGCTGACCGGCTGCGGAACGCGCTTGCTTACAAGAGGCTCAATTCGCGCGCCCGCGCCACGGCCTGGGTGCGGCTCGTCACGCCCAGTTTGCCAAAGATGTTGTTGAGATGCTTCTTGATCGTGCCGAGCGAGACGATCAGCGCATCAGCGATCTGCTGATTGGAGTGCCCCTCAGCGATCAGGCGCAGTACCTCCAGCTCGCGCTCCGTCAGCGACTCAACCAGCGAGGATGACCGGCGCGCCTGTGCATCCTGCGTCCTCCGTCCGTCGTCCGGGAAAACGCGGATGTCGCCTTCCTGCGCTGGTTTGGGCGCCAGGCGGTGTTGCTCGACGAGCGCCTCGGCAGCGGCCAGCTCCAGCGGCGCGCCCAGGCGCGCGAACGCCTCGCGCGCTGCGGCCAGTTCGCACTGGGCCTCTCCGCGCACCGTGGTGTCGCCGGTGAGAAGGAGGCTCTCGGCCAGGCGCCGGCGGGCCACGGCTTCCTCGAAGGGCGCCGCCACCGCCTGCCAGCGCGCAGCGGCCTGGCGGAAGTGCTCGGCGGCTGCGGTGTGCCGGCCGGTGTGCGCGGCGAACAGCCCGCGCGCATCGTCGCGGCAGGCCAGGGACATCAGGCTTGCGGCGCGCTCGGCGATCGTGGACAGGGCGTCGAGCAACTCGCACACATGCTCAGCACGCCCCGCCGCCAGGTAGACCTCGACACCGCAGCCGAGCAGGGGTTCGGTGCCCACCAGCGGCCCGGTCGTCCGCCAGTCCGCGATACCGCCATCCATGACCGCGGTCGCCTGTTCGATAGCGCCGAGGGTCAGGTGCGTGCGCGCCAGGGCACACCGTAGGGCAGCGCGCACACTGTGGTGCTGCGTATTGTTCGCCGGCAAGCTCTGCTCCAACAATTGGCGCGCCGCTTCCGGCCGGCCGCGCCGCCGCAGCAGCTCGGCCTCCCACGGCGAAGGCTCTCCATAGCGTCTCGTGCGGTCGAACAGCGCGTCCGCGGCATCCCAGTGGCCCAAATAGAGTTCTGCGATGTTAAGCACAAACCATTCACCACTAGGGATATAACCAGCCTCGGCCGCGTATTCGCAGCCTTCCCGCGCGATGGCGGCAGCGCGATCGAACTCGCCCAACAACAGCAGCCAGAAGCTGAGGTTGGAATACATCCGCCTGCCCGTGAACCAGATGCTGGCAGCCAGCCGTTTTGCCAGATCCAGGGCGCGTTCCAACAGCGCGATGCCACGCTGCGTCTCGCCGAGCAAGACGAGCGAAACGCCGATATTATTCAGCAGGTTGGCGGCCAGGTCTTCGTCGGCACACGCCGTCGCCAGCGGCTGCGCCTTCTCAGCCCAGGCGATACTCTCATGTGGGCGGGCGCTCACCATGTAGAGCCGTGACAGCATGAGGTACGCCGTCGCCAGATCGCGCCCGGGTGGCTCGGCTTCGAAGGCCGCAACCGCGGCATGGGCATGCGCAAAGGCAGTCTCTAAATCGATCCACCTGGCGGCCCAGCCGATCCAGCAGTCGATCTGGGCGACCTTACGCCGATCGCCGATCTGCGCATAGATCTGGTGCGCTTCCCGCAGGTAGCGCAGATGCAGGTCGGCGTCGAGCGGCGCGGCGGCGGCGGCGAGCTGCTCGGTCAAGGCCGCCCGCTCGCCTGGATCATCCGTCTCCAGCAGCTCAAGCGCCGTCTCGTAGTGGGTCAGCGCCTCGCGGTAGGCACGCATCTGCATGGCCTTATCGCCGGCGCGCCGCGCGTAGCCTGCCGCCCGCGCCAACTCCTTCGCCTGCAGACTGTGGTAGGCCAGCTGGTCCACGACCGAGTCGAGCTGGTCAGCGTACAGCTCCTCCAGTGCCTGCAGCACGGCGCGGTGCCGCACACGCCGCTCGCGCCCGAGCAGGTCATCATACACGACCTCGCGGGTCAGGGCATGCTGGAACCGGTAGCGATCGTCGAGATCGCCGCGCTCCTCGGCCACCAGCTGCCGCTCGATCAGCAGTGTCACCGCGTGCAGTAGGTTGGCCTCCGTCAGACCGGTCAGCTGCAGCAGCAGATCGAAATCGAAGCGTCGCCCGAGCACCGCCGCGTAGCGCAGCACCTCGGCGGTCGCCGGGTCGAGGTCAGTGGTGCGGCTGAGGATACTGTCCTTGAGTGCGAGCGAGATCTCGAAGGGCACGCCGCCGCGCCGCTGCCGGGCGGCCGCGATCAGCGCATCGAGCCGGCCGCTGGCGATCAGCGCCTTGAGCAGCTCTTCTACGAAGAACGGGTTGCCCTCGGTGCGCGCATAGAGCGCGTCGACGAAGGCGTCGGGCAGCGGCTGTTCGAGCGTGGTTTCGAGCAAGTTGGCGAGCTCCTCGCGCCCGAGCGGCGCCAGACGCACCTCGTGGTAGCGCCGCTCGCGGGTGAGCTGGGCGATCAGGTGGGTCAGCCGATGGCGGCGATGCAGTTCGTCGACGCGGTAGCTGGCAAGCACCAGGACCGGATCGCGCTCAATCGCCCGCGCCAGGTGGGCCAGCAGCCCCTGGCTGCTCTGATCCGACCAGTGCAGGTCTTCGAGGATGAGGACCAGGCTGTGCGGCGCGCTGGGCCGCAACAGGCGGTAAATCGCCTCGAACAGCCGCCGCTTCTCCATCTGTGGATCGGTCGGGGCTCGGGTGGCTGGCACCGCTGGCGCCAGCTCCGGCAGGAGCGGCGCCAGGTTGGCGGCCCACGCACCGAGCTGCTGCACGACGGCCTCGGAACCCTGCTGGTGTAGCAGCGCCTGGAGGACATCAACAAACGGTCGGTAGGGTGGGGCCGGCTGCTCGTCGTAGCACTGGCCCTCCAGCAACGTGGCGCTGGCCCCCGCCCGTGTGCCACGAGCGAACTCGCGCAGCAGGCGCGTCTTGCCCACGCCGGCCTCGCCAACGACGAAGACCACCCGGCCGGCGCCGCTGCGCGCCAGGTCGAGGTGCTCATTGAGTTCGCGGAGCTGGGCCTGCCGGCCGATCATGCGCGGAGCCAACGCACGGTAGCCGCTCATGGCGGCGCTCCTTGCCCGAAGGCCATTCGGTGCCGATTTCAGGATCGACGGTACAGCCCTATTGTATACCTGAGGTCAAGTAGCGTGTTGATTCGTCAGGTTGAATATCTTGACACCAGGTGTATAGTAGGCATGGTTCCCCCTGTGTCTCAGACATTCAGCTGTTTTGATACATCCTTCTGAGGACTAGCGGCCTCACAGGGTTGCTATCGGTCCCTCGTTTTCAGTCGGAGGTGTGATATGGCTCATCTGCGGTGCGCATACCCCATAGTGCTCGTTTGCGTGCTCCTTAGCTTTGCTCCTACGCCTGTCCCCACACACGCGCTTGCTGCCAGCCCTGGCGTGGCGCCTGTGCCCCAGGGGACCCAGAGCAACCAGGCGTATGCCAACAGTTTTGCGGCGTACAACGTAACCAACGTCTTCGCCACCACGCAGAGGACCAGCTGTTACACGCCCGAGGTGCCCTACTTCACCAGCGATGGGCCGAACGACGGTTACAGCGGTATGTCGCGCTGCCCGGGCGCCGACACCGGCGAAGACCTGGGGCCTTATCCTAGCCAGGCGGGGAGCAACCCCGGCTATCCGGCCAGCACGCCGATGCTGGTCAAGGACTACTCCGAGTCCGACCTCCGCGTTGACCCCACCAACTCGCGTCACCTGATCGGCGCGTCGAAGTGGTTCGTGAGCGCCGAGGGCTACAACCACCTGCTCGGCTTCTATGAGTCCTTTGATGGCGGACAGACGTGGCCTGTCCAGGGCCACATCCCCGGCTATGAGGGCTGGACCGATAACACCGACCCGATTGGCGCCTTCGACGGCTACGGCAACTACTACTCGCTGATGCTGCCCTACCAGTTCTTCTATAATAAGGACGGCACGCATAACTTCACGGTTGGCACCTCACAGGAGCCCAACCCCGCCGTCCCCGCCGAAGTCATCTCCATCGCCATCCACCCCCATGGCGCAACCCGAGCTACCGATTGGCTCACGACTCACAACGGCCATCCGGACTATATCGCCACCTACGACAGCGTCGGCAACGAGCCGGATAAACAGTGGATCGTCATCGATACCAACCCCGCCTCGCCCAACTATAACACCATCTACGCCATGTGGGCCGTGTTCAACTCCTCCTTCAGCAGCAAGCCCTACGTCTCCACCGCCAAGGCATTGCCGGATGGCACTCACACCGACTGGTCGCCCCCGCAGCGTCTCCCGACCGTGAATAACACGGCTGACGATACGTATCTCCTGCCCCAGGTCGATCCATCCGGCGTCGTCTGGACGCCGGTGACCAACTACCCCAGCGCCCACGGCTTTTGCTGCGTCACCATTTCGGTCGATTACTCCACGGATGGTGGCCAGACCTGGCAGGGTCCGTTGACCGTCGTCCAGAACGTGCAACCGCCACCCCTCAGATACGCCAACACCACCTTTCGGGATGGCATTGAGGATACGTTCGCCGTCGGCAAGCGCCTGTCGGCGCAGGGTCATTATCCGCTGTACGTCGCCTGGGAGGACTACAGCGCCGGCGTGACCAACATCCTCCTGTCGATCTCCTCTGATGGTGGCCGGACCTGGAGCGCGCCAATCCAAGTTAACGACAACGTCTCGCCCGTCGATGAGTTCCAGCCCAATCTAGCCGTGGCGCCGAACGGAACCGTCAGCGTCAACTTCTACGACCGCCGGCTGGCCTGCTCGGCAGCGGGGACGGCCGAGGCGGCCGGTGCAGGGATCGTGTTGGACCAAGTCAACCCGAATTACTCGGGCAGCCTGCCGCCCTACGATGCGAACAACTATTGCGTGAACGCGAGCATCCAATTCTACAGCCCGGCGCTGGCACCGCGTGGCAACAACATTCGGCTCACCCAGCACACTTGGGATGCGCAGCTCAACGCGCCACACACCAGCTGCGCCACCTGCATCACGACCTTCATCGGCGACTACTTCGGCAATACATTCAGTCGGTCGACGAGTTACTCGACCTTCGTCAGCACCTACAACGACGGCGCCAACCCCTCCAACCGCCAGCAACAGGTCATTGCCACGCTCGCTGTTCCGTAAGGCCACCAGGAGGCCGGCTATATGGAAGCTCCAGCCGGTCTCCTGCATATCTTCACCAATCAATGTGGGCTTCGGCTGCACACATGCCCGTCTCGGCGGGCGCACCTGAACAGCAGGATATGTTGCCGGTTGCCGTGCCGAAGTCCTGCGCGGTGTAAAACATGTCAGGTGTTCTTTCGCAGCGCCGCATCGCAGCCTGGACTCTCGGTCGCCCGCAGCGTTCAAACTGACCCAAAAAGTTTTGGTCCCGCACGGACCTAATCGATGGGAGCCCACGTAGGAGGAGGCGCGATGAGCAGAGCAGTTTGGATGGGTTTAGGGATGATCCTGGCTGCGTCGCTGGCGGTGCTGCCGGCCGGGGTCGCGGCGCATCCGCCGGATGCAGGGACTCTCGAGACGATCACCACGTTCGACGCATCCCGGCTGGAGATGCCTGAAAGTATCGCCATCGACCGCGAGGGGAACCTGTACCTGAGCCTCTCGTTTCGCGGCGAGTTGCGCAAGATCACGCCAGACGGCACCGCATCCACCGTGGCCGTGTTCCCGATCGGCGCCCCGCTCTCCTTCTGTGGAGTCTTCTTCAACGCTCTGGGACCGATCACCGTGGACGACCAGGGGAACCTGTATGCCTCGGTCTTGGCCTGCGACCCGGCCAACCGGGGCGTGTGGAAGGTCTCCCCAAGCGGCGACATGGAGTTGCTGGCGACCATTCCGCTGACGGGTCTTCCCAATGGCATCGCACTCTACCGAGACTACCTCTACGTCGCCGACACGATCCTCGGCGTGATCTGGCGGGTTCCTGCCGCGGGCGGAGCCGCCGAGGTCTGGCTGGACCATCCGCTGCTCAAGCCGGCTAGGCCCGGGCTCCCCGGGCCCAACGGTCTCCAGGTCTTCCGCCAGGAACTCTACGTGGCCAACACCAGCCAGCGCACGATCCTCGCTATTTCTCCGAACCCCGACGGGACGGCCGGCGAGCCGCGGGTGTACGCCCTGGTCCCGCAGAGCGGCTGTGACGACTTCGCTCTGGATGTGCACGGGAGCGTCTACTGCACGACCGCGCCGGCCAACACGCTGGTGCGCATCGATCCGGACGGGACCGCCGCGGTCTTACTCACGCAGGATGACGGACTGGACGTCCCGACGGCCGCAGCGTTCGGCAAAAGGGGGCAAGGGAGATTCGATCTCTACATCACGAATGCCGCCTACTTCTTCCTCCCCAACCGGGCCTCCCCGAGCGTGATGCGGCTCCATCTCGGGGTTGGTGGCGCGCCACCCACCTCGTGATCAGCTCGCCCGCGCCGGGAGGGGCGACCATTGCAAATCGAGGGCTAGCCTGACAGTCCCTACCCCGACCAGGGTTGTGGCGATTGCCACAACTTCAAAGGCGCATCCCGCGAAAAAGCTGGGCCATTTCCGGGATCAGTGCCAATGTGGAACGCAGATACTTACAACAAGCTTAATGCGCGCGCCCGCGCCACGGCCTGGGTGCGGCTCTCGACGCCGAGTTTGCCAAAGATGTTGTTGAGATGCTTCTTGACCGTGCCGACCGCGACGATCAGCG
>WNFV01008447.1_pt1 | contig 11604 bp, 11 predicted proteins | sample 5400101 | NCBI WGS metagenome assembly WNFV01 (sample SAMN13153361, study PRJNA577476) | soil metagenome | isolation source: 115 cm soil or saprolite under grassland replicate 1 | place: USA:California | collected 2016-06-15
GAAGGGCGCGTCTTCCTGCGCGGGATGACCTCGGAGCAGTACGGCCTCGGAGAGCTCCGTCGCCGCCAGCGCGGGGCGCCGCGGGTCCGCCGAGCGGGGACCGTCACGGACGACGCGAGCGTCGCACACTCAGGCGACGACCCTGAGGGCTCGCGCACCTGGTGGGTCCTCGGCCCGGGCGACGAGCCCTTCCTCTCGCAGACGATCCAGGCCCATTTCGTCGAGCTCTTCCCGGGCGGGAAGAACCGGGGCCACGGCCATCAGAACGAGGCGCTCTTCTACATCCTGGAAGGCGCCGGCTACGAGATCCACGACGGCAAGCGCTACGACTGGCAGAAGGACGACCTCGTCGTCGTCCACAACGACTCGGTCCACCAGCACTTCAACGCCAGCAAGACCGAGCGCGCCCTCGCCCTCGTGATGAAGGCGAAGGCGACGTGGATGTACCTCGGGCTCATCCAGCAGGGCCGCGGCGGACCCGCGGGCGACGGGCTCGGGCCGCGCGAGGACTGGTCGCGCCTGTGGTCCCCCGGCGTCCAGGAGAAGAAGAAGGTCGTGAAGCCCGCGGACACGACGTGGGAGACCACGCAGGACGGCCGCGTGCGCGTCCTCACCTCCCCCGCGCGGACCGACGTGCGGGCGCATGCCGTCGACGTCATGCAGCAGGAGATCGCCCCGCGGTCCCGTTCGGGCCGCCACTGGCACATGGCCGATGAGTTCGTCTATGTCATGTCGGGCAACGGCCACAGCCTCCACTGGGACGTCGAGGCCGAGATCGAGGACAAGTACTACGCGCGCGTGGCGACGTCGCCATCGCGATGGGACTTCGGCCCGGGCGACACGCTGTACGTCCCGCAGAACACGGTGCATCAGCACGTGAACGAGAGCGACGCGCCGGTCCTCCTGCTCTCGGCGCAGAACCGCCTGTTCAAGCTGCTCGGCTACGACAGCGTGGTGCAGCTCGAGGATGCGCCGGCGCAGCGCGAGGCGGCGACCGCCGCGTCGTCCCGCTAGCCCTCGACGTAGGCGCGGGCGTCGCTCGTCGCGACGCCTTCCGCGCGGAGGAACCCGAGGAGCCGCTCGAGCGCGCTCGCGTCGACGCGCGCGTCGTACGTCACGCGCGGCGGTGCGGCGGGCGCGGAAGCCGTCTCCTCGGCCAGGACCGCGAGCTCCCGCGCCCGGCCGTCGTCGTCCCGCAGGCGAGCGATCGCGCCCGCGAACGCATCGCGGAGCGGGACCCACGGGTCCGACGAGGTCCATCCCGCGCGTACGTTCACCGTGGTGAAGGCGCACGGCCCGAGCGCGTCGCCGACGTGCGCGAGGCGTCGGAAGCCGCGCGCGACGAGCCGCTCGTCGATCGGCGCGGTGAGCATCGCGGCGTCCACCTCCCCGCGTTCGAGCGCCAACGCCTGCAGCGGTGTCGGTCCGACGACGACCTCCGCGTAGTCGCCGCGCGCGAGGCCGTGCGCGCGGAGGAACGCGCGCAGGAAGATCGACACGCTGCCCTGGGCGGCCGTCGTCGCCACGCGGCGGCCGCGGAGCTCGGCGACGCTCGGGACCCCCGCTCGCGCGACGAGCCATGCGGGCGGGCGGTCCACCAGTCCCGCGGCGATGCGCAGCGGCGCGCCGCGCGCGATGAGCACGTCGGGGCACGTCGCGGCGACGTCCACGCGATGGTCGAGGAGCGCGTCGACACCCGCCGCCGTGCTCCCGAGCTCGACGAGGTCGACGACCCCTTCGCGCGCGAGGAGGTACAGCGGCCAGTACGTGGCCGTGCGCGAGACGATCCCGACGTGGATCACGCCTGGAGGCCGAAGCGGCGGCTGACGCGGTAGGTGACGATGGCGAAGGTGATGCTGATCGCGGCCACGAGCGTCCCGAACGCGGTGACCTGGTTGACGCTCCCGTTCCGCCAGAGGTCGAGCATCGTCGTCGCGATCACCGGCGAGCGCGGCGTGTAGAGGAGCGCCGCGACCGAGAGCTCGCGCACGCTGATGAGGAACACGAAGATCCAGCCGGCGAAGAGCGCCGGCAACACGAGCGGTATGACGATCCGGCGGAACGTCCCGATCCACCCCGCGCCCGACAGCTGCGCGCTCTCCTCGAGCTCGGGGTGGATGCGCAGCACGCCGGGGTGCGCGTAGCGCAGCCCGTACGGCAGGTACGTGGTGATGTAGGCGATGACGAGGATCCAGATCGTGCCGTACACCGGGATGGGGGAGCGGATGTAGAGCACGAGGATCGCGATGCCGAGCACGACACCCGGCAGGACGAGCGGGAGCGACGCGAGCTGGTCGAGGAGCGCGCTCGCGCGGATGCGGCTCCGGATGATCACCCACGCCACGACCGCCGTGACGATCATGACGACGGTCGCGCTCGCGACCCCGATGAGGAAGCTGTTCTGCAGGCTGAGCACGATCTGCGAGCTCCGCAGGATCGTGTCGTAGTTCGCGAGCGTGAGGTGCTCCCAGAGCGGCCCGGTGAGGCCGAAGGTCGGCAGGAACGAGGCGACGGTCACCCAGATGATCGGCAGGAACTGCAGCGAGAGGATCGCGAGCACGATCGCCGTCACGACCCAGCGCCCGCGGCCGAGGTCGAGCACGCGCGGGCGGAACCCCTTGCCGGTGATCGTGGCGAAGCTCGACGCGCGCCGCGTGGCGCGTCCGTAGAGCGCGATCCCCGCGATGAGGAACGCGACGAGGAGCACGCCGTACGCGCTCGAGTACGCGTACTCGGGGACGATCGTCGAGTTCACGCTGAGGTACACCTCGGTGGTCACCGTGTAGGACTTGCCCGGGACGCCGAGGAGCAGCGGCACCTCGAACGCCTGGACCGAGCGGATGAACGTCAGGATGAGCACGGACAGCACGCTCGGCAGCGCGAGCGCGGCCGTGATGCGCCGGATCGTCCGCCACGTCGCCGCGCCGCTCACGAGCGACGCCTCTTCCAGGCTCGGGTCCATCGAGCGGAAGCTCGCGGCCATCATCAGGAACACGAGCGGGATCCAGAACACGCCTTCGACGAGGATCATCGCCGGCAGCGAGAACACGTCGAGGAGGACGCCGTCGCTACCGGTGATCGCGCGGAAGAGCTCGTTGATCGTGCCCGTGCGCGGGCCGAAGAGGAAGATCCACCCGATCGCGCGGACGATCCCGGGCACGGCGAAGCTCACGAAGATCGCGGGGTAGGCGAGCTGCCGGAATGGCGCGTTCGTACGCTCGACGCACCACGCGAGCGTCCCGCCGAGGATGAGCCCCACGACCGTGCTGCCGGCGGCGAACGCGAGCGTCGTGACGATGAGCTCGAGCAGGTCCGACGACCCGAGGATCTCGCCGTACGCATCGAGCGAGAGATGGCCCGCGCGACCTGGACGCTCGCCGACCATGACGCTCGCGCGCGCGAGCGCGAGCATCGGCGGCACGACGATCCAGACCAGCGCGGCCAGGCTCGCCGCGAAGAGCCAGTGCTCCGCGCGAAGGGCCGGGAGCCGCCAGCGCGGCGCGACTACCGGAACGTGGCCTTGAAGGTCTCGCTCCAGAGCTTCGTGTCCTTCTCGATCTGGTCCGTCGTCTTGCCGCTCTCGGGGACCCAGACCTTGAAATCGAGCTTGTCGCCGGCCACCGCGTACTGGTTCTCGCGGTAGACCTTCTGGCCGTCGGCCCCGAGCAGATAGTCGAGGAAGAGCAGGGCCGCGTTCGGGCTCTTGCCCTTCAGCGCCATCGCCGCCTGGCCGGTGTTCCCGACGACCGGCTCGAGCGGCACCCACTTCACCGGCGCCTTCTTCTCGAGCGCCGCGAGGTCAGCGTGGTCCTTGAAGATCGTCGGCGACGCCGCGACCTCGCCCTTGGCGATGAGGTCCAGGAGCGCCTGCCCCGACACCTGCTGGACGGAGACCTTCTGCTTCGTCGCGAAGTCCGTCAGCCACTGCTTGCCCTTGTCCGTGCCGAGCGAGAACAGCACCGAGCCGACCCACCGCTGCCCGGTGTTCGTGCCCGTAACGGCGAGCTTGCCCGCGAGCGCGGGGTTCATGAGATCGTCGCGCGTCTTCGGCACCGCGCTCGCCGGGATGAGGTTCGTGTTGTAGGCGAACGAGATGAGCGAGAAGCGATCGGTCGCGCTCTGGACGAGCTCGCCCTTGTCCTTCGTCTTGAAGTCGTCGGGGATGGCCTTCGTGCTCGGCGAGTAGTACGGGCTCATGTGGCCACCCGCGAAGAGCAGCTGGATCGCCGTGATCTGCGACTCGATGACGTCGAAGCTCGGCTGCCCCGCCTGCAGCTCCTGCGTCGCCTTCGTGAGGAGCTCGCTCTCCGTCCCGCGGAAGATGTCGACCTGCAGGAACGGGTACTTCGCCTTGAACGCGGCCGCATGCCGGTCGATCGCCGCGCCCGCGAGCGACGTGTACCAGACGAGCTTGCCTTCCTTCTTCGCGCCTTCCTCGAGGATCTTCTGGCGGTCGGCGCCTTGATAGGTGGCGAGCTCCGCCGTCGTCTTCGGCGCCGCGGCCGCCTGCGTCGCCCCTGCCGTCCCGGCGGCGGTGCTGGTCGGGCTGGCTACCGGCGCGGTCGACCCACCACATGCGACCGCGATCAGCGCGATGGTCAGGATGGCGCCAAGACGTCCGCGCATGTCGTCCCCCTCCGCGGCGGATCCGCGACCCACCGATGGGCGGGGAGGATAGTCCCGTTCGGACCCCTTGGTCCATCCGTTATACCTTTCGCCTCCGTGCGGATCGCCTCGGTCGACGTCGTCCCTGTCGTCATGCCGAAGGAGGACCCGAGGTGGCGGTTCGCGCTCGCTGCCCAGCCCGAGACGTACGGGTTCCTCGTCACGATCCGGACGGACGCCGGCCTCGAAGGCGTCGGCTACACGGGTGCCACGGCGCATATCGGCGCCGGCGCGGAGCGTGTGCGCTCCGACCTGCGCGCGCTCGCGGAGCGGCTCACCGGCGCGGCCGTCCCGGATCCCGACGAGCTCGACGCGCTGCCCGGTACGAACCACGCGAAGGCCGCGTTCGACGTCGCGATCCACGACCTGCGCGCCCGCGAGCGCGGCGTGCCGCTCCACCGGCTCTTCGGCCCGCTCGTGCGCGAGGACGTCGCGCTGCTGCGCATCCTCGCGCTGAAGGCGCCGGCCGACGTCGCGCGGAACGCGCACGCCCTCGTCGACGAGGGTTACGCATGGCTGAAGATCAAGCTCGACGGCGACCTCGAGACGGACGTCGCGCGCGTGCGCGCCGTCCGCGACGCGGTCGGTCCGAGCGTGCATCTCACCGTCGACGCGAACCAGAGCTACCGCCCGGACGGCGCCATCGCCGCGGCGCGGCGGATGGAGGAGCTCGGGGTCGAGCTGTTCGAGCAGCCGGTCGCGTACGACGACCTCGCGGGCCTGACGCGCGTCAGCGCGGCGGTCGACATGGCGATCGAGGCCGACGAGAGCGCGCAGAGCCTGGGCGACGTCCAGCGGCTCGTGGCGATACGCGCCGTCGACAGCGTCAGCCTGAAGATCCCGAAGCTCGGCGGGCTCGCGAAGACGCGCGAGGCCGCGCGCCTCTGCGCCGACGCCGGCATGCGCTGTCGCATCGGCGCGACCGTCGGCAGCCGCCTGCTCGCCGCCGCGGCCATGCATCTCGTCGCCGCGACGGAGGCGATCGGCGAGCCGTGCGAGCTCGCCGAGTTCGCGCGGCTCCGGAACGACCCCGCCGAAGGGCTCGAGCCCGTAGGCGGTCGCCTGCGCGTCCCGTCCGGCGTCGGCCTCGGCGTCCGCCTGCGGACGCCGGCGCGCACATGACGCGCCGCGTCGATCTCGCGAAGGGCGACGGGCTCGACGGCGCGCTCTTCCTGCCCCACACGGACCAGCGCGTCCCGGCCGTCGTCATCCTCCATGAGCGCTACGGCCTCGCGCAGCACACGCTCGACCTCGCGAAGCGGCTCGCCGACGACGGCTACGTCGCGCTCGCACCGGACCTCTTCTCGCGCTGGCCGGGCGACCGCGCCGCCCTCGCGCGCGGCGACGTGCGCGTCACGCTGCCCGACGACGAGGTCGCCGGCGTCATCGACGCGGGGCTCGCATATCTCGACCGGCAGCGCGCGACGGTGGACCGCGGGAACGTCGCGGTCATGGGCGTGTGCCAGAGCGGCCGGTACCCGGTCGTCGCGGCGAGCCGCGGCGCCAGCGTCGCCGCATCGATCGTGCTCTACGGCGCGGCGCAGTCGCGGGAGTGGGAGGTCACCGACCTCCAGCCGCGCGCGCTCGCGGACATGATCGCCGCGACGCGCGAGCCGTCGCTCTGGCTGTTCGGCGAGGGCGACCACACGATCTCGCTCGCCGACGTGCTGCGCGTGCGCGCGGCGCTCGAGGACGCGCGGCGCGCGTACCGCATGCGCATCTTCGCCGGCGCGCCGCACGGCTGGCTGAACGACACGATGCCCGGCCGGTTCCGGCCGCGGCTCGCCGCGGAGGCCTGGGCGATGCTCCACACGTTCCTCGACGACGTCTTCGAGCGGCACTGGCCGCACGGCCGCGTGCGCTGGGAGTTCTCGAGCGACACCGCGACCGACTACGACTTCGCGAGCAACAGGAGATACGAGTGACCGAGCGCCTCGAGCCCGAGCGGACCGCGCTCCTGCTCTTCGACCTCCTGAACGTGCACGTGAAGAAGGACGAGCCGACGCGCGCGCGCTACGCGCCGGTGATCGCGAACGTGCAGCGGCTGCAGGAGGCGGCGCGTGCGCGCGGGATGCTCGTGGCCTACGCGATGGCGAGCCATCGCGCCGACGGCGCGACGTCCGCGCTCCTCCGCACGGACACCGACACGCGGCTGCGTCCGTGGGGGCCGGAGGGACCGGACCGCCGTCCCGTCGTCGCCGGCGGGACGCCGGAGGCGCAGGTGGTCGACGAGCTCGCCCCGCGTCCGAACGAGTACCTCATCCCGAAGTACCGCTGGAGCGCCTTCCACCAGACGTACCTCGAGCTCGCGCTGCGGCGGCGCGGCATCACGACCATCGTGCTCGTCGGCGGGACCACGGAGATCGGGATCGCGAGCACCGCGTACGCGGCGCGTGACCTCGACTTCGACCTCGTGATCGTGAGCGACGCGTGCTCGTCGGCCCTCATGGAGGACCACGATCACTTCATGCGTCGGGTGTTTCCGCGCCTCTCGCGCGTGCGCACGACCGACCAGGTCCTCGCGATGGTCGGATAGGCTCGGCGCCGATGGCCGCGCCGCGCTTCGCGATCGTCGGGCTCGGGATGGTGACCGGGCCGTATCCCGAGGGGATCACCGCGCGCGCGGCCGAGGCCGAGGCCGCGCGTCTCGCGATCGCCGACGCCGGGCTGCGGCGCGAGGACATCGACGGCGCCGTGCAGCTGCGCCGGACCGCCGGCGGCGGCGAGCGCACGCCCTGGGCCGACGCGTTCACGCGGATGCTCGGACTGCCGGCGAAGTTCTTCTACACCGTCGGCCGCGGTGGCGCGCTCGCGGGCCTCGGGATCATGACGGCGATGGGATCCCTCGATCTCGGGATCGCGAAGTACGTGATGCTCGCCGGCGCCGTCGAGGACTGGACGAGCTCGCAGCGCACGAAGAAGCAGGGCTTCCGCGGCATGGTCCATAGCGAGAAGGCGGGCTACTGGGGCAAGCCGTTCGGCGACCTGCGCGCTCCCAGCCACCACTCCTTCCTCGCAGCGCGGCACATGCACGAGTACGGGACGACGAGTCGGCAGCTCGGGGCGATCGCCGTGCAGGAGCGCGCGTGGGCGTGCCAGAACCCGCTCGCGAAGATGTACGGCCGGCCGATCACGGTCGAAGACCATCAGTCATCGCCGTTCGTCGTCGAGCCGTACCACCTCCTCGACATCTGCCTCGTGTCGGACGGCGCGGTCGCGTTCATCCTCACGACCGCCGAGCGCGCGCGTGGGCTCGCGAAGAAGCCCGTCTACGTGCGCGGCCTCGGGATGGGCGAGGTCGCCGACGAGCTGTGGTGGGAAAAGAAGAACTACACGCACATGGCCGTGCGGACCGCGAAGGAGCAGGCGTTCGCGCAGGCGGGCATCACGCTCGGCGACGTCGACGTCGCGCAGCTGTACGACTGCTTCACCGCGGAGGTGCTCTTCCAGCTCGAGGACTACGGCTGGGCGAAGAAGGGCGAGGGCGGCCCCTTCGTCGAGGCGGGGAACATCGGTCCCGGCGGCAGCATCCCGGTGAACACGTCGGGCGGGCTGCTCTCTGCGTACCACTACGGCGACCTCACCGGCCTGTCCGAAGCGGTGCTGCAGCTGCGCGGCGACGCGGGCGAGCGTCAGGTGCCGGGCGCGGAGATCGCGCTCGTGACGGGGCACGGCGGCGAGCTCATCTCGCCCGGCATGTGCTCGATCCACACGTCGCTGGTGCTCGGCGTATGACGTACGCCAAGCCGCTGCCGAACGTCGACGACGACAGCCGCCCGCAGTGGGAGGGATTCAAGCAGCGCAAGTTCCTGCTCTTCCGCTGCAAGACGTGCGGGAAGTGGTACTGGCCGAAGTCGTTCTGCCGCGAGCACGAGAACGAGCCGTTCTTCGGCAACCTCGCGTGGACCGAGGCGAGCGGGCGGGGGAAGGTGTTCGCCTTCAACGTCCACCACATGGCGTTCCATCCCGGGTTCAAGGACGAGATCCCGTACGTGTACGCGCTCGTGGAGCTCGACGAGGGGCCGCTGTTCGGGACGAACATCGTCGGGATCGACCCGAAGGACGTGAGGGTGGGGATGCCGGTCGAGGTGACCTACGAGGACATCACGCCGGAGTGGACGCTCCCGAAGTTCAGGCCCGCGCGCTAGGGGAGCTCGCGGATCCCGCCGTTCACCGCGATCGTCTGGCCCGTGATGTAGCCGGCGTCCTCGCTCGCGAGGAACGCCATCGCGTTCGCGAGGTCGTCGGGCTGGCCGATGCGGCCGATCGGGTTCTGCTGCGCGAGGAGCGGGAGCCGCTTGCCCTCGGGGTCGTTCTCGCGCGGCATCGCCGTGTCCGTGACGCCGGGCATGACCGCGTTCACGGTCACGCCGCTGCGGCCGACCTCGAGCGCGAGCGCCTTGGTGAACCCGATGATCGCCATCTTCGAGGTGGAGTACGGCGCGACGTTCGCGCGCCCGGCGAGCGCGTGCCCCGATGCGACGTTCACGATCCGGCCCCAGCGCCGCGCGATCATCCCGGGCAGCACGCGCTTCGCGCACAGGAACGGGCCCGTCAGGTTCACGTCGAGGACGCGCTGCCACTCTGCGAGCGGCATCTCGCGCGTCGGCATGTGATGCCCGTAGATGCCCGCGATGTTCGTGATGATGTCGACGGGACCGAGCTCGCCTTCCGCGCGCGAGATCGCGCGATCGATCTGTCCCGCGTCCGCGACGCTGCACGTCAGCGCGACGGCGCGGGCACCGGTCGCGCGGATCTCGGCCGCGGTCATCTCCGCGTTCTCGCCGACGACGTCGAGGATCCCGACGGCCGCGCCCTCCCGGGCGAAGCGCAGCGCCACGGCTCGGCCGATGCCCTGGCCCGCGCCGGTCACGACCGCGACGCGCCCCTCGAGCGGTCCCCTCACGGATAGAACTCCCCGCCGTTCACATGGATCACCTGCCCGGTGATCCAGCGCGCCTGCGGCCCGAGGAGGAAGAGCGCGGCGTCGGCGATGTCCTCCGGCGCACCGAGCCGGCCCATGGGCACGTCCTTCACGCGCTTCGCCCGCTTCGCCGCGAGCTCCTCGTCCGAGAGGCCCGCGCGCCAGCGCGGGGTGTCGATCGGCCCCGGCGCGAGCGCATTCACGGTCGCGCGCGGCGCGAGCTCGCTCGCGATGACGCGCGTGAACCCGAAGATCCCGGCCTTCGCCGCCGAGTACTCCGCGGCGTTCGGCCGGCCCTTGAACGCGTACGACGACGAGAGGTTCACGATCGCGCCGCCGTTCTCGCGGACCTGGTCGTACGCGGCGCGGCAGCACAGGAATGTCCCCGTGAGATGGACGTCGATGAGCGCGCGCCACTCCGCTTCGGAGAGGTCGACGACGGGCTTCAGCGCGGGCAGGTTCCCGGCGCAGTTCACGAGCAGGTCGAGCCGGCCGTACGTCTTGACCGCGGTCTCGACCATGCGCTGCGCGTCCGCTTCCTTCGAGACGTCGATCGTCGCCGCGCTGGCGCGCCCACCCGAGCGCTCGAGCTCGACCGCCGCGTCGCGCGCCGCCGTTTCCGCGATGTCCGCGACCACGACGCACGCGCCCTCGCCGGCGAGCGCGGCCGCGATCGCCCGGCCGATCCCGCTGCCGCCGCCGGTCACGACCGCCACGCGCGGCCCGAACCAGTCGCGGACGCGGTCGGTCACGCGGGCACCGCCGCGACCGGCGGCGGGAGCTCCGCGAGCAGCCGGCCGACACCGGCGCGCGGCGCGTCCACGCCGAGCCGCCGCAGGACGGCCCACACGCGGGACGTCACCGCGTGCACGACGGGCACGCCGAGGTCGCGCTCGAGCGGCTCGATGACGTCGAGCACGCGCCATCCTGAGCCGAGGAGGTAGATGCCGTCCGCTCCGGGCGTGCGCTCGAACGCACCGCGGGCGAGCTCGTACACGTCGCCCGGCGCCAGGTGGCCGACGCCTTCGAACGGAACGGCGACGCCCTCCATCGCGAGGACGTCGAAGCCTGCCTCGCGGAAGTACCGCGCGAACATCTCGTTGATCGGCCCGGTGAAATAGGTCGCGCCGACGATCCGCCGCATGCCGAGCGCGCGCATCGCCTCGATCTGCGTCTGCGGGGCCGTGACGACCGGGATGCCGAAGCGCCGCTGCCATCCCGCCACGAGCTCGGCCTCCCCTTTCACGCCGAGCTGCATGAACGGCGGGGCGCCCTCGGGGTGGATGAGGTCGACGCCGATCTCGGCCAGCTTCGCGACCTGCTGCTCCATCGCGCCGAGCACGCTCGCGAACTCCTCCTCGGTGCCGCGCCGGATGTCGATGAACAGCGGGATCACGCCGACACCCTCGGGGAGGAGGCGGATGAACTCCTCGAGCGAGCCGGGGCGGTAGGTCGGCTTGATCACGCCGACCGTGCCGTGCTTCGTCGTGAAGGTCACGCCGACACGGCCTCATGCGCGAGGCGTGCGAGGAGCGAGCCGTGGCCGCGGATCTCGTCGTGGATGCCGACGCGTCGGAGCGTGCCGTAGATGACCGACTGGCTGCTCGACGTCACCGGCACCCCGAGATCCTGCTCCAGGCTGTCGAGGTTCGCGACGGTCGGCCAGCGCGGGCAGGTGAGATGGATCGCGTCCGCCTGCGGCGCCTCGCGGCGGAGAGCCCTTGCGACGTCGGCGGATGCGTCGTGCGGCAGCTGCGCCATCTCGACCGGCCGCGAGATCCCCAGGCAGCGCGTCGCGACGACCTCGAAGCCGGCCTCGCGGAAGTACGCCGCGAACTTCTCCGTGAGGCTCGGGGTGTACGGCGCGCCGATCGCGATGCGCTTCGCGCCGACGGCCTGCAGCGCCTCGACCTCGCAGCGCACGAGCGCGACGACCGGCACGCTGATGAGCCGCTGCGCCCGCTCGACGAGGACGCGCTCGAAGCCGTAGCCCTTGTGCGTCACGGGGGGCGACC
>WNFV01008454.1_pt1 | contig 11599 bp, 9 predicted proteins | sample 5400101 | NCBI WGS metagenome assembly WNFV01 (sample SAMN13153361, study PRJNA577476) | soil metagenome | isolation source: 115 cm soil or saprolite under grassland replicate 1 | place: USA:California | collected 2016-06-15
CTCGGCGCCAGCGGGTCAACCGCCAGCGGCGTCGCGCCGCCTTTGCCGACCCGGCTGGGCGTCTCGACCACCACGTCATCCGGCAGGTTCGGGATCGCGCCGTTGTTGCGGGTGTTGACCACATGCACGGCGCCATCGTCGATCCAGAGCGACTCGATCAGCGCGGCTGCGGCAGTCGAGTAGTAGGCCCCGCCGCGCTCCATCAGCTCGGCCGGCTTCTCGCACAGGTGCGGGTCGGCGTAGCGCTCCATCAGCCGCCGCTCGACATCCATCACCACCTCGGCGCGGGTGGGCACCCCGCTGTCCTGGCGGGCAAGAATCTGCGACTCAAGGTAGAAATATTCCAGGTAGCCGCTTGGGATCGCATGCAGCATCTCGATCACGAAGGGCGGGAAGTGAATATCGTCCTCCTCGTGCTTAAGATGCTCGACATACTGCTTCAGCACCGCCTCAGTCGCATCGTCGCCGCCGATCGTGATTCGCCGCACCCAGTTCAGATGATTCAGCCCGACCTGCTCGATCTGCACCTGCTCGGGCGCGACATGGAACATGCCCGCGATGCCGCGCTGGGCGTTGATCGCGTTGTTGCACAGCCCGATCACCGGCACGCCACCATGCCGCGTCAGCGCCTCGGTGACAATGCCGGCCGGGTTGGTGAAGTTGACCAGCGTGGCCTGCGGCGCCAGCGCGCGCATATCGCGGGCGATGTCGAGCACCACCGGCACCGTGCGCAGCGCCTTGGCAAAGCCGCCCACGCCAGTGGTCTCCTGGCCGATCAGGTGGTTGCGCCGGCCCAGCAGCTCGTCGCCGTGGCGCGCGGCCTGCCCGCCCACCCGCAGCTGCGTGATCACGAAATCGGCCCCGTCGATCGCGCGGCGGCGGTCGCCGGTCAGCTCGACTTTGAAGGGCGCGTTGGCGAATGCGGCCATGCGCTGCGCGAACGCGCCGACCACCGCCAGCCGCTCCTGGTTCGGGTCGACCAGCCAGATCTCTTGTAGCCCCAGCACGCCCGCGCGGGCGATGAACCCATCGATCAGCTCGGGTGTATAGGTGCTGCCGCCCCCGATGACTACGATTTTCATATGGTACTTTTCCTCTTTTGGCGTTTCGTTCTTTCGCTGCGCCCCGTAGGCGCAGCGAAAGAACGAAACGCCATAAGTGCCTATAAGTGGCACTACCCCTTGATCCCGGTCAGCTTCACGCCCTGGATAAAGGTCTTCTGTGCGAAGAAGAAGAGCACGATGATCGGCAATGCGAACACCGCCGAGGCGGCCATGAGCAGATTCCACTCCACCACGTGAAGGCTCCTGAACTGGAGCAGACCGATCGAGATCGTGAGGTTCTCGCTGCTGCTCAGGTACAGCAGTGGGCCCTGCAGGTCGTTCCAAGCGTAGAGGAATGTCATCACGGCCACCGTCGCCAGCACCGGTGTGGAGAGCGGCAGCACGACGCGCGTGAAGATCTGCCACTCGTTGGCTCCATCAACACGCGCCGCGTCCGACAGCTCCATTGGGATGCTCTTGAAGAACTGGCGCAGCAGGAAGATATCGAAAGCGTTCCCGAAGAACGCTGGTACGATCAGCGGGTAGAAGGTATCGCCCCAGTTGAGCATACGGGTGTAGATGATGTAGAGTGGCACCAGCGTCACCTGGCTGGGCAGCATGAACGTCGAGAGCACGATCAGGAAGACGATCTCGCGGCCGGGCCAGCGGACACGGGCAAACCCGTAACCGGCCAGCGTACATGAAACCAGGGTTCCGAGGACAACCAGGATGGCGATGATGAGCGTGTTCTTCGCGTAGATCAGGAATGGGATCTTCTGCAGTGACGTTGGGATGTTCTCCAGTCTGATACTGATCCGTGTCTCCTCGCGTACCGACTTCATCGGCATCTCAAAGGTCTGGGTCGGATCGTCGAGGTCTACGAAGGTGCCGACCCCGGTGGAATTCTTGAGTAGTCCCAGCCGCTGCTCGCGGCCATTGATCGTTCGACTATAGAGCGCAACGTGTTGTCCCTGGTATGGGACATACACGTTGTCGCGGGGGATCCAGTGGAACGGGCGGCCCAGGTCGGTGTCGGTCTTGAGCGCGGTCGAGAGCATCCAGACGAACGGGATGAAGAAAAACATCCCGACCGCTATGATCGCCGCATGCCCCAGCAGCGCGCCAGCCCATTTCCGCGCCCGCTGGCCGGACCAGTGCCCTGGTTGGGGGATTGAGATTTGGGCCATAGAAAGCTCCTGTGTTGCGTGTCGCGTGCCGTATGCCGCTATTCACGTCACTCGTCACCCGCCGTCCTCATAATAGGTCCAGCGTCGCGAACTGCGCAGCACGATCAGGGTGCAGATCATGATAATCACGAACAGAATCCAGGCCATCGCAGAGGCCTGCCCGATCTGGAAGCGATTGACGAGCTTGACATACAGGTACAGCGCGTAGAACAGCGTCGAGTTTTGTGGCGCGCCGATGCTGCCACTAAACCTGGAAAACACGTAGGATTCTGAAAAATACTGGAACGCACTGATCACGCCGATCACCAGGTTGAACAGCGTGATCGGCGAGATCAGCGGGATGGTGATGTGCCAGAGCCGCCGAAACCAGCCGGCGCCGTCCAATTCGGCCGACTCGTAGAGCGACTGTGGCACATCCTGGAGCCCCGCCAGGTAGATAATCATCGTTCCCCCCAGGCCCCACAGGCCGAGCAGCACCAGCGACGGTTTGGACCACTGCGGCGAAACTGTCCAGGCCGGCCCGCGGATACCGATCCACCCGAGCAGGTGATTGACCAGGCCGTCGTCGGCGCGGAGCAGCCACAACCAGAGCAGCGCGCTCACCACCGTCGGCACGATCGCCGGCAAATAATACACGACCCGATAGAACGACTGCCCCTTGACCTTGAGGTTGAGCAGCACCGCACAGACGAACGCCGCCAGGAGTTGCAGCGGCACAGCGATCGCGACCAGGTAGCCGGTGTTGCTGAGGGCCTTCCAGAACAGCGGGTCCTGGAACAAGGTGGCGTAGTTGTTCAGGCCGATGAACTTCAGCGGTTTGTTGAACTTGACTTCGCTGAAGCTATAGACCAGCGAGGCCGCCATGGGGTAGAGGGTGAACAAGAGGAACCCCAAGATCCAGGGCGAAATGAACAGCAGCCCGATGATCAGACCGCGCCAGGTCTGCCTGCTCATCCTGCGGCGCTTCCGCGAACGCACCCCTGTCTGGGTAGCGATCTTGACCGCCATCGCACACCTACCTGAAAGGTCTGAGCTAAGAGTTCTGAGTTTTGAGTTGCGCACTGCCAAACTCAGAACTCTTAGCTCAAAACTCGTCACTACTACTTCTTCAACGCCTCGTCCAGCTTTGGCTGAAGTTCCTCTTGGGCCTTCTCAAGCTCGGCCTTGGTATCGGGAACCTGGCCCTTGTTGACGCTTTCCTCGATCGCGCCGAGTTTTTCACCCATCTCGGACTCGATCGGGGAGAGGACAGGCCCGGTAGCGTTCTGGCCGCTCGCCAGGTCCAAGAACACGGCGAAGTTGGTGTCCTGGCGGAACCGTTGGTCGACCAGCCCCTTCTTGCTCGTCGGCAGGTTTCCGTTATTGAGCATGACATCGGTGACGGTCTCAGATTTCTCCATCCATGAGAACATCTTCCAGGCCCGGTCGACATCTTTGACATTGGATGGGATCGCCATGACCGTGCCGGCAACCACTACCGTCCCTTTGCGCTCCGGGTGTGCGGCTGGGTAGGGCAGCGGCGCGACGCCGTAGCGCAGGTTCGGCGCAAACTTCTTGATGAAGGTCGGCTGCCACTCGCCCTCGACCATCATCGCCACCTTGCCAGTGTAGAAGCCGGCCTGGGGCGAGTTGTAGTCGCCGAAGCCCGACTTGAGCCGGTCGACCTTCTCGGATCCAGGAATGAGATAGAACTGCTTCTCCCACTCCAGCGCCTGCACGACCGGCTCAGAGGCAAGGGTTATCTTCGTCCCGTCGGCGTTGTAGAACCCGCCGCCAAACATGCGTGTATAGATGTCGAGGTGCGACCAAGAGAAGTCGGGGATGAAGCCGGCCACGCCCAGGTTGCCGTCCTTGTCGACCTTATTGAGTTTCTTGGCGAACTCGGCCATCTCCTCAAGCGTCTGCGGTGGTTTCTCGGGATCGAGCCCGGCCTCCTGGAACAGGTCTTTGTTCCAGAACAGTGCGTAGGCGTCGGTGCCCCAGGGCAGGCAGTAGAGTTTGCCGAAGTAGCGGCACTGGCTCACCGCGCTGGGGATGATATCGTCCATGTTCACGCCGCCTTTGGCGATCTGATCGTCCAGCGGCATGAGCAGCCCCTCGCGCGCCATCGTTGGGACGTCGGGGGCGGCGCCGCCGAAGAGGATCAGGTCGGGCGGATTGCCGGCCTGGATCGCTGCGAGCACCTTGTCCTGCTCGACGTTCTCGGTCAGTTCCAGGTTGAGCCCAAGCTCCGTGGCGCCGGCCTCCAGCTTCTTCTTCATGCCGCCCGTTGGATCCTCCCACCCTTGGACCCAGATCTGGATCTTTTCGCCGCCGCCCGCCTGGGCGCCACCGCTTGCCTCAGCAGTGGCCTCAGGCGCGGCTGTTGGCTCTGCTGCGGGCGCAGCCGTTGGCTCTGCTGCGGGCGCAGCCGTTGGCTCGGGCGCGGGTGCTGCTGTCGCCGCCGGGGCGCTTGTCGCCGGCAGCGCGGCTGCCGTCGGCTGCTCGTTCGCCTGCGGTGTGCCGCCGCCGCAGGCCGCCAGCAGCAGCGCTACGACCGCGAGCAGGGCTACCAACCACCTGTGTCGGGTGTTCATGGGCATCGCTCCTTTCCGTAAACCGACCAACGACGAAGGACGAAGGACGAAGGACGAAAGTCCGTAAACCGACCAACGACGAAGGACGAAGGACGAAAGACGAAGGACGAAGGACAAAAGGAAACCTCGCCGCTACATTGGTCTTTCGTCGTTCGTCCTTGGTCGGTACCCGCACGACTGCCGAATCACCAGTTCGACCGGCAGCAGCAGCGTTTGCGCGGGCGGCGGCGCGCCAGCGATCGCTGCCAGCAGCAGCCTAACGGCTTCGCGCCCAACCTGCTCGGTTGGCGCGCGCACGGTGGTGAGCGGCGGCTGAATATAGCGCGCCGTCACGATGTCGTCGAAACCCACCACCGCCACATCCTGCGGCACTCGCAAGCCGGCCGCGTTCAACACGGCGATCGCGCCGATCGCCATCTCGTCGTCGGCGGCGAACAACGCGGTGAACTCCGCCCCACGCGCCAGCAGCTCGCGCGCGCCAGCCGCGCCGGTCTCCTCGGAGAATCCGCCTTCAACCGCCAGTGCTGGGTCGTGGGTCAGGCCGTGCGCCGCCAGCGCCTCGTAGTAGCCGCGTGCGCGCCAGTCGCTATCTTCGTTGGCGCGCGGCCCATTGATGAACGCGATCCGCCGGTGGCCCAGGCCGATCAGATGCTCGACCAGCCGGCGCGCGCCATGCTTGTTCTCGACTGTCACCGCCGGCAGCGGCAGGCCGGGCAGACTGCGGTAGACTAGCACCAGCGGCATGTGCATGGCGTACAGCTTGCGCACGAAATCATCACTTACCGCGTCGCTCATAATCAACAGCCCGTCGGTATTTTGAGCGCCCATTGGAATGCTGGTGATCGCGTTGATATCCGGATGTGCCGACATCGAATAGATCAGCAGGTTGTAGCCGGCCGCGCTGGCGACCGACTCAATCCCACGCAGAGATTGCGCGAAGAACGGCCCGCTAATTTCGGGGAACAGCAACCCCAGCGTATTTGTGCGCTGGAGCGACAGATTGCGCGCGACGCTGCTTGGCACGAAGTTGAGCGTATCCACCGCCGCGCGCACGCGCGCCAGGGTCTCGGGCATCACATTCGCGGTGCCGTTCAGCACCCGCGAGACAGTGGCCACCGACACAGCGGCGGCGGCCGCGACATCGTGAATCGTCGCCCGGCCCGCGCTGGGCTGCCGGCGCTGGTATGGGTTAGCTTTGCTGTGGTGTCTCATCGCGCCTGCGGTCGCCTCATGTAAGTGACTTACGTAGTGGCTCCCGTGTGTGGTGGGGGTTCGGGGCGGCTTCGCCGCCCCCGAACCCCCATATGTAACCGGTTTCATTGTAAGCCAGGTAGAGCAGTGTGTCAAATTGTGGCTTTGAAGTGGGGCTACAGGTATTGCCCGGGTATTTCCCATTGCGACACCGCGTCCAGCGCCTGGCGCTCTTGAGATGTGAGCGTGATATCCAGCGCGCCAAACACATCCTCGACATACTCCGGGCGATCCGCGCCGACGATTGGGGCAGTGATTTCGTCGTGATCCAGGATCCAGGCCAATGCGATCCGCGCCGGAGTCGTGCCGCGCGCATCGGCCAGATTCAGCAACAGCTGGATCACTTCGTCGGCCCGCTCGCTCAGCACCGATTGCAATCGCTCCGGATCCCAGTAGCCACCGGGCGGCGGAGGCGTGCCGCGCCGGAAGCGGCCGGACAGCAGGCCGATCGCCAGAGGGCTATAGGTCATCAGCCCCAGGCCATAGCGCCGGCAGAGGGCCAGCAGGTCGGGCTCCACCTCCCAGCGCCGCAGCAGGTTGTAGTGGCTCTGCAGGCAGACGATCGGCTCCAGGCCGAGCCGATCGGCCGTCCAGAGCAGCTCGATCGCCTGAGCGGCGGTATGATTCGAGGCGCCCACATAGCGCACCTTGCCCTGCCGCACCAGATCTTCCATGGTGCGGAGCGTCTCATCGCTGGTGGTCTCCGGGTCGACGTTATGCAGATAGTAGATATCGATCCAGTCGGTTTGTAGTTTCTGGAGGCTGTGTTCCACCTCGCGCATAATGTGGGGGCGCGACAGGCCATGGTCGTTCGGGCCTGGGCCAACTCTGGTGAAGACCTTGCTGGTGATCACCAGGTTGCCGCGTTTACCTTTGATCGCCTGGCCCAGCAGTGTTTCAGATTTGCGCCCGCCGTAGTTGTTGGCGCAGTCGATGAAGTTACAGCCCAGGTCGATCGCGCGCTCGATCGTCCGAACGAAGCGCTCTTCATCCAGCTGGCCGCGCACGCCCGCTCCCAGGCAGATCCGTGAGACTTTCACGCCAGCGCGGCCCAATCGACGATACTGCATGCGCGCACTCCGTGCTAGATTGCCTGTCTTACTGGGAAGACTTACGCCGTCGTATGCTCAAATGCAGCTTTGCCTGCGGCAGCATGGTACTTCCCATTGCAGCTGTTGTTCGTTTTTTCGCTCGCAGAGCGAAAAAACGAACCACAAAAAGAAGTTAAAGTACCGCTGTGCATGACCACATCGGGGCACCGCGTAAGTCCTGTTACTGAGCGCTTTGATCTCACAGCCGCTCAATCAGCTCGGGCAGCCCCCCGATATGCTCAAGCTCGACATACTGATGTAGCTGGGCATCCTGCTCAACCACCGTCTCGTGCGCCCAGGTCATGTGGTAGGGGATATACACTGCTCGCCCGCCGAGCGCCGTGACCGGCAGGATATCGGATCGCAGCGAGTTGCCGACCATCAGGAAGCGCGCCGGCTCGACCTGATAGCGCGCGAACAGCGCGCGGTAGCTGGTGGCGGTCTTATCGCTGACGATCTCGACATGCCGAAAATAGTCGGCCAGCCCCGAGCGCGCCAGCTTCGACTCTTGATCGAACAGATCGCCTTTAGTCAGCAGCATCAGCGGGTAGCGCTCGGCCAGCCAGGGCACAACCTCGGCCACATGATCCAGCAGCTCGACCGGCGCGTGAACCATGGCTTTGGCGAAGTCGATGATCTGCTGGATGATCGCGCCGCTGACCTGGCGATCGGTCAGCTCGATCGCCGTCTCGATCATCGAGAGCGTAAAGCCTTTGACGCCATAGCCAAAGTTGTTCAGGTTGCGCAGCTCGGTCTCGTACAGCTTACGCTCGATCAGCTCGGGGCTGTGGTAGCCGGCCAGCAGCTCGAGGAACTTCGCCTGTGTGATCGAGAACATGGTCTCGTTGTGCCACAGCGTGTCGTCGGCATCGAGGGCGATCAGGTCGAATTGCATGCGTATCCCACGGATGTCCACTGCTAAAGAATATAGCCCTTCTTCCGCGCGACCTCTTCCTTGTGTTTACGAAACAGCACATCGCGCTCGGTGCCTTTCAGGCCGCGCGAGTAGGTGTCGAGGATGCGCTCGACCTCGGCGTCGATCTCTTCTTCCTTGCGCAGATCGGCGACGATAAAATCGTAGATCGCTTTGATGCGCAGCGCGCGGCCCGTGCCCGGTTTGGCGCCGCGCGCATCCTTGTATTCCAGCATGCCCTGCTGCTCCAGCCCATCGTGCAGGCTCTCGGCGATCCGGCGAATTTTATCTTCGGTGAGACGCATCGGGTTTCTCCTCTTCAGTACTTTCTCTGCTCGATCGGCTTACCCAGCGACACATGGACAACGTTGACGATATGCCATTGCGTGCCACGGCCGTGAACCCACATATTAATCGCGGTCGGTTTGCGCGATTGGCTATCCCATGGCAATGCATCGTTGCCAACCCGCACGATCAGCTGGTAGCGCGAGCCGGGTGGAAACGCGATCAGCTGCTCGCGCACTACGCCCGAGCGCACCGCCAGACCCAGCGTCCCACAGCCCACCAGCAGCGCGGCGATCAGCGTCAGGCCGGCGATCGAAAGTGCGGTTGTCTTGTTCATGGGCGCCACCCCTTGACAAGATGACAAGATGAGGGGGTGACAAGATGACATCGTTCGTTACAAGGTCATCTTGTCATCTTGTCATCTTGTCATCTTGTCTCTTTGTCACAGTTTCACTCGCCCCAGCGCCTCCTCCAGCCGCCGCACCACCGTCCGCAGCACCTTGATGCGCGCAAAGCGCTTGTCCTCGGACTCAACCACCGTCCAGGGCGCTGCCGGTGTAGAGGTGCGCAGCAGCATCTCGTTGATCGCCTGCTCATAGCGCGGCCACTTGTCGCGGTTGCGCCAGTCGTCGTCGGTGAGCTTCCAGGCTTTGTATTGTACGTTCTGGCGCTCCTCGAAGCGCCGCAGCTGCTCGTCGGGGCTGATATGCAGCCAGAACTTGCAGACGATCGTGCCGAACTCGACCAGCTGGCGCTCGAACTCATTGATCTCGGCGTAGGCGCGCTGCCACTCATCTTCGCGCGCGAAGCCCTCGATCCGCTCGACCAGCACGCGCCCATACCAGGATCGGTCGAAGATCGCGATCTCGCCGCGCGCCGGCAGCCGCCTCCAGAAGCGGTACAGGTAGTGGTGCGACTTGTCCTCGCCGGCCGGCGCGGCGATCGCGTGGACAACATAGCCGCGCGGGTCGAGCTTCTCGGTCAGCCGCTTGATCGCGCCGCCCTTGCCGGCCGCGTCCCAGCCTTCGAACACCAGCGTCACCGGCCGCCGCTGGCGATAGACTTCCAGGCCGAGCAGATGCAGCCTGGCTTGCAGCTCCTTCAGATCGCGATCGTAGGCCTTCTGTTCAAGGCGCAGGCGCAGGTCGACCCGGCCAAGCACGCCGGCGCTCTCGATCCGTGGCTGCTCAGGCGGCTGGGCATCTGGCTTGTGCCGATCGCCATTGGTGTGCGCCACAGTCGCGGAAGCCTGACCCTTCGACCCGCTCGACAAGCTCAGGGCCGGATGTGGCTCAGGGTCGCGCCGGAACGCCGCGCCGCTATCGTCGAAATCATCGTCGTGGTCGCCATCGTGCCGCCCATTGGTTCGGCCGAGGCGCGTCTCGAGTGTGGATAGCACCGTCTCGAGCACTGCTATCCGCATGTAGCGGCGGTCGGTGGCCGGCAGCCTAACCCAAGGCGCGTATGGCGTATCGGTGCGCGGCAGCATGTCTTCGACCGCCGCAAACATGTGGTCGTAGTGCTTGTGCTGCCAGCGATCCTCGTCGGTAACTTGCCAGGCGGTGAGCCGATCCGACTCGAGCTTCTGGAAGCGGCGGGCCTGCTCGTGCTTGGAGATGTGCAGCCAGAACTTGAGGATCACTGCGCCGTCATCGGCCAGTTGGCGCTCGAACGAGACGATATCTTCGCAACGGCCAAGCCAGTCGGCCGCCGCGATCTCAGCTTTCGTGCGATCGGCCAGCACCTGGCGATACCACGATCGGTCGAAGATCGCCAGCTCGCCATAGCTGGGCGCCTTGAGCCAGAAGCGGTAGAGCCACGGGTAGAGTGTCTCAAAGGTTCGCGGCGGCGTGACAGGATGCACGCGCAGGCCGCGCGGGTCGAGCCGGCGAGTCAGCTGGCCGATCGTGCCGATCTTGGATGTGCCGGCCCAGCCTTCGAACACGATCAGCGCCGGCCGTCGCACTTCGAACAGCGCCTGCTGCATGTCGTACAGGCGCTGCTGAAGCTCGCGCAAGCGCCGCTTATATTCTGGCTTGGAGATCGAACGTTCGAGGTCGGTCTGGTCGAGCATACGGTTGCCTCCGGCATCGCTGGCGATAGTGTCATTATAGCATGGCTGACAGCTACAGATCCTCTTCCGCATCAAGCGTCCGTAGCACTCGGTTGGCCTTAAGCGCGATCCACAGCGCCAGGCGATCCTCGGCGTCGTCAAGATTGAGGCCGCTGATCTCGCCGATCCGATCGAGCCGATAGAGCAGCGTATTGCGGTGGACGTGCAGCGCCTCGGCCGTGCGGGCCAGGTTGCCCAAATTGGTGAAGAACGCTTCGAGCGTCTTGAGCAACTCAGCGCCCTGGCGGTGATCGTAGTCGGCCAGCGAGGCCAGCGTGGCGCGATAGAACTCCCACAGCTCGGGCGACTCGCGCAGCAGCACCAGCAGGCGGTAAACTCCCAGATCGCTGAAATCGAGCACCCGGCTGGTATCGAGCAGCTGGCGGCCCAGTACCAGCGCCTGCTCGGCCTCACGCAGCGAGCGCGGCCAGGCTGCGACATTGGCGGCCTCTTTGCCGATCGCCAGGGTCAGGGTGGGCATGCCCTGCGCCGCACCGGCCGGCAGATCGGCGACCAGCCGGCTGTGCAGCTGCTCGGCCAGGTCGCGCGCGCGCGTGGCTGGCTCGAGCAGCGGCAGGTAGCACAGCATACCATCGGCACGGCGCATGGTCGGTGCGCTGATCCCCAGCGCACCCAGCGCATTGCTGAGCGCGCCGGCGGCCCGCACGGCGGCCGGCTCATCCGGCTTGCCGACCGAGCACAGCAGCGCGACATGCGGCTTGCGCAGATCGTAGCCTAGCTCCTGGCCGCGCCGCATCAGCGCCTCGCCATCGGCGGGCGGTCCGGCCAGCACCATCTGCACAAAATCGCCGCGCAGGCGATCTTCGGCCGCGATCACGGCCTGCTCTTTTGCTAGCTCGAGCGCCAGCGCGGCGGCGCCCTGCTGTGCGGCCTGGCGATCCCAGTCATCCAGCTTCTCGCCCGCCAGCGCCAGAAACCCCAGGCGCTCACCGCCGGCCACAATCGGCTGGATCCAGATCGACTGGCCCAGATGCGACATCGCGCCAGGCGTGGTCGGCCGCAGCGTCTGCAAGGCCACGCGGGTGGAGCCGCGCGCCTTCATCGCGCGTAGCTCGCCGGCGACGGTGTAGCAGGCCAGGCCCTGGGCCGTACGCTCGGCCAACGTGTCGAGCAACCCCT
>WNFV01011240.1_pt1 | contig 11596 bp, 10 predicted proteins | sample 5400101 | NCBI WGS metagenome assembly WNFV01 (sample SAMN13153361, study PRJNA577476) | soil metagenome | isolation source: 115 cm soil or saprolite under grassland replicate 1 | place: USA:California | collected 2016-06-15
CCGGATGGCGGTGATGGGGGAGTGGGGGGCAGCGTCTGGCTCCGCGCCGATCCGAATCTTGCAACGCTACTGGATTACAGGTACCGCACCCGCTGGAAGGCCGAGCGCGCGCAGCACGGCAAGGGCAAGAACATGAGCGGCAAGTCCGGCGCCGACATCTACCTCCCTGTCCCCCCCGGCACGGAGGTGCGAGACGCCGATACCGGGGAAGTCCTGGGCGAGCTGCTCGAACCGGGCGCCACGTTGCTCGTGGCAAAGGGAGGCCGGGGCGGCCGCGGGAACCAGCACTTCGCCACCCCGACCCACCAGTCGCCGCGCGAATGGGAGCCGGGCGAGTTCGGCCAGGAGCGCCGCATCGAGCTGGTCCTGAAGCTCATCGCCGACGTCGGCCTGCTGGGCGAGCCGAACGCGGGCAAGAGCACCCTGCTCTCCGTCATCTCGGCCGCCCGACCGAAGATCGCCGACTATCCCTTCACCACGCTCGAGCCGCACCTCGGCGTGGTGGGGCTCTCGGGCCACCGGTCGTTCGTCGTCGCCGACATTCCCGGGATCATCGAGGGAGCGCACGCGGGGAAAGGGCTCGGGCTGCGGTTCCTTCAGCACGTCGAGCGCACGCGCGTCGTCGCCGTGCTCGTGCCCGTGGACAGCCCCGATCCCCAAGCGACCTACGAGCTGCTGCGCCGGGAGGCGGCGCTGTACTCGCCGGACCTGGCGGCCAAACCGCACGTGGTGGTGCTGACGAAAACGGATTTGATCACGCCCCACGCCCAACGCCCCACGATCCGCCCCGAGGCGGGGGCAGCGGTGCTCGGCATATCAGCCGTTACGAGCGCCGGCGTTCCGGAACTGTTGGAGGTTTTGTGGCACACCCTCCCGACCGTTCCCGCGACTCGCTGACCGCCTACCTCGCGTTAGCCCAGGTGCCGGGGATCGGCTCCCAGCGCCTGCGGCTGCTCGTCGCGGCGTTCGGGTCGGCGGAGGCGGCGCTCCAGGCCTCTCACGCGTCGCTCGCGTCGCTCCCCGGGCTGGGGAAGGCCGCCGCGACGGCGATTCGAGTGGCGTCCCCCGCCGATGGGGAGCGCCTGCTCGACCGGCTGGCCCACTGTGGGGAGAAGGGCGCCCGCGCCTTGCTGCCTCCCCCGGCCGACCAGGCATACCCGGCGCAGCTGGGGGAGGTGCGCGATCCGCCCATGGTCCTCTACGCCTGGGGCGACGTGGGGCTACTCACGCGACCCGCAGTCGCGATTGTCGGTAGCCGCAACCACACCGCCTACGGCGCCGAGGCGGCGCGGCTGCTCGCAGGCGCGGTGGCGCGCCGCGGGGCGGTGGTCGTGAGCGGGATGGCACGCGGGATCGACGCGATCGCGCACACGGCCGCGCTGGACGTCGGCGGCGCCAGCGTCGGCGTGCTCGGCAACGGCTTCGGCGTGACCTATCCCGCGGCCAACCGAGCGTTGTACGAGCGGATGGTACGGTCCGGCTGTCTGGTGACGGAGCACCCACCCGGCGAACGGCCGCACGCGGGCTCGTTCCCGCAGCGCAACCGCTTGATCGCGGGGCTGGCGCGCGCCGTCGTGGTGATCGAAGCGGCCGCGCAGTCGGGCGCGCTCAGCACCGCCGATGCCGGCCTCGAGCAGGGGCGCGGCGTCCTCGCCGTGCCCGGCCCGATCACGAGCCCGACGTCGGTGGGGTGCAACAAGCTGATCCAGCAGGGCGCCCATCCCGCGCTCTGCGCCGCCGATATCCTGGAAGCGGTAGGCCTGGCGGGCGGGCTCGCCGATACGGCGTTGGCGCTCGCCACCCCCGCGCCCCGCGTCCCGCCCCCCGACCTCTCCGGTCTCCAACTGACCCTGTGGAGCCGGCTCACGGCGGAGCCGCAGCACGTGGACGCGCTCGTCGCAGGCGCTCGAACAGCGGCGGCGGACGTGTTGGGGGCGTTGACCGAGCTCGAGCTCCGTGGCCTGGTGAGGCAGGGGCCGGGGATGGTGTTTGCGCTGACCTGAACGCGGAAGTCGAAAGGCGGAACGCGGAACAGCTCCGTGGGTAGAGCGTGCGCCACCTCTACGTCCACGTCCCCTTCTGCGTCCGCCGCTGCTCCTACTGCGACTTCTCGATCGCGGTGCGGAAGCGGATCCCAGCGCGGGACTACGTCGAGGCGGTGGGGCGGGAGCTGGAGCTGGTGCGGCTGAGCGGGGAGCTTGAGACGATCTACCTGGGGGGCGGAACGCCGTCTCTGCTCCCTCCCGAAGCGATCCATGCCTTGCTGTTCCGCGTTCCGCGTTCCGCGTTCCGCGTTGAGATCACCATCGAGGCCAACCCCGAAGACGTCACTCCCGACGCGGCCCGCGCCTGGCGCGCCGCCGGCGTGAATCGCGTGTCGCTCGGCGCTCAGTCGTTCGACGACCGCGTGCTCCAATGGATGCACCGCTCGCATGATTCGGCCCGGATCGGGGCCGCCGTGCACGCGCTGCGGGGCGCGGGGATCGACAACATCTCGCTCGATCTGATCTTCGCGCTTCCCGAGGAGCTGAAACGGGACTGGCGGCGCGATCTGGACCACGCCCTCGCCCTGCGCCCCACGCATTTGTCCTTGTACGGCCTGACTGTGGAGCCGAGGACTCCCCTCGATCGGTGGATATCGAGAGGCGCGACACGCCCACCGACCGAAGAGCGTTATGCCGAGGAGTACCTGTTTGCTCACAGACGGCTGACAGCGGAGGGCTTCGAGTTCTACGAAGTCTCCAACGCGGCGCTTCACGGTTTCAGTTCACGCCACAATTCGACGTATTGGTCTGGATCGCCGTATCTGGGCCTGGGTCCCGCTGCTCATTCGTTCGACGGACGGGCTCGGCGCTGGAACGTCGCGGCCTGGGAGGCCTATCGCCGCGCGATCGCGGCGGGGCGGTCGCCGGTTGAGTCCGAGGAGGTCCTCACCGAGGAGCAACAGGAACTGGAGGGGGTCTACCTCGCGTTGCGAACTGCGGAGGGCGTGACCCTTCGCCGCCCTCCGCCGCCCTCCGCCGACCAATGGGTCGAGCGGGGCTGGGTGGTCGTGGAGGGGGACAGAATGCGCTGCACTCCGGAAGGCTGGTTGCGACTCGATGCCCTCGTAGCTAAATTGTTTGCCACAAAGGGGTTGAGCCCAGCGTGACCGCTTCACTCACCGACCGCGAGCGCCAGGTGCTCGAGGCCGTCATCGAAACCTACGTGCAGACCGCTGAGCCGGCGGGCAGTCGGACTATCTCCAAGCGCCACCAGCTCGGCCTCTCCCCGGCCACCATCCGCAATACGATGAGCGACCTCGAGGAGAAGGGCTACCTCTACCACCCGCACACCTCTGCGGGCCGCATTCCCACCGATCAGGCGTATCGCGTGTACGTGGACTCCTTGATGAAACCGCCGCGCGTCGCGCCCGCCCAGGCGGACCAGATTCGCGACGGGCTGGGCGGCGAGCGGGCTGCCGTCGAAACGATCCTGTCGCGCGCTGCGCAGGTGCTGGGAGTGCTGACCAACGAGTTGGGCGTCGCGGTCAGCCCGTCGATCGAGGAAGCGGTGCTCGAGCGGCTCGATCTGCTGCAGGTCTCTTCCGAGCGCCTGCTGCTGGTGTTGGCCCTGAAGAGCGGCGTGGTGCGCACGATCTTCGTCGAGGTGCCGTCGCAGATGGCGGCGCAGGCAGTGGAGCAGGTGGCGCTCGTGCTGAACGAGCGGCTCGCCAACCTCACGCTGCGCGAGATCCGCGCTACGCTCGCCGAGCGCTTGCGCGACTCGGTGTCGGCCCCGGGCACGGGCGAGCTGCTCAACATTTTCATCCAGGAGGCCGAGGAGCTGTTCGATGCGCCCCCGCCCGGCACGGGCGTGCTCCTCGGCAGCACGCAGCCGCTCGCCGTGCAGCCCGAGTTCGCGACCAAGGAGCGGCTCCAGGGCCTCATCGAGGTGACCGAGCGGCGCGACCTCCTGCGGGAGGCGTTGGCGGCGCGCGGCGCCGAGGGGCTCACCATCACGATCGGGCGCGAGCACGCCGACCCGCGCCTCGCCGCGTTCACGCTGGTCACGTCGATGTACCGCTTCGGGCCGCTGTCCGGCGTCATCGGCGTGCTGGGCCCGACCCGGATGCCCTACGACAAGATCGCGGCCCTCGTGGACCACACCTCGCGCCTCGTGGGGGAGCTGCTGGAATAGATGGCCGCTGCGCAAGACTTCTACGCCGTCCTGGGAGTGCCGCGCGACGCGGCGGAAGCCGACATCAAGAAGGCCTACCGCAAGCTCGCGATGGAGTACCATCCCGACCGCAACAACGGCGACAAGGTCGCCGAAGAAAAGTTCAAGCAGATCACCGAAGCGTACGAGGTGCTGCGCGACGCCGAAAAGCGGGCGGCCTACGACCGCTACGGCGTGGCGGGCGTCCGGGGAGCGGGTGCACGCGCCGAGGGTGGGTTCGGCTACTCGCACTTCGACCTGTCCGAAGCGTTGAGCGTTTTCATGCGGGACTTCGGAGGGCTCGGCGGGTTCGACGCCTTCTTTGGCGGGGGCGAGCGCGCGCAGCGGGACCGGCGCCGCGGGCAGGACCTGAAGGTCGCCCTCAAGCTCACCCTCGCCGAAGTCGCCACCGGGACCACCAAGACGGTGCGGGTCCGGACGCTCGACGTCTGCCAGGAGTGCAAAGGCAGCGGCGCGCGGCCCGGCACGCAGGTCACCACGTGCGCCACGTGCGGCGGATCGGGCGAGGTGCGACGCCACGCGCAGTCCATCTTCGGTCAGTTTCTCACCGTCTCGCCCTGCCCGACCTGCGCGGGAGAGGGCACGGTGGTGCCGAGCCCGTGCCCGCGCTGCGGCGGTGACGGGCGGGTGAAGACGGAAAAGACCGTGCAAATCGACGTCCCCGCGGGCGTCGCCGACCATCATTACCTCACGCTCCGTGGACAGGGCGTCCCCGGGCCCCGCAACGGCCCCCCGGGCGACCTGATCGCGGTGCTCGACATCAAGGAGGACCCGCGCTTCGAGCGCCGCGGGGACGACCTGGTGTACGACCTGCCCCTCTCGTTCGCCCAGGCCGCGCTGGGCGCCGAGGTCGACGTGCCGACCCCGTATGGGCAGGCCATGCTTCGCATCCAGCCGGGCACGCAGACGGGCACCGTGTACCGGCTGCGGGGCAAGGGGCTGCCGCGGCTGGGCGAAGGCGGGCACGGCGACCTCCACGTGCGGACGCACGTCTGGACGCCCACCAAGCTGACGGCGGAGCAGCGCCGGCTGCTCGAGCAGCTGGCGGACGTGGAGAGCGCTCCGCCGTCCGCCGAGGGCAGCGGGCGGCGGTTTTGGGAAGAGTTGAAGCGGACGTTCGGGATATGAGCGGCTGCATCTTCTGCAAGATCGCGGCGGGGGAGGTGCCGGCGCAGGTCGTGAAGCGGGGGAATGGGTTGCTCGCCTTCGCGGACCTGAACCCGCAGGCGCCGACGCACTTGCTGATCATCCCGACGACGCACGTCGCCTCGCTCAACGAGGCCAAAGACCCGCAGCTCCTCGGGGAAATGCTGAGCTTCGCGCGCGAGCTGGCGGACGAGAAAGGGGTCGCGATGCGAGGTTATCGCGTGGTGGTGAACACGAACCCCGACGGCGGGCAGACGGTGTTTCACCTGCACCTGCACCTGCTCGGCGGGCGCCCGATGACGTGGCCGCCGGGGTGACCCCGGGCTTGCGCCCGGGGTTAGGAGAGCGCTAAGTTCTTGTCTCTACACACAGTTAGGGAAGACGCGAGCCATGCCGGAAGTCATCATTCACGATGACGAGAGCTTCGAGCGCGCGCTGAAGCGCTTCAAGAAAAAGTGTGAGAAAGCGGGCATCCTGGCGGACCTGCGGAAGCATCGGCACTACGAGAAACCGAGCGAGCGTCGCAAGCGCAAGATGAACGCGGCGCGGCGCAAGAACCGCCGCCCGCGCTACGCCTGAATCGTGGCGAGTCTGCCGGAGCGGCTGCGCGCCGCGATGAACGAGGCCAGAAAACGACGCGATCAGGCGCGCACCCTGCTTCTCTCGACCATCCTCTCCGACGTTCGCAACCGAGAAATCGAGCTCAACCATCCCGCCTCCGATGAGGACGCGGCGGACGTTCTGCGCCGGGGCATCAAGCAGCGCCGCGAAGCCGCCGAGCACTACGACAAGGCGCAGCGCGGCGATCGCGCCGCCGTGGAGCTGGCGGAGGTGAAGATGCTCGAGGAGTTCCTCCCCGCGGCGGTGCCGCCCGAGGAGATTCGCGCCGCCGTGCGCGCGGCGATCGCGGGCGGCGCCAAGGATCTGGGCCAGGTCATGGGCCAGGTCATGCCCCAGTTCAAGGGGCGGGCCGACGGCAAGCTGGTGAACCAGATCGTCCGCGAGGAGCTGGCGGCGACCGTATGATCTCCGGGGGCAGCCCCCCCTCCGTGTTGGAGACGCTCGAGTTTCCCGCCGCGCTCGCGCGCGTGGCGGCGCACGCCGCCGGACCGCTCGGCGCCGCGCGGGTGAAGGGCCGCGCCCCGGCCACGGACCCCACCCCGATCCGGGCCGCCCTGGCGCAAGTCGCCGAGCTGGCGGCGCGGCTGCTCACCGACGACGGCATTCGCGCCGAGCCGGTGCCCGACATCGCGGCCACGCTCGAGCTGCTCGCCGTCCCCGGGAGCGCGCTCGAAGGGCCGGCGCTCGCCGAGCTCACCGTCGCCCTCGCGGCGGCGCGCGTCACCGCGACGGACCTGAAGCGGCTCGCCGCGGACGCCCCGCGCACGGCGGCGCTGCGGGTCGACCCTCCGCCGAAGGAGCTGGAGACCCGGCTGGGCCAGGCGATTGGTCCCCCCCCCGACGGCGCGGTGCTGGACGGCGCCTCGCGCGAGCTGGCGCGCGCCCGCCAGCGGGTGGGGGAGGCGCGGCAGCGGCTCGTCCACAAGCTCGAGGCGATCCTCGGCGCGCTCGACCCCACCGAACGCGCTCCCGACGCCGCGGTCACGCTGCGCGCCGGCCGCTACGTCATCCCGATCCGCACGACCGCGCGCAGCCGCGTGGGCGGCATCGTGCACGACGAGTCCGCGACACGGGCGACGGTGTTCGTCGAGCCGCCGGAGGTGATCGAGTTCGGCAACGAGCTGCGCGCCGCCGAGGCCGCCGAGCAGCGCGAAGTGCTGCGCGTGCTGCGCGAGCTGACGGACTTGCTCCGTCCCCGCCGCGACGAGATCGCGGCCGCGTGGGAGATGTGCATCGCGTTCGACGACCTCTGCGCCCGCGCGCGCTACGCCGTGGAGGTGAACGGCTTCGTGCCCGCGGTGGCCGAGGGGGGGGGGCCGCTCACGATTCGCGCGGGCCGGCATCCCTTGTTGGTGGGCGGTGAAGCCGTCGTCGTCCCGTTCGACTTGGAGCTCGCCCCCGACGAGTACACCGTCCTCGTTTCGGGACCGAACACGGGCGGCAAGACCGTGCTCATCAAGGCCGTCGGGCTCCTGGCCCTGCTGGCGCAGAGCGGCGTGATCCCGCCGCTCGGGCCCCAGTCGTCGCTCCCCGTGTTCACCGCGGTGTTCGCCGACATCGGCGACCGCCAGTCGATCGCGGCGAGCCTGTCCACCTTTTCGGCGCACGTCGCCGCGCTGCGCGGGATCCTCGATGACGCGGGCCCCGGCTCGCTGGTGCTGCTCGACGAGATCGGCAGCGGCACCGACCCGGCCGAGGGCGGTGCGCTCGCCGCCGCGACGCTCAAGGCGCTCACGCGGCGCCGTGCCGTCACGCTCGCCACCACGCACCTGGGCGCGCTGAAGCAGCTCGCCGCGGAGACGGTCGGCATCGTCAACGCCTCATTGCAATTCGATGCCGAAACGCTCACGCCCACCTACCGCCTCCTGAAGGGTGTCCCCGGCCGCTCGTACGGGTTGGCGATCGCGCGTCGCCTGGGCGTCGCAGCCGACGTGCTGGCGGAGGCGGAGCGCGCGGTGCCCGACGCCGAGCGCACGCTCGACCGGCTGCTCGCGGAAGTGGAGGCGCGCGCGCGTGAGCTGGAAGAGCGCGCGGCGGACCTCGATCAACGTGCCGCGGACCTCGATCAGAACCTCCACCACCTCCAGAACCTCCAGGACCTTGCGCGCGAGCTGGACGCGCGCGCAAAGGTCCTCGACGCCGACGCCCGCCAGCGCGCGCGCGCGTATCTGCTCGAGGCGCGCAAGACCGTGGAGGCCGCCCTGGCACAGGCACGCGCGGCCGTGGATGAAGCCACGGCGAAAGAGGCGCGGCGGATGGTGGAGGAGGCGATCGAGAAGACGGGCGGACGGGCGGACGGGCGGACGGCCGGTCAAACCGATCTCAAGGTCGGTGACAACGTCCGCACTGGCCAGGGCAAGGTCGGCGTGGTTGCGGAAATTCGGAGCGATGGCCGAGTGGTGGTCGAAATTGGAGCCATTCGACTCGTCGTAGCACCAGACCTCCTCGAGCGAGTGGACAGCCCGTCCGCCCGTCCGCCCGTCCGCCCGTCATGATCCCCGACGACGTCATCGAACAAGTTCGCGAAGCGGCGGACCTGGTCGGGATCATCGGCGAGCACGTCGAGCTGAAGCGCACCGGCTCCGATTATCGGGGTCCCTGCCCGTTCCACGGCGGCACGCACCGCAACTTCGCCGTCGTCCCGAAGAAAGGGATGTTCTACTGCTTCGTGTGCCACGAGGCGGGCGACGTCTTCACGTTCTTCATGAAGAAGCTGGGGATGGACTACCCCACCGCCGTGCGCGAAGTCGCGCGCCGCGTCGGGATCACGATCCCCGAGCGGGGGGGGGGGCCGCAGGGTCCGGACCCCCGCGAGCCGCTGTTCCAGGCCGTCGCCACCGCTGCCGACTGGTTCGCCCGCCAGCTGCGCGAGGCGGCCGAGGCCGACGCCGCGCGCCAGTACCTCGCCACTCGCCATGTCACCATGGAGACGGCGGAGCTGCAGGGGCTGGGGTACGCGCCGCGCGGAGCCGCCTTCCTCGATGCGATGAAAGGATTGGGGGTGCGCGAGGAAGTGTTGCTCGAAGCGGGGTTGATCGTTAAACGGGAGGATGGCACGCTCGTCCCCCGATTCCGGGGCCGCCTGCTGTTCCCAATTCACGATCTCCGCTCGCGCGTCGTTGCCTTTAGCGGACGTGTCCTCGACAGTGCGGAGCCCAAGTATCTGAACTCTCCGGATACGCCGATCTTTCACAAGGGCAAACTGCTCTACAACCTGCACGTCGCGAAGCACGCCATGCGGAAGGCGGAGCGGGCGATTCTGGTCGAGGGACAATTCGACGTATTGCGGCTCACCCTGGCGGGCTGCGAGGAGGTCGTGGCGCCCCTGGGCACTGGCCTCACCGGCGACCAGGCCGACCTGCTCCACCGCCACGCGCCGCACGTGATCCTCCTGTACGACTCGGACGATGCCGGACTGCGCGCCACCTTCCGCGCCGGGGACGAGCTGCTGCGCCACAAGCTCCGCGTGAGCGTGGCGACGCTCCCCGAGGGCGAGGATCCCGACACGCTCGTGCAGGAAAAGGGCCTGCCGGCGCTCGAGCAGGTCCTCAAGGACGCGGTGGACGTGCTGGAGCGCAAGATCCAGATCCTCGAGCGGAAGGGCTTCTTCGGCACGCTCCCCGGCCGGCGGCGCGCCCTCGACCGGCTGCTGCCGACGATCCGGGCGGCCGCGGACCCGATCACGCGGGAGCTCTACATATCCCGTGTGGCGGAGGTTGCCGGTGTGCGCAAGGACGTGTTGGAGCGGGAAACGGGAAACGAGAAACGGGAAACGAGCGCGCCCACGTTTCCCGTTTCCCGTGTCCCGTTTCCCGGGATGCCCGCTAGCCACGAGAAGGCTCTCCTGCTCCTCATGCTGGCGGGCGAGCCCTGGAAGGGGAAGGTCGTCGAGCAAGTTGATAGCGAGGAAATCGAGTTCGCCCCTTACCGCGCCGTGTTCGAAGCGTTGGTGGACGACGCGCCGGACCGGCTGGACGAGACGGCGGCGCGCGCGTACGAGGCGCTGCAGGGAGAAGGACTGGGACAGAACGCTCCGGACGTCCTGTTCGACCAGGCGGTGACCTGGCTCGAGGCGCGGCGGCTGGATCGCGCGATCGAGCGGATCAACCGAGAGATCCCGCTCGCCACCGAGGACGAGAAAGCGCGATTGACCAATGAGAAGAAGCGGCTTGCCGCTGAGCGGAACGCCAAGCGGCCTACTTACGGCATCATCGAGCGGGCAAGGAGGAAGGGTGCACCCGGAACTTGAGGTGTTGTTGGCGTTGCAGGAGAAGGACATCGCCGTGGCCGCGTGCGACACGCAGCTGCTGACGCTCGAGCCGGAGCGGCGGGCGCTCGACGAGCAGCTCGCCGCCGCCGAGCGCGTCCTGGAGCAGGCGCAGGCGGGGATCCAGGCGGCGCTGGGCCGGCGCGACGAGCTGGAAGGCAAGATCGCCAGCTACCGGACGATGCAGGAGCAGCGCCGCCAGCGGCTCGAATGGGTGCGGGGCGCCAAGGAGGCTTCCACCCTGATGGCCGAGCTCGACCTGGCGCGCTCGGTCCTCGCGAAGGAGGAAGCCGAGTTCATGCGCTCGGGCGACGCGGTAGGCGAGGCGGAGCGCAAGGCGGCGGAAGCGGAGCGCGCGCTGCAACTGGTGCGCGAGCAGCAGGCGTCGCAGCGCGAGGCGCTCGCGGGGCGGCGCGACGCCATCGCCACGGAGCGGGAGAACGCGGTCGCCGCGCGGGAGCAGGCGGCGCGGGTCGTGAGCGCCGTGCTGCTCACCCGCTATGAGCGCATCCGCCGCGGCAAGGCGCCGCTGGCCCTCTTCCCGCTGCACGAAAACTCCTGCGGCAACTGCTTCACCGCGGTGCCGACGCAGCGGCGCGCCCTGATCCAGCGCGGCGCCACGATCGAGGCGTGCGAGGCCTGCGGCGTGCTGCTCTACTCCAAGGAATGATGCTTCCTCCCGCCCGTTGGGCCGTCGCGGCCGCGGCCGATCCGGCCGCCACGCGCGCCCTCGCCGCCGAGCTGCGCATCCCCGAGCCCCTGGCGGCCCTCCTCGTCCAGCGGGGCTTCAGCTCCGCCGCCGTCGCCAAGGCGTTCCTCCGTCCCGATCTCGAGCGCCTCTCCGATCCCCTCATCTGGGCCGACATGCGCCTGGCGGTCGACATCCTGGCGCGCGCCGTGCGCGAGCGCCGCGCGATCCTGGTGCACGGCGACTACGACGTCGACGGCCAGTGCGGCGCCGCGCTGCTCACGCGCGTGTTGCGGGAAGCGGGCGCGACGGTTCACGCCTTCGTGCCGCACCGCCTGCGCGACGGCTACGACTTCGGGCCGGCGGGCCTCGCCGCCGCCCAGCGCGTCGGCGCCGGCGTCATCGTCACCTGCGACTGCGGCATCACGGCCGTGGACGCCGTCGCCGCCGCGCGCGCGGCCGGCATGGAGGTGATCGTCACCGATCACCACATCCCCGGCGACACGCTGCCCCCGGCGAGCGCGGTGCTCGACCCGCGGCGCCCCGATTGCCCGTCGGAAGACAAGGACCTGTGCGGCACCGGTGTCGCCTTCAAGCTGGCGCAGGCGCTGGTCCGCACCCTCGGCCTGTCGGAGAACCTGCCGCTCCACTTTCTC
>WNFV01008466.1_pt1 | contig 11595 bp, 5 predicted proteins | sample 5400101 | NCBI WGS metagenome assembly WNFV01 (sample SAMN13153361, study PRJNA577476) | soil metagenome | isolation source: 115 cm soil or saprolite under grassland replicate 1 | place: USA:California | collected 2016-06-15
GTTCGTTCGATGCGCGCGACAATGCCGCCGCTCCGCCCCGCGTGGTGGTGAGCCAATCGCTGGCCGAGCGATCGTTCGCCGGCGAGCAACCGATCGGGCGGCAAATCAGTTTGGGGCCCGGGCCGCGTGCGCCAATGGCGGAAATCATCGGGATCGCCGGCGACGTCAAGCATCGCGCACTCGATGATGAGGTGTTCTTGCCAACCGTGTACCGGTCTGCCTGGCAGGCGCCCTCGGGCTCGATGATTCTTGTTGTCCGAAGCCAGCGCCCCAACGCCGATGTGGTCGCCGCCGTGCGGGAAGAAGTGGCGCGGCTCGACGGTGATGTCCCGTTCACGCCGTGCGATCGATGCCGGATGTGCTCGCGGCGTCGCCAGGCGTGCCTGTCCGGCGTGTGCTGGCCGCGACCTTCATGGGCTTCGCGCTGCTGGCGATCGTACTCGGCGGGATTGGACTGTTTGGGGTCGTGGCGCATGACGTTGCATGCCGACCTGCGGAGCTTGCGCTTCGGCTCGCGCTGGGTGCCGATCCGACGCGCATCCTGATGCGCACCCTCGGGCAGGGCGCGTGGATGGTGGGAGCGGGTCTGGCGGTGGGCGGCGTCTTGTCGATCTGGGCGGCGCGCGCGCTCGGCAGCATGCTGTTCGCGACGGGTCGTTTTGATCTCGTCAATGTCGCCGTCGCGGCAGCGGTGCTTATGGTTGTTGGTGTTGGCGCTGTCCTACCTGCAGCGCGACGCGCGGCGCGCACCGATCCTCTGAGTGCCCTTCGCAGCGAATAAGGTCAAGCCGACTGTCGCAGAAACTGCAAATATCACTGTTGATGTTCTGTGGAAACTCGTTCCAGACCGAGGACGTGAGAAACAATCCGGTTCAGCGCTCGACGATCGTGTAGTCGGCTTGAACTTAGCGGCAAGAGTCCGTCCACCGCTGTAGCGCACAGATGTCGCGCACATCACGCGGCATCGAAGCTGCGGCTACCGGTGCTCCATAGGTTTTCTACGCGAACGGTCTCCGGCGCGTGATGCGCGCGCGGGAAGTATTCGCGCGCGCCTGGCGTCCGCGCGAACAATCACCAACGTCTGGTTCGGCTTCGGTGGCGCCCCCCGTGCCGTCGACAATCGTCGCATTGGTGAATGCCAGCACGACCTGATGCTCAGCCTGTCGTGACTGTTACCGAGACCGCGATCGGACTTGCGAGCAGCATCGCGATCAGAAAGCGATGAATACACATCGAGGTCTCCACTGGATTGAGTCGTCAACACCTAACCGTTTAATCCACTTCGAAGAATGCGCTTGGCCGTGACGGAGGTCAGGGCAGCGCCCGGTACGTGAAGTTCCGGAATCGAACTTCTCCCGATCCCGCGGCGTACAGCGCCGGCCGCAGACTGAGGAAGTCATACCCCACGTTGTGGTGGTAACCGGAGACTTCCATTCCGCGGTCGTAACGCTCCCACGTCTTGCCGTCTACGCTGTAATGGATGGTGACGATGTGGCGGTCGTTGCGAAGGCGCAAGTGCAGCGTGCGTCCAATGTGCGATGGCTTCGCGCCCGGACGCTCGATGCCGTAGCTGTGCATGATGAAGTTGCTGCTCGAGTATCCGAGGCCCACATACAGCCGCTGGTTGTAGAACAGCAGCACCCCGGCGGTCGCCTCCGGATCGGCGTCGATCTCGACTTGGAATTCGTACGCGTGATCACCGGTCACAAACCACAACGGCGAGCTATCCGCTGGGCGCGTCCCCTTGGCTTTCAACACCAAGGCGTTGCTTTCGTATCGATACCGATCGCGATCCGTGTCCGTTCCCTTGTAGAAGCTCCATTGGACACCCATGCGATTCGTCGAGAAGTCATCTGAAAAGGCGAAGCCATGGGTGCCGGTACTCGACGGCAAGGGTTTCGGAATCGGCCGGTCGACGTCGTGCGTCGTGCGAAACCAACCGTCGTCCAGCCACTCAATGGGCTGAAGCAGCGTTTGGCGGCCCAGGTTGTAGAAGCCGTTTTCGTAGGCGTGGTAGACCATCCACCACTGCTTGTCCGGTCCTTCGACGAGCGTCCCGTGCCCTTTCGACCACCAATGTTCCGCTGACGATTGCGTCCTGACAATCGGGTTGTAAGGCGAGTTTTCCCAAGGCCCTGCAATATTTTTCGAGCGCGCGACGACGATCATGTGTCCTGTTGGAGGACCTGCGGTGCCCCCCTGCGCGAGCACTTGATAGTAGTAATCGCCTTTCTTCAGGATCTTCGGGCCCTCCTGCGCGAACCCCTCCACAATCCAGTCCTTCGGGTATTGCCAGCCCTCGTAGATCTTCTTTTCCTCCCCCACGATCGAAAGACCGTCGTCCGATAACGGCACGAGATACCCAGCACTGAGGAACAAGTAACGTTTGCCGTCAGGGCCAACAGCATGGCCCGGATCGATCCGCCGGTTCTTCAGATCGATCGGCTCGCTCCACGGGCCACGGATATTGTCGGCCCAGATCACGTAGTTGGAACGATACGGACCGATTCCCGGGAAGTAGATGTAGTAACGATTCGCGTGCTTCACGAGATCCGGCGCCCAGACAGAGCCCACGTTCTTGAACAACGTCGGAGCGACCGGTTGCCAGTTGATCAAGTCGCGCGAATGCCAAATCACCAGACCTGGATAGGCATCGAACGAGGAAAAGGTCATGTAATAGTCGTCGCCGTCTTTGAGAATCGACGGATCCGGATGATCGCCGGCCACGATTGGATTCAAGTACGTGCCGTTGCCGAGATCAGCCTTGCGCTGCCCTTCAATCCCGCGCGCCCACGTGGTCTGCACAGGCGTCGTCGCGGGGAGAAATGCACGTGCGCGCATCCACTCGATCCAGCGATCGACCCAGCCCGACGTGGTCCCGAGATCTGTGCGTGTGCCAAAGCCGTGCGGCCCGTCCTCGTAGAGGTGCAGTTCCGCCTCCCCACCGGCGCGCCGCATCGCTTGATAGAAGAGCACGCTGTTCTCGAGCGGCACGCTGCTGTCTTCTGCCGTGTGAACCAGAAACACGGGTGGCATGTCGCGCCGAACCTGCTGCTCGAGTGACCAGCGCTCGACCTGCATGTCCACAGGGTTTGCGCCGAGGAAATTCCTCCGGGAATCGGCATGTGCAAACGGCAGGGTCATCGTGATCACGGGATAGAGCAACGCCACGAAATCAGGTCGCGCGCTCACGGCATCGAGGGTCGAACCGGTGCGGCCCTCGGGCGCGTCGAAGAGCGTCGCCGCCGACGCCGCGACGTGCCCGCCCGCAGAAGCGCCCATCACACCAATGCGATCTGGACGAATGCCGAACTCGGACGCGCGTGACCGCAGCAGTCGAATCGCGCGGAGCACGTCCTGCAGCGGCGCCGGCTGGCCGTACTCCGCGAGACGGTACTTCAGGATGAACGTAGCGACGCCGGCTGCCTGAAGCCGCTGCGCCACACCCGCCGCCTCGTTGGCCATCGCGAGGCGCGCGTAGCCTCCACCCGGACACATGATGACAGCCGTGCCGGTCGGTGGCCCTGACGGCGGCACATACGTCAGTGTGGGGACTTGCACGTTGTACACGCGCCCGTCCTCGAGTCGCTCGTCACCACCATCGCGTTTCGCACCAGGCACGCCTTCCGACCAAAGCGGAATCGCCGGCGGTTCAGCACGCGGCGTGATGCGCACGGACTGGATGCGCCCCTTGAACCACGACACCCGGTTCTGCCGCACCCCAATGGACGTCCGTCCTTCGCCGAGCGGCGCAAAGCCCGTTATCCCCGTCAACTCGCGCACACCGTCGACGTAATGCGCCATCGTTGTGCCGTCATAGATCAGCGTGGCGACGTGCCATATCGCGGCGGGGTGGGTGATGTTACGGTCAAGCAGCGTGAGGTGTCGGTCACCTGAGCGCAGATAGGTGTCAAGCGCCCACCGCTGCTCCTTCATGCGCAGTTCGATCAGGGCACGATTCTCTGTGCTCGACTCTTGGATGTGAAAGAAACGCTGCTCTTCAGGGCCGTCCGCCGCGGGTTGAAAGAGGATCTCGATCGTGAATTGCTGCAGCCCCTTCAGTGGGTTCACGTCGAGGAACAAGCCGTCGCTGGCGCCATTGAATTCGATGGCCGCCCCGCGTTCGGTCTGCACCACGCGCGGCGTTCCGACAACCGTCACGGCGTGACCGCCGATCTGCTGCAGGTTGTCGAGGCGCCAGGTGACCGGCGTCGGCGTCTGACCACTCACGTGCGGAACGGTGAACAACGCGAGAGCAACGACGGCGACGAAGCGAGGTTTGCCGGTCACCTTCACCTCGTCTTAGCGATGATTGAACGGCCCGGCGCCGACGATCACCAGCGACGGGACGCGGTGTGTGGCGTCGATTGGGAGAAAAGCGATAGGCGCCCAGCCGACATCTCCAAGGAGATCCGGATCGCGCGCAACGTTGTAGTCGGCGAGCGGATCGACGAAGTGATTTGCCGATGCCGCATCGTGCAGCGTCCCGTCGACATAGATCGCGCGACCATTGGTGAAGCGCGCGATGAACTGATCCGGCGTGACAGTGTTTTCGGTGCGGAAGAAATTGTTCTCCGCATAGATTCCCGACGTCACCGGCAGCGGCTGGACTCCCACGCCCCAGCTGTAACTGTGCACGGCGGGATCCGGAATCAAATAGTAGTTGTTATAGACGTGGAGCTGTCCGTAGCGCAGACGCGGCACACGTTGACCGAGATTCTGGAACAGGTTGTGATGCAGCGTGACACGCAGGCGTCCCACATCCGCCAGCGCGTTATCTGACGAACCGATCAACATCGTCTTGTCGTGATTCACGAAGCGGTTGTACGACACGGTCACGCGATCTGACGCGTTGGTGATGTCGACCAGGCCGTCGTGCATCTGATATTTCGCGTTGAAGTACGTCGGCAGTGTCGAGTCGATGGTCGCGCGATCGCGGAACTCGTTGTGATCGATCCAGACGCGTTCTGTCTCGCGCAGCGAGATGGCGTCGTACTCGGAATCCCAAGCGCCAGTTCCTGCCCAGGTCCCGTCCGGGTTTCTGTTCGGCGTCCATGCCGGGAAGCAGTCGTACACGTCTTCGAAGGTAATGTTGCGAATGATGATGTTGCGGCGTCGCGTCGATGACGAGCCGCGCAGATCGAGCCATGCGCCGCGAATGGTGGCCCGTTTGTCGAGGCCAGCAATGGTGGTGTTGTCAGGCACGCGCATGCGAACGCGCGCGGACTGCGCGGCCGCAGATGCGCGCCGCGCCGACTCGAGCGAACCGGTAGTGTTCGCCGGAGGATTGGCGCCCCAGGGCCCGGCGGGATCGTAAAACGCGAGGAACGACTCCAGCGTGTAGCCATTCCGGTAGTAGTCCTCGCACGCAAGCGGGTTGTTCTGATTATCGACGTTGGCGTCGATCGTCCCGTCGATGTAGATGATGCGCGGCGCGCCAGCGGGCATCGCTGCAAGCGCGGCCGCCAGTTCGTTGCGTGTGCGCACGACGAACACGAAATCGTCAGTCGCGTCGGCGCCGCCGGTGACGCCCTCGCCGATCGACGCGAAGCCGTCGTTGGGCGCCAGCACCTCGCGGCCAAGGTCGCGCTTCTCTGCCGATCCGACGATTCCCGTCAGGCCAGCAAGACACGCGACGACGGCGATCCTCTTGAATGCGTACATGAAAGTTCCTCCCCGAGATACCGTGAGGTGTTACTGCGGCGATCCGCTGTCGAGGGCGCGAATGAGCGCGCTCATGTGGCGGATATACGCGGCGGTGGAAATGCCTGTGAGTTTTTCGTCTGGAAACAGGGACGTGTCGGTTTCATCGCCGACGTACGTCTGCGAGAAGTCGCCGGGCGCGACTGCCTTCGAGCCTGGCCGGCGGTACGGATAGCTGTTGTAGCCGAGCGGCCCAGGCCAGTAGCCCTGCACGTTCAGGCGTGTGATTGCTTCAGCAGCGGTGAGCCGCCTATCGCTCTCAACAGCAAAGTAACGAGGCAGCGGCATCACGCCGGCGCCGGGAGCGAGTGGCGAACCCTTCGTCGCTTCTGCAGGCGCGAGCGCCTTGGCGTCCGCATACTGCTTGCGCAGTGCCGCAAGATCAACGCGTCGAAACGCGCTGTAGTGGGCGAGCGTGTTCTTCGGGTTGTAGTCGAAATAGTAGCGCCCGTTTACGACGTTCGAGCCTTCACGATGAACGTAAATCGGCTTGTCGGTACCGATCTCGATAAATGTCGGATGCGTCGTCCCCGGCCGAGTGGCGACTCCTGGCGGCAGCGTCAACCGCTCCAGCCAATCGAGCGCTTCGGGAATGCGCGCGAGGAACTTGGTATCGCCGGTCAGTCGATAGAACTTGATCAGCAACCCGAGATTGGTGGCTGTCGTGTGCGTGGCCAGCGCGTTCGGTTCGTAGGTGCGCGCCGCCGCTGGCTTGAGATCTGAGGTGTACTGCAGCGCCCACCCCGGTTGCGGCGGACCCTGCTGCGTCACGAGAAACGCGTTCATGCCTCGCGTGATCGCATCGAGCACGCGCTTTTCGCCGAGCGCCCGATAACACATCAACAGAAAATCGATGTTCTCCGCCGCCACGTCATCATTGAAGGTGAGATACGACGTGTAGTCGGGATTCCCGTGATGTGAAAACTCGTACTGAAGCGGGAAGCGCTGAGGCCACGCGCCAATCGGGTACTGGCTGTCCAATATGAATTGGATCGCCTTGTCGAGCGCCGGCTTGTACTTCGGATCGCGCTTCTCGACGTACATTCGCAGGAGCAACTTCGCCGATTCTGCGGTCCCCGCATCGTCGAACGTCGCATTGCCCCAGTAGTGCTGAAACTCCTCCATGCGCCACGCGTTACGGCCCACGGTGTCGTACCACGCACGCAGCGAGCGATCGCCACCGAAGTCGGCAAGATAGTTCCAGCCTCCCGAGGGATGCTGCGCCCAGATCAGCGCGCCGGACACTTTCTCCGCGGCTTGATAGAAATACTCGTCGCGCGTGGCGTGATACGCATCGAGAAACAGGTGCCCCATCGTCGCGGTGCCGGGCGGCTGAATCCAGATTTGCGTGTCGCGCGCCTCGAGTTCTCCCCACCGACGCGACATGTCGGGCAAGTACGCCCAGACATAGCCGCCGTTGGTGCTCACCTTCTCCACCATGAACGTGGTCGCGCGTTTCATGGTGTCGAGGATCTGCTGGCGGTCCTGCTCCGTCGCGTTACCGGGGGCCGCGGGAGCAGTCGCAAGAGCGACCGCAAGCGCCGCCGCGATTGTGCTACTACGTGCCAGGCTGAACATACGGAACCTGCGCAAAGAGACGGCGCTCGTGACCTCGAGGATCGTTCACGACTTTTGTCGTGGTATCGAAAATCATCGTGGCACGGCGCGACCAATCGTATGTAGGCCACTGCGGAATGGCCGCGTTATTCGGATCGCCGGTGCGTGCGAACGTGAGCCATGTGTTGCTCATTTGCGCCGCCAGCCGCTTCGCGTCCTCGCCAGTGCCCACTTTGTCAGCCACGAGGACGAGGTTGTCGAAGCCGAACGGAACGTCGAGGCCATGATGAGCACCCCATCGTCCACCGTCGATTGGGGTTCGCCAGTCGAACTGGTACACCCAGGTGCGATCCGCAGCTTTGGGCTGTGCGGCACGTCGCTCCGCCTCGATCACCTGACCGCGCCACGAGCGTGAGTCCGTCGTGGCGGCAAAAAAGACGTCGGCCGGCGAGTCGTGCGGATACAGGCGCCGGTACTCGGCAATCACGGACCCGCGATCGAGCGTTCCCATGAACGGTGAGTGTGCTTCGAGCTTCGGCTGCAGCGTCTCCCACGTCAACTCGAAGATGGACGCATCCCCGCGTCCAATCAGGGTGCGCGTTTCGTCGCGTGTGTTGCCGAGGATCATGGGCACTTTCGCCGACAGCGGCGGTGCGTCGGGGTCGAAGGGATCGCGCTGGAGCGAGCGCCCGTCTTTGACCGGCCCGAGATACGCCGCTCGGCGGCTCACTTTGACGAGCTCCTCCATCGGCAGCGTCGCGAGCTCACGTACCCGATCACGCGGGAGTTCCAATGCCGCGAGAATTTGCGATGCATGCGTCGTCGCGGTCGTGGTGCGGCTCGCTGTGATCTGCTGGCCGCTCATCGTGATGACGCGATGAAACAACCCGTGCGCTTCCGGCATGGCCATCAGCGTCGCGCACTTCGCGCCGCCGCCTGACTGCCCGAAGATCGTCACGAGATTGCGGTTGCCGCCGAATTCCTCGGCATGGTCGCGCACCCACTCGAGCGCGAGGATCAAATCGAGAATGCCGACGTTGCCCGAGTCGGCGTAATCCGGACCGGCGAGTTCGGCGAGATAGAGGTGGCCGAACGCGTTGAGGCGATGATTGACCGTAACGACCACGGCATCGCCGCGATGCGCGAGGCGCCCACCGTCCGCCTCGAGCTCGTTGCTCGTGCCGCTCGAATAGGCGCCAGGATGGAACCACACCATCACGGGCCGTTTGCCGCCATCGCGGAGCGCAGGGGTCCAGATGTTGAGATGAAGACAGTCCTCACTCTGCACACGATCGCGCATGCCGGGCTGTGGAGCGATCGGGCCGAACTCGATCGCATCGCGCACGCCGCCCCAGGCTTGCGGTGAGATCGCCGGCAGGAATCGGCGACGTGATGTGTCCGCACCGTACGGGACACCCCTGAATGCGGCGAGACCCATGGCATCCCGTATGCCCCGGATCCTGCCGTAAGCGGTGGTCGCAACAATGGGCTCCGGTGCCGCGAAGCCCGAAACACCAAGGCCCGCCACACCGAAGCCGATCGTTTTCAACGCGGTTCTACGTTGCACTGATCGCACCTATCCATCAGACTGACCCAACCCACCCGCCCTACCCGCCCTAAAAGACGAACCGCAGGCCGACTTGGATCTCGCGCCCGTAGCTATCGACGCGCTTCCTGGTCACGCTGCCGAAGTTGGAGCTGCCAAACGTCGTGTCAGGCTGATCCCAGACAATGTGGTTGAGCGCGTTGTACGCTTCGAGCCGCGCCTCGATGCGGTAGCTGTTGCGAATCGGGAACGACTTGGTCAGCGTCATATCCATGAACCAGGCGCCTGGACCGGTGAGGCCGTCGAAGTACACCGGATTGGTACGCGGCGTGAACGCCGGCTGCGCGGCGAAGACGCTCGTGTCGAACCACCGATCGCGTGTCGGCGAATCGAGCTTGGGATCGCCGCTGACGGCGTTGGCGTCGGTGAAGAGCACGGGGCGGCCCGAGTAAATGCGGACGGCCGTCGTGTACTGCCAACCGCCGAGGACGTAGTCGAGCGCGGACGGCATGTCAGACAAGAACGCGCGATCGCGGCCGACTGGTACCTGCCACGTCAAGGCACCCGTGAGCCGATGCTCGGGCAGCGACGGGTTCGGTGGCTGCCAGTGCCAACCGTCTTTGCCGCCCGTCTGAAGCACTTGATATTGCTCGATGTCACCCAGCCAGTTCTCGATGTGATCACGCTGGAAGGCGTAAGCCGCAAGGAAGCTGATCCCCGACTTGAAGGGCCGCTGCACGCGCAGATCGATGCTGTGCGTTTTCAAGTTGCGGCCGCCGCTGGTGTTGGTCTGGTTGATGGCGCCGTACTGCGGATAGGGCACGAGCAGACTGCCGAGCGCAACAGTTGCGTTGTTACGGAGCGAACCCGGGAACACCTCGCGCGTGAGGTAATTGCGGAACGGGTTCGCAACCTGTGTATTCAGCAGCGCACCGTACTCGTAGGTGAACGCCGGATCGCGCATGTTGAGATTCAGCGTATAGGGCACGCGCGAGCCCCAATTGAAGAAGTACGCCGCGTCAAGGATGATGTTGCCCCACAGCTCCTTCTGATACGACACGCTGACGCGGTCGTTGATCTGCGGCCGCAGCTCGTATTGATCGAAGCTGACAGCGCCGCCAAGGCCTGTGTAGCGACCGAGAGTCTGGCCGGTGGGCTGCTGCACGGGGTTGTTCGTCGGGAAGGGATCGGCGAGCTGCTGCTGCGGCCTACCATTGGCGAGACCCAGCGTTGTGGTCGTTTGCGCAAAGCCCGCGTATTGGTTGACGAAGTCGCCGAGCGTATCGCGCACGTTGGTGATCGGCATCAGAAAGCGGGCGTATGCGAAACGCACGACCGCATCATCCATCAGCCGATAGTTGAGTCCGAAGCGCGGCATGAAGTTCGTCCAGGAGGTCTCCCACACGCGCGGACTCTCCTCCGTGGTGCACTGCCAGGCGCCGTTATACGACCAGCTGTATCCCCTGCTGGACATGAGCTGCGCGGCCTGCGCCGGCATGTTGGGCGGCGTGGCCTGCATCTCCGGAATCGGCTGCGTCAAATCCAGTCCCTGCGACAACCGATTGTCGGGATCGGTCGCACCTGGTTCGTACTCCCAGCGAAGCCCGAGGTTCAGGGTCACTCGATCGCTCAGCTTCCAATCGTCCTGGAAGTACGCCGAGTACCCACGCAGATTCGGCGTCTGCAGTGGCACCAAGCGCGCCGAGGTCTGGTTGTCGAGCGCGCCGAGCAGGAACGTCGCCCACTGGTTTCCAGTGCTCGCAACCTGAGGGCTATCGGAGCTGTTGGCTGTGAGCGCTGAGTTGAACACGAGATTGATCGGCTCGAAGCGCGCGGCCTCGCCGTAGTAGGCCCGGACTTCGCCGCCCCACTTCATGTTGTGATCGCCCTGGTAGCGGTTCATCCGTGCCGACACGTTCCACGCGTCGGGATGCTGGTACCACTCGCGCCCTTGTCTCCCTAAGCGGTTGCTCGTGTTCGTGCCGGTGCCCGCTGTCACGTCGAGCGCGGGATAGTACACGTAGCCGCTGTTGTACAGCGACGAGTACCATCGGCTCGGCCAGACGCTCGCGAGCCCATCGCCGCCGAGCAACAAAGAGGGGTTATAGAACTCGTCCACCATGTTGTAGAAGCTGCCGCGCACGTTCAACGTCGTTCGGTTGGACATGACCCAGACCGCGTCACCGGCGACACTCATCCCATCGCGATTACTGCCGGACAGCGGGAAGAATCCCGCGCCGCCGCCGATCGGGTTGTCCTGATACAGATCCGCCTTGAACACGCCGGCGCGGGCAAACACCTTGAACGCATCGCTGAAGTTCACATCGAAGCGCTGCGAGAAATTCCAGTACTCCACCTTTTCGCTCACGCTGTACTGGAGGTTGTCGACGTTCCCGGGAAGATTTGGCAGCGGAATGTTCGCGAGAAGCTGCATCGCCACCGGATCGAACATCGAGCTGGGGATCACGTTGCCCGCGAACGGTTGCCGAACGACGCGCCCGCTTGCATCCAGCGTCGAGCTGAACGGGTTGTAGATCGTGCGGAGGGTGCCGTTCGACAGCCGCGACTGACTGAAGTCGCCTCGCCGTTCGAGCTCAGTCGGCACCGTGCGGACCACCGACAGCGGACGGTTGTCGTTCCATTGTTCGAATGAGGTAAACGAGAAGATCCTGTTGCGTTTGATCGGTCCGCCCAGCGTGCCGCCCACCATGCGCAGCTCGCTGCCGCGCAGAGGCTCGATCCCCGGCGAGACGCGGAGAGTCGGGTCGGCGCGTGAGTTCAGGCTGGGG
>WNFV01021290.1_pt1 | contig 11593 bp, 9 predicted proteins | sample 5400101 | NCBI WGS metagenome assembly WNFV01 (sample SAMN13153361, study PRJNA577476) | soil metagenome | isolation source: 115 cm soil or saprolite under grassland replicate 1 | place: USA:California | collected 2016-06-15
ACGCCGATACCCTGATGCTACACATCGGCCAAACGGTGACGCTGACGCTGTTCATGCACCCGGCCGGCAAGGTGTCGTTGACATCCGGCATCCTCCCGCGCAAGGCGCTCGCGCTGGCGCGCGACTGGGTCGGTTCTGGGCTTGCGGCCATCGCGCCATCGCTGCGTACCGGCCCGGTGTTGGTGGAAACCGATCTCGACACCGACGGCCAGGTGCGTCTGCCGAAGGTCTCGGTCTTTGGCAAGGATCAGAACTTCCTCTGGCGCGACACGCCGGCGACCTGGCGCACCGACGCCATTCTCGCCGCGACGCAGACGGCGTTGCTTCCCGAAACGCCGGCCGAATTTCGCGAGGGCTGGATCCGCGTCGCACCGAACAAGCCAAACGGCGAGGCGGAATCAAGCGGAGGAACATCATGAGCCGCTACGACTGGCCGCTAGATATCTACAACAAAGAGCATGGTGATGACCCAGCGGGGCGAGCAGGCTTTCTCTCGCGCCGGCGAACCGACTTCGACCCCGATGGTGCGCATCGGGCTGGTCGTGCTGTCCCGGTGCCGCTGGGTGGCCGGCATGGCCCATTCGCGCCACCCAGCGGCCGACAACATTTATGGCAGCCGCTGGGGCCCATGACGGTGATTCGCGGCCAAGCCACCGGAGAACCACGTATTGCCGGGCGGGTAAATGCTCTGGCTGTGGACAACACTGGTACGCGTATCTATGCGGCGTCGGGCAATGGCGGGATTTGGTATTCGAGCGACGGAGGTGCCCATTGGAAATCGCTAGGCGGTTTCGCTCCAACGAATGCCCCCGAGGTGAACCGGCCGGCGCAGCGGAATTCGTGCGGTACCATCCATGTCGTCTTTGGCGCAACCGAGGCCGATGACGATGTGTTCGTCGGTACAGGAGAGGCGGCTTCCCAACGGGTGGATCTACCGCGTAACGCCCAGCCTGGCATATCGCTCGGCGGCATCGGAATCCTGTTCGCCCACGGCCCGGCCGTCGCTGCGGCCAATGCAAACCCGTGGCGTCGCGAGGCGAAGAACCTGATTGGCTCTGGGGTCAACCGCATCGCGATCGGGCCAGATGGCACCACGGTGGTCGCCGCCACCTCGAACGGTCTGTTCCAGCGGCCCAGTGCGCCAGGTGTTGATGTGGACTGGGTGCGCGTGGCAGGCGCGCCGTTCAGCTCGCTTACGGATGAATGCACCGATGTGTTGTGGACGGCAGGGGCTGGCGCGCGCCCTGAGCGGTTGTGGGTGTGGGTACGCCAAGGCGACAAGGCCGGTTTATGGGTGAGATCTGGGACCGCAACCGACTTCAAACCGGTTGCCACCCCTGGCTCCGCGAATCGGAATGCCGTTCTGGTGGCTTCCAACCCACCCGACCAGATCTTCCTGTTCAACGACCTCGGCGGCGCATCACTCCCGACTTCGACGCTCTCCCGCATCGCGGCAGCCACTGCTGCCGATCCAGTGGCCACCGCAGTCGCCGGTGTCCCAGACGTTTTGCAGACTCAGGGCTTCTACGACATCGCACTGGCTATCCATCCAACACTCCCAGATCGCGTGGTGTTTGGCGGCTGCACCTTCAGCGCAACAACTCCAGACGGCACGGTGGTAAGTGATGGCGCGGTTGTCATGGGAGATATCGCGCTCGTTGCCGGTGTATTGACTTTCACCAATCTCAAGATGATCAGTGTGGGTGTGCACTCTGACGTGCACGACGTGGTCTATTCCAACACTGGCGGCCGGATCTGGGTGTCGTGCGATGGGGGCGTGTATCGCTCCAATAACCCAACCAACCAAGCCGGCTTCTTCCCCTGTAACGACGGGCTCTCGATCATCGAGGCCAACTATGTCGCTAATCACTCCACCTGCGAAGGGTACATTGTCACCGGGCTGCAGGACAACGGCGTCATCGAGCGGCTTTCGAACGGCGTGTGGCGCCTGGTGGAAGGCGGCGATGGGGGTAGCGTCGTATTCGACCCCAAACAGCCGACGCGCTTCATCTCGCAATACGTACGAGGTGTATGGCGGGCGTCAGACGGCACCTTCAAATGGAATTCTTTGAACAACCTGCTCAACCGTGCCGGCACGCTTGCCAGTGCTGAGAATGCTGCGAGCGCGTTCTACTCCACCGCTGCGGGGACGAAGCAGATACGTGGCGTAAACGTTGTCGGGCAGATCATCGCCGGCTCAACCCGGGTTTGGTATACCGAAAATTTCGGCGCTCCCTGGCCAACCGCCATCGGCCCACGCTGGGTCACGCTCCCCACTGGCACCGATCCCCTGCCGGGCAATTCGCCGCAGGATGACTTTGGCGAAAAGATCACCGTTTGTCGTTGGCAAAGCCCCGACGTTGCCTGGATCTTGGGCGAGGGTAAGTTGATGCGCTATGCGCGCACACCTGGATCGGATGCCGCCAGCGGGCCCGGTTCATGGACGCGCGAGACGATCATCAAGAAGAACGTCAAGAACAAAAAGGATGCCACGTCGGCAGATGGCCCCATCCGCGATTCGTCCGTCTGGACGGATATCGCCGTCAACCTTGACCCGCCAACGGTGGCGGATGGGCCTGGTCAGCAGCACGGCGCAAAGGGTGCGCTTTACCTTGGCACCATCGGCAACGCAGATGACGACGATGTCGACACCCTGTGGTGGTTCGACGGCACTTCGAAGTGGTTCAAGACCAAGTTGCGCAAGGACGAGCAAGGTCATCCGCGCGTGCCCGCGCCGGTGACCGCGATTGTGTGTGACCCAGTATTCCCCAACGAGGTCTATGTCGGCACGACGGTCGGCGTGTGGAAGGGCGTGCGCACGCAGGTGGGCAACGCCGACCCCACATGGGCATGGGAGGATCGCGTGAATGGCCTGCCCGAAGCGGCAGTAGAGGATCTTGCGATCTTCTCCGATGGCGGCCTGCGCCTCCTGCGCGCTGCGATCGCTGCGAGGGGAACCTGGGAGCTGCGCCTTGATGTTGCCGACGTGGTCGACCTTACCTATGTCCGGGCGCACAACGATGACCTGCGCTATCGGGTGGCTCCGGTCGACTCGACCGGCAAGCGCGTGCTGAAGCAGCGCGACTTGAGCACCGATCGATCGTGGCACGGAAGCCCCGATGTGCGGCCGCGCCTGGCGTCGCGGTCGGTACCTTTTCCGGCCGGATCTCCAACGTTGACGTGGCAGAAAAGCACCTTTCCACCGGCGTTCAAGGAATCGTTGCGTCGCTTCCAGGCCGCTCTGCGCTCGAAGCACAACGACCCGCGGGTGCGCCCCACCGGCGTCTGGGATTCCTATTTCAATGAGGTGCTGCGCGATCTCGGTTCCCCGTTGTTGCCGGCCCCCGCCCCTCCAAATACCGTCTGCATCACGAAAGCCTTCTGGGACGCTACGATGAGCGTGCCTGCTGACGCCACCGCCGAGCCTTGGGGTACCGGGATTCCACTGGAAGCTGACCTTTATGACTATGCTGGTGATCTGACAGAAGGCGATGCCAACCAAGCATCGTGCTCAATGCCTCGACAGAAGCTGAAGGTCGACATTCTCGTGCATCATCGTGGACTCGACCCGGTCGACGGTGCCAACGTATGCGTCACACTGCTCTGGTGGTGGAACGACGCGACCACGTGGTTCGCCGGAAACGTCGCCTGGACCCCCGCCGTCAACGAAGTGCTGAACTCGGCCGACGGCAAGACGACGAAGGTCGTCGACGCCGGCTGGAAATTTGCGATCGGGAACAACACCCAGTCGCACCGCGTCACCCTCGCCGGGCAGACGCTCGACTCTACGCACAGCGGCGTGGCGACGTTCGACCTCGATGTCTCGCCGCTCAAGGCGAACGCCGTCGTCCTCCTCGTGGCCATCATCCGCGCCGGCACCACGCCTGCCGACGACATCGCGCTCGCCCCGGCGACGCTGCAGGACTTGGCCCTCACGAGTCCGAACGTCGCCGTGCGCTCGATGCGCATCTCGCCCTGACGTCCCCCAGCACTGGAGGGACCTCGCACTACAGGAGACGCTATGTCACGCACGTACAAGATCTGCTCCCCCTTCGCCCCGGGTCTGGGGCACCACGAAGCCTCCGACTCGCTATCGAGCGAGCAGGCGGCGACCAATGAGCGCGTGGACAACATCCGGATTGCACCCATCCCGCACGGCGGGCTGATGACCACCCGCGGCGTGCATGTCCCCCGCGGCCCGGTCAGGGCGCGTGCGGCCGTCGAGCGCCTCAAGCTCTGGGAGAACGGCCGGCGCCTGCGCGTGAGGTTTCTCGACGGCGTGGCCGAGGTGCAGGACAAGGTCGCCGCGATCGCGAAGGAGTGGGAGGCGGTGGCCAACATCACCTTCGACTTCGTGAGCGGCGGGGCTTCGGAGATCCGTGTCAGCTTCGCCGAGCAGGGCTTCTCCTGGTCGGCGGTCGGGACTGACGCCCTCACCGTCCCCTCCCCGAAGCCGACGATGAACTATGGCTGGCTCGAGCCGAGCACCTCGGAGCGCGAATACCAGCGGGTGGTGCGCCACGAGTTCGGGCATTCGCTAGGTATGATCCACGAGCACCAGAATCCCGCCGCGTCGGGACAGATCCCGTGGGACAAGCCCAAGGTGTACGCGTACTACGCACAACAGGGGTGGTCGCACGACGACGTCGACTTCAACATCTTCGAAGTGTACGCCGAGGACAGTACGAATCACAGCGCCTTCGACCCCACCTCGATCATGGAGTACGCGATCCCCGATTCGCTGACCATCGGATCGTACGCCATCGGATGGAATACCGCGCTGTCGCAGACCGACATCGACTTCATGCGGCGCCAGTACCCGCGAGGATCGGCGGGGACAGTGGAGCTGACTGTCGCGGCAGCGCGCACCGCAGCGGCGCTCTCGGTCGGCGGCGAGGTCGACACGTATCATTTCGACGTCGCCACGCCGGGGACGCACATCATGACGACCGAGGGGACGACTGACACGGTGATGACGCTCCACGGCCCGAACGACCCTGGCGCCATCCTCTCGTGGGACGACGATCGCGGGAAGGGGAAGAACGCGCGAATCGTGCGAAAGCTGTTCGCCGGATCGTACTGGCTGTCGGTGCGCCACAAGGATCCGGCGGCCACGGGGCCGTACACGATCGGCGTGAAGAAATCCGGGTGACGGCGGTCGGCGAGCGGCATGACGCCCGTCGTTAGGGTCATCGTCAACGGCAACGCCGGCTCCGTGCGGGACGAGGAGGCGAAGGCGTCGCGGGTGCAACTTCTCGCGGACACGCTTCCGGAGGCGCAGGTCTGGTTCACCGACGACGACACCAGCGTTGAGGCGCTGGTGAAGAAGGCCCGGGCGGATGCCCCGACGATGCTGGTGGCGGCCGGCGCGGCGCGCGCGCAGTCGAGCCCGGCGCCATGCCGTTGGCGGGTCAGGTGCTTTCACACGCCGGCCATTGCAGCGCCCAGGGACATTATCGGTACTTTGTTGACACCGGTCGTGGAGCGTGGTAGAACATGGGCTGGAGGTGACGCTATGAGTAAGCGCATTGGTCACAAGTTAAGGATCTTCGTGAATTGTCACGTACAACAGATCGCCGGGTGACACGCGTTTCTTGCGCTTCCGCTTGACAATTCCCAGTGGCAGCGCATTGGCCGCCAGATAGGCAACTGGATCGTCCGCGTTGCCGCGATGATAGGCTTGCGTGAAATATAGTGGACCCAGCAACTTGGGTCCACCTTTGGTGCCCCGGGATCTCCGCACCCAACTCTCGAGTACCGCTCCAGTGGTGGTACTGCTCGACGCGACGACTGCGCGCATCCACTGGGAGGTCGTCGCACAGCGAGTGCTTACGACTTCCGAGGGAGTTCGGTTGCCAGACGATCAGGAGCAATCAGGTGGGGAAGATGGATATTTTCTCGGCACAACTTTGCTGGGCATTGTGCCTACGTCGAGAACGACGCAAACAAGTCAGGCTGGGTTTTCTCGGGCGGTCAGCTGCTCACTGCGAACGAGCTCAAACGCATCGACCGTGTGCCGAAGTTCATCTTTTCAAATGCCTGCCAATCAGGTGTCACACCGGACCGATCTGAAGAGCGCGCGGCTGGGCTGGCCCCGAGCTTCGCGGAGAGTTTCTTTCAGCGAGGCGTTGCGAACTTTGTCTGTACCGCCTGGCCGATTAATGATTCGGCTGCACGAACGTTCGCAATCGAGCTTTACTCGCGCTTGATTGGACTCCAACGGAAGAAGGAGGGGATCGGCTTCGAGAAAAGAGCAGAAACAAAGGAGAACCCGAGATACATGTACCAGGCAATGCAGCAAGCTCGGAAAGGCATCAGGGACACCGAGACTGGTATTCGCACCTGGGGAGCCTATCAACACTACGGCAATCCCTACCTGCAGCTCTTCAGCTCGGATGAGGATCAGGACGAGGTGGGTGTGGTTTCGCCGGTTTAGCACGGCAATTGCACTTGAAGCCTGATAGATGTTACGGTGCGCACATCGGGTGCCATCCTATAGTGCTGAACCTGCGGCAGCATAATCGGGGGAACCATAACAGGAGCGAGGATAATTCCATGAAGTACGATCTCGTTTTTGAAGGTGGTGGCGCCAAGGGTATGGCTTTCGTCGGCGCCTGTGAGGAGTTTGTGCAGCGCGGCCATACATATGGACGATTGCTCGGCACATCTGCCGGCGCGATCACTGCCGTGCTTGTTGCCGCGGGCTACACGCCGGCCGAGATGCTGGCATCACTCGGCGAGCGCGAGCAGGGCAAGCCGGTCTTCGCCGGGTTCATGGGGCCGCCGCGACCTTTTACCCAGGCAGAGATACGCGCCAGCGCAATTCGTACTCTCCTGCGTAATATCAATCTGACGCTCGTGCCCGACTTCATCGAAGATCGGTTGGACGACGCCATCGCTCAGCTGTTGGCCCAGGACCGCGTCGGCAGCCACCTCTTCGCCTTCGTCGAGCACGGCGGATGGTATGGCGCCGACCGCTTCATCGCCTGGCTCGAGGCCAAGCTCGACAGCGGGCCGTGGCGCGGCAGACAGCGCTCATTCAGCCGGATGACGCTGTCCCAGTTCTTCGACGCGACACAGGTCGAGCTGTCCGTCGTGGCGTCTGATACCAGCGATGGCCGCCTGCTCGTGCTGAACCACCGGACTGCGCCCGACTGCCCGCTGGTGTGGGCCGTGCGCATGTCGATGAGCATCCCGTTCGTGTGGGATGAGGTGATCTGGCAGGCGATCTGGGGCGCCTACATGGGGCGCACAATGATCGGCCACGCCATCGTCGACGGCGGCATGCTCTCGAACTTCCCCTTGGAGCTCTTTATCTCGGCCGAGCCACAGGTGACCACATTGATGGGGCCTAAGCAGGACGGCCCCGTCCTCGGCCTGCTGATCGACGAGTCGTTGCCCGTACCGCCGCTGGCTGTCGGCCGCGGGCTGCTGGTCGAGTTCAACGTCAGGCCGGCGGAGCTGCTGACGGTGCAGCGGCTTCAGCGCCTAGTGGATACCGCGATCTCCGCCCACGACAAGATGGTGATCGATGCGTTCAGCCATCTAGTCGTGCGGCTGCCAGCAAAAGGCTATGGCACCACCGAGTTCGATATGAGCGACGAGCGTAGCGCGGCCCTGGTCGCGGCGGGCCGCAGCGCCGTGAGCGCCTACTTCGACCAGGCGCCGGCGGCGCCGTCGGCCGTGCCCCGCGGTGTTGAGGACGAGGCGACCGCACGCGCCCGGGGAACGGCCGATCGCATCGCGCTGCGGCTGCTTGAACAAGGAGTATAGGACTGAACATCACCACGCAGTTGCTCCATGGAGCGTGATCTGTTCGATGCAGCGAACGATATGACAAGGCGCACCCGTATGCCAGAAAATGCGCCCACTTTCATCATGGTGGGAGATCAAAAAAAGGGTGCTACGGCGTTTATTATGTAGATGCGTCTAGTCGGCGACACTCTGTTTGTGCTAGTTGCCCGCCCGAACATCAGAAGGGGGTCCTCCACGTGACATCAAAACCTCCTGCATCACTTGTTCGTTATATACGCGAGGTCGATGTGTATTATTTGTAGGCTCTGGGCTCTCAGCGTGGGCAAAGCTCCCTACGTGGAGCAAGCTGCTTGAAGAACTTGTCGTCGAGCGCGATGTCCTGTGGCGAGCCGCCCGGATTCGTGTCTTATCGTATGCTGAGGGCCAACACCAGGAGGTGCTGACGTTCCTGGGGGATTTGCACAACGAGGTCGAGAAAGAGCCGCCTGCGGAAAGGCGCATTATGAAGCCAAGCGTTTCACAACTACCGGAAGCACAGGTCAAGCAGCCCAGCGCGCTGCCCTCCACGGTCTTGTCGATCCGGTTGCGCGGCCGAACAGTCGAGAGTACTGTCACAACCGAGAGCCAGACCATAGTCGCCCATGGTGTCGGGCATTTTCCGGAGTGGTCAATCCTCATCGAACCGATCCGTCGCTTCATAAGAGGGGGCTCCAGACCGGACGGGAGAGAGAAGAGATCGGGCAAGCGCTTACACGGTGTTTTTCGAAGGATGTACTGCGCGCCCTGCGGAATGTTCCAACAGATCATGTCGTCGTGCTGCGACTCCCGGCGGAGATCGAGACCTTGCCGTGGGAATGTACCATGGTTGGGAACACCGCGCTGTGCCTGCGCAATCCAGTCGCGCGGGCTCCGATCGGCATATCTGACGAAGCGCGTGGCTATCCGCTCGTTCACAAGCCAATCCAGGTGTTGTTGATCGGCGATCCAAGCGAAAATCTCCCCGGCGCGCGCCAGGAAACAGAACAGATCGCCAACGCTTATGCCGGCCATGCCGAGATCGATTGCACGACGTTGATTGGCTCCGAGGCGACGTTCGACCGCGTCGTGCGGGAACTTCTGCGCGGCAACTACGACGTCGTGCATTTCGCCGGGCACGCGTGGTACGACGCGCAAGAGGCCTACCTGGCGCTTCACGACAATACGAAGTTTCGCGCCAACGAGCTGCGATCATTATTGAGCCCACGGCCACCGGCCATTCTGCTACTCAACTCGCACTATACCGCGTTCATCCCGCCTGGTGTGCGAATCGACGAGCAGAGACCGCCGACGATCGGTGGCGAGGAAAGCATGATCGACCCCGCAATACGTGGCAAGGGCGGCTTTACTGAGGTCGCAGCTACAGCCGGTGTCGGAGCGTTGATCGGCTGCTTTGGGTCACCGGACGATCAACTGGCTGCGGACATCGGAATCGATGTGCATGTCGAGTTGCTGAAGGGCACTCCAGTCGCGGTCGCGCTCCACAAGGCTCGCCTGGCGAGCCTCGCAAAGGATCCCGCTGATAAGGCCGGGATGTTGTACATACTGAGCGGATATCCCGAGCTGGCCCTGTATTGAGGCACCAAAAAGAGTTCAATCTTCTCGCCTTTGCAAAGAGAAACGCGAATAAGCTCGTTACAATTCGCACAGATGAGTGGATCGCTCCACAAGTGTAGGATCGTGGCATATGTAATCAAAGGAGGTTTCACCATGTCCAAACGCGCGCTGTTAGTCGGGATCAACAACTTCGCTGGGGGGGTCAATCCACTCCGTGGCTGTATCAACGATAGCGTTGAGATGCGCGGGCTGTTGACTACCTACTTCGGGTTCCAGGACGACGATATCAAAGTCCTTCACGATCAGGGCGCCACTACTCAGGGCATCAGCGACGGTCTGGCGTGGCTGCTGAGCGACTACGACGGCAGCGATGTTCGTGTGTTTCATTTCTCTAGTCATGGCACCCAGGTCGACGACCAGAGAGACGACGAGTGGGAGGTGCTGGACGAGGTGATCGTGCCCTACAACCTGCGCCGCGCTATCTGACCCCACCCCAGGAGATCTCCGACCGCATCGCCGAGCGCAAGGAAAAGCGCGATGCCGAGGCCGACACCTGGGCCGCGGCGCAGCTGGCGCAAATGCTGAAGGACGTCCCACAAGACCAATGGGTTGAGAAGATGGCGGAGTATCTCTCGTTGCTGCGGCGGCGCTTCCGGGAAAACAAGTATGGGATTATTCCGGTCGATCGGCACATCTTGTTGGCCGGGTGCGAGGATCGCCAGACGGCGGCCGATGCCCGGCTGGACGGCGATTTTCGCGGTGCGTTCACCTGGGCATTAAGCCTGGCGGTCAAGGAGGCTAACGGCGTTCTCACGTACGATCAGCTCATCACGCGCGCGAGCGCCAACCTGAAGAACTTCGAGCAGCGGCCACAACTCGAGTGCCCATCCAAGCTGCGCGAGCTGAAGGTGTTCGCGCCGCTCGCCTGATTCGGCTACACTGCGTCGCCAGAAGAGCGCGCCACAGGAATCATGAGTTAGAGCGCATCACAATACACGAATACGAACCTAGAGACATAGAGATCACCGAGGTTTAAAGAGAAGATGCGCTCCAAATCACATAACCTACCCCGATCCTGGGAAGGAACTTCCCAGCTGTAGCTGTGATCAAAACCCATCGGGCGATACAGTCCAGTAGCGAAAGTCACAAAGAATACTAATGGCTGCCCAAGGAGGCTATTATGACCTCTGTGGAAGTTCGCTCAACTGACGAATTGGATGAGATCCTCTGGATCCTCACCGAACTTGGGCAACGCCTTGAGCAACTGCGTGACAACCAGCTGTATCTCACGTCGATCCCGCACTATTTGTCGAGCGGCGCCTACAAGTTCATTATCGCTGGACCGGACGTGGCATCCCGCGCGCCTGAGGATGCGACAGCGTTTGGGTTCGTCACCTTCTACCGCGCGCCGATGCAGGAGCGGATCGTCCTGGCGGTCGAGGCGTTCTGGTTCGCGGAGGATCGGCTTGACGCCCAGCTCCCGATCTGGTCCGCCATCGCATCGCTGGCAAGAAGGATGGAGTTCCACGGGCTGTGCGTCAGCGAGCGGAGCGTCAACACGCCGGGCGCGTTGCACGAACTCCTCCAGCGCGGTGAGCTCAACGGCGACCCGGTCGCTCGTGGAACCACCCTGCTCCAGGCCGACGTGCAAGGGATCTACTCCGCCTTCACCGATGGCCCGCTGCGTCAAGCCGCCTTCTTAGCCTCGTGCGTTCGGATTTTCACGTTGCAGGTGCCGGTCGACATGGCGGGTGTTGTGAGCGTCGATGAAGCCCCGTTCTACCGTGGCGAGGGGCGGCTTGCCAACCGCAGATCCTCCAACAAGGCTACGTGAACCAACCGACCCTATCGTTGACCAAGTCCTTCGAGGTCGCCGCTTACTACGCGACACAAGGAAGCACGCGCGATCAGGCGGTGGTCTTCACCATCGACGGCGCGCGTCTACGGCGGTACGGCGAGATCTACGATTCGTTCGCGACGATGGTCAAGCATTGCGACTGGATCCTGCCTAGCGAGTTCAAGACCTTGCGTGTGACGGTGACGACACTGGGCGTGCTCAAGGCCGGGCGCTTCCTGGCTCACTGTTACGAGCAAGCCAGGGTCCGCGTCGAGCGGTACGGCCATCTTCCCGACATTCTAGTCCCCCAGATCGATTGGAGCACCGACGTCGGCAATGATGACTGGGTCCGGCTATCCCGCGCCGGGATTACGGAGGAGGCAATGAACGGGCTACAGAACACGTTCG
>WNFV01012165.1_pt1 | contig 11591 bp, 4 predicted proteins | sample 5400101 | NCBI WGS metagenome assembly WNFV01 (sample SAMN13153361, study PRJNA577476) | soil metagenome | isolation source: 115 cm soil or saprolite under grassland replicate 1 | place: USA:California | collected 2016-06-15
AATACGACAAATCGGAACCGGTCAACCTCGGCGCGGGTTTTGAAATATCGATCAAAGACTTGGCCGAAAAAGTCGCCGCGTTGACCGGCTTCAAGGGACGTCTGGTGTGGGACGCCTCACAACCCGACGGCCAGCCGCGCAGGCGACTGGACACTTCGCGGGCCGAACGTGAATTCGGCTTTCGCGCGCAGATCGGGTTTGACGAAGGTCTGAAGCAGACAATCGAATGGTTTCGCAATCAAACGTTGTGAGACTAATCAGCGGCTGGCTTTCATTTGTTTTTATCCTTTGTTCAGATACAAATTATTACGCTACTGCCTACATTGAGCACTCCGGGCAAACCTTTTGAAGGTGCCCAATAACTTCAGACTCCCCCTGGCTGTCTAACTTCCCAACCCATGACTCGATCAACTTGTTCTGTCCGTCGAGCAACAACAGCGTCGGAGTTCCCTTGACGCCGATTTGAGATATCGGCATTGAGAATACCGCGTCTCACGGTCGCCAGCCGCACTCGCGCGGGAGCGGAATTCTTGAATACCGCGAGCTTTTGATAGAAAGGCAGGCTGGCTTGGCAGAAACCGCAGTGAGTGGAGAGCGTCAATACCAAAGTAGCCGGGGCGGATTGCCCGTTTGCAGAGGCGCCTTCAGGGAGCTTGACCGTCTCCCCCTTTTTGACGTCGAGTTCGATGTTTGGATCTGGTAGTCGACTGAGGTAGTAATTTCTTGCCAGGGTTCCGATAAGAAGCAGACATGCGATAATCAAGGCTACATTCGCTGCTTTGTCCAGTCGAGTCATTGTGAACCCTTCCTTGTGTGAACTGGGAGATTGCCTCTTTATGAACCTTAAATTACCGGTTCTTTCCGGGCCAAATTATCGGCGCGGCGGAGTTGAAAGCAATACGGTAAGTAACCAGGCGAATATTACCTTAAACGGAAAACCCCAACAAGCCAATCTAAATCAGACCACGTAAGATTAGTACAGATAGTCAAACCGCCGCAGGACGCCGCAGGCGCGCAGAGAACGATCAAGGCAGGTCTTTCTCTGCGTCCCTGCGGCGTCCTGCGGCGGTTTGATGTCCCAATCTTGGTTGCCCTGATTTAGGTCTCAGTCCCTTGGGACTAGCCCTGGCGGATACACGGGACGCGGAAGGAACTGCTTCTCGAAGTCGATGAGCGAGGGGTCAATCGCAAAAGCGTAGAGTTGGGTGTCCAGGTTCGGATTAAGATCGTTGTCGCTGATTACGTAGAGCACATGCCTGCCGTCGGGGAGGTCCGGGCCCCAGGCAAGTCCTTCAATCTTCTCGGCGATTGTCGGCGCAAGGTTGAAGGCAGGATCCAGCAGGTCGATGAACAACGTCTTTTGGACAGGCGCTATATCCGCTGGCAATGGGCCGGCGGGAAGGGAATCAACTCCCGAGACGTCCGTCGCCCCGTTGATATCAATCTTGTAGATTTTTTTTCTCGTCGGAGCCTGAGGCGGCGTTTGAAGGTTAGACCTGTTGTCCCGTTCCACGACCAGAAATTCATGATCGTTGATTGCGAGAATCTCGCTCACGCCCTGGCCGCGATTGATCGCGTCTAACACGTAGACGTATTCATGTTTTCTTCCCGTCAGGAGATCAATCTTAAGAATGCGATTGTTCAGGCCGAGGCGGTCAGTCGTCCCCGGGTTGAGCCCGTTATCCTGAAGCAGGGCGTTTTGCATAATCCCGAACAGAAATCTGTCGTTTGGGCTGATCGCCAGACCTTCCATGCCGCGATTGGCCTGGCGTCCCGATGTGTTGAGCAGCAACTCGGCGTTCGGGTCGGCGCTCGGATTTTCGATCTTAAACTTCGAGGGAACGTTGAGGCGGCGCAACAGGCGCCCGAAGAGGTCAAACTCAAAGACATTCGGACCATATTCATCCGAGATGAAGAAGGTTCCAAAGAACCCGACTCGAATCCCCTCCGGATCGAACCGCAAGGAGCCGCGTTCGTTGTTCGGGTTAAAAGATCCGGCCGCGCCGACCAAAGCTTGACCGCGTTCGTTCCTTAGTAGACGCGTGGCTAGCAGCGCGACGCTGATATTCGGGAATGGAGCGTCCGGGTCAGTTGTGATCTTGAGAAAATGAACTCGATCGAGGTACGGGGCATCGGTCAGCCCGTCGAAGGGACCCCGATCCGGCGCGGCGATATATACATGGTTATGGCCTGTATACGTCAGCGCGGAACCGAAGCCGCCGAACAGCGCCTGGGGAACGCAATTAGTAGGATTTCCCGCCTGACAGATGTTACCTGCAAGACCGGATTTATCGAGCGCGGCGCCGGGAACCAGGCCTTTGCCAATTAGCGTAATTCCCGCAGGAGGGGTGGCGCCGAGAGTGGAACCGAAAAGAGTGATAACAGCTAGAGCAATACCGCGAATACTTTTCATTTATTTATCCTTCTGAGTTTGAGTTAAATCGAACCAGGAGCCATTGGGACACGCGGCGGTACGGTACCGGGAGCGGTAGCGACCGGGCGCCGACCGCCACAGGGCGCTTCCGATGGAACCCGGTCGCTACCGCTCCCGGTACCGTACCAATGTCGCTTGGTTCGAGTTAAATTGAGCTGGGCGAGAAGAAACTTAGCAGCGCTCCGCAGCGAGCGTTTGGCTTGTTATACCGATTTTCAGGTGTATGAAGACTGTTAGCCACAGAGGTCACCGCAGGACACAGAGGTGGTTCACTACCTCTCTGTGTCCTCTGTGACCTCTGTGGCTATCCACTCATGTGAAAACCGCTGTAGTACGGAGGTTGGACTCAGATGAAAATGATAAAGCGACGAGATTTTATACGGATCGGGATGCTGAGTGGCGTCGCGGCGGCTGTCGGATGCAATCGTCATCCGCAGTCGCCGGTGTCCGGCGCCCCCAATCAGGCCCCCGCCGTTGGTTCATTCGAACTGGATGAGAAGACCATCGCCGATTTGCAGGAAGCGATGAAGTCCGGCGTCCTGAGCGCGCGGTCGATCGCCGAAAAATATCTATCGCGCATCGCGGCCATCGATAAACAGGGGCCTCGCCTCAATTCGGTCATCGAACTCAATCCGGACGCGGTCACCATCGCTGACGCGCTCGACGCCGAGCGTAAAACCAAAGGCCCGCGCGGCCCCCTGCACGGGATCCCGGTATTGCTCAAGGACAACATTGACACCGCGGATCGAATGTCGACGACCGCCGGCTCGCTGGCTCTCGAAGGCTCGATCGCGCAGCGCGACGCGTTCGTCGCGCAGAAACTGCGCGACGCGGGCGCGGTAATCCTCGGCAAAACGAACCTCAGTGAATGGGCCAATTTTCGTTCGACCCACTCCACCAGCGGCTGGAGTGGCCGCGGCGGTTTGACTCGCAACCCTTATGTCCTCGACCGCAACCCTTGCGGCTCCAGCTCCGGTTCGGGCGTGGCCGTCTCGGCCAATCTCTGCAGCGTCGCGGTCGGGACCGAGACCGACGGCTCGATCGTTTGCCCGGCCACAACAAACGGGATTGTGGGAATCAAGCCCACGCTGGGGCTGGTCAGCCGTTCGGGGATCATTCCGATTGCGCACAGCCAGGACACGGCGGGGCCGATGGCCCGCACCGTCGCCGACGCCGCAATCCTGCTTGGGGTAATCGCCGGAGTTGATGCGCGAGACGCCGGCGCCCAGGAGAGCGCAGGCAAATCTTTCACTGACTACACGCGGTTTTTGGATCTCAAGGGGTTGCAGGGCGCGCGCATCGGAGTCGCTCGCAAATATTTCGGCTTTAGCGATGAGGTGGACCGGTTGATGAACGACGCGATCGAGGCCATGAAGCGTTCGGGCGCGACCGTCATTGATCCGGTCGACCTCGCCACGTCGAAGGGGTATGAAGATTCCGAACTCAAGGTCTTGTTATACGAATTCAAACACGATCTAAACAAGTATCTATCGGAACTCGGCCCCAAGGCGCCGTTCCGTTCGCTCAAAGAGATCATCGAATTTAACGAGAAGAACCGCAGCCGGGAGATGACTTACTTCGGCCAGGAATATTTTCTCAAAGCGGAAGCGAAAGGGCCTCTGAACAGCCAGGATTATCTCAAGGCGTTGAAGAGGAACCGCCGGCTGTCGCGGACGCAGGGGATTGACGCGGTGATCGCCAAAGATCGTCTTGACGCCATCATCGCGCCGACCGGCGGCCCCTCGTGGACGACAGATCTGGTCAACGGCGATCATTTCACCGGAGGCAGCTCGACCCCGGCGGCGGTCGCGGGCTATCCGGCCATCAGCGTTCCGGCAGGCTTCATTCACGGGCTTCCGGTCGGGATCTCGTTTTTCGGCGCGGCTAATAGTGAACCTACGCTGATCAAGCTGGCGTACGCTTTCGAGCAGGCGACCAGGCATCGCCGGGCGCCAAGATTTTTGCCCACACTGGCTTCGGGCAGTCAGAGCGAATAGCGAACCAAAAGAAAGACCTGCGCCTCCGCCGTGCGCGTCAGAACCTGTGTCGGCCCGGGAGCGTCTGGCCCGGCGGTGAAGGTAAATTGTCCCTGGTCGGCCAGGTCGCTGGTCGCCGCATCCTTATCGCCCGCGGCATGATGTTTGTTGACATCCTTCCCATAAAGTTCGAATCCGGCGATGGCGCCAAGCTTTCCCTGTGTGAAATAAGGGAAGTGGTCCCTGCGGATCGTGGCCGTAAAGTCGCCCGCGCCGTTGACGAATGTCGACCATTCGGTCGGGAAGTCGTGACGCAAGCTGAAAAGCAGCGCGAGGTTTGATTGGCTCGCCTCCTGGAACAGGTCGTCCAACGCCGTTTTCACCTTGGCGCCATCCACGCCCTGGCGCGCGGTGTAACGGATGTGCAAGATCACGTCGGAGATCGTCGCGTAGTCGAAAGCGGGGTAATCCTGGGGCTTGGGGAGATCGAGCTTCCACACGCTTTCCGCGCCAGCGCCCTCGAACGGCAGAAAACGTTCGTCACGAAGGTTCGCCTCGAACATGCCGCTGTCGTTGCTCGCGCCGCTGGTGACGATGGATTGCACGGCGCCTGCGTAGTCCACGAATCGGTCGTCCTCGGAACCCTGCCGCGCGTACTCGCCGTCTTTCGGGACGGGGGATTTGCGGATGCTGCTTTTCAAGAGCGAGAGCGTGCAATTGACGCTGGTGTACGGGCCGACGACGGACGGGATCGAGAGCGCGACGCTCTTGATGCGGCGCATGTAGTGCCCCGGACAGTCGCGGTCGTAAATCCATTCGGGGACCGACGCCGTGCAACTGCCGGTAGCCTTCAGCGTGAGCAAGGCGAGCGGGTTCAACTGGCGCAGCGAGACGTGCCGGGTCAGTTCCAACTCGCGTTTGTTATTATCGTGGTAGGCCATCTCCATCCGCTTGAGGTCCAGACAGAGCGCCTCGCCGGAGAGCAGTCCCTTGCGCCCGCCGTCCCAGTAGTTGAATTTCACGAAGTCCTGCGCGTCCAGTTCGGGGCGCATGAGTTCCTGTTTCATCGTCCGCTCAGCCTTGCGCGCGGTGTCGAACGCGAACCGGTAATACTCGTAATAGAGCCGGGAGATCTCGCCCTGCATCCACAAATAGAGGTCCTCGTTGCTGAACTTGTCGTGTAGAAATTGGTCCACCTCCCGCGAGTTGGCGATCTGCTGTTGAGTGTTCAGATACTCGTGGCGCGCGATCTGTTCGGAGATCAGCGAGGTGAGTATCTGCCGCCCGTTCTGCATCAGTTCGTGCGCGGCGAGGTTGTATTGCAGCAGCCAGTCGTCCGCGCGGCGCTCGTGTCCCGCCGTTCGGCCCGCCATGCCGGCCTGGTCTTGCTCCCACCCGGCGACCGTCCGCGCGATCTCCGCGGCGATCTTACTCGCGTCGGAAAGTTTGCTCCCGCCCGCCACTTTGGAGGACGCGCCCAACCCCCAGAAGTGTAGATTGATGTTGAATTCAGGGATGAAGGTCAGAGCGGAAGAGACCGTGTCCGCGACCGAAGCCGCCAGGCGTGAATCTCGCGCGCTCGGCAGGTGAGAGTTGAGTTCGGCGTCTTCGTTCGCGCTCAAATAGAGCCGGCCCTGCCCCAAAGCGCCGGACTGCTGCGCGGGGGAGGAGCCTCCGGTGATCTTCAACTCCGGGAGCTTCTGCCGCGCCAGTGCCTTGTCGTATTGACCGACCAGCGCGCCGTAGGCCTCGTTGAAATTCTCCTCGGTCAATTCGCGGTGGTCGAGCGCGAGCGTCTCAGGAGCGTTCGGGTCCGCCGGAAGGCCCAGGAGTCGCTGATAATGACATAGCCGTTCCAAAGCCGCCGCCCGGGCAGTGAGCAGGGATTTGGTAGATTCCTGCGCCGATTTCCACTGCAGGAAGCGCGCCTCTTGCGCCATCTGCTGGATTTGAATCTCGTGGCGCTGGCGAGTCAGCGCCAGACGCTCGGCGTCGCCCTTCTCCACTGCGGACAGCAGCGCTCCGCCGAGGCTGCGCACCTCGTTGCAGAGTTCCAGCGCCTTCTGAATCATAATCAGGCAGCGAACGGGACCGACGGGACGGTTGAGGCCGTTGACGACGCTTCCGATGTCTATACCCGCCGCCGCGGCTTTGACCAGCATTCCCGGGTCAATCGGCGGGTCGAACAGCGCGAGCGGGCGCACTACGCCCTCGATGTTCATGCAGTGGCGAATCTTGAACAGCCGGTCGGCGACCGTGTCCCAGTAACCGAGCAGTTTTTCGTTGCGCAGGATGCAGAAGTAGAGCGTGCGCCCGATGCCGAAGAGCGGCCCGGCGGCGTCAGGCTCCGGCCCTAGCGTCTGAGGCAGGCTGAGGTTGAACGGGAACTTGCCCTCAAGCTCCACCAGCGCGTTGCCCATCGGGTCGAGGCCCTGCGCCTTGATCTGGGCGAACGTTTTCGGGCGCACGGCGCCGCGTGGCGGTATGCGCTGCGGGCGCGGCCCGAGCAGGTTCGCCGCCAACACGTAGCGCTGCGTCGCCTCGTTGATGGATTCCACCGTGTCCTGCCGGAAGAGGCTGTCGCCCCACTCGATCAGGTTATCCAGGTATTTCATGACGACGCAGTATTGATAAGCCAGATGCCTGGTCCGCGCTACAGCGTGCGGCTGGAACGGCTTGTTCTTGATCGCCGCGTAGCCCTCCAATACCTTCGCCTTGAGGTCGAGTTCCGCCTGAGCGCACTCGCCGGCGGGCTTGCTCAGCAGCGCAAGCATCTCGTCGATCTGCGTCACGTCGCCGCCTTGCCGGAAGCGCAGGAACTTCCAGAAGCGCGCCGGCGTCGGGACTGACGCGTCGTTGCAGGTGGGGTCGAAGATGTAATGGAACCAGCGTTGGGCTTCGGCGAAGCGCTGGTTCTTGCTCAAATGCGCCGCGATTGTGAGCGGGATGTGGTAGAACATCTCCCAGTTATAGTTCGCGTACGGGCCGCCTTCGCGGAAATCAATCTCCTTGGGGAAGGAGTTGACTTTGACCAGACTGCTGGTTTGCAGCGCGTAGAAGTCGTTGAAGAACTCGGTCGCCAGACCTTGTTGAAAGTTCGGGTCGAGCATTCCCGGAAGCGAATCCTTATTGAGCTTCTCGATCAGCTCGCCGACGAACGGGTGGAAGAAGTTCTCGAACGTGTACGTGAACTCCATCTCCTGTTTGTAAGTTATCCATCCGGGTTTCGTGACGATAGCGTCCTTGTACGCGTGGAACCCGACCTTCGCTATAGTTGAACCAGCCATTTTTTCCTCCTAAAATCCCTGGGTACGCATCGCTTCGAGCGTGCAGTCTCGGCAAAAGATCTATTGATTGGAACCAAACCTGGGTACGCGCCGCTTCCAGCGCGCAGTCTCGGCAAAAGATCTATTGATTGGAACCAAACCTGGGTACGCGCCGCTTCCAGCGCGCAGTCTCGGTAAAAGATCTATTGATTGGAACCAGACACCGCCCGAAGCCGTGCTGCTTGCTTTAAGCGATTATCGCTTGCAAGCCTGCGCGCCCAGACCCAACCGCGACTGACTCTCAATAGGTTTGCCATCCACGACTGCGCGCTGGAAGCGGCGCGTACCCAGGCTATCCAACAGGCGTCACGCGCCGTCGCGCGCTGCTCCAACGCCAATCCTCAGGCTTTTCACACAGCCCGGCCTTGACGGGGTTGTTTTCTATGTATGCAATCGCGTTACGGTAATGCCGTTCGTTGCGAATGTAGCGGTCGAACGGCTCGTGTTCCCAAAACTTCCCTGTGCGTCCCAAAACCTTATTGCACTCGTTCGCGGTGAAGCTCTTCCACGAATGGACGATCTTACTCATCTTGGAACCGGCTTCCGGCGTGAACAGTGCGTGCGCGTGATTAGGCATTACGCACCAGGCGTGCAGGGCATACCGTTCTCCGTCGAAATGCAACAACGCATTCTCGACAATCTCCGCCAGCCGGTCTCCGCGCAGGAAGCATGAGCCGTAGCCGCTATCGAGATAATCCTGAATCCGCGTCCGCTTTTCGATCTCGGCTTCCTTTTCAGGAAGCGATTTCAGTTCCTCGCGCCATTTGTCCAGCACGTGTTGAGGCAACGAATCGAAGAGATGAAAACAGACGTGTTGCGTCACGCCTTCGCCGTCGAAATGTGGGAAGTAGCCGCGCGAATACCATCCGTCGCGCGACTCTTCTTTCGACACAACCAATCGTTTTTTGAAAAACTCCGGCATAGTTCCCTCGTTAGGCGCGTCCCTGGGTACGCATCGCTTCCAGCGTGCAGTCTCGGCGAAAGACGCATTGGTCGGAAGCAGGCGCCCCCGATGTCGCCATGCTTGCGTTGAGCGATTATCACTTGCGACTGCACCCATCCAGCCTCGAGCGCCCTGCGGGCCTCCGATTGGTCTTCCATCCGAGACTGCACGCTGGAAGCGATGCGTACCCAGGTCTGCATCCGACCAATGCGCCTTTCTCCGAGACTGCGCGCTGGTAGCGACGCGTACCCAGTCTGCTATCGCATCAGTTTGGATTTCATCACGCTGCCTGACGGGCCGATCTCTTTTTCGCCGAAGCGCACCGTCCCGGAAGTTCCGATCCCCTGGCGAATATAGGCGTCTTCAGTGACGAATCGCTCGATCGGCGACGGGTCAACGGCTCCGAATCCCGGCTGCTTGCTGACAGGCCCGATCAAGTCCGGAATGACCTCGACGGGTTGGAGAACCAGCGGCGGTATGTCGGGCGTCATTTTCGGCGGCGTTACTACGATGCCGAAATCGTTCCACTGCGGCACTGTAACCATGCGTTCCGCTGTGGTGACATAGAAGACGTGCCGGCTGTCTCCGTAAAAGAACGACGCGTCCCAGGGATTCCCGGCTATCGGGTGAGCCGGTTCGACCGTGCGGTCGCTGATGCCGTTGTTCAGAACGGAATGAGAAGCGTTGTCATAGGTGACCTTGAGCGAGTCTGTCGAGGTCTCCAAGGTTCGCTTCGGCGCGAAGTGCCTCTCATTCTTCACCTCTCTCAATTCAGGCGCGCTGAAAGCGTTGTGAAGGAAGAACGATGCCCCCCCGAACCCGATCGAGTTGGATACGATGATTCGTATCGAGCCCCTGGTCCAGAACATTACCGACAGTTTCAACTTCGAGCGGTCGAAAGCGTTCGCCCCGAAAGAGTCGAACTGCCCCAATCCGAGGGGACGATCAACGTCCGACGTTCTCGCCGGCTGCCACTTGCCGTTGTAATACTCGCTCCAGTTCAGGATTGCCTGCGCCGTCACCTTGACGTTGTTTTGGGCGCTGCTCTTCGCGTCGGATTTGATGGCGCTGAGCGAGAGGCCCGATACGGCGTCGCCTGTGGTGGACGAAGTCGACATCGCGCTGGTGTCGAGCGGCGATTGCTTCAAGACTCGCAGCCAGAATAGGAAGAGACGTCCGTTCCAAACCACCGGGATCACTGGATCGTCTCCGATGTCGAGCTTGATCTGTTCCCACGGCGTCCAGTAGCCGAACTCGCGCCGGCGGTAGAAGTATTTCCGGTTGGCGCCGGTGGTGCGAGCCACTACGTGGGCGAGGTCGTCGGCGGCGCCGGGGTCGTTCTCGACGTAGTGGATGCCGCAGGGCTCCAACTTGGCCACCTCTTCGAGTTTCGAGAGGTAATTCAACAGCGCGACGGCGGCCTTCTCCTCCGTGATGTCGCTCTGTAACAGTTCGCTCATCGTCTCCTTGAAGAACGGCGATTGGTCGTCGCGCAACTCGGGCTCCAGCCAGTTTTCTGGATAAAGGAAGACCTTGCGGTTCGCCTCCCAGACCCGGTAGCGCTTCATCCACTCCCACTGTTTGGCCTTGATTGACGCGGGCGAGACTCGCGGCTCCAGGTTCATCAGGCACCGCTCGATGAAGAGTTGAATCGACGAGAGCGCGTGCCGGATGCGCGAGGTCTGCATACACGGCTCCATCTGCACGTCCATCAAGAAGTACTCGAACAGTTTGTCCGCCGTGTCGATGTGTTCGGTGGCCGGGTTGGAGCGCATCTGATGAAGGATGTAAGCCACCAGCGCGTCGCGCTGCATCCCGCGCATCGCGTCGTTAATCGGCCGGACGACGTCGCGCCAGTCGTCGGCGGAGTAGCGGGCGCGCAGCGCAGCCTGAAAATCGCGCGTCGTGTCGCCGGTCGGCTCATTGGTCGTCGCCTCGATCAAGGCGCTCGCCGAAATCCCCATCTTCTGAATCAGCGCGAAGGCGTCGTAGACGCGGCGGAATTGGATGAAGTGAGCTAGCCCCGCCACATTGCCGCCGAAATGAGCCAGCAGGTCGTCGAGCGAAACCTCGTCCCAGCGGGTCAAAGTGAACAGCAGGCCGTCCGCGCCCGCAGTCGCGGCGCCCGGGTCTTGCAGGACGGTCAGAAGCGACTCGTCGTCCGGAGACAACTCGGCCTTGACGCGGGCATAGTCCAGAAGGTCGCGCAGCGGCTTGAGCAGGGCGACCGCCGTTAGCGCAGTCGGCTCGCCGACCGCCGGCAGGGCGTTGAGCCATCCGTCGCCGGAGATCAGATAATCGGGCGAAGTGGCGAAGTAAGTTATCTCGTTGACGGTTAGACCGAGGCCTGCCGCCAGCGACGCGGCTTTCAAGAACCGGACATAAGCGTCGGTGAACGGCGCGAGGATTGTCGGCGGGTAAAGATAGCGCGAAGGAATTACCTCACGCGCCCGCTTCGGAGTCTCCCATTTGACGCTCAGCCTGTCTTTGACCTTCTCGAGCTTCAGTTCGATTTCGTAAAGCGTTCCGGCCTTCAATTCGAGTGGGTCGGTGTTGCGAAAGATATTACCGTTCTGCGTCAGCGCGCGGACTTGCCCGCCGAGCGTCAGCGTCACCGTCGTCCCGGCTTCCGCCTCGATGACGAAGTTGTAAAACCCGGCTTCCGGCGTCTCTATTTGCCCGTTCCAAACGCCGGAAATAGCCGCGCCAGGCGTCGGGTTCACGGGCAGGGAATTGCCGCCTCCGGCGTAATCCAGGTTCGCGGCCGCGGGGGCGCTCAGTCCGACAGGCCCGGTCGCCGTGTCCTGGAAGAAGAATTGCGCCGCGAGGCCGGGCGTCTCCAGCGCGAGGACGTCATTCAACGCCGGCTGGCCTGACTGCCCGGCGGCGTGCAGCGGGTATTGATTCGTAGT
>WNFV01008478.1_pt1 | contig 11590 bp, 10 predicted proteins | sample 5400101 | NCBI WGS metagenome assembly WNFV01 (sample SAMN13153361, study PRJNA577476) | soil metagenome | isolation source: 115 cm soil or saprolite under grassland replicate 1 | place: USA:California | collected 2016-06-15
CGGAGCCGTCGCGCACACCGTCCGGATCGCCGCCGACCTGGCCTTCCCGCTGCGCAAGGCGAAACCGAACCTCCCCGACCAGAAGGTGCCGCCCGGTCACACCCCGATGTCATGGCTGCGGGAGCTGTGCGAGCGCGGGGTCGCCGCGAAGTACGACGGCACGCCGCGGGAGCACGCCGCGAAGGAACGCCTGGCCAAGGAGCTGACGGTCATCGAGGAGCTCAGCTTCCCCGGCTACTTCCTGATCGTGCACGAGATCGTCCAGTTCGCGAAGGGCGAGGGGATCCTGTGCCAGGGCCGCGGCTCGGCGGCCAGCTCGGTGGTCTGCTACGCGCTCGGCATCACCGCGGTTGACCCGGTGCTGTACGACCTGCCGTTCGAGCGGTTCCTGTCCGCCACCCGCGAGGAGGAGCCGGACATCGACGTCGACTTCGACTCCGACCGCCGCGAGGAGGTCATCCAGCACGTCTACGAGACGTACGGCCGCCGCAACGCCGCGCAGGTCGCGAACGTGATCACCTACCGGCCGAAGCTGGCGGTCCGCGACATGGCCAAGGCGCTCGGCTACTCCACCGGCCAGCAGGACGCGTGGTCGAAACAGGTCGACGCCTGGGGCGCGGTGGTGAGCAGCGTCGACCACGACATCCCGGCCCCGGTGGTCCAGCTCGGCGAGGAGCTGCTGAAGTTCCCCCGGCACCTCGGCATCCACTCCGGCGGCATGGTGCTGACCGACATCCCGGTCGGCACCGTGGTCCCGATCGAGCACGCCCGGATGGAGAACCGGACCGTGCTGCAGTGGGACAAGGACGACTGCGCCTGGATGGGCCTGGTCAAGTTCGACCTGCTCGGCCTCGGCATGCTCGCCGCGATGCAGTACGCGATGGACCTGGCCGCCGAGAACCTCGGCGAGCGCTGGACCCTGGACACGATCCCGAAGGAGGAGCCGGGCGTCTACGACCAGCTGTGCATCGCCGACTCGGTCGGGGTCTTCCAGGTCGAGTCGCGGGCGCAGATGGGCACCCTGCCGCGGCTGCGGCCGCGCAGCTTCTACGACCTGGCGATCGAGGTGGCGCTGATCCGGCCGGGCCCGATCCAGGGTGGCGCGGTGCACCCGTTCATCCGCCGCAAGCTCGGCGAGGAGGACGTGACCTACCTGCACCCGAGGCTCGAGCCGGTCCTGGAGCGCACCCTCGGCGTCCCGCTGTTCCAGGAGCAGCTGATGCAGATCGCCATGGTGGTCGGGAACTGCTCCGGCGACGACGCCGACCTGCTGCGCCGCGCGATGGGCTCCAAACGCGGCATCGAGAAGATCTCGTCGCTGAAGCAGAAGCTGTACGACGGGATGGCGGCCAACGGCATCACCGGCGACCTGGCCGACGAGATCTACCTGAAGATCGAGGCGTTCGCGAACTTCGGGTTCGCCGAGTCGCACTCGATCAGCTTCGCGCTGCTGGTCTACGCCAGCACCTGGCTGCGGCTGCACTACCCGGCGGCGTTCCTGGCCGCGCTGCTGCGGGCCCAGCCGATGGGGTTCTACTCGCCGCAGTCGCTGACCGCCGACGCCCGCCGGCACGGCGTCGTGGTCCGCCGCCCCGACCTGCAGCTGTCCGACGCCCACGCCATCCTCGAACCCGCTGCCTCCGGCGAGCAACCCGGCGGCCTCGGACCGACCGGAAGCGACGCCTGCCTGGAACGGGAGCAACCGAAGGTCGGGGAGTTCGACGAGAACAAGCCGTTCGACTCCGACGTGCACCGCCGCGACGGGGCCTTCGCGGTCCGGCTCGGGCTGGCCGGGGTGACCTCGATCGGTACGACGCTCGCCGAGCAGATCGTCGCCGAACGCGAGAAGAACGGCCCGTACGCCGACCAGGCGGACCTGGTGCGCCGTACCGGGCTCACCGTCGTACAGGTGGAGGCGCTGGCCACGGCCGGGGCGTTCGGGTGCTTCGGGCTCAGCCGGCGCGAGGCGCTGTGGGAGGCCGGACGGGCCGCGGAGGTGCGGCCGGGGCACCTGACCGGGGTGACCAGTGTGGGGCCGCCGCCGACGCTGCCCGGGATGTCCGCGGTGGAGCTGACGATGGCCGACCTGTGGGCGACCGGGATCTCGCCCGAGGACCACCCGATGCGGCACGTGCGCGAGGACCTGGACGCGGCCGGGGTGCTGACGGCCGCCGGCCTGCGGGAGGCCGAGCCGGGGCGGCGGGTGCGGACCGCCGGGGTGGTGACGCACCGGCAGCGGCCGGCGACCGCCGGGGGAGTGACGTTCCTGAACCTGGAGGACGAGACCGGGATGGTCAACGTGATCTGCCCCGAGGGCGTGTGGCACCGGTACCGGCGGGTCGCCCGGGAGTCCGGCGCGCTGGTGGTGCGCGGCATCGTGGAGCGCTCGGTCGGCGTCACCAACCTGGTCGCGGACCGGATGGAACGCCTGCCGCTCGCGGCCCGGAGCAAGTCCCGGGACTTCCGGTGAGCACCTGCCGGAGCCGGGGCTCGCCGCCCAGTACAGTTGCGGCAGGGAGGTCACGGGTGGACGGAGAGGCGACGGGGTGACACAGGTCGAGGTGTCGGACCGGGTGTGGACGGTCCCGAACCTGCTCAGCTTCCTACGGCTGCTCGGTGTTCCGCTGTTCCTGTGGCTGATCCTGGGGCCGGAGCAGGACGGCTGGGCGCTGGTGGTGCTCGCGGTGTCCGGGTTCACCGACTGGGCCGACGGCCAGATCGCGCGCCGGATGAACCAGACCAGCCACCTCGGCGAGCTGCTGGACCCGGTCGCGGACCGGCTCTACATCTTCGCCACCGTGCTCGGGCTGGCGCTGCGCGACATCATCCCGTGGTGGCTGGCGGTCGCGCTGCCGCTGCGCGACGTGCTGCTGACGCTGACCCTGCCGGCGCTGCACCGCCGTGGCTACAACGCGTTGCCGGTGCACTTCCTCGGCAAGGCCGCCACCTTCAACCTGCTGTACGCCTTCCCGCTGCTGCTGCTCGGCGACCAGGACAACGTGGTCGGCACGTTCGCGCGGGTGTTCGGTTGGGCCTTCGCGATCTGGGGTACCGGACTGTACTTCTGGGCCGGCGCGCTGTACGTCGTACAGCTCAAGCACCTGATGGACACGGTGCCACCGCTGACGAAGCAGGCGGCCGCGAACTGACCGACCGTACGCATGCAAGGATGGACCGGTGACGAAGACGCTACCCCCGCCACCGGCGGGGCAGAGGCGGCCGGACGCCTCGATGTCTTTGCTGACGAACCTGATGGAGCATCCCCTCGACGAGGGGTACGCCGCGGCGTCGGAGTCCGGGCAGCGCGGCCGCTGGCACGGGTCGCGGTTCCACCCGCTGCCGGTGATCGCCCTGGTCGCGGTCGGGTTCCTGCTCGCGGTCGCAGCGGTGCAGAACTACCGCAGCGCGCCCGAGGCCGAGAAGCAGCGTGACCAGCTGGTGCAGCGGATCAAGGACGCCGACGATCGGCTGAACGACCTGCGCGAGGAGCAGTCCGGGCTGGCCCGCGAGGTGCGCGCGCTGCAGGCCAGCGGCCTGGGCGCCGGCGGCGCGACCGAGCTGCAGCGCCAGCTCGAACAGCTCGAGCTCGACACCGGCTTGACCGACACCACCGGTCCGGGCCTGAAGCTCGTCGTCGACGACGCGAAGAACGCCACCGACGACGAGGGCAAGGTGCTCGACGTCGACCTGCAGCAGCTGGTGAACGGCCTGTGGGCCGCCGGCGCGGAGGCGATCTCGGTGAACGGCCACCGGCTCACCTCGCTGACCGCGATCCGCGGCGCGGGTACGGCGATCACCGTCGACTACTCCTCGCTCAGCCGGCCGTACGTGATCCAGGCGATCGGGGACCGCGGCACGCTGCCGGCCCGGTTCCTGCAGACCGCCGGCGGCCAGTGGATGCAGTACCTGGTCCACAACTTCGGCGTCCGCATGACAACTACCCCGGAGGATTCCTTGCAGGTGCCCGGCGACTCGTCGATCTCGCTCCGGTACGCGAAGGAGGGCCAGCCGTGATCGCCGTTCTCGGCCTGGTCCTCGGCGTCGTGATCGGCCTGGTGGTCGCGCCGTCGGTGCCGGAGTGGGCCCAGCCCTACCTGCCGATCGCGGTGGTCGCCGCGCTGGACGCCGTGTTCGGCGCGCTGCGCGCCTTCCTGGACGGCATCTTCAACGACAAGGTGTTCGTGGTCTCGTTCATCTCGAACGTGCTGATCGCGGCCATCATCGTCTATCTCGGCGACCAGCTCGGGGTCGGCTCGCAGCTGTCCACCGGCGTGGTCGTCGTGCTCGGTATCCGCATCTTCACCAACATGGCCGCGATCCGCCGGCACATCTTCAGAGCATGAGTGACGACAACGACAAGCCGGCCGAGCCGCGACAGCCCGACCCCGACAACGAGCCCACCGAGGTGCTGCGGGTCGTCGAGGCGATCCCGCCCGACCCCGACACGGAGCCGACCGAACCCACGGCGGACGCGGACGAACCCGCGGCAGCCGAGCCCGCCGGGGACGACGAGCCGGAGCAGGCGCCTGCCGCCGCCAGGGCGGAGACGGCCGGTGCGGTCGGGGCCTGGCAGCGGTTGCGGACCGGGATGCGGCCGTCGCGCGGGCAGGCGATCGTCGGCGTCGTCCTCGGCCTGGTCGCGTTCATGGCGGTGGTCCAGGTCCGGCTGAACCTCGCCGACGACGGCTACGCCAACGCGCGCCGCGAGGACCTGATCACGATCCTGGACGGCCTGGGCCAGTCGACCCGGCGGCTGGAGTCGGAGATCGCCGACCTGCAACAGCGCAAGGGACAGCTGTCGTCGGGCGCCGACCGGGCCCAGAACGCCCGCGCCCAGGCGCAGGAGCAGATCAAGGTGCTCGGCATCCTGGCCGGCACGCTGCCCGCCGAGGGACCCGGGGTGCGGATCACGCTGACCGACCCGGACGGCAAGGTGCAGGCCAGCAACCTGCTGGACGCGATCGAGGAGCTGCGCGACGCCGGCGCCGAGGCGATCCAGATCAACGGCAAGGTCCGGGTGGTGGCCAGCAGCGCCTTCGTGGACAGCCCGCCGGGCGTGATGATCGACGGCACCAAGATCGACGCGCCGTACGTGATCGAGGCGATCGGCGACTCCCACAACCTGTCCGAGGCGGCGAACTTCCCGGGCGGTCTGGTGAGCGAGATCACGGGTCCGCAGATCAACGGAACGGCCGAGGTGACCGACGTCCAGACCATGCAGGTGACCGCCTTGCACACGCCTCAGGAGCATCGCTACGCTCACCCGGCGGCCAGCCCCACGAAGTGATCTCCCTCCGTTGCGTCGTACCAACCGAAAGAGGAACAGCGGTGTATCCCGAAGACCTGAAGTACACAGCCGAGCACGAGTGGGTCAAGGCGGACGGCGGCAACGCGCGGGTCGGCATCACGGACTTCGCGCAGAACGCGCTCGGCGACATCGTGTTCGTACAGCTGCCCGAGGTCGGCACCGCGATCCGCGCCGGTGACAGCTGCGGCGAGCTGGAGTCCACCAAGAGTGTCAGCGACCTGTTCGCGCCGGTCAACGGCACCGTCACCGCGGTGAACGAGGCGCTCGCCGACCAGCCGGACCTGGTCAACACCGACCCGTACGGCGAGGGCTGGCTGATCGACGTCGAGCTGGACGACGCCGACGAGGTGGACGGCCTGATGGACGCGGAGACCTACGAGGGCCAGCTCGAAGAGAACTGATACGTTGACCGTGCTGGTCTCAACCCGAGATTGAGGGTTGTGACCGGCCCCGAGGACTGGGCGCCCAGGCGATCGAGAGGATCACCATGCCGTTCTGCAACAAGTGCGGGCACAACAACCCCGAGGGCAGCAGGTACTGCTCGCAGTGCGGCAGTTTGCTGGCACCCGTCGACCGTCCGGCCGGCGGCATCGGCGATACCGCGATGATCGCGGCGATCGCGGACAGCGACACCGAGCGGATCGACGCCCCCCAGCTCACCGCGGAGGACGAGGCCGCCGTCAAGGCGCTGCCCGCCGGCTCGGCGCTGCTCATCGTGCAGCGCGGCCCGAACGCGGGCAGCCGGTTCCTGCTCGACACCGACGTGGTGACCGCCGGCCGGCACCCGGACAGCGACATCTTCCTCGACGACGTGACGGTGTCGCGCCGGCACGCGGAGTTCCGTCGCGAGGGCGACCGCACCAAGGTCCGCGACGTCGGCAGCCTGAACGGCACGTACGTGAACCGCGACCGGATCGACGAGGTCCTGCTGTCCGGCGGCGACGAGGTCCAGATCGGCAAGTACCGGCTGGTGTACTACGCCAGCGGCCAGGGGTTCGAGGGTTGAGCCAGCCGGCCTCCCCAGGAGGTGGCGAGCCGGAAGGCCGGCTCGGCATCGGGGAGGTCCTGGCCCGGCTGCAGGCCGAGTTCGCCGACGTCACCGTCTCGAAGATCCGCTTCCTGGAGGCCGAGGGCCTGGTGACGCCCGCGCGGGCACCGTCGGGCTACCGCAAGTTCAGCGAGGCCGACGTCGACCGGCTGCGCTACGTGCTGGCCGCGCAGCGCGACCACTACCTGCCGCTGAAGGTCATCAAGGAGCACCTGTCCGCCCTCGACCGCGGCCTCCAGCCGGTCCGCGCCGGCGGCGCCCCGTCGGTCCCGGACGACCTCGGCGACGACGGCCTCCCGGCCCCTTCGTCCTTCGGTACGACGAGCCGGCTGCGGCTCACCCGTGAGGAGCTGCTGTCCTCGGCCGGGATCGGCGCCGACCTGCTGCGCGAGCTCGAGTCGTACGGACTGGTGCACCGGCGTGGCCGCTACTACGACGCGGACGCGCTGACGATCGCCCGCACCGCCGGCGAGATCGCGGCGTACGGCGTGGAGCCCCGGCACCTGCGGCCGTTCCGCACCGCGGCCGACCGCGAGGTCGGCCTGGTCGAGCAGGTCGTCATCCCGCTGGCCCGGCACCACGGGTCCGACGCGGGTGAGGTGGCCACAACGATGGCAGCGCTGACCTTGCGGCTGCACGCCGCGCTGGTCCGTTCTGGCCTGAGGACGCTCGGAGTACCCTGACATTGTGCGTGAAGTCGACGTAGTCGGAGTCCGGGTGGAGATGCCCTCCAGCCAGCCGATCGTGCTGCTGCGCGAGGTGGCCGGCGAGCGGTACCTGCCGATCTGGATCGGGGCCGCCGAGGCCAGTGCGATCGCGTTCGCCCAGCAGGGCATGGAGCCTCCGCGTCCGCTCACCCACGACCTGTTCGCGGAGTGCATCAGACAGCTGGGGCACCGGCTCACGCAGGTGCGGATCGTGAACCTGACCGACGGCGTCTTCGAGGCCGTGCTGGTCTTCGACGACAGCCTCGAGATCTCGGCCCGGCCGTCGGACTCGATCGCGCTGGCGCTGCGCACCGGGACCCGGGTGTACTGCGCGGAGGAGATCCTCGCCGAGGCCGGCATCCCGGTCCCGGACGGCGAACTCGCCGACAACGGCGAACCCGAGGTGCAGGCCGAGGAAGAGGTCGAGAAGTTCCGGGAGTTCCTGGACCAGGTCTCTCCGGAAGATTTCGACAAGAGCTAACGGGGCTTCGCCCCAGCCCACCGAGACATGTAACCGGGGGCTGGTGGCTCGTAGGCTCCGGTCGTGGGTCACACGAAGACCGTGGTCCTCGTCATTGTCCGCGCGATGGCGGTGGTGTGGCCCGTGGGCCGACCCGACGACCGGAGCTTGTCATGACGTTACCGCGCTCGGTTCATGATGTGCTGACCGATCACGTGCAGTTCGAGATCGAGTGCATCGATCGGATGTATCTGAACGTGTTCGTCCCCGAGTTGCAGCGCACCGGCCAGGTCGCGGGCTACCTGATGCGCCACCGCGGGTTCCCGATCGCCTCGACCGCGCTGGTCGCGCCGATGTCCAAGCACTTCGTCGCCGATATCAAGGACTACGCCGCCGCCCACGACCTGCCGCTGGTCTATTTCGCCAAGGGTGAGCGCAAGGATGACGTGATGCACCAGCAGCTGGCCGGGTTCACCGGAACCGACCAGATCGTGTTCGTCGGGGTCGCGCAGGAGAAGGCGCATGTTTTCCGCACCGAACGCCGGCACAACCCGATCACCGGTGCGCCGTATCCGTGGATCGTGACCACCACCGCGATCGTGAACCACTACTACTTCTACGGTGTCGATGACGACTTCGGCCCGTTCTTCCTGAAGTTCTGCTGCTACTTTCCCTACACCGCCCGGCTGTGCATCAACGGCAACGAGTACGCCAAACGCCAGGCCACCAAGATGGGGATCGGGTTCGAGCCCTTGGACAACGGGTTCGCCGCCGTGGCCGACCCGGAGCTGGTGCAGCAGATCTGCGACAGCTTGACTGAGGACAGGATCGACGCCCTGCTCCGCAAGTGGCTGGCCCGGCTGCCGCACCCCTATCCGGCCGTCGATCGGGTCGCGGGTTACCGCTACGACGTCTCGATCCTGCAGGCGGAGTTCTCCCTCACCCAGATGCTCGACCAGCCGGTCTCGGGGCGGATCTTCTTCGAACAGGTCATCCGCGACAACCTCGACCTGGGGCGCCCGGACCGGGTCAGCCTGATCTTCGCCCGCCGGGTCCAGCGCAACACCCCGGGCCGGTTCCGTACCCGGGTGATCACCCAGCACGTCACCCCGAGCCTGTATGTCGACTACAAGCACACCACGATCAAGCAGTACCACAAGGAAGGACGCGCGCTGCGGACCGAGACCACCATCAACGACACCTACGATTTCGCCATCGGCCGACGGCTGACCAACCTCCCCGCGCTACGCGAGATCGGCTTCTCCGCCAACCGACGCCTCCTCGACGTCCAACGACTCAGCCACGACCCCGCCGACGGCACCACCACGCTGACCGCGCTCACCGACCCGATCATCACCGACACCGGTCAACGCGTCGCCGGGATGCGGTTCACCGACCCCCGCGTCCAAGCCCTGCTCTCGGTGCTCTGCATGTTCCGGCTCCTACCCCGCGGCTTCACCAACCGCGACCTGCGCGACCACCTCGACCCGCTGCTCGGCCGCGCTCCCGGCGCCACCCGCAGCGGGCAGGCCACCTACGACCTGCGCCGCCTGCGCCACCACGGCCTAATCGAACGCATCCCACACAGCCACCGCTACCGCGTCACCCCCACCGGTCACCGCCACGCCCTCTTCCTCAGCCGAGTCCACAACCGGCTACTGCGCGACGGAACCGCCGAACTCACCGCCACCGTCCCGAACACCAGATCGAAGATCCACACAGCCAGCCGAGCCTACGACGCCGCGATCGACGACCTCCTCGCCCGCGCAGGACTCGCCGCCTGAACCAGACCCAAACTTGACTCACCCGGAACGACAGACACGGCCCAAGCCAGCTAGCCCGCGTGCCGGTCGTTGACCGGTCTGTCGGGGGCGCCTACGGTGAATGTGGATGTAACTCCACTGATGTGGTTCGTGCGGCCTGGTGAGCGGGTGGCGCGGCGCCACTCACTTCCCAGGGAGGTCTCGGCGTGACCCGCACCGGCGACACCGACGCGACAGCGCAGTCAGGGCAGTCCGCGAAGCGTGCCGAGGCGGCACAGCACGCCGGTGTCCAGGGCCTGCTGTTCGACGACGACCTCTCCCCGATGCCGGACGACGTCGGCTTCCGCGGTCCGGTCGCCTGCGCGGCCGCCGGGATCACCTACCGGCAGCTCGACTACTGGGCCCGCACCGGGCTGATCGCGCCGTCGGTGCGGCCGGCGAGCGGCAGCGGCACCCAGCGCCTCTACGGCTTCCGCGACATCCTCCTGCTCAAGGTCATCAAGCGGCTGCTCGACACCGGTATCTCCCTGCAGCAGATCCGCACCGCGGTCGCCAGCCTGCGTGAGCACGGCATCGAGGACCTGACCCAGATCACTCTGATGAGCGACGGCGCCAGCGTCTACATGTGCACCTCGCCGGACGAGGTCATCGACCTGCTGGCCGGCGGGCAGGGTGTGTTCGGGATCGCGCTCGGCGGCGTGTGGCGCGAGGTCGAGGGCTCGCTGTCGGAGCTTCCCACCGAGCGTGCCGACGCCGACACGACCGCGGACCACGCGGGAGACGAGCTGGCGGCCCGGCGCCGGGCGCGGATGACCGGTTGACGTTTTCCGGCTGGTAGTCTTCTTCACGCCGTACACAGCACTCGGGAGAGTTCTCGTGCGCCTACCGGGCGCCGGGACGCCGAAGGGGCAATTCCTCCCCGGAACCTCTCAGGCCCATGGACCGAGTGTCACAGGCAACTCTGGAGCGCGTGGCGCCGATCGTGACACACACAGGATGCGTCACGGGCGACAGAGGGGGAGGCCCAACAGGTAGTTCACCAGATGGAGCCTCCAGTGTCTGACGCCGTCACCCCATCAGCCGAGAGCCGCTCGGTGTCCGCCACCTTCGCCGACCGTCACATCGGTCCGACTGCGGACGAGATCGAACGGATGGTGCGAGCCGTCGGCTACGACACCGTCGACGCCCTGGTGGACGCCGCGGTGCCGGACTCGATCCGCAGCACCGAGACGCTGCGGCTGCCGGAGCCGGCCTCCGAGGTGGACGCGCTCGGCGAGCTGCGTGTGCTGGCCGGCAAGAACTCCGTCGCGACCTCGATGATCGGGCAGGGCTACTACGGCACGTTCACCCCGTCGGTGATCGTCCGCCGGCTGGTCGAGAACCCGGCCTGGTACACGGCGTACACGCCGTACCAGCCGGAGATCTCCCAGGGCCGGCTCGAGGCGCTGCTGAACTTCCAGACCGTGGTCTCCGACCTCACCGGCCTGCCGGTGGCGAACGCGTCGCTGCTCGACGAGGCCACCGCGGCCGCCGAGGCGATGACGCTGGCGCACCGCTCGAACCGCAAGTCGAAGTCCAACCGGTTCCTGGTCGACGCCGACACCTTCGCGCAGACGATCGCCGTGGTGCGCACCCGCGCCGGGGCGCTGGGCATCGAGGTCGTGGTCGCCGACACCACCGGCGGGCTGCCGGACGGCGACTTCTTCGGCGTGCTGCTGCAGTACCCGGGCTCGTCCGGCCTGGTCCGTGACCTCGAGCCGTTGATCGAGGCCGCGCACGAGCGCGAGGCGCTGGTCGCGGTCGCCAGCGACCTGCTCGCGCTGACCCTGCTGACCCCGCCGGGTGAGAACGGCGCCGACATCGTCGTCGGCTCCTCGCAGCGCTTCGGCGTGCCGCTGTTCTACGGCGGCCCGCACGCCGGTTTCATCTCGGTCCGCGAGGGCCTGGAGCGCAGCCTGCCGGGCCGGCTGGTCGGCGTGAGCCGCGACGTCGACGGCGCCCCGGCGTACCGGCTGGCGCTGCAGACCCGCGAGCAGCACATCCGCCGCGAGAAGGCCACCTCGAACATCTGCACCGCGCAGGTGCTGCTCGCCGTCGTCGCCTCGATGTACGCCGTGTACCACGGCCCCGACGGGCTGAAGGCGATCGCGCATCGCGTACATCGGCACGCCGCCGACCTGGCCGCGTCGCTGCGCGCCGGTGGCGTCGAGGTCGTGCACGACACGTTCTTCGACACCGTGCTGGCGCGGGTGCCCGGCCGCGCGGCCGAGGTCGTCGCGGCCGCCCGGGACAACGGCGTCTGGC
>WNFV01008970.1_pt1 | contig 11590 bp, 8 predicted proteins | sample 5400101 | NCBI WGS metagenome assembly WNFV01 (sample SAMN13153361, study PRJNA577476) | soil metagenome | isolation source: 115 cm soil or saprolite under grassland replicate 1 | place: USA:California | collected 2016-06-15
TGCCGTTCGCGCTGTCCCCCAGCACGCCCGTGCCACTCCCGGCGCGACCCGCCACGCCATAGCCGGTGCCGTCATTCTGGCCGTACACCCCGCTGGCGGCGGCGTTGGAGGCGTGCCCGTACACGCCGTTGTTGCCCCCGAGCTGGTCGCCCCACACGGCGGGGTGATTGGGGGAGGTGGTCCGACCGACGAGCCCGTATCCGCCGCCGATGTTCACGGCGTACATGCCCGACCGGTCGGCGTTGCCGGACGTCCCCATGACGCCGTCGCCACCCGCGCTGTAGCCCCGCACCCCGTTGCCGGTTTGGAAGTTCTCCCCGTACACGCCGGTCCCGCCTTGCACCGCCCGGCCCCACACCCCGCTGCCGTTGCCGGAGTTCCGGCCGAACACCCCCGCGGCGTTGACATCCCCGGTCGTGCCCTTGACCCCGTGGCCGATCCCGAGGTTGTCGCCCCACACCCCCTCGTGGTTCACGCCTCCGGTTCGTCCGACCAGTCCCCAACCTCCCGAGGTGTTGTAGGCGTAGACCCCGCTGCGGTTGATGTTGCGGCTCTCGGCTCGTCGCGTTCACCGCCGCCCAGCCCCCGTGTGCGAAACCGTACAGGGCCGTCCCGTAGTTACTCGTGCCTTCAAAGGCGAATCCAGGTGTGCCGGCGCTTCCATCGTTGTTGTCGCTCACCCGGAACAGTGGATTGCCATTGCCCGTCCAGCCGAACAGGGAGGTCCAAGGATCGATGGAGGGACGAAAGCACGGACTGCTGACGCATGCCGCGTTGGAGGTGCCGATCACGAGGTCGTCGCCAGCGTCTGCGCTGGCGATCGAGGGGCTTACGGCTCCGATCAACCCGACCACGGCGCCCAGCGCAATCACCCTTCGGACCGTACGGACTCGAACCCTGTTCACGATGACCTCCCTTCGGTCGGCGCACAGACCACTTGAGAATGAGCTACGTTGGGCGCGGCCCCCTGTCATGACAGCGATCCTCCTTGCGTGTGAGCATGTCTCTCATCCTGGCCCCTCTCCTGACGTGTTCGCCGTGCCGTTCGCGGCCGGTGACGACCTCAGCGCCGACCGTATGGGCGGCGTGGCAGGCGGCGCATGGGGCCCAGCCCCAAACCTGCGGTAGGGACAACCCGGCTCCGCGCAAGTTCGAACGCGGAGGGTCCGGTCGGCCCGGAGATCACGGAGCGCCGGGCGCGGCACGCCCGCGGACCCCGCGGCCAGATCGAAGGCGTACAGCTGGCCGTCGTTCGAGCCGACGTAGACCACGCCATCCGACACGGCGGGAGACGAGACGATCGGACTGCCGATGTGCGACGACCACAGCGGCGAGCATGACGCGTTGCCGGTTCCGCACGAGGCGGGGAAGGCGTACAGGTTGCCGTCGGTCGCAGCGACGTACACCACCCCGTTCGCCACGGCAGGGGAGGAGAGGATGAGGGTCCCGGTACTCCCGTGCCAGAGGGGGGAGCAGAGGACGGCGCCCGAGCCGCACGAGGTGGGGTAGGCGTACAGGTTGCCGTCGGTCGCAGCGACGTAGGCCACCCCGTTCGCCACGGCAGGGGAGGACGGGACGTGGGTCCCGAAGCCGGTCGTGGTCCCTATCCACAGGGGGGAGCAGGCGGCGTTCCCCGTGCCGCAGGAGGCGGGGAAGGCGTACAGGTACTGGAAATCCGAGCCCACGTACACCACGCCGTTGGCGACAGCGGGGGAGGACCGGACGTAGTCCCCGGCGGGCCCGTGCCACAGCGGGGAGCAGGTGGCGTTCCCCGTTCCGCAGGAGGCGGGAAAGGCGTACAGACTCGTGTCGTCCGATCCAACGTACACCACGCCGTTCGCAACGGCCGGGGATGACTCGATGACGTTCCCGGTGGTTCCGTGCCAGAGCGGGGAGCAGGTGGCGTTCCCCGTGCCGCAGGAGGCGGGGAAGGCGTACAGGTTTTGGTCGTACGAGCCCACGTACACCACGCCATTCGCCACGACCGGGGAGGAGGTGAAGGCGAAGCCTGACACAACGCTCCCTGTGGTTCCGTGCCACAGCGGGGAGCAGGTGGCGTTCCCCGTGCCGCATGAGGCGGGGAAGGCGTACAGGTTGCCGTCGTTCGAGGCCACGTACACGACCCCGTTCACCACGGCCGGGGAGGACCGTACGGCACCCCCGGTGGTCCCGTGCCACAGGGGGGTGCAGGTGGCGTTCGAGGTCCCGCAGGATGCGGGGAAGGCGTACAGCTTGCGGTCGTCCGAGCCGACGTACACCACGCCGTTCGCCACGGCCGGGGAGGACTCGACGGCGCCCCCGGTGGTCCCGTGCCAGGCTTCCTCCAGGTCCGAGACGGTGCCGGGGTCGAGCACGTTCTCCCAGGGATTCTTCCCCGTGTGGCGGGCGACGCGGCCCCGCTGGGGCCAGTTCGTCCGGACCGTGAATGACTTCTGGGCCCCTTTCCCGCTCTGCCGGCCACCGGCCGTGATCCAGTGAACCCCGGGCTCGGCGGTCCGGGGCACGTGGAAGCTCATGCCGGCGAACGTCCCGTTGGACCCGGCGACGGCCACGACCATGTCGATGACGTCGAAATAGATGTCGACCAGCTCGTTCGCGGCGAAGCCGGAGCCGTTCACCGCCACAACGGTTCGGGGAGGCCCGCTCGCCGGTGAGATCGTGATCCCCAGGGTCACGGTGAAGTTCGTCGAACTCGTCCCGGTGCCCCCGGCGTTGGTCACGGAGATCGGGCCCGTCGAGGCCAGGGCGGGGACGGTGGTCTTGAGCTGGGTCGTCGAGACGAACGTGCAGCTCGCGTTCACCCCGTTGAACTTCACGGTGGTCGACGTGCAGGTCGAACCGGACCCCGTGAAGCCGGTGCCGGTGATGGTGACGGGGGTGCCCACCGGCCCGCTGGCGGGGGAGAACCCCGAGACGGTGGGCGCGGCGGCCCGGGCGGCCGGCGCGAGTACCCCCACCAGGACCCCGGCGACCAGGATCACGGCCGCGCGCGCCCGGAACCGCGTTCGCCGATGATGGTGAGCCATGTTGCCGCCTCCCCGTCTCGTTCGCCCGGGGACTCGCCCAGCCGATGGGGCATGGAACCGCACGTTGCCCGTCACGCCCTCGCCCCTTCCGCTGTGGTGGTCCTTGCTCCGGGTGGCACGGTCTCGACCGCCTCGACGATCCGCTCGTGGCGAAGCTCGGCTCGTCGGGCGGCCTCGCCGAGCTCCTCGGCCGAGGGCGCGTCGAACAGGTGGAGGCACGTTTCGTCGCCGGGGAGGAACGTGGTGCGCAGGTACCGGACGGCCGGGACGAGCTCGGCCGCCCTCCGGGCTCGGGCCCGCGCTTCCTCCAGCGCCGTCGGATCGGCGGCGAGGTACGCCTCGACCAGGTAACTCGGCATGCGGACGAGGCTGACAGCGCTCGCGCGCCGGCGAAAGCTGGAAACCTCCTCAGTTTGCGTCGCGGTCGAGCGCGAAGCGGCGCGCCAGCTCCGTGCGGGAGCGGACCCCGACCTTCGCGTAGATTCGCGTCAGCGCCGTCTCCACCGTGTGCACGGCGAGGACCAGCTCCGCCGCCACCTCCCGGTTGGTGAGCCCCCGGGCGACGAGCTCGGCGATCCGGCGCTCGGTCGGCGTCAGCGCTCCCGTGGCCGGCGCCCGTCCGCCGATCCGGGCGAGCTCGGCCCGGGCCCGTGCGGCGAGCAACTGGGCGCCCAACCGCTCGAAGATCCCGGCGGCCCGCTGCAGCGTCTCCCGTGCCTCGCGACGTCGACGTGCCCGACGCTGCAGCTGACCGAGCGCGAGCAGCGTCCGGCCCTGCTCGAGCGGCACCGGCCACGACGTGGCCTCGGCCGCCGCCTCGCCGACCGCACCGAGCGCCGGGTCCGGATCCCCGCGCGCGGCGAGCACCATGCCCCTGCCGCGCAGCCCGATCACCGTCGCGCGAGGGCGGGACAGCTCCCGACCGCTGTGGACGAGGCTCTCCGAGAGCGCCTCCGCACGATCCACCATCCCGGCGGCGAGATACGCGTCCAGGAGGTCACCGGCGAAGAGGCGCATCCCGGGCTCGACCGCGCCGACCGTGTCGAACAGCCGTTGGGCCTCCTCGAGGCGCTGTGCGGCCTCGTCGACGTCTCCGGCCCAGAAGGCGCAGGCGCCGAGGATCCACGCGTTCCGGCCCCGGAACAGGAGGTTGCGCTCCGGGTCGGCGGCGACGAAGCCCTGCTCCGCGACCCCGCGCGCCTCGTCGAGGTCCCCCCGGTGCGCGGCGACGACCGCGCCGATCCACCTGAGCGCGGCCTCCGACGCGGGGTCGTCCGTCGGCCACAGCTCGGGCGCCTCGGCGGCGAGCCGGGCGGCCAGCCCCCAATCTCCCGCCCGCCACTCCACCTGCGCGAGGTTGAAGAGGGCGTGGGCCTGCCCCCATGCGTCGCCACGCCGCTCGTCGTGCTCGCGCAGGGCTTCGAACCCTGCACGGGCGCGGACATGGTCGTCGTGCCACATCCACACGGTGGCCAGCGTGAACGTCGACGTGAACAGTCCGCGCGTCTCGTCCAGGGTCGGTCGTTCGAGCTCGGCCGCTCGAGCCGCGGTCGCCTCCGGATCGCCGGCACAGCAGGCCCCCTCGAACCAGGCGACCATCGACAGGCCCTGCGCCAGCAACCCGGCGTCCCCTGCGAGCTCCGCGTCGGCCACCGCAGCCCGGCCCGCGCGGAGCGATGCCCGGAAGTCCTTCCCGACGTAGACGTTCGCGAGCGCGGTGGAGATACCCGCCCGGAGGGCCGGGTCGCCGGCAGCCTCCTCGAGCGCTCGCTCGAGCACCTCCGCGTTCGAGTTCGTCTCACCGACGATGCGCAGGGCCTGGGCCCGCAGCGGCCCCCGACGCAGGAGCGCCGCGGCGTCCTCTGCCAGCGTCCGCGCACGCCCCCAGTCGCCCGCGTCCGAGGCCGCCTCCGCGGCCCTCAGCAGCCGCCGCGCGCGCGAGCCCGCGTCGGCGACGGGCGTGAGCAGGACCGCACGCTCGAGCAGCTCGGCGGCCACGTCGGAGGCGCCCCGGGCGCGCGCGATCCGTCCCGCCTCGTCCAGCGCTCGGGCTGCCTCCTCGTCCTCGCCCGTCGCCGCGAGCGCGAGGTGGCGGGCCCGATTCTCGGGGTCGGCCTCGACGCGCGCGAGGCGGCGGTGCAGCCGCCGTCGTCTGCCCGGCTCCACTCGCGCGACGATGACCGAGGCCAGAAGCGGATGCGCGAAGCGGACCCGGTCGCCTTCCAGCTCGACGACGCCCGCCGCCACCGCCGGGGACAGGCCGGCGCCGTCGGCGCCGGCCGCGACGGATGCGACCGTCGGCTCGATGAGCAGGGCCGCCACCTCCAGCGCGCGCACCGTCCCGGGCGGGAGCCCCGTGAGCCGCGCCTCGACCAGCGCGCCGAGCGTCTCGGGGACCGGTAACGGTTCCCCGGGCGCGAGCGGGCGGCCGGGCCGCTTCAGCGCGCGAACGAGCTCGAGCGCGTAGAAGGGGTTCCCGCCCGATGTCGCGTACACCTTCATCAGCAACGGGCGCGGCAGCGGGGCGGCCAGCTGGTCGACCAGAAGGCGCCGGATCGCTCCGACGCTCAGGGGGCCGAGCGCGATGAAGCTCAGGCGGTCCGGCTCGAGCGACCGCTCGAGCCCGAGCTCGGCACCGTCCACGCCCGCCCTCCGGGTGAGGAGCAGACGCACGGGAGCGTCACCGAGGCGACGCGACGCGAACCTGACCACACTCGCCGTCGGCTCGTCGAGCCACTGCGCGTCGTCGACGGCCACGACCACGGGCGCCTGCCGCGCGAGCGCCTCGAGCCCGCCAAGGAAGGCGAAGGCGATCGCCGCCGGCTCGGGCGGGCGATCGCCGGGATCGCTCAGGCGGAGGGCTGTCTCGAGCGCCCGCCGCTGCGGCGCCGGCAGCGCCGGAAGGACGACATCGAGGCGATCCGCAAACAGGTCACGGAGCCCCGCGAACGGGATCCGCATGTCGAGCTCGAGCGGGCGCGAGTGCAGGACGGCGAGGCCGCGGGCGCGCGCGTGCTCGATCGCTGCGCGCCAGACGGTGGTCTTGCCGATCCCCGGCTCGCCCTCGAGAACGAGGGCAGCGGCGCCGGCTCCGGCCTCGTCCAGGAACGCGTGCACCAGCGCGAGCTCCCGCTCGCGCGCCAACAGCCCGCCCGCCATGGCTCGAACTCTGCCCATCCTCGCCGCTGCGGGCAAGAGTCCCTCGTCTCGATTCACCCGCGGAGGGACTCCCGATCGAGAGCCGATGAGTTGACAGGTACGGGCGTTTGCCGGTGGCTAGGTTCGAACGCGGAGGGTCGGGTCGGCCCGGAGATCACGGAGGGCCGGGCGCGGCACGCCCGCGGACCCCGCGGCCAGATCGAAGGCGTACAGCTTGCCGTCGTTCGAGCCGACGTAGACCACGCCATCCGACACGGCGGGAGACGAGACGATCGGACTGCCGGTGTGCGACGACCACAGCGGCGAGCATGACGCGTTGCCGGTTCCGCACGAGGCGGGGAAGGCGTACAGGTTGCCTGTGGCCACATCATCACCGTAAAGAATCTCGATCGTGGGTGAAGAGGGCGGAGCGGTTCGCCTCCTGCGTCGGCGATCATGCCCAGCCGAGGCCGGATCTGGTGGACGGGGACCCGACCCGGTAGCCGCGATCAGGACACGAACGCGCTCAAGACTGCGGGGGCTCTGAGCCTCTCACACGAGGTCCCGGAGTTAGGCGGCGAGCGCGGGCCCGTCGCGAGCACGAGGACCCTGTGGAACTGGAGTCACTGATCCTGCGGGCCGCGTGACCACCGTGGACATGGGCATTCCGTTCCTGCGCGGCGCGTCGTGGAGGGGTTCGACGCCCTCGGTGGTGGCCCAGTCGTCGCCGGCGGGGGCCGGTGCTTCCCGCTGTCGAGCGCGTGCAAGATCGTCCCGGTTGCCCTGCTCGTCGGATCGAGACTCGCACCGGCGCGTATCAGATCGAGTACGCCACCTGCGCGAAGCTGCTGAACTACCCGGACCGCCCGCCACCCGAGGGGCTTCAGCTCCGGCCGGAGATCGCCGCCGCCATACCCACGATGTCGTCGGACGGGCGCACGTACACGTTCACGGTTCGTCCGGGGTACCGGTTCTCTCCTCCCTCCAACGAGGCCGTCACCGCGGAGACGTTCCGGTACTCCATCGAGCGGGCTCAGCCCCAAGCTCGCCGGGTGGCCCTATGGCACAGAGCCGCCCGGACCACAGGTCATCGGCGACATCGAGGGAGAGCACGCCTTCCTGGACGGACGGGCCCAGACCATCTCCGGGCTCAGAGCCAGCGGCGACACGTTGCGGATCACCCTGGTGAAGCCCTCACCCGACTTCCTGGAGCGGCTGGCCCTCCCCTTCTTCTGCCTGGTGCCGATCGGGACCCCGTTCGTGCCGGGGGGCCCCCGGCCGGACCCGGACGGGGGCCTCTTCTCGGCGGGGCCCTATTACGTCGCCGAATGGGACAACGGCGAGTACGTGATCCTGCGGCGCAACCCCAACTACCACGGCCCCCGCCCTCATCCCTTCGACGCCATCGTGATCAGGGAGGGCATCGACGGCAGCGCCGCCCTGGACCAGGTGCAGAACGGCCACTGGGACGGCATCACCGACCTGCCCGACCGCGTGCTCGAGCCGGGCAGCCTGGTGGACCGAAGGTGGGGGATGGGAAGCGCCGCGGCGGCGAATGGGGACCAGCGATACTTCCTCACACCGGAATTCGGGACCAGGTTCGTCGCATTCAACTCAAGCCGAGGGATCCTCACCGATCCACGGGTCCGCAAAGCTGCCGCCATGGCCCTGGACCGCGATGCGCTCGCCGCGGCGTGGGGAGACCTCCCCTCCGACCAGATTCTCCCCCCAGCGCTTCCGGGTTACCGGGATCGAGAACTGTATCCGTCGGGGCGCTCTGTGGCGAAGGCCCGGGCGCTCATGCTCGGACGCACTGGCCACGTCGTAATGCCGATCCCATCGGGCTGCGATTCCTGCGCGGAGGTCGCCAAGGTGGTGCAGATCGACCTCGCCGCCATCGGAATCAACGTCCAGATCCGGAAGGTCGACAACTTGCCCGACGCTCTGAAGGGAGGAGCAAGGTTCGATCTTCTCGATACCGAGACGGGGATCCTCTATCCGGATTCCGTGAGCTTCCTCGAACAGATGCTCGGGGACATCCCCTCGAGCTGGATCCCTGCGGGTGTCCGAGCGAAGATTCAGCACGTTGCCACCCTGAGCGGAGACCCTCGGCAAGCAGCGGCCGCGGCACTCGCCGATCGCTTGGCCACCGAGGAGCTCCCGGTGGCCGCATACGGCACCCCCCAGACCAGCCAGATTGTCGGACCGCGCGTCACGTCGGATGCCAGGTCTTCACACCGGTCGGATTCGGCCTCGATCTCGCGGCTGTGTGCTCTAAACAGTCGTCCTCCTGACGAAACTGGAGGAACACGGTGGCGCTCGGCGGACCAGGCCTAGCCGAACGTCGACGGGTACCAGTTTGGGTACCAGCCAAAGGTGGGGGAAAATTCTCCCCACGCTGACCAGCACGCTCGGGGTGGGGCGGGGTGGACTCGAACCACCGGCCTGCGGATTATGAGTCCGCTAACAAGGAAGCCATCTACCAGCAAGAACGGGCCGAAGAAGCGAACTGACCAGCGCTGATAGTTCTTACCCTGCTTCGCCAGTTCTCGTCACTTTCCAACCTCCAGGGGTACCAGTTGGGGTACCAGTCCCCAGAAGCGAACCCTGCGATACCCCCCCGCAAAGGCGCTCACTCCTCGAGGTCGTGGGGGCAGGCACACAGTATCCATGCTCATCGCACTCACCTGCCGCTCGACCGCGGCGAACTTCTCGCTACGAGGTCATCGTCATCCCCTCCCCCCTGAAGCAGCAGCCAGCGCCGTCCCCTCCTCGTCCAAGCGATGCAGGATTCGCGTGTTCTGCTCCCGTATCTCCTCGATGCCGCGCATCATCCGCTTGGGCGGGGCCTCCTCGGGCATGTGGTCGAAGATCTCCTCGCACTTCCTCATGGCCCACTTTCCCAGCGCCGGTCCGAAGCGGCGAAGCGCGGCCATGGCCGCCACGAAGACCGCGGCGCCGACGATGATCTTCTTCCGTCGCGGCGTCCAGCCTGTGCGCCATCCCTCGGACGGAACCACCATCGTGTTCACGCCGCTCAAGACCAAGCGGTCACGCCGCATCGTTCAGCTTCCTCCCTTCGCCCTGGAGCGGATCCGGCGGCACCGACGCGAGCAGATGAAGCGGCGAACCGCTTTCGGACCGAGATGGCGTGACCCGCTCGACGAGCTCGGCCGACCCATCGCCCTCGTGTGCGAGCGCGGGGATGGGTTCTTCATCTACCCGGACTCGTTCACCAGCGCGTTCAAACGCTTCGCCGACGAAGCCGGGCTGCACCCTGCAACGCGGCTGCACGACGTGCGCCACGCCGTCGCCACCGAGCTGGGCCGCCGTGGTGTGCATCCCGTGATCGTCTCCGCCGTCCTCGGTCACGCTTCGCCCGCGTTCACGATCGCCGTCTACCAGCATGCGTGGGAGGAGGGGCCTTCTGAGGCGGCGCGGGCCCTCGAGGCGGCGTTGAGGCCGTTCCCGCGTTGGCAATCCGTTGGCAAACGAGGCGGTGGAGGTCCCCGGCGACCTCCGGACCGATATGAAGTCGCTGGTCAGGAGGTGGGGCGGGGAGGACTCGAACCTCCGACCGGCGGATTATGAGCTTGCCGGACGCGATCTCGCCGTCGGGGAAACGTCTTCGCACTGCTCCTTCGGTTGGCGCGCGACCTCCCTCCTGTCTGAACGCCGCGTTTGCCCCTTCAGCCACGTATCCAAGAGCACCGCAAGCGTTTGAATCGCAATCTCCCGCGGCGCAGCCATCATGGGGACGAACTCAGGCGGCAACAATCCGATCGGCGGAGGCCTGGGGCGCCCCCTTCATCTGAAGATCCGCCCAAGCCATCGGCCCGTGAACTCGTCCCGTCACCGAGCGGAGAGGTCGCCCGTGACGCCTCTGGATGTCAGCCCACCGGCTGGAAGTAGTTGTCCGCCATGTAGTCGGCGACGTTCCTGCCGAGTTCCGCCGCCGGCACATCGGCGGTCCGGAAGTGCAGGCCCGCCCAGATGCGGGCCTCTATGATCTCCTCGAGAGGCTGCGAGAACCGGTCGAAGAAGCGCGTCTCGCCACCGAACTGGCTACTCGTGACGCCGAACGGGATCTCGTCGGTGCCGAAGAACAGCTGCAGCACGCGAAGGTGGGCACCGTCGAGGCAGAGGTGCCCGGACGTGTGCTCGGGGTAGGGCGCCGTCAGCAGCGGCGTCCAGTTCGGGTCAGGCTCGGTCGGAGGGTTGCCGTCCAGGTCGGCCTGGCGGATTGCCGTCCACGGCCGCCAGAAGTCGAAGTGGTACTTATCGTTCCAGCAGTTGATCGCCGCGTCCGCGCCGCTCAGGTTCATCATCGCGAGCAGAAGGGCACTGTCGGCGAGGTCGAGCGCGTACGCCGGATCCTCGGCCAGGTCCCGCGCGACACCGCCCCACAGCAAGGTCGGCCCATCCGCGCTCTGCCAGAACACGGCGTTGTGCGTCTGGTCGGCCGTGCGGGCCGAGGCAGTCACGACGCCGTCGCCGCCGAGCGCCTTCACCTCGTTGAGTTCGTCTGCATACGCGGCGCTGCTGAGCGCCTGCGGGCCGTCGCTGCGGAACTGTGACGAGCTCTGCATCAGGAACGGCTTCACGCCCCCAACCCACGGAGTAAAGGTCGAGCGGCGACGTCCCGTTCGGCAACAGCGGCTGCCAGTGCCCCGGAGCCGAGCTCGGCACCCACTGCGAGGGGCCGAAGCGTCCGTCGTCCTCCCGCGCTGTGATCATCGCGTCGGCGGCGGCGTTCCCCGCGGCGATCCCTTGCGTCTTGAACGGTGAGTCCGGTATCGCCGCGAGCGAAGCAGCGTATTCAGTGGCGAGCGACTCCAGCAAGATGTCCCTGTTCGAGAACGAGATGCTCTCGGGCACCGTGGAGACGATGTTGGAGAGAACGCTGTACGCCGCGGTCGCGGCAGCGGCCTCCTGCGAGGCTCTGGAGGAGAAGCGCCTCTTCAGGAGATACGGCCGATGATGCTTCGGTGTGATCGCATTGATCGCGTCGTAGACGGCGCCTTGCGTCATCCCCAGGTTGATCTGGAGAGCGGGAGGTGCTCCGCCCGCAGGACCCGGAATCTGAACGAGCGTGTTCACCGCGATCAGGTTCCACCCGGTCACGGCATTGTCGGCGGGCTCTCCATGGGCCGGAGCGGAGAGACCGCTGAGCACAAAGACAAGGGTGACGGCGGCGATCGGAACTCGCACGCAACCCGACAATAGCGATCGACGCTTCGGCGCGCAAGACCGAAGACCAGCTGCAACTGGTGAAGCACCGCAGATCGTGCCCTCGGCAGGAATCGAACCTGCGCACGCGGTTTAGAAAACCGCTGCGCTGAGATCAGGCCTACGGAGCGGGGGCGCCTTCCGTACTTGGGACCCCAGTCAAATGTCGCTTCCCGCCGAAACCAACTGCATTGACG
>WNFV01025978.1_pt1 | contig 11589 bp, 5 predicted proteins | sample 5400101 | NCBI WGS metagenome assembly WNFV01 (sample SAMN13153361, study PRJNA577476) | soil metagenome | isolation source: 115 cm soil or saprolite under grassland replicate 1 | place: USA:California | collected 2016-06-15
TTTCATATTACGTTTTGGATTTAACATCATTCGCGGTGAAATCCTGGAAGTTCCCCGCTATGGCGTTTGGTCATTCCATCATGACGACGAAAAAAAATACCGCGGCTCGCCAGCCGGCTTCTGGGAGATCTATCACGACGACCCCGTAACCGGCGCCATACTGCAGCGACTGACCGACCGACTTGACGGGGGCATCGTGTTACGCCGCGGCTATTTCAGGACCGCCCGGCACTCCTATGTCGCGAACATCTCGCAACTCTACGGTGAATCCGCCGCTTGGCCAGCGCAAGTCTGCCACGAGATTCGTGCGGGCCGTGTTTCTGCATTTGCGGCCGAACCGAGCTCTACAGACGCACCGATGTTTTACCCACCCAGTAACTTGGAGATGCTCCGATTCATGGGTAAGCTCTGGAGAAATCAGTTTCGTCGTTTCGCGCGCCTACTGTGTCTTCGGGATCATTGGAACATTGGCGTCGTCGATGCTCCCATCACGAAATTTCTCGACCCGAAATTCTTCCCCCGCGTCCATTGGTTGCTGTCGCCGCCCAGCGGCGGGTACTATGCCGATCCGTTTCATTGCGCGTCAACCGGAGAGAACAACCCGACGCCATCCACCAGCGTTCTGGTCGAGGAGTACGACTATGACAGAGCCAAGGGCTCGATCTCGTGGCTCTCGCTGATGAAAGAGCAGGGATCATTGCGAATACACGATAGTGGGTCCGCGATAACCTTACCGACCCACCTATCCTATCCCTACACATTTCGCCATGATGACGTTCTGTACTGTGTCCCGGAGTCCTGGCAATCGCATGGGATCTCCCTGTATCGCGCCATCGATCCACCAAGGGTCTGGCAAAAGCTTGCCACCTTGGTAGACGAGTTCGACGGTGTCGACCCAACATTGTTCCGGCACGAAGGACGCTGGTGGCTGCTGTGTGTTAACCGCCACCAAGGATCTCTCCACAACCTGTTCATATGGTATGCTGACGACCTACTCGGTCCCTGGCGGCCTCATGATGGCAACCCTGTTAAGACCGATGTGCGCTCTTCCCGCTCAGCCGGAACACCCTTTGCTCATGAGGGCCACCTGTATCGTCCAACCCAAGACTGTTCGAGGACCTATGGCGCGCGGGTCGTGCTAAACCGCGTCAATAAGCTGACCCCGGAAGAATTTGTCGAGGAAGCGGTTCGGGAGATTAGCCCGATCGCACCTTATTCGGACGGCGTTCATACTTTGTCAAGTTGCGGGGAAATGACGCTGATTGATGGTAAGCGGGTTGTTATCAGATCCCCTTTACGAGCCATTAGCGTTGCAAAAAAATTATTTGCAAGAAGGATGAGTAGATAATCTTAGGTCCTGAGCCGGCGGGTGGAGATACCGATAATATGATTTTTGTGGAGGAGAGATGCAAGACTATACGTTGAGTATGGATCGGCTGGCCTACCGGGTGAAGGGCTTGAGAATGGCGGCGTCCGTTCTTCATTGCGGAGCGCACCCCGATGACGAGGACATCGGTTTGCTATCTTATCTTTCACACAAATATTGTGTTCGCGTGTTTTACTGGTCAGCCACGCGAGGTGAAGGCGGGCAGAACCGTCTCGAAATGGGGACGCGAGACAATGGTGCGCGAAATGGTGCGCGCCATTCGCCAGGCCAAGCCGATGATTGTGGTTGGCCGCTGGCTGGGTGCGCTCAGCGACCTTCACGGCCATCATCAAGCCGTGGGTGAGGCGCTATATGACGCCTTCGATGCGGACGCCAAGCCAGATAGGTTCCCCGAATTGACGTCGCTAGGGCTTCCTCCGTGGCAACCGGCGAAGTTCTATCTGTCCACCGACAATACGGGTGGCGATTACAGCGCGGGAGCTGCACTGAACCTGTTCGGTCGACTGAACCCCGAGTTGGAGCGTAATGGCGCCTTGCGAATCAATACCGGCGAGTACGACCCGATTTCGGGGATGACCTATCAGAAGATGGCGTGGCTTGCGTACAACAACCATAAGACTCAGGCGCTGGGGATGGCTCCGGCTTCCGGCGATTTCTATTACTACTTCACGCTGCACAAAAGTCATGTTCCGGTTCCAAAACGCGAATGCGAGTTCTTCGACGGCTTCGACCCGACCCTTGCTGGCCTCGCCGAACGCCTGCCCGGAAGCGGCGCGGCACTCAAGGACCAGTTGAGAATGGTCGTTAGAGCGGTTGATGAGGCGCTCGCCGTACTAGGAGCAGCCGATCCCCGAGCCGCAGGCTTCAGTTTGATGCAGGGGCTGACCCTACTGCGCGAGGCTATTCGTTCCGAGCGCGAATCGGACACCGAGTCAATGTATCGTCAGGCGGTTCTACTGTCCCTCGATGAACGCTGTCGAGAGTTCGAGGATGTCGCCGCCCAATGCCTTGGGCTGGAACTCGAAGGCATAAGCAACAAGAGCCGGATAACTCCGAATTCGCGTATTTCTGTTCAGGTGCGACTGTGGAATCACCGCGGTGCCGCAATCGATGCGCTCAACTTTGGTCTCGACGTGCCGACAGGCTGGCACGTGGAAAAATCGAGAGCGGCCGCTGCATTAACAGAGCTTATGCTTGACTGCCAAGTCACGGCTAAACCCACGGCCGCGTTCACTTGTCCCTACTGGTTGCGGTCAGCTCGTAACGGTTTCGTCTACACCTGGCCCGACGACGCGACAGCGGGACGGCCATTCAGCGAACCTGAATTGCAGGCCAACTGCCGGGTCACCGTCGACGGCACGGCATTGACCTTGCGACGGCCGGTGGTCGTGCGCCAGGCGTTCCCCGGCGGCTACCGCGAGTTTCCCGTAGCCGTGGTGCCACCGATCGCGCTACAGCCCCAATTGATTCAGGAATTTCGGCCCGTTTCTCAAAGAAACCAGACAATTGAAGTGCACGTTGCGGCAATCAACAACGCTGAGAAGCCAATCGTTGGAAACCTTCGGCTCGACGGCCCTGCGGGCTGGACCGTTCAGCCGGAATGCATCGCGATCGCGCTATCGAAACTGGGAGACAGCGTTAACGGTCGGTTCGAGGTCGAATTGCCAGCTGATATTCTCGAGGGACTTTACATCCTACGCTGTAATTGTCGGATAGACGATCAAGATTTCTCATACACGGTAACACCGGTGCGTATGAGTGCGCTTGGCCTGCCGGGTCCACCAACGGCTTCAAACTGCAGCAAAGAGGCTAACATCATTGCGCCCGCTGAAATCAAGGTTTCAGTCATCCGTACCGCCTGGGCCAGCGCTCAAAGCTGTGCATACGTCAGCGGGGTGAAGGATGAAATTCGAGAGACTTTGCGTCGCTTCGGCGTCAGCTTCTCGGAACTCTCGGATGGTGACCTGGCCCATAGTGACTTGCAGGTGCACGACGTCATCGTCGTGGGGCCGAACGCCTATCTACTTCGCGACGAGCTCAGAAATAATGCCAAGCGCCTTCTTAATTACGTACACTCCGGCGGAACCTTGATCGTGCAGTACCAAGGCTATGGTTACCAAAATGGCGAGTTCGCTCCATTCCCATTTCGTTACAACCAGCCACACGATCGTGTCACCGATGAGACCGCCAAGGTCACCATTAGCGACCCGAACCATCCCGTATTCCGCTTTCCCAACAAGATCGCGGAGTCCGATTTCGATGGCTGGGTGCACGACCGTGGAATGTACTTCTTCGGCGATTGGGACAAGCGCTACCGATCATTAGCGAAGTGCGCGGATTCCGGAGAGGAAGCGAAAGGCGGGGGGTTGTTGACTTGCCAATATGGGCGCGGCCATTTCATCTATGTCGCTTATTCCTTCTTTCGTCAGTTGCCAGCTGGTGTGGCGGGAGCGTTCCGCCTGTTTGCCAACCTGCTGGCGCTGCCCACCGCGCGCTTGCATGAGCGCGCCGGGTTCCTCAAGCAACTTAATTTGTTTGCGGCCTGCGAAGAAGAGCAGTTGATTGCAGCGGCGCGGCTTATGACAGAGTCCTGGTACGCGGATGGCACAGTCATTTGCCAAGAAGATGATGTCGGCACGGAGTTGTACCTTGTGTACAATGGCGTCGTGGACGTTATCAAGACTGACGGTGGACTGAAGAAGATTGTGGCTTCCATAGGACGAGGCGCTTGTGCGGGCGAAATGGCGGTCATCGGCAACGTGCCGCGGACGGCTACCCTGGTGGCGAGAGGCGATGTAGAGCTTCTGGTCATTCGTGGTGATCAGTTCAAGGATCTGCTCAAAGCAAATTCGCTGATGGCCATATCGCTACTTGAAATCCTGGTTAAGCGGCTGACTCAGGCGAAGCCATAAATTTTGCTTCATTGGTTAGGATCATGGAAAGTTGGCAACGAAGCGGCGCAGGCCGGAAGAGATCGTGGCTGAGCTTCGTCAGGTCGAGGTTCTGACCGGATACGGCAAATCGTTCGCCGAGGTGGTGAAGACGTTCGCGGTCACGGAGAAGACGCATTTTCGCCGGCGTGTCGAGCACGGCGGGCTGAGGACTGAGCGGGTCAAGCCGCTCGGCAGTGCGTGCTATTAACGACACCAATATCGATGTTAGCCAGTGATTGCACCGCGACCCTGCGAATCGGCATCATGTGCCATGATTCCTGGGGCGGCAGTGCGCGTATCGGTGCGCAGCTCGCTGGTCGTTTGGCCCGGCGCGGGCACGAGGTACACCTCTTCACTCTGAACCGACCGAGAATGGTTACCGAGATCGAGTTGATGGGCGTCAGTCAACATTCTGTTCTTGATGAGCCGGTCAATCGCCATCCAGGCTCTCTCTACACCAATTGGAGCGAGTTCCAGCATGAGGCATACCTCGCAATGGTACGAAACGTCTGCGTCAGTCGCGGACTGCAGATCTTGCATTATCATTACGGTATCCCGTTTGCTCGAATCGCGCTGTCCGTCGCGGACAGCATCGGTTCAAATGTCCTACCGGTCGTCGGTACTTTGCACGGGACGGATGTCACCTGCGCGTTGGAAACGGGGCCCCCCTGGCTTTCGATCTGGACCAGCCGCCGCGAGTCGTCAGAAATTTCATCGACGTGTCCGCATTCCGGTTGCTGCCCAGGGCGGCCCCTGGGCACATGACGCGGGATAAGGTGCATCGTGTGGTCCACGTCTCCAACTTCCGGCCTATCAAGAATCCGCTCCTGGCGGCGGATATCTTCGTTGGCCTGAGAAAACACATGCCTGCCGAGCTATGGATGGTCGGCGATGGCCCAATGATGGGAGCCGTGCGCCAACGCCTGGCCTCGACACCGTTCAGCGATGATGTGCGCTATTTCGGACTTACACTCGACGTACCGGCAATTCTGGCACAGTCGGACCTCTTGATAGTGAGCAGCCAAATGGAGAGTTTTTGCCTCGTCGCCCTTGAGGCAATGGCCAGCGGCATTCCAGTGCTCGCGCCGCGCGTTGGTGGGTTGCCCGAGCTGATTACGGACGGGATCGATGGCTTGCTGTTTTCGCCGGAGGATCCGGGGATGGCCATCGAGGCGATGCGAGCGATCCTGACTGACTCCGTCCGGCATCGCGCTCTTGGCAAGGCCGCCATAAGAACGGCCAAGAAGTATCCTGCCGACACCATAATTGACCAGTATGAGGCAGTTTATGCCGACGCACTGATGGTGGCCTCCTGATTCTTGGACCAGGTTAAGTGAGAGTTTTCCGGCCTTGGTTAACCCTTGTTGAGGGGCTCGTAGGCGATGAAGAAGTCGCCAAGCTGGAGAAATCGATCCAGACAGACCCTGGGGGAAGTGGAAATGGCATGGCGACGATACCAGGCGACCCACGACCGCGACGCCGTGTATGGGTATCTGGCCGCGGTCCACAACGTCGTCAGGAAATGGAAGCGTGAACGGCGCGCCTGGAAATCTGCCGCCTTGGCATGAAACTCCAGGGCGACACCACCTCTATGCGTGTCGAGCCGTTTGCCGTGGTCATTCGCTGCACTTCGGCCCGGACAAGGTCGACGGCAAAACCCGGAGCAAGTGGTCGCGGGCGCTGCGGGTGGCGGAGGCGTTCAAGAGCTGGGACGAGTCGATCAAGGCGTTCGTCAAGGGCCAGGGCGGGATTAATGGATGCGCTGCTCGGATCGGGGAGATTGCGAAGGATCGACGGTAGCTGCTGACAATGCGAGCGACGTCCTGCCTGTCGTTACTGTCCCGAGAACTGACCGAGGCCGTTGGACTATTTCTCCCGAGTTGAGTCCGCTTCCCTCACCATTGTTTTGTTATGCCATCATTGTATCATGCTCGTGCGGCGCAAGCGCTAGGGGAACGCCGATGGCCACGGTCGCAGAGTGGCTGGCCTCGCTGGGCATGTCCGAGTACGCGAGTACGCGCGGACCTTTGCCGAGAACGACATCGATTTTTCGCTCCTTCACGATCTGACCGACCAACACCTCAAGGACCTCGGCGTCTCCTCCCTCGGGCATCGGCTGAAGATGCTGCGCGCTATCGGGGAGCTTGCCGGTACGCCGGCGGCCCCGGGTCCGCTCCCAGCAGACCCGAAGCCTGCTCCTCAAGGAACCGCAGAGCGCCGCCAGCTCACCGTGATGTTCTGCGACGTTGTGGGCTCCACCGCGTTATCCGCCAAGCTCGACCCCGAAGACCTCCAAGCCGTGCGATTCATGCCAGTTTCGCATGGACCGTGCCCACTTTGGTGGACGAATCCCTCAGTTTGACCCTCTCCGGACCTTTCTCTAGGCCCAACCGCTAATACCGGCCGCACGGCTGCGTCAGCCGCCCACCTCGTAAAGAGGCTCGCAGCATGGCATATTGGTGAACCGGCCTTTCTTCGTACGCTTTCCTCAGCCTCTGCCCATGCCATGAGCCGATCCTGGGCCTCGGACCTGCGCCAAGACGCCGTCGGCGGCCTCGTCTCGTCCGCTATTGCGATCCCGCTCGCAGTTGGCTTCGGCATGTTCGCCTTCGTCGCGCTCGGCGACGAGTATTTCGCCTATGGCGCGCTCGCCGGTCTGATGTCGGCCTTCGTCGTCGGCGTGACCTGCGTACTGCTCGGCGACAGGAGGCCGGTCGTTTACGCCCCGCGCGTCCCGACCACCTTCTTTGTCGGGCTATTACTGTACTCGCTTCTGCATTCCGACACGGCGATCATGCAATCGGCGAGCTTGTCGCTCACGCTACTGATTTTCTTCGCCATCATTCTGCTCGGTGGCATTTTCCAGGCACTCTTTGGTGTGATGAAGCTCGGCGCATTGATCAAATTCGCGCCGCATCCAGTCATTGCGGGTTTCCAGAACATGGCGGCATTACTCCTGTTCCTTGTTCAGCTCTCCAACGTGCTCGGCTACGACCGAAACATCCCGTTCACGCACGCCCTCGCGCACATGGATTCCGCAAAGCCGTTGAGCGTGCGTATCGCCGCCGTTACGTTCGCGGCGATGTGGAACGCGCGGAAAATCGCTACGGGAGTTCCGCCTTTACTGGTCGGCCTCGGATGCGGAACAGCCGTCTATTACGCCTTGGAGCTCGCGGGCTATGCGCAGGCGCTCGGCCCGTTAATTGGCGCGCTGCCGCAAGGCCCGGTGGTGCCCCGCCCTTTCTCGAATTTCACGGATCTGGCCTATCAGGGCCACCTCGCCGAAATCGCGCCGACGATCCTCTCCGGCGCGCTCGCGCTCGCCGTCATCGCCGCGTTCGACGCGCTTCTGTGCGAGCGACTCGTGAGCCAGCCTGGCGACAAGCCGATTGACGGCGACCGGCTGCTCATTCATCTCGGCGTCGGCAACACGATTGCGGCCTGTTTCGGCGGCATCACGGGCGGAATCAATATCGGCGCAAGCCTGACCAACCGCGCTTTTGGCGCGCGCACGCCAGTCTCGGTCCTGATCAATGCAGCCGTGATCCTCGCGATCATTGCGGTGCTGTTTCCCTATGTGGCCTATCTGCCGCGCGCCGTGCTGTCGGCCGTAATCATGGTGGTCGCGGTGCTGCATATCGACCCCTGGACGACGCGCCTCGCCGCGCGACTTTTCCAGCGCGGCACGGCGCAGCGCGGTGTCGTCGCGCTCGATCTTTTCGTGACTTTGCTCGTGTCGTTTCTATCGATCGCGATCAACATCGTGCTTGCCGTGTTTCTCGGCATCGTGCTCGCCGTGTTCCTGTTTGTGGTGCGCATGAGTCGGTCTAATATCCGCAGGCTCTACCGGTGCGACGCCGTGCGCTCGCGCAAATCGCGCGGCGCGAGGGAAATGGAGTTGCTGGAAACAAAAGGCTCGTCCATCCTGGTGGCGGAGCTGCAGGGCGCGCTTTTTTTTGGAAGCGCCGAGCGACTGGCGCAGGAGATCGACAAAGCAACGGCTAGCAAGACCCAATACCTCATTCTCGATTTGCGGCGCGTCAACTATGTCGACTCGACCGGCGCGCGCATTCTCGCCGACATCGAGGTCGATCTTGCGGATCGGGGCGTCACTCTCGCGCTCATCTTATCGGAGCGGAGCGAAACCGTCGTGCGGCTGGCGGAATTCGAAGGCCCGAACAGCGAAGGACGCGTTTTCCCGGACATCGACCGCGCGATCGAATGGACGGAGGACGATCTTCTGCGCAAGACCGCCCCGCCGGCGGGTGTGGAGATCGCGCTTGAAAGCATCTCGCTCTTGCAGGATTTTGCGCCGCACGAGATCGAGACGCTTGTCCGCCATCTGCGGCGCGTCGCATGGCCGAAAGACAGCATAATTTTCAAGGAAGGCGACCCTGGATCGCATCTTTTCATCATCACCAAGGGGCAGGCGAGTGTTATGCTCAAATCGGAAAGCCGCAACATCCGCCTGGCGACATTCGCGCCCGGCACGGTGTTCGGCGAGCTTGCCATTCTCGACAAGGGCCCACGCTCGGCCTCGATCGTCGCCGACGAAGACCTTGTAGTTTATTCCCTGAGCGAGACTGATTTCGCTGCCTTGCGCGAAAGCGAGCCAGCCGTCGCGATCAAGATTCTGGCGGGGCTGGGCCGGGAGCTGAGCGGCCGCCTGCGCCGCGCGAACCGGACGATTCACCAGCTCGAGGTGTGAACGCGCATCGCCTCGCGATCGATCACCACGCCGTCATGCACGTTGTTGCTTTCGGTCCGCACGTCATCGGCTGCCAGGTTGCGGTAGAGCGTTCTGTCATTGGCAAATGAGAGCCATGCTGGTTGACGCCCGTCGTCCCAAACCAGCGGCGAATTGCCAGCATTTGATGTGGTGGGACGGCGCCCGCTCCCGGCGACGAATCGCCGTAAGGTGAGAGCACAGGATCTGCATTAGCTTTGCCCCCGCCCGGCCGCGATGTTCATCGTGGCGGGCCGTCCTGAGCGGACGCGACTTGCTTCGCCTCCTGTGGCCCCGGCGTGGAGGCTTGGTCGAGCGCAGACAGTCGATTCAAGGCCTCGCGTAACACGGTGGCCGCATGACCTCGATCACTGGCGGACATCGCCTCGAGATTGAGGTCGAGTCTCAGGTTGGGGCGTTCCTCGTGAATGAACAGGCGCTCGGTGCCGAGGTTCTCATAGGCGTCGACGACTTGATAGCTCGCGACGGGGTAGGCGATGCCCTTGACCGAGATGTGCCCACGCTCCTCACAGTGGATCCGGTCGCGAACCTTCGCGTAGGTTTCAAAGGATATGAGGATCTCGCCCGGCGTGGCGGCAGCCTCAAGGCGGGAAGCGAGGTTCACGCCGCCGCCGATGATGGTGTAGTCCATCCGATCCTCGCTGCCGAAGTTCCCGACGGTGCAGTACCCCGTGTTGACTCCGATCCGGCCCTGGAGGGGCTTTTCGATGCCCGACGCCCGCCACACGTCCTGCAGCTCAAGCATCCTCTTCCGCATGGCGATGGCCATCTCGACGCAGGCGAGGGCGTCCTCCTTGACGCCGCGTGTCTCCGGATCGCCGAAGAAGATGACGATGGCGTCGCCGACATACTTGTCGATCGTCGCTCCATAGGAAATGGCGATCTGCGACATCTCGGTCAGATAATGGTTCAGCAGCCGGGTCAGGTCCTCGGACTCCAGCCGATCCGTCGTCTCGGTGAAGCCCGCGATGTCCGAAAAGAAGACCGTCAGCTCTTTCCGGCGGCTCGTGATTTTGACTTCCTGTTTTCCGGTGAAGATAGACTCGTATACCTGGGGCGAAAGGTATTTTGCGAGCTGGTTCGAGAGCTGCTCTAAAGCTCTCGATTTGTCCACCAGCTGGTTCTCGCGCTGCTTCAACTCTGTGACGTCCGAGTATACGGCCACCGTGCTACCCTCGTCGGTCTTGCGCTCGCTGACCAAGATCCAGCGACCGTCGCCTCGCTGCTGGACGTGCGGGCCGCTCGGTTCCCGATGACGAGCCATGCGTTCGCGGACCCAGACGTAGCCGCGCTCTGCGGCGCGTCGAACGATGCTTTCGAACGTCATGCCGGGCGATATCTCTTCGGGGGCGTCGCCCGGATAAAGGAGCGTTCGATACTTGTTGTTGCAAACGACCAGGCGATCCTCGCCATCGTAGAGCGAGAAGGCCTCGGAGATGCTCTCGATCGCGACCGCCAACCGCCGGCGGCCTTCGCGAATCTCCCTTAGGTTCGACCGCTGGACCTCGATAGCCGTGTCCCGGAAGACGCCGAGCGCCTCTGCCATTCGGCCGATCTCGTCGCTGCGGTCGCGACCCGGCACGTCGATCGACGTGTCGCCCGCGGCGAGGCCGCTCATCGCCGCAGTAATGCTCTCAATGGGTCTTACGACTCGGGGCACCACAAACAGCACCGCGATCACGACTGCCCCCACCACGCTCAGGGTAGTGATGAGGAGAAGCAGGAGCCGGCCATTGCGGATGTCCTGGGCGGTGCGGACCGCCGCTGCATCGCTGCTGTTTTGGGCAGTCAGGACGAGATCCGCCACCTCCTTGCCGAGACGCAGGACGAGCGAGTTGTTGGCCTGCAAGGACGCCTGAGCAACCGCGATCTGGCGTAGCTCCTCGCGTCGCAAATCGAAGATGTTTTCTGCGGACGTGCCGAACGCGATCAGCTTTTCTGTGAGGCCCTTGAGCGCATCGTCGTCAGCCGCGGCGAGAAGCGGTGCGAGCAGCTTCTCCGCGCGGCTCGCGGCCGCGACGAAGCGCTCCTGGAGAGGCTTGAGTGAACTGGGATCGGGGACGCCGGCGGCCGCGTTCAGCAGGCCCGCCGCCAGGTTGCCCTCGGCGAGCAGCGTCAGCAGCACCTGCAAGGTATTCGCCCCACCCTCGACCAAGCCGATGATCGCCTCCGTGCTCTTGGCCGTCACCTCCTCGCTGGTGATGACGAGGTTGAAGATGGCGTCGTCCACCATCGGCGTAAGTGTCTCGAACAGGGTGCGGTGCGCCACCTCCACTGCCGCCGTCATCCCCTCACGCTTGACCTGGAGCGAGTGCCGCGTCTCGGCGGGGGCGCGAAGCTCCTGCGACCGGACTTCGAAAACGTTGTCCGCGCCGCCGCCGAGCGCAATCAGCGCCTCGCTCGCCTCGTGCAGCCGCTCGTTTTCGGGCGACTGAGGCAACGCCTCGAGACTCTTCTCGATCGCGGCCGTTGCCGCCGAGAACCGCTCGCGGATGGGCCGAATCAAGGCCGGATCGTCGACG
>WNFV01008483.1_pt1 | contig 11583 bp, 10 predicted proteins | sample 5400101 | NCBI WGS metagenome assembly WNFV01 (sample SAMN13153361, study PRJNA577476) | soil metagenome | isolation source: 115 cm soil or saprolite under grassland replicate 1 | place: USA:California | collected 2016-06-15
CGGCGGAACCAAGATCGCCGCTTCGGTGGTGGATGTCGGCAGCGGGGCGGTGGCGGCGCGGCAGATCATCCCGACCGAGGCGCACGCGGGGCCGGATGCGGTGCTGGCGCGCATGGGCGAGCTTATTCTATCAGTCGGCCGCGCGGCCGGGCTGGCGCCCGAGCAGATCGGCGCGGTGGGCGTTGGCGTGCCGGGGCCGTTCGACCAGGCGACTGGCCAGACGATCTTTCTGCCGAACCTGGCTGGCATGTGGCGCGGCGTGCACGTGCGCGATCAGCTGCGGCGCAGGTTCGATGGGCCGATCTGGCTGATCAACGATGCGCGGGCGTTCGTGCTGGCGGAGGCGACATTTGGCGCCGGGCGTGGGGCGAATACGGTGGTTGGCCTGACGATCGGCACCGGCATTGGCGGCGGCATCGCGATCGGCGGGCGGCTGCACCTGGGAATTGATGGCACGGCTGGCGAGGTTGGCCACATGACGATCGATCCGCATGGCCCGCCCTGTGGCTGCGGCAACCGCGGCTGCCTGGAGACCTTTGCCAGTGGCCCCTCGATCGCCACGCTGGGCATTCGCGCAGCGCTGACGGGTGTGCCGACACGGATCGGTGAGCTGGCGGGCCATGATCTGAACAAGATTACGCCGGAGATCATCCATCAAGCGGCCGACGCAGGCGACCAAGTGGCGCGCGAGATTCTGGGGCGGGCCGGCGCGGCGCTGGGCCTGGGCGTGGCGAACCTGGTCACGGTGCTAAGCCCCGATTGCGTGATCCTGGGCGGCAGCGTGGCGCGGCTGGGTGAGTGGCTATTCGGCCCGGTGCGCGCGGCTGTCCGCGAGCGCTGCCGGGCGATCCCGGTCGAGCAGGTGCGGATCATCCCGGCCGCGCTCGGCGGCGACGCCGGCTCGATCGGGGCGGCGATCTGGGCCGCACAGCAGGGCTGAGGGCCGAGGACTGAGGACTGAGTTGAGTATAGCCTCCTCCGTCCTCAGCCCTCAGTCCTCATTCCTTAGGCGAGGTGTCATGAGCGAACAAGTATCCGACGACTACGGCCTCAGCAACGTCGCGCCGGCGAGCCAGATTGTGGCGCCGGAATTGGACTACCGGCCGCGCGACCCGGCCAGCTATCGCCCGGCGATCGGTGTGATCGGCTGCGGCGGGATTTCATCGCATCACCTGGCGGCGTATCGCGAGGCCGGCTACAATGTGGTCGCGCTGTGCGATCGTCGCGAGGACAAGGCGCACGCGCGGCAGGCGCAGTTCTTCCCCGAAGCCGCCGTGTATGCCGACTACCACGATCTGCTGCGGCGCGACGACATCGAGGTGATCGATGCGCTGCCGCATCCGGCCGACCGCGCGCCGGTGCTGGAGGATGCGCTGCGCGCCGGCAAGCATGTGCTCAGCCAGAAGCCGTTTGTGCTCGACCTGGACTTTGGCGAGCAGCTGGCCCAGCTGGCCGATCGGCATGGCGTGCGGCTGGCGGTGAACCAGAACGGCCGCTGGGCGCCGCACTTCGCCTACATGCGCCAGGCTGTTGCGAGCGGGCTGCTGGGCCAGCTGACCAGTGCCTGCCTGACAGTCCACTGGGATCATTCCTGGATCGTAGATACGCCGTTTGAAGACATCGACGATCTGGTGCTGTACGATTTTGCGATTCATTGGTTCGACATCGTGACCTGCTTCTTTGGCGCGCGCCAGCCCCAGCGCGTGTTCGCCTCGACCGCGCGAGCGAGCGGCCAGCGCGCCCGGCCGCCAATGCTGGCTCAGGTGCATGTCGACTACAAGGATGCGCAGGCCAGCCTGTTCTTCAACGCCACGGTGATGTATGGGCAGGAGGATCGTACCTACCTGGCTGGCACGCAGGGCAGCGCCGTCAGCGCCGGCCCGAGCCTGTCGGAGCAGGCGGTGACGCTGTATACGCCATCCGGCTATAGCATCCCGGCGCTGGAGGGCACCTGGTTCCGCGATGGGTTTCATGGCACCATGGCCGAGTTGCTCTGCGCGATCGAGGAGCGCCGCGCGCCGAGCAACGACGCGCGTGGCAACCTGCGCAGCCTGGCGCTGGCGTTCGCGGCGATCGCCAGCGCGCACGAGGGCGTGGCAAAAGTGCCAGGCGAAGTAAGGCGGCTGCCTATGTAGGGTCGAGGGCTGAGGGCCGAGGACTGAGGGATTTGCAGCATTCCTTGTCGGAGCAATGCAGAGGGTGGTATTTCCTTTTGTACTTCGTTTTTTCGCTCGCAGAGCGAAAAACGAAGTACAACCTAAAGGGAAGTACCTTGCTGCCATACATCCTGAGCCTGCCTGCCCTGAGCTTGTCGAAGGGTCGAAGGGCAGGCAAACAAGCGCTTATGACACAAATCTGCGTTGAATTCTACACGGCGCCCCGCTCAAAGCACAGACAATAAGGAGTTCAATCCATGACCAAATTCAAGATCGCTGGCATCAACTTCGACCATATGCACATGGGCGATAATTTGCGCATGGCCTTCGAGCACCCTGATGCCGAGATCGTCGGTATCTGCGATGCGCAGCCGGAACGCATGCAGGCGGTCGCGCGCAGCTTCCAGATTGCGCCCGAGCGTGTGTTCACCGATTACCGCACGTGCCTGGAGCAGACGCGGCCGGATATCGTTCTGCTGTGCCCCGCCACGGCCGAGCACGCGCTGTGGGTCGAGCAGGTCGCTCCGTACGGCGCGCATCTGCTGGTCGAGAAGCCTTTCGCGGCCACGCTCGATCAGGCCGACCGCATGATTCGTGCGGTTGCGGCCAGCGGCAAGCTGCTGGCGATCAACTGGCCGCTGGCCTGGTATCCGCCGCATGTCACTAGCAAGCGGCTGATCGACGCGGGCGCGATCGGCGAGGTGATCGAGGTTCACTACTACGATGGCAACCGCGGCCCGCTTTGGCACACCGCCGACAAAATCGAGACCGCGCCAACACCCGAGCGCAAGGCTGCTAGCTGGTTCTACAGCCAGGCCAAGGGCGGCGGCTCGCTGCTCGACTACCTGGGCTACGGCACGACGCTCGGCACCTGGTATCACGGCGGCCGCGCGCCGATCGAGGTCACCGCTGTGGTCGATCAGCCGGCTGGCCTGGAGGTCGATGAGCACAGCGTCACAATCGCGCGCTATGCCAGCGGCCTGTCGAAGTTCGAGACGCGCTGGGGCGCGTTTACCGACCCGTGGACGTTCCAGCCGCAGCCGAAATGCGGCTTTGTGATTGTGGGAACCGCGGGGACGATCAGCTCATACGATTACGAGCCGACCATCCGCGTTCAGACGCGTGCGCACCCCGCCGGCGAGATGCTGCCGGTAGACACGCTCATACCGCCGTACCAGAATCCCGTCCAGTACCTGATCCACTGCGTCTCCACCGGCGAGCCGATCAGCGGCCCGCTCTCGCCGGAGATCAGCCGGATCGGCCAGCAGATCGTGGACAGCGCCGTGCTGAGCGCGCGCGAGCAGCGTACGGTCGCGCTGCTTGACTAACGGCATCAAGCTCTGGAGTTCTTCCCCGTTGTAGGTTCTTTTCGCCCGGCCGGGCGAAAAGAACCTACCTAAAGAAGGAAAGTACCTTGCTGCCGCAGGCTAAAGAGCGCTGGACGTAGCGGCACATCTTTAACTGATTGCAGAGCAAAAGAGTGTAAAGGAAAAACCTATGCAATGGGCCTTCATGACCGCCAACTATGTCGGGCGCGCGCTGGGCTACGCCAACAACACCGACTGGATGGCCAATCACCGCGCGACGGTCGAAGCGTTTCATGGGCCGCAGTTCGGCGCGCGCTTCGCCGAGATGATCGACGATATCACAGCGGCCGGCTTCGATGCGATCGAGCTGTGGGTCGCGCATCTTGACCCACTGCTGGCCACACCCGAGATGATCGCTACAGCTAACCAGATTCTGCGCGAGCGTGGCGTGAAGCTGATCTCCTACACCGCCGGCTTCGGCCAGCCCGGCGTCTCGCGCGAGGATGCCACGCGCATCTTCGAGACCGGCAAAGCGATTGGCGCGCCCGTGTTTGCGCAGGGCTTTCACCCGGCCAATGGCCCGCTGGTGGCCGAGCTGGGCGCGCGCTACGGCATCCACATGGGCTTGGAGAATCATCCGCACAAGACTGCTCAGGAAGTGATTGATATTGTGGCGCCGTTTGCGCCATGGGTCGGCTCGGCTAACGACACCGGCTGGTTCGCCACCCAGGGCTACGATGCCGTGCGCGCGACCTACGAGCTGCGCGACTATCTTGTCCATGTGCATCTGAAAGATATTACAGCTGTGGGTGGCCATGAGACATGCGCGCTGGGCGATGGCGTGGTCGATATCCCCGGCGTGCTCAAGGCGCTCAAGGCGATCGGCTACACCGGTGCGGTCACGATCGAGCACGAGCCCTACGACCACGACCCGACTGAAGCGTGCGCGCTGAGCCTCAAGCGCGCGGTGGCCTGGTGGGCGCAGATCGAAGGAGCGGCGGAATGATCGACCCGACTCCGGCCCTGGCCTACTTTAATGCGACACAGGCGATCCTTGAAAAGATCCGCGCGACCCAGCTGGAGCCGATCAGTCAGGCTGCGTCGATCTGCGCTGAGTCGATCGCTGCGGGCGGGCTGGTCCACCTGTTCGGCACCGGCCACTCGCGCATCCCCGTCGAGGAGATCTTCCCGCGCCACGGCAGCTTTCCCGGCTTCCACCCGATCGTCGAGCTGTCGCTGACACACCATACTCAGGTGGTCGGCGCGAACGGCCAGCGCCAGGCGATGTTCTTGGAGCGGATCGAGGGCTTTGGCGAGGTGATCCTGCGCAACTTTGTGTTTGGCCCGCACGACAGCTGCATGGTCTTCTCGAACGGCGGCGTGAACGAGGTGGTGATCGACGTGGCACTCGGGGCTAAGCGGCGGGGCATGCCGGTGATCGCGGTTGTCTCGCGCGAACACTGCGCGGCCTCGACGGCGCGGCATAGATCGGGCCAGCGCCTGCCCGACATCGCCGATGTCACGCTGGATAACTGTGCGCCGGTTGGCGATGCGCTGGTGAAGGTCGCGGGGCTGGAATACCCGGTCGGCCCAGCCTCCACCGTTGGCTATGCGATTGTCGTGAACATGCTCAAGTGTTTGGTCGCCGCCGAGCTGACGCGGCGCGGCCAGCCGCCACTGGTGCTGACGAGCGGCGCGCTGATCGGCGCGCAGGCATCGGCAGATCTGTTCGACCGCACCTACGACGATTACCGGGCGCGGGTGGCGCAGGTATACAGTGACAAGATGACAAGATGACAAGGTGAAAGTTGTCACCTTGTCATCTTGTCATCTTGTCAGGTCAGGCGTAGATGTCAGAAGCACAGCGGCGATTACACAACAAGGTCGCGCTTGTCACTGCCGCCGCCAGTGGGATCGGCCGCGCCACCGCGCTGCGCTTCGCGGCCGAGGGCGCGCAGGTGGTGGCGCTGGATCGGTCGGCTGAAGGCTTGGCCGACACGATCGCGGCGATCGAAGTTGCCGGCGGGCAGGCGCTGGCTGTGACGGCGGATATCACGCAGGCTGCGGCGGCGCGCGCGGCGGTGCAGCGGGCGCTGGCGGCCTGGGGCCGGATCGACGTCGTGTTCAACGGCGTGGGCGCCAGTGGGCGGCGCTACGGCGATGGGCCGGTGGACGAGTGTAGCGAGGAAGGCTGGGATTGGACGCTGTCGGTCAATCTCACTAGCATGTTTTTGATCTGCAAGTACACCATTCCGGCGCTGCTGGCCACATGTGGGGCGATCGTGAACCTATCGTCGGTGCTGGGCCTGGTCGGCGGCGATGAAGATTTTGCCACGCATGCTTATGCCGCCAGCAAGGGCGGGATCATCGCGCTCTCGCGGGCGATGGCCTCGTATTATGCCCCGCGTGGTGTGCGCGTCAATGTGATCGCGCCCGGCTTGATCGCCACGCCCATGAGCCAGCGCGCCCAGGCCGATCCGCATATCCTAGCGCGCCTGCCTCAGCTCCAGCCGCTGACCGGCGCCATGGGTGTGCCCGAAGATATCGCCGCCGCCGCAGCCTACCTGGCCTCCGACGACGCGCGCTTCGTGACCGGCGCGGTGCTGACGGTGGATGGTGGGTGGACGGTTCGATGACAAGATGACAAGATGACAGGGTGACAAGGTGACTTGCTCTATGACAAGCTCATCTTGTCATCTTGTCATCTTGTCAGGAATAGGGAGCGATTGAATGTTAGAAATACTTCCTTTACTGCCGACCAGCGTGATCGGCTCCTACGCCTGGCCGGCCTGGCTGCATACTGCGCTTGCGGCATCTCAGCGCGGCGAGTATGGCCCCGAGGATATGCGCGAGGCTCAAGATGACGCGGTCGATCTGGCGCTGCGCGACCAGGAGCAGGCCGGCGTCGATATCGTGAGTGATGGCGAGATGCGCCGTGCTGGCTTCTTCACCGCCGCGTTCTACGGTCACATGACTGGCTTGCGCGAGCTGCCGCCGCAGCGCCAGGTTGGCGTCGCCGGCCACGATCAGCGCGAAAGCTACGCGGCGGTTGAGCCGATCGCCGCGCCGGATGGTCTAGGCTTGCTGGCCGAGTACCGTTATGTTCGCACGCGCACCAGCCGCCCGATCAAAATGCCCTGCGCCGGCGCCTACACGCTGGCCGGGCGGATCAAGCCTGGCGCAGTCTACCGCGATCGCATGGAGGTGGCTCATGCGCTGGCCGCGATCGTCAATGCCGAGCTGAAGGCGCTGGTCGCCGAGGGGGCCGACTTCATCCAGATCGATGAGCCATCCTACGCGGTTCACCCCGATGCACCGCGCGCATTCGTTGATCTGTTCAATGCGACGGTGGCGGGTGTCGAAGCCAAGATTGGCCTGCACCTGTGCTTCGGCAACTACGTCGGCCGGCCGGTCGCGAAGCGCAGCTACCGCCCGCTGTTTCCGCATATTCTGGATGTGCGCGCCGACCAGCTGGCGCTGGAGTTCGCCAACCGCGAGCTGTCCGAGCTGGAACTATGGCGCGAATTCGCAAATGATAAAGAGCTGGCCGCTGGCCTGGTCGACGTGAAGAACTACTATATCGAGACGCCTGAGGATGTTGCCGAGCGCATCCGCGTCGCGCTGCGCTATGTCGCGCCGGATAAGCTCAGCATCACGCCCGATTGCGGCTTCAGCCAGACTGCGCGCTGGGCTGCGCGCGCCAAGCTCAAGTCGATGGTTGAAGGGGCGCGGATTGTGCGGCGCGAGTTGGCGGGGTGACAGTGTGATCGCCATAGGTTGGTTGGCCTATGCTGTTCGGTAATAGTTCTGTACCTTCCGCTCGCTATACTGGCTGTAGGATGTGTGTTTGTAGTATGGAGCTGGAAGATGTGCCGAGCGCGTATCTTGGTCGCCGATGACGAAACAGATATTCGAAACATTCTACGCCGGCTGCTGTTGAGCGAGGGCTTCTGCGTCTGTGAAGCCGGCAATGGCATCGAAGCGCTAGCCGCAGCTGAGCATTGCGATATCGATCTCGCATTGCTTGACATAACAATGCCGCGCATGAGTGGTACTGAGGCAGTGCGCGAGCTGCGCGCCAACCCACGCCACGCCAGCACGCCAATAATGCTGATGACTGGCCATGCGCCGGCCGGCATCGCTAGCCAGCTCGGCGATATTATGCTGTTCCCCAAGCCACTCGATCTCTGCCAGGTGCTCAGCGCGATTCAGCAAGCAATACGGCCAGTTCGCCCACCGCTCAATTAGGCTGCCGGTCGCTAGGCCACCGCAACCACGTGCGGGGATTTGGGCGTGGCTCCGCAGCCTCCAACCCCTCTCTTGGGAAGGTGTGGCAGGCCCTTCGGCCCCGCCACACCTCCCCAACGGTAAAGCTGATCGCTGCCAAGCGAAGTCTTGTCTTAATCTCAACGCTTGTGCATCGCATCCCCGCCAGGTGATCCCAGCATTTCTCGCAACAGATCGACCGCTCCGGCCAGGTTGCTCCCCACATCCAGCTGATATGCGCCGCTCGCCGCCAGCGCCTCCGCTACGACGCCAGTGCCCGAGTGCAGATCAAAGCCAGCCTCGAGATTGTGGCTGAGCGCGGCGGCGGCGGCCTGCGGCTCGATAGGTGTGAGCGTGCTGGCGTAGCTGTCGTGGCGACGTACCACGCAAACAACCGCGCGCTCGACGCGACAATGCAGCAGCGCGGAACCCAGATCGGCGACATCGACCGCGAGCTTGCGTTTGCCGTTGGCCTGGATCTGCACCGGCCGATCGGTCAGCTCAGGAAAGAGCCGTGGCGCATCCGGCAGCAAGTGGATGCGCCAGGGGTTGCCCCACAGCTGTAGCCGATCGCGCAGATCGACGTAGACAACATCTTCCGCCAGCAGGCTGAGCCCCGCGCGCGCGCAGGCGTAGCACAAAGTCGATTTACCGCTGCCGCTGGGCCCGACCAGCAGCGCCACGCGGCCGGCGTGCGCAACTGCTCCAGCGTGGATCGGCGTGCGGTCGCGCCAGCTTGCCAGCAACAATGCCAGGCACTCCAGCACGTTATAGCGAAAGTGGGCATTGTCGGCCACCAGGTCGGGCGTCACAAAGCCCAGCGCCTGGCCATGAGCCTTGCGCGCCGTCAGCAGATTGGCTCCACTCGACGCAATGAAACAATCGCCATGAACCCGCTGAATGAACTGGGCCTGGGGCGCGGTGCAATGATCATTGGCTTGAGCGGGATGGACGATCAGATCGACGATCAGCGGATCGCGCTGCTCGATCAGCTCCGGCGCCAGATCGCGCCAGCGGCCGAAGGATTGTTCAGCGGCGGCGATCACGGCCGGGCTGTTGCTGCGAAACTCCAGCGGCAGGCCCAGCAGCGGGTATCGCGCGCGCTGATCGAGCGGCGCAGTATGGCCAAGCAGGTCGGTAGCAGCGGTGTAGAGAATCGGAGATGCTTCCTGATTCATCCCTGCTGCGCCTCATCCAGCGCCAGGTGGCCGGTGACAAACGCCGCCGCTGCGCCGGAAAGATGATCGAATGCGGCCCAGCGTTTGAGTACGCCGTCGAGCTGACCATCCACGGCGTGCATCTCGATCACGGTGATCGAGCAGTTGTGGACGTAACTCGCGATCAGCATAGCCAAGTCGACATTGCGGCAGATGTCCTTCAGTGTGAAGGTGAAGATGCCGCCGTGTCCGACGATGATCGAACTCTTGCCATCCTGTTCGCGCAGAATTTGCTCGATGCCCGCGCGCATACGTTCGAGCAGCATATGGTAATTCTCGCCTTCTGGAAACATGAGATCCGACTGGCCATCGAACCAGGCCCGTACGATCGAGTCGTGGGTCGCCCAGTTCTCGCCGCTGCCGCCCAGCGCCTCTAGTAGGCCAACGTTGACCTCGCGGAACTCCTCCATTACCACTGGCCGAACGCCGATCGCACGCCCAATAATCTCGGCCGTCTCGATCGCGCGCTTCAGCGGCGAGCAGTAGATCGCGTCGATCTGCTGGCCCTTGAAGTATTCGCCGGTCTGCTGGGCTTGCAGAACTCCTTTGGGGGTCAGCGAATAATCGACCAACCGATGCGAAAACTCTTTGGTGAGGTTAGCAGTATTTTCGCCATGTCGAATGAGGTAGAGTGTATTCATAGATCGCTTTCTCGATTAATTATACGTTTCTCAGGCTGATAGCGCGAATCTCAAGCTGCGTTCCTGGCGTCGCTACAATCCTGAAGTCGCCGCCATTCTGGCTGTTGCCCAGTCGCGCCTGATCGAGCTGGAAGCTGACCGTCTGCTCCAAGCCGTTGTCGCTCAGCTCCACTGGCGCGAGCGGATGGAATGGGTTTTCCCAGCTGTCGTACTCAATCCGAAAGCTGCCGTGGCCGGCAGCGGTCACGGCTAGCTCCAGCGGGCGCAAGTCGCGCACGTTCCAGGCGAAATCGTCACTTATGCCGAAGAGCAGCGGAGCATCGGGCGGCGCGGGCAGTCGTATCGCCTCGCCGGTCACGTCGTCGCCGAATGCTCTGACCAGCAATTGCCGGCCCGCCACTGGGTAAATACCGCTATAGGGCGCGCCCGGCGCGTAGCGCAGCTCGGAGGCGGCCGCGAAACGCTGCTGGCTGGTAAAGATCGCATGGCACGGCCAGCGCTGAAAGTTCTCGCGCAGATCGGCGCGGTAGGCCGCTGGCACGCGTTCCTCGGGCGCCGCATCGATCCAACGCTTGACTAGCTCTAGCAGTTCGCTCTGGCTCAGCCCCGACTCAGTTGCGCGTAGCCAGGCTGGCCCTGGGACGTGCCGCCAGTGCGGCGCGTGGCCGCGTGCCTGCTCGGCCTGGTTGAGTGATTCGGCCAGCGCGTCCAGCTCGTAGCGCGGCCGATGCGGCATGGACGTAATATCATACCAGCCCAGGGCTGGACGCACATCGATCTGGCGCTCAGGCGTGTCCAGGCGCCAGATCAGCAGCAGGTCGTTGCGGCAGGCGCTGTTGAGCGCGTGGGCGTCGGGCGCGTGGTCGGCCTCGACCAGGCTGGTATGATGATCCCACAGCTCGGTCAGGCGTCCGGGCGCGGCCAGGTAGGCCAGGTCGGCCACCATCTCGCGCATCGGCTCGCGCCAGAGCTCTTCGCCTAGGGCCGGATGCTCAAGATACTCACCCCAACGCGGCAAAAACCAGTCGAAGCAGCCGCGCGTCAGCGCATCGTCGATCAGGCGCTCGCCGCGCCCACCCGACTCGCGTAGCCGTTGGTGATAGGCCTCCAGGATGAAATTGAGCTGCGCGCTAGTGTCGTCGGTATAGATGAAGAAGTCGCCGCAGCGCGCCACCTGCTCCAGTAGCTCGCGCCGCTCGATCGCCGCCTGGGGGTTGAGCAGCGCCCAGACCGGCAGTAAGGCGTCGGCGTCGAAGTGATGGGTGGTGATTGTGAACGTTTCCAATGGCGCTATTGAAGCAGTGGCGAGGAAGCGTAGCAGCCCTTCGGTGGTGGTGTCGGCCGCGTAGCGCGGGTGGTTGTTGTTCGGCAGGTGGTGGCTGAAGCACAGCCCCCATAGGCCAGGGTAGTGGATCATATCGACAGCAACAATGTCGTGGCGACCAAGCAGGCCGTGGTGAAAAACTTCGAAGTGCATAGTGGCTCCTTATGCGATGCTGACGCTCATAATACCATAACGATGTTCACACCTCCTGCTCATCTTTGTAGACCGGTATCGTGATACTATACACAAAGTTTCTTTGACGTGTTGTGATCGGGTTGCTATAATGGCTGCGGCGTCAATGGGCGCCCGCCGCTAGTTAATGGACCGACGAAATGAGTGATCTCGCGTTCACGATTCGCCTGTGCGAGCCCGATGATACCATGCGGATCGTGCCGCTGATCCAGGCCCAGGTTGCCGCATCGGGCCACTATGCGCCCGATCCCGATAAGCTGACCGAGCTTGTGCATGCGCTGTTGATCAGCCAGTTCAGCGATTTCCTGCTGGCCGAGGTCGATGGGCAGGCGCTTGGTGTCATGCAGATCAACTATCGTCTCTCGACCCAGGAGGTGGCGCCATACGCGGTGATCGAGGATTTCTACCTGGCGCCGCAGCTGCGCGGCCAGGGGGTCGGCCCACGCATGCTCGATTACGCCTGCGGGCGCGCCGAGGGGC
>WNFV01010795.1_pt1 | contig 11583 bp, 9 predicted proteins | sample 5400101 | NCBI WGS metagenome assembly WNFV01 (sample SAMN13153361, study PRJNA577476) | soil metagenome | isolation source: 115 cm soil or saprolite under grassland replicate 1 | place: USA:California | collected 2016-06-15
ACTGCCGTCGGCCTTCTCGCCGCCAAGCCGAACGCCACGATCGACGAGGCCAAGGCTGCGCTCGCGGGCAATCTCTGCCGTTGCGGCACGCACCAGCGCATCCTGCGCGCGATGATGCGCGCGGCGGGAAGGAGCCCGGCATGAGCACGCAACTTTCCCGGCGCGAATTCCTCCAGGCCGGTGGCGCGCTGGTGATCGGCCTGGGTTTTGCCCGCGGCGCCGCGGCGCAGCGCATCGCGGGCGCCGATGCTGCGCTCGGCAAGACACTCGACGCCGGCGAGCTCGACGGCTTTCTCGCCGTGCACGCCGACAGCACGGTGACGCTCTATTGCGGCAAGGTCGATCTGGGCCAGGGCTTGCGCATCGCCATCCGGCAGATGGCGGCCGAAGAACTCGGTATCAGCGTCGATCGCATCGCCATGATCGAAGGCGACACGGCGTTGACACCGGATCAGGGCCCGACTGGAGGCAGCAGCGGCGTCATGCGCGGCGGCGTGCAAATCCGGCAGGCCGCCGCAACCGCGCGCGAAGCGTTGATCCGGATGGCCGCGACGCAAAGCGGCCGGCAAGCGACCGAGCTCGAGGCGGTGGAAGGCATGATCCGTCCAAAGACGGGAGGATCCGGGATTGCGATTGGCTCGCTGGTCGGTGACAAGCGCTTCGGAATGAAGATCGACTCCAAGGCGCCGTTGAAGGATCCGACAACATATGTGACTGTCGGCAAGCCCTTGCCGCGGCCCGACGTTCCGGCAAAGGTTACGGGCCATCACGTCTTCGTGCACGACTTCGCGGTTGACGGCATGCTGCACGGCCGCGCGATACGTCCGCCTTCGGTCGGTGCGAAATTGCTGGAGGTCGACGCGGCCTCGATCAAGGACATTCCGGGTGCGCGCGTCGTGCGCATCGAGAACTTCCTGGGTGTCGTCGCGGACGACGAATGGGACGCGGTGCAGGCGGCCCGGTTGCTCAAGGCGCGCTGGTCGGAGCCGAACGCTCTGATCGGCCACGAGAGCGTGCGCGAGTGGATGCGTGCCGGCCCGTTCGACGCCGAGGAGTTTCTGGTGCGCAAGGGGGAGGCGCGGCAGCAGCTCGCCGCCGCGGCCAAGCGCCTGACGGCTGAATATTATTGGCCGCTGCAGACGCACGGCTCGATGGGACCGTCGTGCGCAGTCGCCGACGTGCGCGAAGGCAAGGCGACGATCTGGACAGCTTCGCAGGCCACGCACAAGTTCCGCGAGGCCTTCGCCGCGTTCCTCGGTCTGCCGCGGCCCAGCGTGCGCCTGATCTATCTCGACGGCGCCGGCTGTTACGGCATGAATGGCCACGATGACGCCGCCGCCGACGCGGCTCTGCTCTCGCGCGCGGTCGGCCGTCCGGTGCGCGTACAGTGGATGCGCGAGGACGAGCACGGCTGGGATCCGAAGGGTCCGCCGCAACTGCTTGCGCTCGAAGGCGCGCTGGATGCGGAAGGGAAAATCGCGGCCTGGCGCACCGACATGTGGCTGCCGCGCGCCACGGCAAATCTGCCCAACGTGCCGTTGCTCGCTCCCGATGCTGCCGGTATCGCCCAACCGCAAGGGCTCTCCGCGGGGCTCATCTCCCAGAACGGCGACCCGCCCTACGCGGTCCCGCACCAGGAAGTGCAGGTGCATTGGCTCAAGGGCTCGCCGCTGCGGCCGTCGAATTTGCGCGCACCGGGCAAGATCGCCAACTCCTTCGCCGTCGAAGGCTTCACCGACGAACTCGCCGCCGCGGCGCGGCGCAATCCGGTCGAGTTCCGCCTGCAAGCGCTGTCCGATCCGCGCGGCATCGAAGTCATCCGGCGTGCGGCGGCGGCGTTTCGCTGTGCGGACTCATCATCAATCCCGACGCGCTGCGCGCGCAGATCGAGGGCTGCATCCTGCAGACGCTGTCGCGCGCGCTGTTCGAGGAAGTCACTTTTGACTGCGCGCGCGTCACGAGCGTCGATTGGGCGAGCTATCCGATCCTGAGGTTTCCCGACGTGCCGGAGATCGCGATCGACCTGGTGAGCCGGCCGAAGGATCCGCCGCTCGGCGCGGGTGAAGCCGCCGCGTCGGCAGTCGCTGCCGCGCTCGGCAATTCCGTATTCGATGCCACCGGCTTGCGTCTGCGCACCGTGCCGTTCACGCCGGAACGCGTGCGCGCAGCGATGAGCCTGAAGAGCTAGGGAACGCCGTGCGCGCTGCGAACCCGGGCATGGCGGCGCACCGCAACCGCTGCGGCTGCAGCGCCGGGGGCGGCGCGGCATCGCTGCTCTTCGTGTTAGCGCTCGTCGCCGCAGATCTGGCGCGCGCGGATGAGCCGCCGGCGTTTCGTCGCGGACTATGGCAGTTCGACCGTACCATCGGTGGACGAGCGCTGCAGACCAAGAACTGCAGTAGCCCAAGCGAGGATATGGAACGCCAGAACGCGATGCTCGAGAAGGGCGGCTGCAAATCCTCGCCGGGCAGACGTTCCGGCGATGTGTACACATTCACTGTGGAGTGCACGGTCACTGCACCCGGCAGCGCTACCGTGAATGTTCGCTCGACCTCAGTCATGACTGTGGAGAGCGACAGCGCGTACAACGTCGATATCACGACGACGGGTGCCGGCACGTCGACGCAGGAGCGGCTCGTCGCTCGCCGCATCGGCGACTGCGCAAAGTAGAGCGTCGCCCCGAAAGTCACCTTGTAGGACCTGGGCCTACAAACGGCCGGGCGCGAAACAAGAGAGCACTCTCACACGCTCCGCGAGTATTTTCTCGCTCTAGTGTTTCGCTTTTGCGCAGCGTAGTCTTATGTGCTGTTGAAAGAAAAAACCCGCGCCGGCGATGACAAGTGAGGATGAGGCAACGGCGGACGGAATCCGCTATGCCGTGCTGCGTCGGCTTGCCCCGGGCATTCGCCATAGTTTGATGGGCGAACTGCAGGCGATTCAGTTCCTGGCCGAGCTCGCGGCGCGCCAGCTTCAGGCATCCGCGGATCCCGCGAAAATACAGGATGGTCTGTCGCACATCATCGCTCAGACCCGGAAAACGGTTGGGAGCTGTCGCTCCATCGTCGAGTGGCTGCGCCCGGACGCCGGCGCGACGACCGCGCTGGGGGAAGGCATCGCGCTATGTCTCAAGCTGGCCGGCGACGACTGGCCGCTGCGCGGCGTCGAGGCGACGACCAAGCTTCAGGCGACTGACGCGCTGGTCGACAAGGCCGCGCTGCGCGAGTTGGTCACGGCCTCGCTTATCGCGCTGACCGACATGCATCCGGGAACGCTCGATATCGACGTGCAAAGCGCGGCCGACGCCGACGATGTCGAGCTCAGGCTTCATGCCCGCGCCGCCGACCGCCGTTCCAGTTTGCCCCCGGCCGAGCACGAGCGAAGGTTCACTTGGGCCGACGTGCAGATGCTCGCGAAGGTGCATGGGGTGTCGTGCTCGTGCCAGGCGCACGGAACAATCCTGCGCTTGCCGCAGATTGCCGCAGCAGTTGCCTGAAGCGACGCGCGGTCAGATGTAGCGCGCGACGTCGCCGCGCCGATCCGCGTTGTAAGGCTCGCGGTAGTCGCGCTCGCCCTGGGCCGGCCAATTCGCGGCGTCGGCGTACCCGTGGCGTGCCGCATCGATGTCGAGTGAACGCACTTCGTTCGTCCAGAACATGCAGACGATCAATGCGACGAGAGCGACCAGATTCAACACCGCGCTCGCCGCGTGCGAATACTCCCATCGCTTGCGCAGCTCGGGCCAGTCGCCCGGCAGAAAGGTCCAGTTGGCCGTCATCCGGTTCACCGGGTAGGTAAAGGTCCAGAACACGACCTGCGTTCCGGCGATGCACAGGAACGCGACCCAAGCGAGCGCGAACGCAGTCGGCCAGTCGCGCACCATGAACAGCAACACCAGCGTAGACAGCAAGGCCGCGGCGACCACGATCCCGGCGAGCGCCCATCCTCGGTAAAGGCGCTGCGCCGTCAGATATTCCTTACCCGAAAGCCTGATCTTGTTGGGCAACTCGAGAAGATGTGCGGCGGCAGGAACCATCGCCAAGGCCGCCAGCAGCAGGCTGACGACCCATACCAGATTCATTGTCATGCCCGTCTCCCTTGTTTTTCCCTTACGCAGCCATCGTCGAGTGACACCGATTCGCAACGCCCGATACTTACCGGCCGTTGCCGGACAGAGACGGTGCTTACGTCCAAAAATGCGCGCAAAAATTACAAACGACACCTATCCGGGGCCACCTGTCGCGTACGGAGCAAGACTCGCGCCGCGACGCATATCCGCCTGGAAAGGCGAAGAACCCAGCGCTCCCGACGGGCAATGGGGCGGCACCATAGCTTATCCGCGCGGTGCCCCGCGCGACGTTCGCGGGCCGCATCACGACGCACGCCATGCCGTGGTCGGACGACGTAAATGCTTCGCGTGCGCTTGCCTAGGTCGTAACGACCGAGGCGGAGTTCTGTGCGCGTTGGCCGTGATGCCGCGGATGGAGCTCGCCGAAGATTCGCAGAAGCTCTACCCAGGCTCGCGCGGCGCCCTACTTGCCGCGGATTTCCCGGGCCGCGCGCTCGAGGATATCTGCGACCCTGCGCTGCTCCTCCGCAGATGCGTCCATGATCGAAGCGAGCGCGGCGCGCAGCACGCGGCGCGCCTCGTTGAGCTCGGCGCTCCAATTCCGATGCCTGCTGTCGCCCTCGTCGGAGCGCGCATCGTCGCCCGCGAAGACGCGCCGCACGTGCTCCATCTTGGCGCCGATCCACGCGAGCTGCGCGAAAATTGCGTCGACGACGGGGCGATTCTCTGCCAGATGCGCGCGTCCTTCGTCGGTAATGCGGTAGAGCTTTTTCGCGCCTTCGGCTGCCACCGATGCGTAGCCGATCTCCTCAAGGTAAGTGAGCGCCGGGTAAATCATCCCGGGGCTCGGACTATAGAAGCCTCCCGAGCGTTCCTCCAGTGCCTTGATGATTTCGTAGCCGTGATACGGCTTGTCTGCGAGCAAAGCCAGAATCACCAATTGCAGATCGTCGGCGCCGAGCTTGCGCCCGGCCCGAAAGCCATGCCAACCAAAGCCGCGCCCCCCGACGACGCCACCGAACAACGCCCCGAAACCATGGCGGCGCGCATGCCGGCCGCCACAGTCGCGGTCATATCCACAGGAATTCCGATGCATGGTTTGAAGACCCATTGAGATCGAAAGACACGTCTAAAGATATGTCGTAAGATATCAGTTGTCAAGTAACGCACTGCGATGGCGCTATGCCTGGGGCGCGCTGGAGACATCGACCCAGGAGCCGCTTGCCTGTGATGCCATGCAGGCCTCGGTGAACGCCATCGTATGCGCGCCTTCCTCGATCCTCGGATATGGGAAGGCAGCCGGCGCCTCGCCGAGCGCGCGCGCCATGCGTTCCTGCGCGACCTCGGCGTAGATATTGGCGAACGCTTCGCGCAAGCCCTCGGGATGGCCGCGCGGCGTGCGACCCGCCGCGATGATCTCGGGCGAGAGAAACGTGTCGCCGCGGCCGACAACGCGCACCGGCTCGCCCTGGATCTGCAGCCGGAGGTAGCTTGCGCTTCGATGCGACCAGTCGACCATGCCCTTCTCGCCATACACGCGCAGACGGATGTCGTTCTCGCCGCCCGCCGCGGCTTGCGTTACGGTAAACGTGCCGCGCGCCCCGCCTTCCAGCTCGAACAGCGCCGAGACATAGTCGATCACTTCGCGGCCGGGCAGCACGGCGCGCGCATCGGCGCACAACCGCGTCACGTTGCGGCCGGTCGCGAAACATGCCAGGTGCTGCGCATGGCAGCCGATCGCGCTCATCACCAGCGCGAGCCCGCTGCGCCGCGGATCGAGCAGCCAGCGAAGGCGGTTGTTCTGCGGAGTGTCTTCGATCTTCGTCGCCAGCCCGCTCTGGATGTATTCGACCTGCACCAGCCGCAACTCGCCCAACACGCCGTCGCGCACGAGCTCGCGCACGTAACGCGTCATCGGATACGCCGAATAGCCGTGCGCGATCGCGAAAAGCCGCTCCGCTTTGCGCGTGCGGGCGACGAGATCGCAGGCCTGCGTGAAGTCGTGCGTGACCGGCTTGTCGCATACGACGTCGAGCCCGGCGTCGAGCGCGGCGACGGCATACGGATAGTGCGTGTCATTGGGCGTCATGATCGCGACTGCATCGATGCCGTCCTGGCGCGCTTTCTCCTTGTCGAGCAGCTCGCGCACTTCGCCGTAGCTCCGCGCGCGGTCGAATCCCAGCTCGGCGCCGGCATCGCGCGAGCGCGTCGGATCGCTAGAGAACACGCCCGCGACGACGCGCCAATAGCCGTCGAGCTCGGCCGCAGTCTGGTGCATGCGTCCGATCCACGAAGCCGGGCCGCCGCCGATCAGCGCCAGCCGCAACGGGCGACCGAAGCGTTCACGCAATCCTTTCATTGTTTCCTCCCCATTCGGCGACCCGTACAAATTCAGGCCAGGTACTGGTGCACGAAGGCAATGGCCATGCTGCCCTCGCCCACGCCCGCGGCGACGCGCTTGATCGACCCGTGGCGCACGTCGCCCGCGGCAAAAACGCCGGGCACGCTTGTCTCGAGCAGATACGGGTCGCGCGCTAGCGCCCAGTGCCCGTTATTCTGCGCGACGAGATCGGTGACGTCGCGACCGGTGCAGACGTAGCCGCGCGCGTCGCGAATGACGGCGTCCGGCAGCCACGACGTTTCAGCGTCGGCGCCGATGAAAACGAATACCGCCGCGGCGGGCTCGGTGCGAATCTCGCCGGTCCGCCGATTTTCGACGACGATCCGCTCGGCGTGATCGCTGCCCTCGACGCGCATGACGCGATGCTCGGTGCGCACCCGGATATTGTCCTTCGACGCGAGCTGGTCGATGAGATAGCGCGACATCGATGCTGCGAGCGAGGCCCCTCGCACCAGCAGCGTCACCGAGCGTGCATAATTGGCGAAGAACATAGCCGCCTGGCCCGCCGAATTCCCCCCGCCGACCAGAAATATGTCCTGGCCGCGCACGTTGGGCGCCTCGGTACGCGCCGCGCCGTAGTAGACTCCGCGCCCGAGAAAGGTGTCGCAACCCGGCGCCTCGAGCTGACGCCAGGTTACGCCGGTAGCGAGAATGACGCTGTGCGCGCCGACGCGTTCGTCGCCGTCGAGCCGCAGGGCGCGCTCGCGCGCCGCAGGATCGGCTTCGATGCCGATCACCTGCCGCGCGACGAGAATCTCGGCGCCGAAGCGCTTCGCCTGCTGCAACGCGCGCGAGCCGAGCTCGTCGCCAGAGACGCCCGTCGGGAAGCCGAGATAATTCTCGATGCGCGACGACGTGCCGGCCTGCCCGCCCGGCGCCTCGCGCTCGATCAGGACCGTGCACAGGCCTTCGGACGCGCCGTATACGGCCGCGGCGAGTCCGGCCGGACCCGCACCGATGATCGCGAGGTCGTAGATCGCGGTCCTCGGCTTGGTCTGCAGACCGAGCTTCTCCGCCAACTCGCGCAAGCTCGGAGTGACCAGCCGCGTGCCATCCGAAAGGACGACAACCGGAAATGCGTCGCCGGGACGCGGTGGCGGCACGGGCTCGGCGTTTCGATCGGGCCGGGTCGGATCCAGCCACTTGAACGCGATGTGGTTGCGCGCCAGGAAATCGCGCACGTGATGGCATGCGAGGTCGAAGCGATGGCCGATGATCGTCGCCGTGGCGGCCGGCGGTTCACTCGTGATTTCCTGCAGGCGGCCGACGCGCGTGGCCATCGTCTTCAAAAGCTCGCTGTTGAGATAGGGACAGCCGGCGATAAGCTCGCGGAAGTCGGCCGCTTCGAACGCGCAGACTCGGACCGGCTCCAGCGCGCGCAGACTCGCGACGGCGGGCGATCCGAGCAGCAGCGGCAGCTCGCCGAAGTACTCGCCGCGCTCATAAGTGGCGAGCAGGCGATCGACACCGTGTATCGCCTTGCGCACCTCGATGCGCCCCTCGAGCAGCACGAAGAACGACGGCAGCTCGCCTTCGTGAATCAGCCAATCACCTGCGCGCAAGCGGATGTCGGCCCCGCGCGCGGCCAGAGTCTCGAGCTCGGACGCAGGCAACGACGCCAACAGCGGGACGCCGCGAAGAAGGTCGACGGTAATCATCTAGCAAACGTGCGCAGCATGAGCGCGAGGAGCGTAGCACACGGTCGCGTATCGCCGCGACCGCAGAAGCGTACGCGGCTCGTTTTCCCTCCCGATTCGCCGGCATCGGCTGCCTTCAGCCGCTATTGCGCAACCCTGCGGCCAAGCCGTTTATCGTGAGATGAATCCCGCGTCGCGTGCGCACGTCGGTCTGGCCAGCGCGGAAACGGCGCAGTAATTCGACCTGCAGGTGGTTGAGCGGATCGAGGTAGGGAAAGCGATTGCGGATGCTGCGGGCGAGCGTCGGATTGTCGTCGAGCAACGTCATGCTGCGCGAGACAGCGAGGACCCAGCGCACGGTCCGATCGTGCTCGGCGGCGAGCCGCGGATAGATCGCTTCGCGCACTCCCGCGTCGGGGACCAGTTCGGCGTACCTTGAGGCGATCGCAAGATCAGTCTTGGCGAGCACCATGCTCATGTTGGAGAGCATGCTGCGGAAGAACGGCCAGCGCGCGTGCATGTCGCGCAAGCGCCCGAGCCGCGCGTCGCGCTTTCCAGGCTCCTGCGCCAGCCACTCCTCCACCGCCGTGCCAAATCCGTACCAGCCTGGCAGCATGAGGCGACACTGGCTCCAGCTGAATACCCACGGGATCGCCCGCAGGTCTTCGATCTTCTGCGATGCCTTGCGCGAGGCAGGGCGGCTGCCGATGTTGAGCTCGGCGATTTCCGCGATCGGCGTCGAGGCACGAAAATACGGCAGGAACTCCGGCGTTTCGTAGACGAGCGCCCGGTACGCCGTGAGCGCCAGTGCGGCAAGCTCGTCCATTGCGGCGTAATAATCCGCCATTGCGCCGTCGCCGCTTGGCGCGGGCAGCAGGCTCGCCTCCATCGTCGCGGCGACCAGCGTTTCCAGATTGCGCCGGCCGAGCTCAGGGTCCGAATACTTGCTGGCGATGATTTCACCCTGCTCGGTGATGCGAATCGCGCCGTTCACGCTCCCCGAGGGCTGTGCCAATATCGCCTCGTAACTGGGTCCGCCGCCGCGGCCGACGCTGCCCCCGCGACCGTGGAAGAGTCTCAGCTTGACATCGAAGTCACGAAACGCGTCGACCAGCCTGAGCTCCGCGCGATAGAGCGCCCAGTTGGCGGTGACGAACCCGCCATCCTTGTTGCTGTCCGAGTACCCCAGCATCACCTCCTGCCAGCGGCCGCGCGACTCGAGCCAGCATCGATAGCATGGCAGCCGGAACGCGGAGCGCATGATGTCCGCACAGCGCTCGAGATCGGCAATGGTCTCGAACAAGGGAACGATGTTCACCACGAGCCGGCTGGGCGTCAGAAGTCCCACTTCCTTGAGCAGGATCGCGACCTCGAGCAGATCGCTGACCGATTGACACTTGGAGATGACGTAGTTCGGCAGCGCAGTTGGGCCGAAATGGCGATGGACCTCCGCCGCCACGCGCATGATCGCAAGCTCGGAATCGAGCAGCGGCGTGCGTGCGACGTGCGGCGTGTCGAGGAGGCGCGGATTCGCGAGGTCGGCCACCAGCAGCGCAACGCGCTCGGCCTCGGGGAGCGCGGCGTAATCGGCGTGCACGCCGGCGCGCGCCAGCAGCTCGGCCACGACGGCCTCGTGCACGTCCGAGTTCTGGCGCAGGTCGAGCGTGGCAAGATGGAACCCGAACACTTGGACAGCGCGGCGCAGGTGCCGGAGCCTGCCCTCGGCGAGGCGCTGCGAGCCGTGGGACGCGAGCGATACGGCGATCACATCGAGGTCGGCGATAAGCTCCGCAGGAGCATCGTAGGGCGGCATCTCCGCGTGCGGCGGCCGCGGCGGCTCGTAGCCGGTCAGCGCCTTGGCCGTCGCCGCAAGTCGCGCGTAGACGCCGACCAGCGCCTGCCGATACGGCTCGTCGCCGCGGTGCGGATTGGGATCGTGCGCCGCGGCGGCCAGCGCGGAGAGCTCCGCCGTCGGCGTGACCAGCCGCATGGAGAGCGAGAGCTCGGCGCCAAGCTGGTGCACTTCGCTTAGGTGATGCGCGAGCGCGACGCTCGCCTGCGCGCGGTTCGCGTATTGCAGCGTGTCGGCCACGACAAACGGATTGCCGTCGCGATCGCCGCCGATCCACGAGCCCATGATCAGAAACGCGGGAACGATCGCCTCGCCGCCAAAGTGGCGCGCATGTCGCTCATCAAGATCGGCATAAAGCCGCGGGATCTCGTCGAGAAACGTATACCGGTAGTAGGCGATGCCGTTGTCGATTTCGTCCTTCACCTGCAACTTGGTCAGCCGCAGCATAGCGGTCTGCCACAGGGCGAGCACCTGCCGAAAAAGCCCTGACTGCATTGCGTCCTGCTCGTCGGGCGTAAGCGCGCTGCGATCGCGCCATTGCAACAGGCGGACGATTTCCCGCTCGCAGTCGAGGATGCTCTTGCGCTGGACCTCGGTTGGATGCGCGGTCAGCACGGGACTCACCAACGCATCGGCAAAAAAGGCGTGCAGCGCCGCGCCTTCGATCCCCGCTTCGCGCAGGCGAAGGAAAGCATGCGCGATGCTGCCCGACTGCGGCGGTGATCCGGCGAACGCGTGCGCGCGCCGCCGCCGATTCTGGTGGACGTCTTCGGCGAGATTGGCGAGATGCGAAAAATAGCTGAATGCGCGCACGACATCGAGCGTCTGCGCGATCGGCAAATCGTTGAGCAGCGTGGCCAGCTCGTCCTTGATACCGGCCGTGTCATTCTGGCTGGCGCGGCGCAGGCGGATCGCGGTCTGGCGAATCGACTCGATCCGCGCGAATCCTTCCTCGCCGGTCTGAGCGCGCAGCACGTCGCCGAGAAGGCGGCCGAGCAGGCGCGTGTCTTCCTTGAGCGGCAGGTCCTTGTCGGTGGGGGCGTCCATCGCTCTTCGGCGCGAAGTCCGGTGGAGCCGATTGTAACGAGTTTGCCTCGGTTTGCCTGTGAAGGGCTCGATCGATTATCCTCGCCGCACTGTCGCGGTGCCCATGGCGCATGCGACATCACGCCGCTCAACGAGAATTCATCCTCACCCGACTCGATCCGGGATGAACGAAATCGCGCCCTCTCCCGGCTGGCAAGCGCTAATCGATCACCGGCGCGCGCTCGCCGGCCGCTCGCTCACGGCGCTCTTCGCTGCGAATCCGCAGCGCTTCGCGCAGCTGTCGCTCGCCTGGGACGATTGGCTCGCCGACTGGTCGAAGCAACGCCTGACCGCCGAGACCATGGCCTTGCTCGTCGCCTATGCCCGCGAGCGCAATCTGCCCGCATGGATTGCCGCGATGTTCGCCGGCGAGAAGATCAATCTGTCCGAACAGCGGCCGGTTCTCCACACCGCGTTGCGGCAGCAAGGCGATGCTCCGCTCGCCGTCGACGGCGCCGACGTGATTCCCGCGATCCGCACCGCACAGGCCCGCATGCGCATGCTGGCCACACAGCTGCGCGGCGGCGCGCGGCTCGGCGCA
>WNFV01009584.1_pt1 | contig 11581 bp, 10 predicted proteins | sample 5400101 | NCBI WGS metagenome assembly WNFV01 (sample SAMN13153361, study PRJNA577476) | soil metagenome | isolation source: 115 cm soil or saprolite under grassland replicate 1 | place: USA:California | collected 2016-06-15
CCTCTTCGGATAATGGAACTTTCATATATCTCAATTCGCAGGAGAACAAGATGGCTACGCCTCCGCCGGTCACCGACACTCTGGCGCGCTTTGTCGCCGAAACGGCTTACTCGACGATTTCCGAGAAAACTCTAACGAACGCCAAGATGCATATCCTCGACACCCTTGGCGTCGCATTGGCGGCGGTTGCAACGCCAGTGGCGGCAATCGCCCTCGATTACTGCGCGCGAGTCAGCAACTCGAATGAAGCGTCGATTTGGGGCACTAGGGCAAAATCATCCGTTCCTATGGCCGGATTCGCCAATGGCCTTTTGGCCCATGCTCTCGACTTCGACGATTGGGAGGATTCGATCCATGCCGGTCATCCCACCAGCATGGTAACCGGCGCCGCGCTCAGCTTGGGCGAAACTTTGGGCGCATCCGGCAAGGATCTATTAAAGGCCTACGTCTTCGGCATCGAAGTTCTCACCAAGATTTCCGCTGCTGGTCCCAACCTGCACGACCGCGGTTTTCACAGTACACCAGTCCTTGGCAGCATTGGCGCTGCAGTCGCCTGCGCCAGCCTGCTCAAGTTGGTTCCCGACAAGATCAAGGCCGCCTTTGGCGTTGCGGCTTCGGGTTGCAGCGGCATCCATCGCCAACAAGGGTCGATGGTCAAACCGTTTCACGCCGGCAATGCCGCGCGAAATGGAGTGGAAGCCGCGCTTCTGGCGGAAAAAGGTTTTACCGCTGATGCGGCCATCTTTGAAGCGCCGCGCGGCTTTTGTGACACATTCTTTGGCAAGGGAACTTGCCACTATGAAAAGATGATCACCAACATTGGCAAACCCTACTTTCTCGAATCGCCGGGCCTCGGCCTCAAAATGCATCCTTGCAGCGCGCCCCAGTTTCTCGCCGCCGACGCTGCGCTGCACTTAAAGCGCGAGCATCAAATCCGCTTCGAGGATGTCGCCAAGATCGAAGTCCGTATTCCGCCGGAGCGTTACCAGCGTCATTACCACGCCGTGGTCAAAACCGGCCTGCGCGGCAAGTTCGCGATCAATTATGTCGTCGCGCTCTGCATCCTCGACGGTAAGTTGGAGATCGCGACTTTCACCGATGAGAAAGCCAATCAGTCGCAGGTTCAAGAAGCGCTCAGCAAAGTGAAAGTCATCGTCGATGAGTCTATTCCGGAACCGGGGCCGTATTGTCCCGTGACGGTTGAACTCAAAAACGGAACTGCTTTTAGCTACACGGCGACAATCGCCAAGGGCGCCCCCCAAAATCCGTTGACGGAGAAAGAAGTCCTGGACAAGTTCCGCGGCAATGCGAGGACGATGATCCCGGAAAAGCAGGCCGCAGAGTTAATCGCAGCGGTGCGGAATCTGGAAACAGTCAACAACGTGAAAAAAATCGTCGAGCTGCTGATTCCCGCGTAGGCGGCTCGGAGCGCCGCATTCGCGAATCATCCTCTACTTGTCATTCCGAGGAGCCAAGGCGACGAGGAATCTCACCGCGAAAAGCGAGTTCCCTCATGGAGTTTAGCCTGAGCGCCGTCGAAGGGTTCGGGATGACGACCAACACAAGTCCCGCAGTTCCGTGGGATGGGTAGAGTTCCGCGATATCCATCACTCCATTACTCCAACATTCCAATCCCCTCCTTCATTGGACATCCATTTTCAACTGCGATAAGTCCACTTCTTAATTCAGCCAGCATCTTTGATTCCGGAGGCTACCCGTGTCCAGCGACAAACCTTTAGCGCCGCTCTTCGAAGCAGATCGCCTTGCCATCATCGGCGCCAGCGATCGCAATCATTACGCCGTCAATATTTTCAAAAATCTGCAGAACATGGGCTTTGATTCGTCCAAGATCATTCCTATCAACCCGGGTCGTCCAGAAGTCTTTGGCCTCAAAGCGTATCCAAGCATCACGGACGTGCCGGGCGATATTCCGCTAGCGGTGATCGCGGTCAACAACAAGACCGTCGTTTCCGTCGTTCAAGAAGCAGGCCAAAAAGGCGTCAAGGCCGGCGTCATTTTCGCTGACGGTTTCGCCGAAGGTGGCGAAGCGGGAACAAAGTTGCAGCTAGAACTGACGACCGTCGCCAAGGCGGCTAACCTGAAACTACTTGGCCCCAATTGCATGGGTTTCGTTTCCACTCGCGCGAAGTTGGGCATCTGGGGCGGCGAGCTACCAAAATCTCTCCGTCCGGGAAACATCGGCTGCATCTTCCAGAGCAGCGGCATGATGAATCTCCTGATGAACGCCGGCGCCAAGCGCGGTCTGGGATTTCACGTCTGCGCCAGCGGCGGCAACGAAATCGTGCTAAACACTGCGGACTATCTCGCGTATCAAGCCGAGTGTCCGGAGATCGACGTCATCGCGACTTACTTCGAAGCGGCACCCAAAGATCCGGAACGCTTTGCCGCGGCGCTCGATCGAGCCATCGCCAATGGCAAGAGCGTATTGGTGCTCCGCGCCGGCAAAACCGCACGCGCCAAGCGCAATGTCATCGCTCACACCGGCCAGCTCGCGGGATCGGCCGCCGTTTGGGATGCTTTCTTCGAACAACACGGCGCGATCATCGTCAATGATCTTGACGACCTGATCGATACGACCGCGCTCTTCGCCGGCGCCAAACCGCGGCCAGAGAAGCATGATCGTGGCGTCGGCCTCATGACGATTTCCGGCGGCGATTGCACGCTGCTTTGCGACATCGCCGATCAAGAAGGTGTGCCAGTCCCGGAACTCAGTCCGGAAACGCAGAAAGTCATGATCGAGAGTTTGGACAAGCCGACCTTGCTCGGCAATCCACTCGATGTCGAAGACTTGCAACGGATCAATCCTGAGGCGTTCGATCGTTGCTTGGAAAAATTCTTCCAAGAACCAAGAATCGACATGCTCGGCGTGCGCCTGAATTTACCGGAAACGATCAGCCCATCTTCGGAAAAGTTGTACACGAAAATTTCGCAGCTGAGCCGCGCCAACGATAAACGTGTCTTCGTACTTACGCGCGCCACCGAACCGCCGGCGGAAGTCTGGTGCGACAAACTCAACAACCTCGGACTGACGTTCACCGGCGATTACCGTAAGTCGCTGCGCGCCATCGGCCGGCTGCGCAAGGACGAGCGCGACCGCGCCATCGGTCGCTTTCTACCAGTCACGCGGTCCGGCGCCGCGCCTGGCCCCGTGCAATTACGGCGTGGCGTTTCGACCTATGAAGCAACAGATAAATTATTGCAGGCGTATGGAATTTCATTGGCGTTCGCGGTGCTGGCGAAGACGGCGAGCGAAGCCACCGCTGCAGCAGAAAAGCTCGGCTATCCTTGCGTATTGAAAGTTTGCTCCGTCGATATTCCGCACAAAACGGAATTCGGCGCGCTGCGCCTGAATCTGACAGACCGAGAGAGTGTGCAAACTGCTTACGAAGAGATGATTGCCGACGTCTGGGTCAAGAAGCCCGACGCAGTGATCGAAGGCATTTTGGTGCAAAAACAAATCAAAGGCGTCGAGTGCCTGCTCGGCATCTCTCGCGATGAACAACTCGGCCCGACGCTGGTCATGGGCCTAGGCGGCGTGTTCGTCGAAATTCTAGCCGACGTGGCAATTCGCATTCCGCCGATTAGCTTTAGCGAAGCGCGCCGAGCACTGGAATCTTTAAACGGCGCCAAAGTATTTGCCGGCGTGCGAGGCGCTCCACCCGCCGACATCGACGCCCTTGCTGAGGTGGCCGCCAGGCTTTCGTGGTTAGCTCATGATTTGCGCGACAACATCGACGAATTGGATCTGAATCCCGTGGTCGTGCTGCCGACAGGCCAAGGCGCGGTCGCCGTTGACGCGCTCCTGGTAACGCGTTGAGCCGTTTGATGCCTCACAAAGGCTGGTAGGACCCCATGGCGAGACTCCAACTTTCGTCGATCTCGACAACCCGACTTCGTCCGCGTACAAGTTTATAATGCCAACCTCGCTAGCTCCATTGATAGCTACTTTCCTCTCGACGTTTTTCGTGTTCAATCTGCTGGCCCTTGCGTCGGCTTTTGCCTGGTACGACAAAGGCCATCGGATCGTGGGTTTGATCGCCCAGGCGAATCTCACCGCCGACGCGCGCAACGAGATTGAAAAGATACTTCCCGGGAGCATGACGCTGGCGGACGCGGCCATTTGGCCGGATCATGAGGGGCGAAGCATACGAGATTTCGATCCCCTCCATTATGTCACGATTCCGGAGAGTGCCAGCGGCTATGATCAAGGGCGCGACTGCCCGGAGAGAAACTGCATGGTTGAGGCTCTCAAATGGTTTTCAGCGGTCATCGCCGATAAGAATGCGCCGATCATAATGAGGCGACTCGCGCTTCACTACGTCGTTCACCTGGTAGGCGACGTGCACCAACCGCTTCATGCCGGTCGAGCCACGGATCAAACCGGGATCAATATTTCTGTGTCTTACAGAGGTCAGAAGACGAATCTGCACTTCTTTTGGGACACAGACCTGGTAGAGATGGAAACCGGGAACGAAGAGGAAATCGCCAGGCGGCTCACTGCGAATCTCACGAACGAAGACCGTCTCAAATGGCAGGCCGGCGATCCCAAACAGTGGACGAATGAATCGTTAATGCTGGTGAGATCGCACGCGTATAACATCGGACCATCGGTCGAGCTTTCCGATGACTATGTGGAGAAAGCCCGTCCGATTGTACGACGAAGGCTTGCTCAGGCTGGAATTCGGTTGGCCTGGTTACTGAATAGCGCCTTGAAATAAGGAAAAGCCGGCAAAATACAGACTGGGGCCTGATCAATCCCTCCCCTGCACCCAAGTTTGCTGTCAAATTCAAGAATCGACAGCCCGTAGAATCCAGACTCAGCCCAGATCGCGTTTCGCCTCCTTGGGCAAACCGTGAGACCTAAGAAAAATTCACAAATGAGTTTTCCAAACGTCCAATGAAGTGGCGCTTGGACGCCGCATAGAGGCGTTTGAGAACGGATGGCCGCAGTGCCTCGCCGAATACGAGGATACGGTTAACTTTTGCGCTAAGGATGGAAAGTCATGATTGGAAAATCCACCACGCGGACGCGGCTTTGCCCATACTGTGCCAACAGTATCGAGGAAGATGCGACGGATTGTCGTTATTGCAAGACCGATCTCTCATCGCAGTCTGTTCCTCAGTGGCTCAAGCGTGACGAAGCATCGTCGGAACCACGAATTGGCTCGGATAATCACAAGGGATCCTCAATCCCTCCAAAGTTTATCTGGATAGCCGCCATGCTCGTTGTCGCTTTGATCGCCTTTTTTGCCGGCGGGTACATACAACGCAACCAGCTATTGCTGTCATCCCAGGCCAACTTAAAGCAGCTCCAAGCGAAAGATCAAATGATTCAAAGTCAGGAAACGCAGCTTGCTCAGACGCGGCAACAACTGAACGAGAACTCCAATCAGCTCGCCCAAATGAAGACTAAACTCGAGGAAAGCCAGAAAGAACTTTCGCTAACACAGCAACGGCTGGGTGTCGCCACGCGTCAAGTAGATCATCTGAACGCGAGCCGGTCTCCGGCTGTTAGGAGAACGGCAGCGCGCGCGCCGGACACGGCTGCGTCGCTTCCTCAGCCGGTGACGGCAAGACGAACAGCCGAGCCGGGAGTCTATGAGACCACCCGGCCGACGTCGGTATATGAAAGCCCGTCACCTGCTTCGCCCGTCATCTCGCAAATCAGCGGAGGAACCAGGATCAACGTCGTAAGTTCCACCGGCGGTTGGCTGGAAGTGCGGTCGAAGCGCGGCAATCCTCCGGGATATGTGCGGTCCGATGATGCGCGGCTGATCGCCAGAGCGAACTGAGAAATGCCCCGACGGGGGCCCGGCCTGCAAATTCGATCTTCCTATCGGCCACCTGCGAGCGCGGGGGCATCAGACCATTCCCCTAGGGTAACTCCACGCCGCCGCATTCCGGTCGCGCCCGTATACCCGCCCCTTCCCCAGTTTCTAAATATTACCGTCACAAGGCTTTTAATTTCCTTGGGTAAAATTACTTGACATATGAAATGTTTCTCTTTAGAGGGTTGTTGATCTGCCAAAGAAGAGTTCTCAATAAGGTGTCCACCCAGTGCGCCATTTCTCCCTGTGTAATGGCGACAGGTTGCTTGTCCAGATGATGAACGCGAGAAATATTTTGTCTGTCGGCCTGTTTTGGGTCCTGATGCTCGCGCCCGCGGCAAACGGCCAACAAGACAAAGCCGCCGGAGCGGTGGAATGGGATAAGTTGGTTGATGCCGCGAAGAAAGAAGGCAAGGTCACGGTATCGCTTCCGGCCAGCGCCGAGATGAAAAAACAGGTCGAGGAGCAGTTCAAAAAACGCTATGGCATCGAAGTGGAAACTTTCACGGCGCGCGGCAGCTCGGCGGTGCGCCGCATGGCGGACGAATTCAAAGCCGGGGTGCGCCATTTCGATCTGCACATCGGCGGTTCTTCTTCGATCGTCTCCGGCATGCTGGACGAGGGCATTCTCGATCCCATCGAACCGTGGCTGATGCTCCCCGGAGTCAAAGATCCGAAACAGTGGTGGGGCGGTCATCTATGGGTTGATAACGCAAAACGATTCGTTTACACGTTTCAGGCGTATCTGTCGGAAGTTATTTGGTACAACACCGATCTCATCAAGCCGAACGAAATCCGTTCGCTGGACGATTTTCTCAACCCGAAATGGAAAGGCAAGATCGGCTATCTCGATCCGCGCACGCCTGGCGCCGGAGACTCCACCTGGTCGTTCCTGTGGCAGATCAAAGGCGAAGAATATCTCAAAAAACTCGTGGCACAGGATTTGTTTCTCGGCCGTGATCAACGCGTACTCGCCGAGAGTTTGGCCAGAGGACGGGTTGCCGTCATGATCGGTAATTCCTATTATTCTTATCTGCCGTTTCTGAAAGCGGGGTTGCCGATCAAGACTCTTCCTCGGCTCAAAGAGGGAAATTACGGCACCGGCGGCAGCGGCAATCTGGCGATCATCAAAGCGCCAGCGCACCCGAATAGCACCAAGGTTTTCGTCAACTGGCTGTTGGGCCGCGAGGGACAGGAGATCGTTTCCAGAGCGCTCGGGCAAGCGACCCGCCGCCTCGACGTCGATACCCGCTTTCTGAGAGAGTCCGGCACGATCGCGGCGAAAGACGTGATGTCGCTCAATGATTATTTGCAGATCGAAAATCAGTCGGAAGAAAAACTCGACAAGGTGCGCGAACCCGCAGCCAAGTTTGCCCACGCCATCTTGAAGTAGCAACAACAGCAACTGCGCAGCGAGGGAGCTGTAACCAATAAACGTTACGAGCGAAAGGATCCGCCCAATGGGTAATACCTCGACAACCAACGAATCCGATCCCAAAGTTTTGGAAGCGTATTTCAAGAAATACCCGGACGTTCCCAAGGAGACGATTCTCAAGCAACATCTCCTCAGCCTGGGTCACTGGTTTAGCGATGCCGCGCTCCAAGCCGCGGACGGTGCGCTGGTCAAGTCCTATCGATTGTTCTCTTACGATCTCGTGCCGATGTCCGAGTTCAAGAGAGGCGAGCATCGGCGCGTGCCGGAGCACTTCGTTATGCTTAATGGGCCGTACGAAATGCGTCCCGTGGCGATTCAGACTTCGCTTTCGCCCTATTCACCCTACTTGATCGATGTCGTCGATGGCCGGCTCGTAATGACCACCGAAGGGCGCGTGCTTGCGGAAGTCCGCTTCCCGAAAACGCCCGACTATTACGCGAAGAGCTTGCCGGACGGCACGCCCTATCATGAGATCGTCGCCTTCGGCGCGTTCATTACGATCTTTCGCAATTGCCAATACTGGGGGGCGAAGGAGGAATGCAAGTTCTGCGACATCAACGAGAACGCCCGCCAGATGAAGCTGTCCCGCGACTTCACTTTGGCGGCTCCGGTAAAATCGGTGGCAGATGTCGTGCGAGTCTGCGACGAGGTCGCCAGCGACGCCCGCAAGCAGGGAGTAGCCGCGCCCGGCTTCGTACTCAGCGGCGGCTCGATCACCAAAACGCTGCACGGTAAGAGTGAAGTGGACTTCTACGAGGAATACATCCGCGCCATCAAAGGGAGCTCGGCGAAGCCCAGAATCACCTTCGAGGTCAATGCCCGGCCGCGTGCCGAGGTGGAACGCTACAAAGCCGCCGGCGCCGACCACATCCACTTCAACATGGAGGTGTGGGATAAGCGGCTCTTCGAATGGATCAATCCCGGCAAGGCCGAGCGCGTCGGCTGGGACAACTGGGTGCGCTGGATGTGCGAGGCGGTGGAAGTTTTTGGGCCGGGGAACGTGCAGCCGAGCTTCGTGTCCGGCGTTGAAATGGCGCGTCCGCACGGCTTTCAAACTGTCGCCGAAGCGGTCAATTCGACCACCGGCTGTTTCGAATATTTGATGTCACGAGGAATCATGCCGCGGCCGCAGCAGTGGCGGCGCGAGCCGTCGACGGCGCTTTGCAAAGAAGCCGAGCAGCCGCCGGTGCCATTGGACTATTACATACTGCTCACGCGCAATTGGTACGAGTGCTACCAAAAATATCGCTCGCAGTTGCCTCAGTTCGGCAAGCGCAAGGCTGGGCTTCTTGCCGAACGTAACTTGCTGGGTCCGGTTCACGGCGCCTACGGCGACTATGTCATGCTGAGCGAAAATCTATTTCCGGACGATATCGAAGAGCAGATCAATCGGCGCAGCGTGCCGTTCGAGAATCTCGGGGGAGGGGCAAGTGTTTCATGACATTTCAGGGAACATGCAACAGGTGATGCGCGCGCTCGAGGAACAGACGGAACGCGATCAACGGTCGCTTCGCAGTGTTTTCACAGACGTCGGGCGCTGCCTTTCGCTCCTGGCGATGTCGGCGCCGCAGGGCGCGTTTCTCGAACTGGGTAGCAGCGGTGGCTATTCCAGTCTGTGGCTGTCGCTGGCCGCGCGCGCGCGAGGTGTGACGCTCACGACGGTCGATCTCGATGAGGGGAAGGTCGCCTTGGCTCGACAGAACATCTCGCGCGCCGGCGCGGCAGATTCTGTCCAAGTGTTTCATGGCGACGCTCTCGACTACGCTACTCGTTTCGAGGAGATCGCGTTTTGCTTCTCCGATATCGAGCCGCCGGAATCCAACGCCAAGGTCTACGAGAAGGTGGTCCCGCGCCTCGTCCCCGGTGGATGGCTCGTCATCGATAACGTAACTTCCCCCCGCGTCCAGACGGAGCTCTTGAACCGCGCCGAAAAAGATCCGCGAGTGGACAGCGTGCTCTTGCCATTTCCAAAGGGTGATCTCATCTGCCGGAAGTGCTGAAACCAGTGTTAAGATTGACCGAGAGTTTCTTTCACGTTTCCTACCGGATCTGACGGCCGACGGCGGGCGATGACCCGAGAACTCAGCGCAATTCGTGTAGCTGCGAAAGTCTCTGGTCGTCTGCGTTAGCTTGATCCTTAAACGGCTGGAACGTTTGGAACAACTGGAACCATCCCAAGTCTTTTAAGATGGAACGATTTGAACGCGCTGCGACTGTGCGCCTTATAAACGTGTGAGCTCCGGGGTGACATGTTCGGGGCGGATGCCGAGGCCGACGATCCGAGCGGGGATCCGGCGCAGCAATGGAACTCGAGCAAGTAGGCGCACCGCAAGCGGCGGCTTGAGAGATCCGCTCTCACCCAAGACACGCGCAATGATCCTGCGCTGCACCATGACCTGCAGCCGCTGCGTCACGCGCGTGGGTAGCTCGCGTCGTTTCTGGATCCCGCGTAGATGATCGATCGTGAGCTGTCCTTCCCGCAGCGGTTTGAAGAGAACATTGGCCGCCGCCACTGCATCCTGAATCGCGAGGTTAATGCCGACCCCACCGACCGGCGACATTGCGTGCGCGGCATCTCCAAGGCAGAGCAGACCCGGCCGAAACCACTCTAGCAATCGGTCTACACGGACGGTTAAGAGCTTTACATCGTCCCAGCCGCGTAGCTCCTGCACTCTGTCTCTAGTGTAAGGGGCGAGTTTTATGATCTCCACGCGAAAAATTTCGAATTCTTGCCGTCGCATCTCTTCGAATTGTCCTTTGGCAATGACGTACCCACACTGCCAATACTCACCACGATTGAGTGTGATAAAAATCCTCCCCCTATCGAACCTCCCCATAGTCGCGACCGGGTCCTCCGGACTTCGACTGATCCGAAACCACAGAACATCCATAGGCGCTCCCAAGTCCTTCACTTTAAGACCGGCCTTCTCGCGCACGATCGAGCTCCGTCCGTCGGCGCCGACGATCAGATCGGCGCGCACTTCAACTGCCCCGTTTGGAGTCTTTACCTGGACTCCCGTCACGCGCCCTGATTCTTCAATAAGGCCGCTTACCTCAGCTTCCATCATGAGATCAAAGCTAGGATAGCCAGCCGCCTGGTCGGCGAGAAAGTTGAGAAAATCCCACTGCGGCATGAGCGCGATAAACCGGCAGCGGGTCGGCAAGTATCGGAAGTCTGCGATGGTCAGCTGGGTCTGGCCAACTTGGGCGTTAAGCTCGTCGACCTCCTGATGCGGCAGCCGGAGAAATTTCTCGAGCAATCCCAGCTCGTCCATCACTTCCAGCGTCGATGGGTGAATAGTGTCGCCGCGAAAATCACGCAGGAAATCGGCATGCTTTTCAAGCACCAAAACCTTGACTCCCGCACGCGCGAGGAGATAGCCCAGCATCATGCCAGCCGGACCGCCCTAATCAAACTAATCAAACACTCGGGAGTAAGAGAATTAGCCGAAATTGAGCTCTCGTAAAAGGGCCGCGATACGCGACGGTAAAAAGTATTTCCAACTATTTAACGCTGGTCCAGAAATTACCTCAAAACTGTCGGAAAAAGCGGACGAGAGGTAGTTCCTACCAACAGTCCGTAAAAAATTCGCTCTTCAAGTATGGGGTCTTACAAAAGATTCCACATTCTCGTGATGGCACGATGGTTGCGGTAAACCTAATATGTGTCAATGAAAGGAGGCACGTAAAAATGAGAACGATAAGTTTACTGAAATCTCTCGCTCTCAGCCTGATCCTTGGGCTGTCAAGACATGACGACCTTGAAGCGTTCCTCAGAGATCATCCGAGGATACGCCAAGAGTTGAGGGAAAATCCGAGCAGAGTCATGAGCTGGGAGCGCAACCTCAATGCGCGCGCGGATCTGCGCAAATTTGATAGGTTCTTAGACTCGCATCCGAGGGTTGCTGAACGGTTAAAAGCAAACCCCGAACTTATCAACAACCGGCAATTCGTCGAGAATCATCCCGACTTGCGGGACTTCTTGAGAGAGAATCCAGATATGAGGCGCGAGTTACAATCCCGGCCTCGTGCATTCATGGAGCGGGTCGAACGCTATGACAGGTTCAGTCAAAGATAACCCAGACCAAGCGTCCGGGTCAGGAAAAAAGAGGCTGGAGATTTCCAGCCTCTTTTTTTTGGTTCAATGAAGAGTTCCAGACTGGAATAGCCATGTATCACGCCTGGCCTCAGGTCCTTATGTACCCCCAAATCTCCGTTCTTGTTCTCCATCGTCATCGCGCCAATCTGTCAGGAAGAAATGGCTTGACAGGAGTTTTGAGCCGAATAGACTGACACG
>WNFV01010031.1_pt1 | contig 11579 bp, 11 predicted proteins | sample 5400101 | NCBI WGS metagenome assembly WNFV01 (sample SAMN13153361, study PRJNA577476) | soil metagenome | isolation source: 115 cm soil or saprolite under grassland replicate 1 | place: USA:California | collected 2016-06-15
GCGACATCGTAGGCGGCGCCGTGGCCTTCGCGGACGGCGCGATCCTCGCCGTCGGCGACTTCGAGGAGGTGGCCAGGCGGTTCCCCGGCGCCGAGGTGGTCGGCGAAGACCACGGGGTGGTCCTGCCCGGGCTGGTGAACGCCCACACCCACCTGTCGGAGGCGTTGATCCCCGGGATGGGCGAGGACCTGACGCTGTTCGAGTGGGGCACCAGGATCGTCGCCCCAGTAGGTCGCCACCTGACGAGCGAGATGGCCCGCGTCGGCACCATGCTGAAGGGCGCCGAGCTGCTGCTGTCGGGGGTCACCTGCGTCAGCGACATGTTCTGCCACACCAACATTGGCTCGCTGGCGAGCCTCGGGGTGGTCGACGGGCTGGAGGCGATGGGGCTGCGGGGCGTCGTCTGCTTCGGCGCCGAGGACGCCTTCGACCCGCACCCGGTGGCCGGGTTCCTGGACGAGCACGAGGCGCTGGCGAAACGCTGCGGCTCCAGCCGGCTCGTCGGGTTCCGCCTCGGCGTCGGCACCCTGCTCGGCCAGAGCGACGCGCTGCTGGCGGCGTCGGCGCGGGCCGCCCGCGAGCACGGCTGGGCGGTCCATACCCACCTGGCCGAGGTCAGGGAGGAGCTGGTCCAGGCCCGCCGCGCTGGGGTGGCAGCACCGTCGAGCGCGCCGCTGCCGTCGGGCTGCTCGACGTGCCCGTGCTGGCGGCCCATTGTGTCTGGGTGAGCGAGGCCGAGATCGGCGCGCTGGCGGCGGCGGGTGTGGCCGCGGTGCACAACCCGGTCGCCAACATGATCCTGGCCTCCGGGGTCGCCCGGTGCCGGCGCTACGGACGACCGGGATCCCGGTCGGGCTGGGGACCGACGGGGCCGCCTCCAACGACAGCCAGAACCTGCTGGAGGCGGTGAAGGCGGCCGCCCTGCTCCAGAAGGTGGCCCGGCTGGACGCCCGCGCCCTCACCGCCAGCGACGTGCTGGCGATGGCGACGATCGATGGCGCCCGCGCGCTCGGCCTTGACGGCCTGGTCGGCTCCCTGGAGCCGGGCAAGCGCGCCGACCTGGTCCGCCTGCGTGGCGACCGGCCCGGCCTGGCCAACGTCCACGACCCCCGACAGCAGGTGGTCTACTGCACCTCTCCGGCCGATGTGGCCGACGTCTGGGTCGACGGCCAGCATCGCGTCGCCGACGGCCGCCTGGTCGACCACGACCTCGCCGGGCTGGTCGACGCCAGCCGCCCGTTGGCCGCCGAGCTGGTCACCCGCGCCGGCCTCGGCGACCTGTCGTGCCTGGCGCGCCGCTGAGCGGGCCTAGCAGGTGGCCTCGGCGCCTCTGGCTGCCAGCTTCGTGCCGTGTTGGCGTGGGCCGGCCGCCAGGTGAGGGTGCGGTCGGGCCCGAGGCACCCCGCCAGTACCCGGCGCTTGGGGCCGCCACCCGGATGGCTGCGCGCCTCCGGGGTGCTGGCGTCGTCTGACGACGGGCTGCACCCTCGCCCCGGTGGCAATGGGTCGCGGCCCCGCCCGGCATCGACGTGGGTCTGGAGCGAACCGGACAGTTGGGCAGGGTGGATTCCAGCCGCACGGAACGGAATTGTCGGCAGTTGCCGGGCGTGGTTGAGTAGTGGCCTAAGCCCAGCAGCCACTAGGGAGACCGCCGCCATGACCGACAGCTCGCTCGCTCCTGGCCAGGAACCGCCCGAGATCGACACCAGCGTGCCGCAGTCGGCCCGGATCTGGAACTACTGGCTCGGCGGCAAGGACAACTACCCGGTCGACCGCGCGGCCGGCGACCAGTACCGCGAGGTCTACCCCGAGATCGTCGACCTCGCTCGCGCCTCCCGGCAGTTCCTCACCCGTGCGGTCCGGTACCTGGCCGGTGAGGTGGGCATCCGCCAGTTCCTGGACATCGGTACCGGCCTGCCCACCGCCGACAATACCCACGAGGTCGCCCAGCGGGTGGCCCCGGAGAGCCGCATCGTCTACGTCGACAACGACCCCTTGGTGCTGACCCACGCCCGCGCCCTGCTCACCAGCACCCCCGAGGGCGTGACCACCTACATCGACGCCGACCTGCACGAGCCCGACACGATCCTGCAGGCCGCCGCCCGCACCCTGGACTTCACCCGGCCGGTCGCGCTGATGCTGATGAACATCCTGGGCCACATCGGCGACTATGACGAGGCGCGGTCGATCGTGAAGCGGCTGCTGGACGCGTTGCCGTCGGGCAGCTACTTGGCGCACTGCGACGGCACCAACGTCATCGACAAGGCGGCGGTGGACCAGGCCTTGCAGACCTACAACGAGAGCGGCGCGATCCCATACTACCCCCGCAGTCTTGAGCAGATCGCCGGCTTCTTCGAGGGGCTGGAGCTCCTGGAGCCCGGCGTGGTGTCGTGTCCACGGTGGCGGCCAGAGCACACGGGCGCCGGCGGCGTCCTTCCCCCCGAGCTGGACGAGTTCGGCGGGGTGGGCCGCAAGCCGTAGCGCTCGTGCGGAGTCGTGCGCGCTGGTTGAGTCGGCCTGTCCCAACCGTTTCGCCGCTGAGTGCTGTTCTGGCCGCGTGCCCTGGCCGTGCCGTGCTCCTGGGCTGTTCCCGGCCTGACCCTAGCCCGCCTTGGCGGACTGGATGTTCACAGACGAGTCAAGTCTCAGGCCGCGATCCCGGACGCGGCAATCAGGGCGTGGACCTCCTGCTCGTAGGCCCGCCAGGCGCGGATCAGCGGCCGTGGTGCTGGGGCGTGCGGCCGCCCAGCCAGCTCGAACTCGGTGAGCACCGGGACGACCACCCGGCTGGCGACCTTGGTGAGGAAGCAGGCGATCCCCCGGCCGTAGGGGGTGACCTGGTAGACGTTGCGGCCCTGGAGCCGCTGGATGAGGCCCTTGCGGCGCAGCCGGCGCAGGTCGTAGGTGGCCTGCCGGGTCGAGTAGTCCCGCCCCAGCAGGCCCGCCATGAGCCGGCACAGCCCGGCGTTGGTGAGCCCACCGGTGACGTGACACAAGGCCGCCAGCGCGGCGAGCAGCGCCATCACCCGCGGATCTCCGAAGCGCAGTCCTGGTGCCCGGAGGCCGTCACGCTCCGACGGCAGGACCACCGTCTCGAGGGTGGTCGCGTCGGGCGGGGGCGGCGCCCCCTCACCGATGGCGGCCAGGAACCGGGCGTTGGTGGCCACGCCGATCTGGCGTAGCGCCTGCCAGTTCTGGCCGTCCAGCCGGCGTCCGACGCCGAAGTCGCGGGGGTCGTTGATGGTGGTCTCCACCCGTAGCGCCCGGTGCTCTTTGAGGTAGGCCTTGACCTTGGAGGAGCGGTAGTGGATCTGCAGGTGGGGGTCGAGGTCGGGGGTGACCAGGCGGGTCTGGAAGCGCCCTGGAGTGCGGGCGTTGATCCGCCGGTCCACGATCAGGCGGACCTGCTCGGGGCGGCCGAGGTCCAGGTGCTCGCGGATCACGGCCTCAAACCAGGCCCGGCCAGCCTGCGGCCGGTCAAACACCGCCGTGTCGGAGACTTCAAGCTGGCGGACCGAGAAGTCGTAGCGGAACCCGGCCGCGTGATCGGCGGCGGTGAGCGGGCTCGGCAGCCGGGCCAGCCAGCGCTCGATAAAGACACGGAGATGCCCGGCCGCCAGGCGCTCGCAGACGCGCTCGGCGGCGGCCTGGTCGGCGACCTCGCGCAGCCCGTTGTCCAGCGCGGTGAACTCGATCCCGGCCTGGGCGAGCTGGCGTTTGGCCCACTCATGGCCGTTGCACCACACCCAGATCGGATAGGGCGCGTACGGGCACAACTTGACGAACGCCGGGCCCCAGTCGCGGTCCCACAGGTAGAGGTAGTAGTGGTTGACGAACAGCGCCTGGCGCCGGTAGGTGAAGTGCGGGTGGCCGGCCGACCCGCCGTCCTTCCAGCCCCGCCAGCCCGCCACCCGCTCCTGGGCGATGCCGACCAGCACCACCCCCTCGCGACCCTGGTGTTCGGCTCCGGCCAGGTACGGCCGGGCGACCTCCTCCTTGGACTGGCGCTTGGCGAAGCGCACCACCGGGATCTCGTGCGCGGCGATGAACGCCTCGATGTCGCGGACCAGCCGGTCGTGGTTGTGGGCCAGGCCCGCCGGCGAGGGGATCGGGTAGCCGCGATGCAGCAGGAACCGGACCACCTGCCCTTGGGTCATCAGCGCCGGGACATAGCCGGCCACAAAGACCCGGTCCACCGAGGTCAACCGGAAGCGCACATGCCCGGCCAGTAGACTGGCGACGGTAGCCATGACGGCCTCCTCACCGACCGTTACCGCGGTCGGCTGGTGCTGCTGTTGAGAACCAGGAGGCTATCGAAGCTGCCACGTCAGAAGGGGGCCGACCGAGTCGTCGCCCCCTTCTGCATCCTGCCGTTCACGAGCAAGCCACAGACCGCGCGCTCACCTCACCCAAAACCACCGCCCCCCGCCTGGGCGGTCTGAGGCTCGCTCGCTAACACTAGCCCGCACCGCGGGCCGAATCTGCGCCGCCCCTGACCTCAAGGTGATCGCCAACGGCCGCACGAACTGGCTCGGAAATGGACGCCATCCCTGGGTCGGGGCGGCCGAGCCATGCCCAGACGAGCGCCGCTCGCCGGTGAGCGGGATCCGATGCAGCCTGCTACGAGAGCAGCTGGTCGAAGTCCCCGTCCTTCACGCCTTCGAGGAACGCACGCACGTCGGCGTCGGTGAAGATCAGCGCCGGCCCTTCCGGGTGCCTGGAGTTCCGGAGCGCCGCCCCACCGCCCGGCAGCTTGGCCGTCTCGACGCATTCACCCTGCGCGGTGCTGCGCGCGCTCTTGCACCAGCGGACCCCCCACAGCTCCTTGGCGGGCATGCCGTTGCAGGTCTCGAGCATCTGCGAGCTCCCTCCTCTGCACTTGGCGCCTGACAATTGCATTGGCACTTGCATTCACACTTGGCGGGCTGGATCATAGCGCGAGTCAAGCCATTGCACACGGTGGAACCCAGGACTTCGCGGGGGTCGCGATGGATGGCATCCGGGCCGCCCGAGCCCTGGAACGGGCCACCGCCGTGCTGCACGACACGACCGGCCTGGAGGAGCTGGCCCTAGCCACCGCGAGAGGAGCGCGGCGAGGCCGCCGCCCCCGGGTCCCCAGCCGCCCGGCGGGGCAATGGCCGATGGCGAGGTCGAGGTTGCTCCCTCGCCATCGGCCACCCCAATAGCGGATGGCGCTGGCGAGCTGCGCTGCGCGTTCGGCGGTCCACAGCGCCACGCGCGTCTCCGGCTGCTGTCGCGGCAGGGTCCGGGTGGCCTGGACGCCGTCCGTCCCGATGCAGACGCCAAGTGCGGCTTCCCGGCGGCCCGGAGGACGTGGCAGACTGTGCGCCGACCCCGGCCGCGGGAGGGAGGACGTGACCGAAGCACAGCCGGGAGGCGGCCCCACCGTCCGCCGCATGCTGGTCGGCGCGCAGCTACGCCGCCTTCGCACCGACAGCGGCATCTCGCGGGAGCAGGCCGGCGAGGCGATCCGGGCGTCGGAGTGGAAGATCCACCGGCTGGAGAACGGTCAGGTCGGCTTCAAAGACCGCGACGTCGTGGACCTCCTCAGGCTCTACGGGGTCACCGACCCAGACGAGATCGCCACGGTCATCACCCTCGCCCACGAGGCCAACGCGCCTGGCTGGTGGCACGACTACGGCGACGTCCTGCCGCAGTGGTTCCGGGCCTATGTGGACCTGGAGTCGGCGGCCGCGCTCATCCGGACCTACCAGGGCCAGCTCGTCCCAGGCCTGCTGCAGACCGAGGACTACCTGCGCGCGGTGGCCGGCGGTGCGCTCCTGAACGATTCCGCCGAGGGGAAGGAGCGTCGGGTCACGCTCCGGATGGCTCGTCAGTCCCTGCTCACCCGGGCAGACGGTCCCCGGCTGTGGATGGTGGTGGACGAGGCGGCGCTGCGGCGGCCCGTGGGTGGTCCCAAGGTGATGCGCGCCCAGCTCGAGCGGCTCATCGAGGCCGCCCAGCTACCGAACGTCACCCTGCAGATCCTGCCGTTCAGCGCCGGCGCGCACCCCGCCATGGCGAACGCCTTCAGCATCCTGCGGTTCGCCGACAAGGAGCTTCCGGACGTCGTCTACGTCGAGCATCTGACCAACGCCCTTTATCTGGACAAGCGTGACGACGTGGATCAATACTTCCACGTCATGCAGAGCATCTCCGTCCGCAGCGCGCCCCCGGACAGGACGGTGGGGATCCTCAGCAAGATCGTGGAAGAGAGCGAGGATGCTTGAGACCGGGCAGCTCATCGCGCTCCAGGTGCGACAGGGTGGTGTAGACCTGCCCGATGTTCAGCGGCCAGGTGCCGCCGGTGGACTCCTCGAAGGCGACCCGTAGCTGGTAGCCGTACATCGGGCCGCGTTCCAGAAGGGCGAGAAGACCAACCGCAACCCGAGGCCTCCGGATGCCATGCTGGCCGCCGTGCCCGGGCGTTGGGGTGACGCCCGGCACGGCGGCCAGGGGCCGGCTGCCTAGGCGCGGCCGGTGATGGCGGTGCAGCGCGGGTCGCCACGTAGCGGACGGTCGAAGATGACCTCGAAGGCGACGGTCACGTCGCTGGTGGCCCTGGTGTAGGCCGGGGAGCTGGGACGGACCTCGTGCCAGGCGCCCGCGGTCACATGGTCGGGCGACTCGATCTCCAGCTTGATCGTGCCGGCCTCGTACAGGCGGATGGTGACGTTGCTCTTGGCGCCGAGGCTGGGGACGCCGTCGAGCCGGTAGCGGAACAGGGTCCACTGCCGGAACCCGGAGTTGCCTGGGACGTTGCCGAAGTAGGCGACGCCGGCGAACCCGAAGTGGTAGGGCGGGCTGAAGATGTTGCCGCCGCTGCTGCGCTCGCAGCGGGCTTCCGGGGTTGGGACCGTGATGACGAACCCACCGAGGGGTCGGTAGGCCTGGAGGGGCTTGACCATCCTGGGGTCGTCCTCGATGGCGTGGGCGGGTGCGGCCAGTCCGGCCAGGAGCGAGCCTGCCACCATTGCCAGCAACAGCGTGGTGCGCCTGAGCATCCTGCTCTCCTCTCGTCGCGGCCTGAAGAGACAGTGCTGGTGACTGCCAGCGGTACCCCCGGATACGGATGGCGGCCCGTCACGGTTCAGCGTCCGGTGGCCGGATCCCGCGGGTTCAGACGGAGCGCCGCAGGGCACGGGCGCGCGGGCGGCGTCGCGGACCAGCGCGAGCCGGCGGCGGAGCCGCCGGCCGGGCAGCCGTCGCCCGGCGCCGAGCGCCTCCAGGACCACAGCGGCGGCGTTGCGGCCGGGCAGCCCCGTGACTCCCCGCCGGGGTGGGTGCCGGCGCCGGTCAGGAACAGGCCGCCGAGCGGGGTCCGGTAGCCGGCCAGCCTCGGCGACGACCGGAAGCGCCCGAGCTGGTCCAGGCTCATCTCGACGTGGTTGGGTTCGGCGCCGACCGGCCCGGGCTGGCCAACGTCCACGATCCCCGCCAGCAGGTCGTCTACGCCGCCTCCCCCTCCGACCTCCCCGACGTCTGGGTCGACGGCGAGCGCCGCGCAGCCGACCAGGCGGCCGTCGGCCACCTGGCCGCCCTGGTTCGGGCGAGCCGACCGCTCGCGTCGCGGCCGAGCTGGTTACGCGCGCCGGCCTCGGGGCGTTCTCGCATCTGGCGCGGTCTCCTGCATGAGGACCGACGAGCTGCATGAACGCCTTCCGCACCCTACGGTCGCCCGACACCTGCTACACGGCAGGTGTCAGGCGAAGGAACGCCACCTCACTTCAACAAGCCCGGGGACAGCCTCGGGCGACGATCTCCGGGTCCCTTGGCCGCCTCGCCGACCAGGCCGCGTCCCGCAACGGGGATAAGAAGGTGTCCAACCGCGTCGACTTCCCGTGTCGCCGAGGAGGGCGGGTCGTGGCGATGAGCCAATCGCTGGCGCACCGGCTGCGTATCCTGCGGCAGGCACCCACCGTCGGCAGTGGCCGCTGGCGCCGCCTACCCGGCGCCCTGCTGGCCTGGCGGGACGCCGTCCCGTTTGGGCGCCTGCATTTCCTCGCCGTGGCCACCGACCTTGGCCTGCTGGAGGAGCTGCGCCGCCGACCGGCGACCGCCGACCAGCTCAGCGACCGCCTGGCCATCGGCAACCCGGCGCTGCTGGATGCGTTCCTCCGCCTCGGCGCGGCGCTGGGGGAGCTGCGCTGCCGGGCTGGGCGCTGGTCGCTGCGGGGCCGGCGCAGCAACGCCCTGGCGATGCCCGACGCCGACACGATGCGGGCCATGGTGCAGGAGGCGCTCCGCTACGACGCCGCGGTGCATGCCGAGCTGGCGACCCACCTCCACGGCGCGCCGCCGGGCGATTACCTGCAGGCGACCGGTGCGTGATCGCCCGGGCGTCGCGGCTGGTCGAGCCCGCCCTGGCGCCGCTGCTGCGGTCGCTGGTGGCCGAGCGCCGCCCGCGGCGAGTCCTGGATGTGGGCTGCGGCACTGGCATCTATCTGGTCCACGCGGCGGCGGCTGGTGGCCCTGAGGTCACCGGGCTCGGCGTTGACCAGGACGCCGGGGTCGTCGACCTGGCCCGCCGGTGGCTGGCCGACGCCCGCGTGGCCGAGCGGTTCCAGGTGCGCCACGCCGACATCCGCACCGCCGAGCTGCCGGTGGCCTCCTTCGACTTGGTGCTGCTGTTCCAGAACATCTACTACTTCGCCGAGGACCAACGGCCCGGCCTGCTGCGCCGCCTTGGCGGGCTGCTGGCCCCCGGCGGCGCGCTGCTGCTGGCGTCCCTGTTTGCTGGGCGCTCACTGGCCGCCGCCCATTACGACGTGCTGTTCCGCGCGACCGCGGGCTGTGGCCCGCTGCCCCGCCGCCATCAACTCGACCGCCAGCTCCGCGATGCTGGTTTCACCACGATCCGGTGGGTGCAGCTCATCCCGCTCGAGTCGTTCCACGCGGTCATCGCGCAGCGCTGAGGCCTGCGCACCCCAACCCCACCATCCCGGTACGACCGACAGGTCGCCGGGGTCGACAGCTCTGCATTCTGGGGCGATGGGTTCAGCGGGATCGAGCCCGCGCCTTCATGCGCCTGGTCAGAGGGCCGATAGAGCAGGTATGCAGGAGTCCTCGACGAGCATGCGGCATGTGGGTTCGCGCCTGTTCGCGGCCTATGCTGCGGCCAGCCTGGTGCCGGTGGTGCTGCTCGGCGCCGTGCTGGTGCGTGGCGCTCAGCGGGAGGCTTTGGAGAGCGGGCTGGAGCAGGGTCGAGCGCAGGCCGCGGTGATCGAGGAGATGGCGATCGCGCCGGCCCTCACCGGCGCCGATCTGGATCAGCAGCTGACCGCCGCGGAACGCCAACGGCTCCAGGACGCCACCGACCTGGCCATCTTCAACGGTTCGGTCATCCGGCTGCGCCTTCGCGGCTTCCGGGGACGGGTCGTGTTCTCCGACAACGGGTCCACCGCGGGCGCCCTGCCCACCTCCCATCCTGCCTTCCGCGCCGCCGCAGCCGGCCGCACCGACGTCGCCGTCGTGCAGGACCCCGACGACGCAGCCGGCGGGGTGATCCGCGTGCTGCAACCGGTCGTCGCCAAGGCCACCGGCCAGTCGACCGGTGTGCTGGAGCTTTACCTGCCCTACCGCACCATCGCCGAGCACGTCCAGGCGCAGGCGCGCCGCACCTACTGGCGGTTGGCGGCCGGGCTCAGCGCGCTGTACGCCGTGCTGGCGTTCATCGCGTGGTCCACGACCCGTCGCCTACGCCGCCACGCCACCCAGCACCAGTACGAGGCCCTGCACGACGCGCTGACCGGGCTGCCGAACCGCAAATGGTTCCGGGAACGGGCGGAGGAAGCCGTCGAGCGCGGCCAGCGCGGAGCCAGCGGCGCGATCGTCCTGGTCGACTTGGACCGGTTCAAGGAGGTCAACGACACCCTCGGCCACCATGCAGGTGACGAGCTGCTGCGCGTCGTCGCCCAGCGGCTGCCTGCCTCCCTGCGCACCGACGACACGGTCGCGCGGCTGGGGGGCGACGAGTTCGGCCTGATCCTGCCTGGCATTCCAGACGCCGCGCAGGCGCTGGAGCTGCTGGTCCGGGTCCGTGAGGAGCTGGCCGCCCCGATGGTGCTCGATGCGGTCCCGCTCAGCGTCGAGGCGAGCTTCGGTGTCGCGCTGTACCCCGCAGACGGGACCTCGGTGGAGGTGCTCCTCCAGCACGCCGACGCCGCGATGTACCAGGGAAAGCGCGGAACCTCGGGGATCGTCGTCTACGAGTCGGCGACCGCCACCCACCCGACCCAGTGGCTCATCGTGCAGAGCGAGCTGCGGCGGGCCCTGGAACACGACGAGCTGGTGTTGCACTACCAGCCGAAGGTGGAGCTGGCCACCGGCCAGATCTGCGGCGTCGAGGCGCTGGTGCGGTGGGACTGGTGCGGTGGGACCACCCGCAGCGCGGGCTGCTGCCCCCCGCGGCGTTCTTGCCGGCCGTGGAGCAGTCCAGCCTGATCGACCCCTTCACGGCGTGGGTGCTGCGGCGGGCGCTCATCGACCACGCCTCGTGGACGACGCTGGGGCTGCCACGGGCGTTGGCGGTGAACGTGTCGGCGCGAAACCTCGAGGCAGCGGCGTTCCCCGAGTCGGTGGCGGCGCTATTGGCCGAGTTCGGCGTCCCAGCGAACCAGCTCAACCTGGAGATCACCGAGACTGCCCTGGCGGCCGACGCGGTCGCCGCCGCACAGGCTGTCGCGGCGCTGGCGGGCCAGGGGATCGCCATCGCCATCGACGACTTCGGCGTGGGTTACACGAGCCTGTCGCAGCTGCGCACCCTGCCCATCGCAGAGCTGAAGATCCACCAGTCGTTCGTCGTGGATCTGGAGCGAGACGAGCGGGACCGCGCGATCGTACGCTCGGTCATCGGGCTCGCCGACGGGCTGGGGTGCCGCGTCACCGCCGCATCTGGCTCGCCGCAGCAGGCTGCGAGTGCGCCCAGGGCTATCTGTTCTCCAAGCCGCTGCCCTACGGCGAGCTGCTCAACCGCTACCACCGACATGCCGACGCCGCAACCGTCCACGACGAGCAACCGCAAACCACTCTGGAGGGCACTTGGACATGACTGCGCTGCGCCGTCGTCCCCGACACACGATCGTCGCCGGTGCTGCGCTCGTCGCGCTGCTTATGGTCTCGGGATGCGGCAGCGACCGCACCCAGGCCGACGAGCCGGCCGCCGCAGCCGCCACCTTCGACCAGGCGTTGCACGACCGCCTGCCGGCCGGCATCCTCGCGCGGGGCACCGTCCGCGTAGGCGGGGGTGACCCCTACCCTCCGGCCTCCTTCTTCGCCCCCGACGGCCGCACCATCGTCGGCTTCGAGCCCGACCTCGCCGCCGCGTTGGGACGGGTGCTCGGGGTGCGGTTCGAGTTCGTCAACGTGGACTTCACCGACCTGCTGCCGCAGCTCAACAGCCACAAGATCGACGTCGCCATGGCCTCGATGACCGACAACGCCGAGCGTGAGCAGCGTGCGGACTTCGTCAACTACTTCCAGGCAGGCACCTCCATCATCGTCCAGCGCGGCAACCCACAGGGCATCAGCGCACTGAAAGACCTCTGCGGCAAGGTCGT
>WNFV01008488.1_pt1 | contig 11578 bp, 11 predicted proteins | sample 5400101 | NCBI WGS metagenome assembly WNFV01 (sample SAMN13153361, study PRJNA577476) | soil metagenome | isolation source: 115 cm soil or saprolite under grassland replicate 1 | place: USA:California | collected 2016-06-15
AACTCTCCAACAAAAACCTTGTCGAAAAACAGACCCGGCAAAAATCGCCAAATCAAAACCCCGACGGGGGTTCAAAAACAAACTTGGCACTGGCTTTTTACAGCACCCTGTTGAGTTCTCAAAAAACAAACACACACCGACCATGCCCTCATTGAGGGGGCAGTAGTCCGGGGCAACCACTCCAGCCTACCTGGTCAGTATCGGTCTCGTCAAGCCCATTTGGACGACTTGTACCGCTCTGACCGTTCCGCCCGCGCTGCCGCACACCGCAAGCGGTGGGTCGTCAGGTCAGGGGATCCACCAAGACCGGCCGGTCCGCTGCTGACGCAGCTCAACCCGCCCGGCTCCTTGCCGGCCTAGCTACTCTACACGGTCGGCTCCGCGGTGACAACGCGGCACGGGGGCCGATCTTGCTACGTCGCGTCGTCCTTCCCCAGGTGGTGTCAGGACGCCCGGAGACCGTACGCCGCGGGCCGTGCAGGCGTCAAATCGGTTCCGCGGTGTTCAATGGCAGGCATGTCGCAGGACGCGCTGCTCGGTCAGCTCTTCCCGTTCTGGCACCTCGCCATCGGCGGCTGCGTGCTCCTGGCGGTCCTGCTGTCGACCCGCCGCCTCCTGCGCCGCGGCCCCTCCCGGATGACCCGCGCCTTGATCGTCACCGGTGCGGCCGCGGTCGGGCTGGCCGCGCTCGGCATGCTGCTCGCCGGGCGATGACCGGTCTGCGGTGCGTGGACGATCCTGGTCCCCGGGTGTTCGCGGAGCGCGCCTGGGCGTTCCTCGACCGGGATCCGGTGGGCAACAACGTCCTGTGCACCTCGATCGAGGCGGCCTGCGTCGAGGAGCACCCGGACTGGCGGTGGGTCCGGGTACTCGACGGCGACGAGCTGGTCGGGGTCGCTATGCACACTCCGCCGCGCGGGCCGCTGCTGTCGGAACTCCCCGAGCCGGCCGCGCATGCGTTGGCGCGGCATTTCGCCGGTACCACCGCGGCTCTTTCCTCCGTGAACGGGCCGCCGGCGGCCGCCGCGGCCTTCGCCGCCCACTACGCCGGGCTGACCGGAATGACCACCCGGCCGGGGGAGCGTGCGCGGCTGTTCCGGCTGGACCGGGTGCGTTCGCCGATCGGGGTGCCGGGACAGAGCCGGGCCGCCACGGCGGCCGACCGTGACCTCATCCGAGCCTGGATGGACGGGTTCATGGCGGAGACGGCGCGCGACGACCCGATGCGCGCCGAGCGGGAGGCGGCGATCGAGCGCAGGTTCGCGCACGGCGACCTGATGTGGTTGTGGGAGGTGGACGGCGTGCCGGTCAGCTTCGCGTGGCGCAGCCCGCTCGCCCCGGTGACGCGGTGGCCGCGGACGACCGTGGTGCGGGTCAGCGCCGTGTACACCCCGCCTGAGCTGCGCGGCCGCGGTTACGCCAGCGCGAACGTCGCCGCGGTCAGCGCCGCCGGGCTGGCGGCCGGGGCGCGCGCGTGCATGCTCTACACCGACGCGGCCAACCCGACGAGCAACAAGATCTATCAGGCGGTCGGGTACCGGCCGGTCGGCGCCGCCCAGGAGTGGCGCTTCAGCTGACCGGCAGCCGGCGGTTGGCGAGGCTGGGCAGCTCAGCCCGGATGGTGGCAAGGCGGTCGAGGTCCAGGTCGGCGACCGCGAGGCCGACGGTGTCGGGCATCTGGGCGAGGACGGTGCCCCACGGGTCGATGACCATGCTGCGGCCGAAGCAGGTGCGGCCCGGATCGTGGTCGCCGATCTGCGCGGCGGCGAGGACGTAGCACTGGTTCTCGATGGCGCGGGCCCGGAGCAGCACCTCCCAGTGGTCGCGGCCGGTATGGAGCATGAAGGCCGCCGGTACGACGAGGGCCTGGGCGCCGGCGTGGACGGCGAGGTGCCGGTACAGCTCGGGGAAGCGCAGGTCGTAGCAGATGGACAGGCCGACGGTGACGCCGTCGACGGTGACCGTGGCAGGGGCGTCGCCGGGCGCGACGGTGGCCGACTCGTGGTAGGAGACGCGGCCCGGGATCTCCACGTCGTACAGGTGGATCTTGCGGTAGACCGCGGCGAGGTCGCCGGTGCGGTCGTAGACGATCGACGTGTTGTACGTGCGCGCCGGGTCGGGCCCGGTCTCGTGGAACGAACCGGCGTGCACCCACATCGACAGCTCGCGGGCGGCTTTCGCGAAGAAGAGCCCGTACTCGCCGTCGAGCGGCTCGGGCTCCGGCAGGCCGGCCGCCGGGCCGAGGTAGTCGGTGAACTCGGGCAGCACCGCCAGGTCGGCGCCCGCGTCAGCGGCGCGTTGCAGCAGGTCCCGGGCGGTGGCGAGGTTGGCCGCGCGGTCGGCGCGGGCGTTGAGCTGGCAGACGGCGACGCGCATGCGGCCAGGGTACCGGCGGGGTGGGCCCACGGCGGTGGCGTCCGCGGGCCGGGTCAGGTGTTGGCGAGGACGAGTGCCGTGGCGGCCAGGCCGAGGCCAGCGATCTGAGCCGGCGCCACCCGCTCGCGGTCGACGGCGAGGGCCAGGAGCACGGTGCTCACCGGGTAGAGCGCGCCGATCGGGGCCACGATCGCCAGCGGTCCCTGGGCCGCCGCGAGCAGGTAGAGCGCGTTGGCCAGCACGTCGGTCGCCCCGGCGACCACGGCCCACGGCCGCGCCGCGGGGGCGAGCCGCAGCGATTCCCGGGTCAGGAGCACGGCCAGCAGGCCGGTGCCGATCGAGCCGGTGCGCACCCCGACGATCGGCCACAGTCCCTGGCCGGGACCGGCACGGCCGAGGAGCACGAAGAACAACCCGAAGCAGACGCCGGTGGCCAGTGCCAGCGCGACGATCCGGATGCTCGCCCGGGACTCTCCCCGCGCCCGGCTGACCAGTCCGATCGCGACGACGGCGCAACCGGCGCCGACCAGGGCAGGCATCGAAGGGGTACGGTCGAGAGCCAGCCCCACCCCGAGCGGCACCAGTGCCGTGGTCACCGCGCTGATCGGCGCGAAGATCGCCATCGCGCCCCGGGAAAGGCCCTGGTAGAGCAGCAGGATTCCGCCGAAACCGATGACGCCGCCGGCCACGCCCCACGCCAGGCCGGGCGCCGTCGGCCCGCCGCCCATCAGGACGACACCCACCGCCAGTACCGGAAGGCTGGCGAGCTGGGACAGTACCGTCACGGCAAGGGCCCGTGAGGTCTGTGTCGCCTTGCCGCCCGAGAAGTCGCCGACGCCCCACACGACAGCGGAGACCGCAGCGAGCAGAATGGGCGGCACATGACAGTTGTATCACTAGGATGACCGCGAAGGACAATGTGTTGACCGGCACACCGGAGCGTTCCCCCGGGCGTAGCGGCCTGGAAGCGGTCACGGCCGCCGTCGCGCAGCACGTCCGCGGGCTCCGCCAGGCCCGCGGTTGGTCACTGGACGAGCTGTCCGGCCGCTCCGGGGTGAGCAAGGGCATGGTGGTCCAGATCGAGGCGGCGCGGACCAACCCCAGCCTGGGCACCCTCACCCGGATCGCCGACGCCTTCGGGGTCACCGTGGCGCGGCTGCTGGAACCGGCCGCGGACCGTACCGTCCGGGTCAGTGCCGCCGCGGACGCGCCGCTGCTCTGGCGGGGCGGGTACGGCGGCTTCGGCCGGTTGCTCGCTGGGCTCAATGACCCGGACTTCGTGGAGCTGTGGGAGTGGCGGCTGTCCCCGCACGACCGGCACGGGTCGCCGGACCACGCACCGGGCACCCGCGAGCTGCTGCACGTGCTGGTCGGGGAGCTGACGGTGACCGTGGACGGTACCGATCATCTGGTGCAAGCGGGCGAGACGATCGACTTCCGGGCGGACAAGCCGCACGGGTACCGCAACGAGAGCGACGGACCCGTGCGGCTGCTCATGGTCATCGCCATGCCGCCCGGCGACTTCGACCGGCGCCGACCGTAGGCTCGCCTAGGCCGACTTCTCTTCCCGGTCCCGGCGCGCCCGGCGACCGACGAACTCCCGGGGGACGATCGTCGGGTTGACGTTTTCCAGGACGACCTCGCGCGTGATCAGCACCCGGGCGGCGTTGGGGTTGCTCGGCACCTCGTACATCACGGAGAGCAGGACCTCTTCCATGATCGCGCGGAGCCCGCGGGCCCCGGTGCCGCGCAGGTTGGCCTGATCGGCGATCGCCTCCAGCGCGTTGGCCTCGAACTCCAGCTCCACGCCGTCGAGCTCGAACAGGCGCTGGTACTGCTTGACCAGCGCGTTACGCGGCTCGGTGAGGATGCGCACGAGCGCTTCCCGGTCGAGGCTGCGCACGTTGGTGATCACCGGCAGCCGGCCGATGAACTCCGGAATGAGCCCGAACTTGAGCATGTCCTCCGGCATGACCTGGGCGAAGATGTCGTCCAGCGACCGGTCGTTGATCGAGCGCAGGTTGGCGCCGAAGCCGAGGCCGCCCTTGCCCACCCGGGCCTCGATGATCCGGTCGAGGCCGGCGAACGCGCCGCCGCAGATGAACAGCACGTTGGTCGTGTCGATCTGGATGAACTCCTGGTGGGGGTGCTTCCGGCCGCCCTGCGGCGGGACGTTGGCGACCGTGCCTTCCAGGATCTTGAGCAGCGCTTGCTGGACGCCCTCGCCCGACACGTCGCGGGTGATCGACGGGTTTTCCGACTTGCGCGCGATCTTGTCGACCTCATCGATGTAGATGATGCCGGTCTCGGCGCGCTTGATGTCGTAGTCGGCCGCCTGGATCAGCTTGAGCAGGATGTTTTCCACGTCCTCGCCGACGTAGCCGGCCTCGGTCAACGCGGTGGCGTCGGCGATCGCGAACGGGACGTTGAGCATGCGGGCCAGGGTCTGCGCCAGGTGGGTCTTGCCGCACCCGGTCGGGCCGATCAGGAGGATGTTGGACTTGGCCAGCTCGACCCCGGAGTCGCCCGGGCCGTTGCCCTCGGCCTGGATCCGCTTGTAGTGGTTGTACACCGCCACGGCAAGGGCCTTCTTGGCCTGGTCCTGACCCACGACGTACTGGTCGAGGAACTCGCAGATCTCGATCGGCTTGGGGAGCTCGTCCCACTTGACCTCGTTGGACTCGGCCAGTTCCTCTTCGATGATCTCATTACAGAGATCGATGCACTCGTCACAGATATATACGCCGGGTCCGGCAATGAGCTTCTTGACTTGCTTCTGCGACTTCCCACAGAAGGAACACTTCAGTAGGTCGCCGCCGTCGCCGATCCGTGCCACCTACGTACTCCCTGCGTGTGATGGGCCCGCCTGGGCTCACCGTCCCAAAGGTCCAGGACGGCGGACCGACTCTGTTGCCTTGACGTTACCCGGTCTGGGGGCGAAGTTGTCGATCCCCGGACCGGGTGTCGCGTCGAGAACGAAAAACGGACGTCAGCTAGACCCGGCGGTTGCCAAGGTCTTCTTGCGGCTGGACAGCACCCGGTCGACCAGGCCGTAGTCCTTGGCCTCGGTCGCGGTCAGGAACTTGTCCCGATCGATGTCCTTTCGTACCTTTTCCAGTGGCTGCGTGGTGTGCCGCGCCAGCATCTCCTCGAGCTGGGAGCGCATCCGCAGGATCTCCTTGGCCTGGATCTCGATATCCGTGCCCTGGGCGTAGCCGCCCTCAGTCGCCGGCTGGTGGATGATGATCCGCGAGTTGGGCAGCGCCATCCGCTTGCCGGACGAGCCGGCCGCGAGCAGCACCGCGGCGGCGCTGGCCGCCTGGCCGAGGCAGCAGGTCTGGATGTCCGGGCGGACGAACTGCATGGTGTCGTAGATCGCCGTCATGGCGGTGAACGACCCGCCCGGGGAGTTGATGTACATCATGATGTCCCGGTCGGGGTCGGCCGACTCCAGCGTGAGCAGCTGCGCCATCACGTCGTTGGCCGAGGCGTCGTCGATCTGCACGCCGAGGAAGATGATCCGCTCCTCGAACATCTTGTTGTACGGGTTGGACTCCTTGATCCCGTACGACGTGCGCTCGACGAACGACGGGAGGACATAACGGTTGTACACGTCCACGATCGAGGTCCTCCTCTACTGCCGGGTGCCGGCGCCGGCCGGCGCCTGGGTGGCCTGGGTGATCACGCGGTCGATGAAGCCGTAGTCGCGCGCCTCCTCGGCGGTGAACCACCGGTCGCGGTCGGAATCGGCTTCGATCTGCTCCGGGGCCTGGCCGGTGTGGAACGCGACCCGCTCCTGGAACATCCGCTTGGTGTAGAGCATCTGCTCCGCCTGGATGGCGATGTCGGCCGCGGTGCCGCCGATGCCCCCGGACGGCTGGTGCATCATGATCCGCGCGTGCGGCAGCGCGTACCGCTTGCCCTTCGTGCCCGCGCAGAGCAGGAGCTGGCCCATCGACGCGGCCATCCCCATCGCGACCGTGGCCACATCGTTGATGACCAGCTGCATCGTGTCGTAGATGGCCATGCCGCTGTAGACCGAGCCGCCCGGCGAGTTGATGTACAGCCAGATATCGCGGTTGGCGTCCTCGGCCGCCAGGAGCAGGAGCTGGGCGCAGATCCGGTTGGCCACCTGGTCGGTCACCTCGCTGCCCAGGAAGATGATCCGTTCCTTCAGCAGTCGGTTGTAGACCGAGTCGTCGAGGTTGCCGCCCGGTTGGTCGGCGTTGCGCGCCGTCGGGAGAATCAGGTCGGTCATGGCAGCCCTTCGCCGCAGAAATCCTTTGGTACCGCCGACCCTAGCCGGTCGGTCCGAGCACAAACGCCTCTTACCACCCCTGTTCGCTCAAAGCGCAGGTGCGGATCAGTCCTCATGCTCGTGCGCGTCGGCCTCCGGGCCACCGCGCAGGTCATCCACGCTGACCGGGTTGCCGGAGCTGTCAGTGATCTTGACGCGCTCCAGGACGACGCCGAGCGCCTTGCCCCGGCGCACGTCGCCGTAGACCCCCGCCGCCATCCCGGACCGGACGAGCTGCTGGTAGTACTGCTCGGCGGGGATGCCGGCGCGCTGGGCACGGTGGACGATCTCGTGCCCGAACTCGTCGTCGGAGACCTCGACCTGCTCGCGCTCGGCGACCGTGTCCAGGACGAGCTGGATCCGCACCCCCTCGGTGGCGGCCTCGGTCAGCTCAGCGTCGATCTCCTCCTCAGTCTTGCCCTCGGCCGACAGGTACTCCTCCATCGACGCGCCGACCCGCTCCAGCTCGTCGACCATGGCCTGCTTGCGCTGCTCGACCTCCTCGGTGACCACGCCCTCCGGGGCGGGCACGTCGGCGGCCTCGACCAGGGCGGCCAGCGCCTTGTCGCGGGCGGAATAGAGCTGCTCGACCCGCTTGACCCTGGCCAGCCGGGTGCGCAGGTCCTCGCGCAGCTCGTCCAGGGTGTCGAACTCGCTGGCGAGCTGGGCGAAGCTTTCGTCCAGCGGGGGTACCTGCTTCTCCTTCACGCCCCGGACGGTGACCGAGACGTCGGCGTCCCGGCCGGCGTAGTCGCCGCCGACGAGCTGGGTGGTGAAGGTGGTGGCGTCGCCGGCGCCCATGCCGACCAGCACCTCGTCCAGGCCGGGCAGGAGCTGGTCGCTGCCGACCTCGTGGGAGACGTTGGTGGCGCTGCCGCCGGGTACCTCCGCCCCGTCGACGGTCGCGGCCAGGTCGATCTGGACGAAGTCGCCGACCTGGGTGGCCCGCTCCACGGTCCTGAGCGACCCGAACCGGTCGCGCAGTGAGCTGAGCTGCTCCTCGACCTCGGCGTCGCTGACCTGCACGTCGTCGACCGTCACCGCGACCGTGCCCAGGTCGGGCAGGGTCAGCTCCGGACGGACGTCGAGTTCCGCCGTGAAGCGCAGCGCCTCCCCGTCGACGAACTCGGTGATCTCCACCGAGGGCCGGCCGAGCGTCTTGACCTCGTGCTCCCGGACCGCCGCGATGATGTTGGTGGGGATCGCGTCCTGGACCGCCTCGTTGAGCACGGCGCCTCGGCCGAACCGCTGGTCGATCACCGTGCTCGGCACCTTGCCCTTGCGGAAGCCCGGGATGGTCACCTGGGCGGCGATGTCACGGTACGCCTTCCTGAGGCTCGGCTCCAGCTCGGCGAACGGCACCTCGATGGCGAGCCGCACCCGGGTCGGGCTCAGAGTCTCGACGGTGCTCTTCACAGGCGTACTCCTCGGTGATCTTCGAATTCCGGTGCCGCCCACGAGTCTAGGTGAGCGCACGCGACGGCCTTCGCACGAGTCGGGGTGGCGGGATTTGAACCCACGGCCCCTCGCTCCCAAAGCGAGTGCGCTACCAAGCTGCGCCACACCCCGTGGCGTGGTGAAGTGTATGCGGTGCCGCCGGGACTTGGCGCGCTGGATCGCCCCTCGGTCGCGGCACCCAGTACGCTAGGGGCGCTCCGGGCGACCGGGGCGGCGCGGCCGTAGCTCAATGGCAGAGCTTCAGTCTTCCAAACTGACGGTGCGGGTTCGATTCCCGTCGGCCGCTCTACCTCTCCACACGCAGGTCAGGGCCGGTTTCTCGGCCGCTCCCCCGCGCTCTTTTTGATCTCTGTTCGGGCCATGGGCCATTCGCCCGGCGGTCAGCCGACCCGGGCCAGAACGCCGCCGGTCCCGTCGTCCGGGCCGTCCCCTTTCCTCGGCCGCTTGGGCTTGGCCGGCTTCCTCGCGGCGCTCTTCTTCGGTGTGACCTTCCTGCCCTGGTCCTTCGCGATGCGCTGGTCCATTCCGTCCGCGATCTCCCGGTCGCGCTCGCTCGTCGCGTGCTGGTAGATCAGTGCGGCCCGCATGCTGGAGTGGCCCATCCGGTGCATCAGCTCCCGGGTACTTGCGCCGGCCGCCGCCGCCACGTTGTTCCCGGTGTGCCGAAGGTCGTGGAAGTGGAAGCCGGCCGGCAGGCCCGCCTTCCGGACAGCCTCCGGCCACTTCACCGCACGCCGGAAGTTGCCCGTGCGCAGCAGCCCGCTCCTTCCCGCTGCCAGCTCATCGCCACGTGCCGAACAGGCGGCTATTCCGTTGCTCTTGACCGTCGCTTGTCGAGGAATCGGAGTGTCGTCGCCTGAATTGCCCGAGGGGAAACCGAACTCACGGTTTCCGGAGTCCATACGCCGTCACCGACGACCAGGAGCTGATACGGGCCGTCGCTCGCCCGGTACCGAGCCGGGTCGCTGGTCATCACGCAACGGAACACCGCCATGATGCCGGTCAGGCTGCGCTGCCCCGCCGCCAGCACCTCAACCTCCCCATCCACCCTGCGGCGCTCCTCCACCCGGTACGTCTGTGTACGCCGCTGGCGCGATTCGCAGATCACCCGCTCGGACAGCGCGCTCACCGGAGGTACCGCCCGGAACCGCCCGACACCGAGCCGCCGCCCTGTTCCACCCGGTGAGTAGCCGGCGGGAGTGGTGCGGATGAGCCGTCACGCCCACTCCCGCCGGCTCGCGGAGAGCAATGCCCAGGGGATCCCGCAGCTCGCCGGAGGCGGAACCCGTCCCAGGTCGAACCGCCGGTTCCGGTAAGCTCCGGCTGCGTCGCGCCCGGCTGCCGGCGGGGTAGCCGCAGGGTCCGGCTGAAGACAACCACGGCATTCTCGCGGCGGTAGCAGGGGCCGAGCGACCCGCACGCCAGGCATCGACCGGTCGCGCTCGATGTGACATGGGTGTCCAGTACCTGCTGTGCGGCGGCGAGCTGCTTGTCGGCCGTCATCGCGTAGTACGTCGTCGTACTCATCCCTCGTCCCCTGTATGGAGGGCACCGGGGCGAGCGGGCTTAACCTCCAGCACCCGCCCCGGTGCCGGTCTCTGCGCGGCACGGACGTCAGCTCCACGTCACGCGCGCTGACCGTCAAGCCGCGCGCGTCTCCGCCTCGCCGAAGCAGTCCGGACACGGACGGCGCACCAGCCGAACAACCTGCTCCGCGACCATCACCGCCCGGCGAGGAGTGGCGAGCTTCCAACCACGGCCCTCACACGAAGCGCAGTTCCTGGCACCACCCCGTACAGCCATACGTCGATCAAAGCGCCTGGATCGCCGGTCGGAACCATGTGAGCGACCATGTGAAATGCACGTGACCAGCCTCGGGGCCGTGCGGGCACACGGGTGGCGTCGGTACGCTACCGGCAGCGTCACGAACGGAGGTGCCGTCGATGGGCCAGCCCAATCAGGCGCTGGCTGCCCTGGCGGAGGAAGCCAGGTTCTCCGAGGCCGGTCTTGCCCGGCGGGTGAACGACCTCGGCCGCGCACGCGGGCGCACCTTGACGTACGACTACACCTCCGCGTACCGATGGATCCAGAAGGGTCAACGACCGCGCGATCCGGTACCGGAGCTGATCGCAGAGGCACTGGCGGAACGCCTCGGCCGCCGCATCACCCTCGCCGACATCGGCATGGCCACGGCCGACGCCGTACCCGGCGATGTCGGCTTGGACTACAGCAACAAGCTCGACGACGCGACGCGGGCAACCACCACGTTGTGGCGCGCCGACCTGGAAGATCTGACCGTCGTCACAGGTACTCCGGTCAACAACGCCGCATGGGCCGATGCCACCCTGAGCTGGCTTGTGCGCTCCGGGCCGGATCAGCTCCACGAACGCACGCAGGGGCGGAAGGTTGGCAGAGCCGAGATTGCCGCTCTGCGCGCCACAGTCGACGCCTTTGCCCGCCTGGACAACCAGTTCGGCGGCGACCACGCGCGCCGGGTGCTGATCCAGTACCTCCGGTCCGACGCCGCCGCCCTGCTCGACGGACGGTACGACGAACGCATCGGCCGGGAGCTGTTCGCCGCCATCGCCGAGGCAACCCTGTTGGCCGCCTGGATGACCTACGACAGCGGACGCGCCCACGGTCTGGCTCAGCGCTACTTTCTCCAGGCTCTCCGCTTCGCCCAGGCCGCCGACGATGCCCTACTCGGCGGCAGTGTCCTGGACGCGATGAGCCACCAGGCAACGTTCCTCGGGCGCCACCGCGAGGCCGCCAACCTCGCGCGCGCGGCCCGCACCGGTACCGCCGGGCGGGCAACCGCGACGCTCACGGCCCACTTCCACGCCATGGAGGCCCGCGCCCTGGCCGCCGGCTCGGACACAGTCGGCGCCGAACGAGCGCTTTCCGAAGCGGTACGCGTCTTCGAGCGCCGCCGACCCGGCAACGATCCGGACTGGATCACCTACTTCGACGACGCCGAGCTGAGCGCCGAGTTCAGCCACTGCTTCCGTGACCTCGACCGGCCGACGGATGCCGTCACCTACGCACAGCGCTCCCTCGACGGAGCCGGAGCGTCGGTCCGCAGCGACTTCTTCGTGACCATGGTTCTCGCGGACGGATACCTCGTCGCCGGAGAGGTCGAGCAGGCTTGCACGGTCGCTCGCGATGCCTTGGACCTCGGCGAGCAGCTGAAGTCCGGCCGCTCCGTGGAGTACGTACGCCGCTTCCGCCAGCGCCTGGCGCCGGTCGCCGAGGTCGCCGCGGTACGAGAACTCGACGAGTACGGCACCGAGCATCCACTATGGACGGCCGCCGGCTAGACCCGTCTTTCGCACATGGGTTTGAGCAACGTGCGTGACGGACGCGTGATCATCTAGTTTTCCGCGTATGGGTATCTCGAAGCAGCCTCGACGTGTGCCGATGCGACCCCGCGCGCAGATCGCGGTCGTG
>WNFV01011039.1_pt1 | contig 11577 bp, 12 predicted proteins | sample 5400101 | NCBI WGS metagenome assembly WNFV01 (sample SAMN13153361, study PRJNA577476) | soil metagenome | isolation source: 115 cm soil or saprolite under grassland replicate 1 | place: USA:California | collected 2016-06-15
GCTGGTGCAGCGCGCGGCGGTACTGGGTGAGCTTGGTCTCCGCGGCCCGCAACCTGTCCATCGCGTCCGCAATGGCCTCTGTGTCGTGCGGGTCGACCTCGGTGACCCACATCTCCGCGAGCACCGGCAACTCCGGCAGCGGCTCCGCCGGGCGGACCGCGACGAGCGCGGTCCGGGTCATGCCCGAACCCGTGTCACCGAGCACCCGGATGAGCTGCTCGGTGCTGAGCATTCCACCGCTGTGCACCTCGGCGTCGAGCACGTCGAGCCTGGCGTGCACCAGCCGCCGCCAGTACGAGACCTTGTCCTCCTCGGCGGTGAGCTGCTGCCGGTACGCCCGGAGATCGGTGAGACTCAGGCCGGACAGATGTGGTGACGGAACCGGGTCGGTCAGGGTACGGCGACGGTTGCCCTGGGCACGCGTTTTGTTGTTGTCGGCCACGAGACACCTCAGACGGTCGTTGCTGCGTCGATCAGGGTCGGGTCCAGTCCAGCACGCTTCAGCATGACGGAAAAGTCGTGGGAGTTCGAGGAGACGAGCGCGGCGTCGCCGATCGACACCGTGCCGTCCAGTACCAGCCGGAGCAGGTGCTGGTCGAAGGTCTGCATGCCGGAGTAGCTGCCGTCGGCAACGATGCTGTCGATCAGGTCGGTTTTGTCGGGGTCGGCGATCGCCTCCTGCAGCCGCGGCGTACCGACCGCGATCTCGAGCACGCAGGTGCGGCCCGTGCCGTCCACCTTCGGCACCAGCCGCTGGCACACGATGCCCTTCAGCGAGGCCGCCAGCGACAGCCGGACCTGCTTCTGCTCGTGCGGCGTGAAGAAGTCGATGATCCGGTTGATCGTCTCTGCGGCGTCCGTGGTGTGCAGGGTGGACATCACGAAGTGGCCCGTCTCGGCGGCCGACAGCGCCGCCTTCACGGTGTCGGCGTCACGCATCTCGCCGATCAGGATCACGTCGGGGTCCTGCCGCATCGCCGCCCGCAGCGCCGTCGCCCAGCCGGCGGTGTCGGTGCCGAGCTCGCGCTGGTTGACGCTCGCCACCTCGTTCACCGCGTCGACCATCGCCGCCAGCGTGGTGGTCTTGCCGGAACCAGTCGGTCCGGTGACGAGCAGCAGCCCGCGCGGCTCCAGGGCGAGCCGACGCAGCACGTCCGGCATCCCGAGCTCGCCGAGCGTCAGGGGCTCGCTCCCGACCAGCCGCAGCACGCAGCCGGCGCTGCCCCGGGCCCGGAAGGCGTTCACCCGGAATCGCCCGACTCCGGACACCGACAGCGCATAGTCGGCCTCGTTGGTGGCCGCGAACTGCGCCGCGACGTCCGGGGTCATCGTCTCGCGGACGATGTCCCACAACCGGTCCTCGGTCAGCGGCTCGACCTCGAGCGGGACCAGCGAGCCCGAGATCCGGATCTTCGGCGCGGAGCCGACCTTGAGATGGAGGTCGGATGCCTGGTTGGCGACTACGGCGGACAGTAGCGGTGTGATCTGCAGGTCCATCAGGATGCGGGCCTTCACGGGTCGGGACGAGGACACCTGTGTCTCGGCCGTCAGGCCGGCGCGCTGAACCCCTGGGCCGGATCGGGGTCAAGTGGGTACGGAACCGGCCCGATATCCGGGGTGCGGGCGGCGACACACCCACCTCACTGCGGCTACGCGTCGCCGCTCGCACCTCCGTGCCCGACCTACTTAAGGACTCTCCGTGGGACGCACCGTCGTCGGACTCGACATCGGCAGTTCCGGTGTTCGCGCCGCTGAGATACACCTCGGCCGGCGCCGCGCCCCGTCCGTACGGGCCTTCGCCGCCGCTCCGCTGCCCGACGGCGCGGTCCGTGCCGGTGTCGTGGTCGACCGGACCGCCGTCGCCGACGTGCTGAAGCAGCTCTGGCGCGACGGACGCTTCTCCACCAGGGTCGTCACGTTCGGCATCGCGAACGAGAGCGTCCTGGTACGCCAGCTCGACCTCGACTGGATGCCGCCCGCGGACTTCCGCAAGGCGATCCGCTACCAGGTCGCCGACTCGCTGCCGGTGCCCGTCGAGGAGGCGAACCTCGACTACCACGTGCTCGGCGAGCTGGACGTGCCGGGCGAGAAGGACGGCGAGACCCGCCGGGTGGTGCGCATCCTGCTGGTCGCCGCCGCCCGCGAGGTGGTCGACGGGTTCGTCGAGGCGATCCACGCCGCCGGGTTGCGACCGGTGCGTGCCGACCTGCGGCCCTTCGCACTGGTCAGGCTCAGCAGCACCGAGCTGGTCGACGACGCGCCGGCCGAGGCGATCGTCGACATCGGCGCCGACACCGTCGCGGTGGCCGTACACGCCGGCGGCCGGCCGCGGTTCGTCCGGATGATCCCCGGCGTGGGCAGCGCGACGATCACCCGGACGCTGCAGGACCGGTACGGCTGGGACCGGGAGGAGGCCGAGCGCACCAAGATCACGCTCGGACTGCCGTACGCCGGATTGCCGCCCGAGCACCCGGCGCAGGAGCTGATCGCCAAGCAGGTGACCACGCTGGTTGCCGAGGTGCGCGCCACCCTCGACTACTTCCACTCCGCCGGCAACGACACCGGCGCCGAGCCGCCACAGCTCTCGCGGGTCCTGCTCACCGGCAACGGGTCACGGCTGCGCGGCCTGGCCGGCCGGCTCGCCGGTGAGCTCGGCGTCCGGGTCGAACCGCTGGCGCCACTGGACGGACTGCGCAAGCGTCACCGGCTCCGGCTGGACGACGACGACCTGACCGGTCTGGCCACACCGGCCGGTCTGTGCCTGGGGGTGCCGGCTCGATGAGAAGGCCCGTGAAGAACCCGAGGAAGCAGCACTTCGCGATCGGGCTGCCGGTCGTCAACCTGCTGTCGCCCAGCGTCTTCGAGGCGATGGCGGCCCGTCGGCTACGACGCCGGTTCGTCGCGGCCGGGCTCGCCCTCATGCTGCTCGCCGGCGGCGCCTGGGGTGTGCAACACCTCCGGGCGGTGCAGGCGGACAAGCTGCTCACCGTCGAGCGCGGCGAGACGTCCAGGCTCACCGCCCAGACCCAGGACCTCGCCCCGGTCAGCACGTACGTCGCCGAGGTGGCGAAGCAGAAGTCCGTGGTGAAGAAGACGATGGCGGCCGAGGCCCTGCTCTCGGAGGTGCTCGACGACCTCCGCCTCGCCACGCCCGCCGGCGTACGGATCGAGACGCTCGGCGCCACCATCGACGCGGCGCAGCCGGCCGGCGCGACCAGCCAGCCGAACCAGACGGCCGGGCCGAGCACCTGCCCGGCACCGAACCCCTTCGTCCGCAAGACCGCCGTCGGCTGCGTCACGCTCACGGGTACCGCGACCAGCCGGGCCGCTGTCGGCCAGCTGGTCAGCAACCTCGGACGCAGCGGCGTGTTCGTCGCCCCGTACGTGACGACCACAGCCACAGCCGACGGTGAGCGGGTCATCTTCAGCGGGTCGGTCGCCGTCTCGAAGCGCGTCTTCAGCAACCGGTACGCCGACATCGACAAGCTGCTCGCTGAAGGAGACCGATGATGCGGAGATCTGCCAGGAAGACCAAGATCATCGGCACGCTCGCGCTGCTGATCATCGCGGCGGCCGGCTGGCTGCTGGTGCTGAGCCCGCAGACGAGCGAGCTGGCCGACGTCCGCGCGCAGATCGATGCGACGAGGGAGAAGAACGGGACACTGCGGCAGCAGCTCGTCAAGCTCGAGGCGCAGCGCGCGAAGCTGCCGGCCACCCGGGCGACCGCACACGCGCTGGCGACCCTGTTCCCGCCGACCGCCGACCAGCCCACCCTGTTCAAGGCCGTCACCGCGGCGGCCACCGCGGCGGGCATCCGGGCGACCGACGTCACCGAACTGTCCGCCGCGGCCCCGGTGCCCGGTACGTCGGGCAGCTCGGGGACGGCACAGCTTCCCGGCGCGTCGGAGGACAGCGATCTCGCCAGCCAGACGGTCACGATCACGGTGCTGGGCAGCTACGACCAGATCCAGCGGCTGACCGAGAACCTCGAGGCGATGTCACGGGCGTACCTGGTGGCGTCGCTCACCTTCGGCGTCGGCCGTACCCCGGGAACCTACACCGCCACCGTCACCGGCCAGATGTTCGTGATGCCGGCGGCGACCGACCCGTCGACGGCCCCACTCCGGTGATCGCCCTGCTGACCGCCGTACCGCCGGCGTCGCTGCCGGCCCTCGGCGGCCTCGGCCTGCTGATCGGGTCGTTCCTGAACGTCGTCATCCACCGGGTGCCGGCCGGACGGTCGCTGGTCCGGCCGGGCTCGTCCTGCCCAGCGTGCGGCCGGGCGGTCCGCGGTTACGACAACGTGCCGGTGATCTCCTGGCTCGTGCTGCGCGGACGGTGCCGCGACTGCGCCGCGCCGATCCCGTGGCGGTACCCGGCAGTGGAGGGAGCTGCCGGGCTGCTGTTCCTCGCGGTGGGCGCGCGGGTCGGGCTGTCGTGGTACCTCGGTGCGGTGCTCGTGCTCGCCGCGGCTGGCATCGCACTGGCCATGATCGACCTGGCACACCAGCGGCTGCCGTTCGCCGTGACCGGTACCGCGGCGGCCCTGACGGTCGTGTTCCTCGCCGCGGACGTCGTGGCCGGCGGACCGGACCCGGTTCCCGTCGCGCTCGCGTCGGCCGCCGTCTGGCTCGCGGTGTACGGCGGGGCGTGGCTGCTGACGGCCGGGCGCGGGATGGGGCTGGGTGACGTCGCCCTGGCCCCGCTGCTCGGCCTGACGCTGGGCTGGACCGGGTGGGGTGCCGGCCTGACCGGCCTGCTCGGCGGGTTCGTGCTCGGCGCGGTCGTCGGCATCGCGTTCCTCGCCACCGGCCGGCTCGGCCGGCGGTCTCGGGTCCCGCACGGCCCGTTCATGCTGGCCGGCGCCGCACTCGGCCTGTTCGCCGGGCCGGGACTGTGGGACGTCTACCTCGCTCTTGCCGGTCTCGGCTGATCCCGGTGCGGTACCGATTGCCCCGGACATTGCCCCGGACACTGCCCCGGACATTGGCCCGGACACGGCCGGGTAACGATCCGATGTTCACTGGTCACCGGGCGTTACTATGCACGCAGTGCGAGGCATCCACTACGGAATGGATCCGGAGTTGAGCCAGAGGATCTCGAGCCAACCGAGGGAACGGTGAGCGGGGTGTCCGATGCCACTCCGCGTCCAACCGGGCCATGGGTCCGCCGCTCCCTCCGCACCAAGCTGCTGATCACCGTCGCGGTACCGATCGTCGCCCTGCTCATCGCCATCTCCACCATCTTCGTCGCCCGCACGATCAGCGCCCGGGCGACCGACGAGGCGGTGCGGGCGCTCGAGACGCAGCTCGCCCTGGAGCGAGTCTCGGCCTTGACCGTCGATGCCGAGACCGGGACCCGCGGCTACCTCGCCACCGGCCAACGCGAGTTCCTCGAGCCCTACAACCGCGCCGTCCGCGACCTCCCGGGCGCACGGGTCGTCCTCGCCGAGCTGACGTCGGACGACGACGGGCAGGGAGAGCGGCTGCGCCGGCTGGACGGCGCGCTGGCCACCGAGCTAGCGACCCTGCGCACGCTGCAGCGCAGCCCGACCGCCTCCCCGCAGCGAACCCAGGCACTGCTCGCGAGCAAGACGACGATGGACGCGCTGCGGGCGGTGCTCTCCGACATCGCGGAGCAGCAGCAGGCCGAGGAGAACGAGAAGGCAGCCGCCGCCGCACGGCTCCGGAGCCTGGTCACCGCGATCACGGTGGCGGCGGGTGGGCTGGGGTTGATCGGCGGACTCGTCGCGATGTCCGCGTTGTCCGCCGGACTCACCCGCCGCGTGGCGCTGGTCCAGGACAACGCCCGCCGGCTGGCCGACTCCAGACCACTGCTCGCGATGCCTGCCGACGAGGACGAGCTCGGCGAGCTCGGGAACACGATGTCGAGGACGGCGGAGCTGATCGCGGACAAGCAGGCGATGCTCGACCTCACCCTCCGCACCGGCGGCCTGATCCTGTTCGAGCTGCACCCCGACGGTCACCTCCGGTTCCGTGGCGACCCGCACCTGCTCGGCGAGCTCGGCCTGCGCACCGACCGGCCGGTGGAGCTCGCGCCGCTGCGCAGGCGCCTCGGCCTCGAGGATGCGGGTGCCGCGCGCCGCGCCCAGATCGACGAGACCGGTGTGTCCCGGATCGACCTGACCGTGCCCACCGTCGGTGGTGAGCAACGGCGCCTGGAGGTCCGCTGGCGCGAAGTGTCCGGCGACAACCGCCGGCCTACCGGCATGGTCGTCGGTATCGCGAGCGACGTCTCGGACCGGTTGCGGGCGCAGCGGGCGTTCGAGGTCGCGAGGGACGCGGCGGAGCGCGCCAACCGGTCGAAGGACGAGTTCCTCTCCCGGATGAGCCATGAGCTGCGGACGCCGCTGAACGCGGTGCTCGGGTTCGCCCAGCTGCTCGCGATTGACGGGCTTGACGAGGAGCAGCGCGACAGCGTGGACCACATCCTGCACGGTGGCCGGCACCTGCTGGCGCTGGTCAACGAGGTGCTCGACCTCGCGAGGGTGGAGTCGGGGTCGTTCGCGCTCTCGATCGAGCCGATCCAGGTGTCGGCGGTGGCCGACGACGCGGTCCAGCTGATGCAACCGATCGCCGACGAGAACGGCATCACGGTGGACGTCCGCACCGGCAGCCGCACCGACCTGTACGTCGCGGCCGACCACCAGCGGCTGAAACAGATTCTGATCAACCTGCTGTCGAACGGGATCAAGTACAACCGCTCCGGCGGGTCCGTGACCATCGGCTGGGACAGCGACGGATCGGGCCAGATCGCGATCGAGGTCCGGGACAGCGGCGCGGGGATCTCGCCACACAAGCTCCACAACCTGTTCACGCCGTTCGAGCGCCTCGGTGCCGAGCAGACGGCTGTCGAAGGCACCGGGCTCGGGCTCTCCCTCTCGCACCGGCTCAGCCAGGCGATGGGCGGCACCCTCACGCTGGCCTCGACCGGCCCCGACGGCAGCACGTTCCTCGCCGCGCTTCCGGCGGCCGAACGCCCGGTGGCGCGCCCCGGGCCGGCGACGGATCCGCTCTGCGTCGCGGAGGAGTCGCTGCCCGACCTGCATGACGTGACCGTGCTGTACGTCGAGGACAACCTCGCGAACCTCAGCCTGGTGGAGGAGCTGCTCCGCCGTGCGGAGGCGCCGGCGCCACTCAGCGCCGTACAGGGCAGCCTGGGGCTCGAGCTCGCCCAGGTGCACCAGCCCGACATCATCCTGCTCGACCGGCACCTGCCCGACATGCGCGGCGAGGACGTCCTCAACCAGCTGCGCAACGACCCGCGGACGGCAGACATCCCGGTCATCGTGATCTCCGCCGACGTGATCTCCGGCCGCAGCGCCGCGTTGCGGGACGCCGGCGCCATCGCGTTCCTGTCCAAGCCGATCGACGTCGAGGCGTTCTGGGGCGCCGTCACCACGGCGGTCGCCGAGAAGAAGAGGGGCAACGCATGACCACGCATCCGCCAGTGCTGCTGGCCGAGGACGACGAGAGCCACGTCCACCTGGTCCGCCGGTTTCTCCTCAAGGGCGGGCTGGTGAACCCGATCCATGCGGTCCGGGACGGAGCCGAGGCGGTGGCGTACCTCAGCGGCGAGGGCCGCTACGGCGACCGCGGCGAGTACCCGCTGCCCGCCGTCGTGATCACCGACCTCAACCTGGCCGGGGTCAGTGGCCTCGAGGTGCTGCGCGCCGTCCGGGACGACGAGGAGCTGAAGGACCTGCCGGTCGTGGTGATGAGCGGTTCGACCGAGGACGCGGACATCGGCGCGGTGCACCAGCTCGGCGCATCGGCGTACCTGGTCAAACCGGTCGCGTTCGAGGCGCTGCTCGACGTCATCCGCCGGCTCGGTATGCCCTGGGCGTTGCAGCGCCCCGAACCGGGGAGGGTGCGGTGAACGACGGGAACCGGCTGGGCGCCGCCGAGGCCGAGCTCGCCGAGCTCCGCCGGCAACTCGCGCACGAGAGCCAGCACGACCTCCTCACCGGCCTGCCGAACCGGTCGCGGTTGCTCGGCCGGTTGACGGAGGACCTGTGGGCGTCCGGTCCCGGCGTGCCCGGGCCGACCGTCCTGGTGATCTCGATCGACAGCTTCCGGGCGGTGAACGATAGTCTCGGCCATCAGGTCGCGGACCAGGTGCTGGTCGACATCAGCCGGCGGCTGCTCGAGCTCGCCGGCCCGGACGACCTGGTGGCCCGGCTGCGCGGCGACGAGTTCGCGGTGCTGCTCCGGGCCGCCGACCGGGAGGGCGCGTTGCGGTTCGGCCACGAGGTCGAGCTGGCGATCCGCCGGCCGAACCATCCCGGGCAGCGCGCGATCTGGCTGTCGGCGAGCATCGGGATCTGCCCGCCGCATCCGGGCGCGACGCCGACGACGTACCTGCGCGACGCCGACACCGCCATGCACGCGGCGAAGTCTCGCGGCGCAGGGCTGGTCGAGGTGTTCCAGCCGGACATGCGCACCACGGTGGTCGACCGGTTCGAGACCGCCTCGGCACTCGCCGACGCACTGGCCACCGGCTCGGGCCTGCTGCTGCACTACCAACCGGTCTTCAACCTCCACAGCGGGATCGTCGCCGGTGCGGAGGCACTGGTGCGCTGGCAGCACCCGACGCGGGGGATGGTGCCGCCCGACCAGTTCATCGGTATCGCCGAGGAGAGCGGCCTGATCGCGGAGCTGGGCCGCTGGGTGCTGCAGACCGCGGTCCGCCAGCTGGCCGAGTGGAAAGCGCTGGTCGGCAGGCGTGAGTTCCGCGTGCACGTCAACCTCTCGCCGGTCGAGTTCCGGCACCCGGGCCTGGTCGAGGGCGTCACCGGCATCATCGAGGAGTACGGCGTGGACCCGGCCGCCCTGCTGCTGGAGATCACCGAGACCGGCCTGATGACCAGCGACAGCGAGTCGATCGACCTGCTGTTCAAGCTGCGGGACGCGGGCGTCGGCCTCGGTATCGACGACTTCGGCACCGGCTACTCCTCCATCGGTTACCTCGGCCGTCTTCCGGTCGACACGGTCAAGCTCGACCGGGCGCTGATCTCCGGTATCGGGTCGTCGCCGTACGAGTACGGTCTGGCCCGGGCGATCCTCGAGCTGCTGGACTCCGCCGGCCTGCGAGTCGTTGCCGAAGGCATCGAGACCGAGGCCCAGGTGGCCCACCTGCGGGCGCTGAGCTGCCGGTGGGGCCAGGGATTCCACCTGGCCCGGCCGGCGCTGCCCGAGATGACCACGGCCCTGCTCACGAACGACAGACGGTGACCCAGCCCGCCTGGCAGTACGGCCTCGCCCTCGGCCTCCCCTGCCTCGGCGGCATCATCGGCTCCCGCCTGGTCGGCCCGCTCACCCGCCGGTACGGCGAAAGGCCGGTGCTGCTCACCTCCGGCGTGCTACGCACGGTGTGGATGGGGCTGCTGCCGCTGCTGCTGCCCTGGCGAAGCCGTACGCCGGTCATCGCCGAATGATGCCCTAGGCAACCAGGGCGCGCGTTCGCGCCGAAGCATCGGTACGCCTCGGTCAGCCCTTCTCGCCGCTCTCGGCGGCGACGGCGTCCAGGTCGAGGATGGTGACCTTCCCACGGCCCAGTCTGAGCAGACCCCGTTCGGCGTACTCGCCGAGGACCTTGGTGGTGGTCTCGCGTGAAGTCCCGGTCAGGGCGGCGATCTGCTCGTGCGTCAGAGCGATCTGGACGCCGCGGCTCAGCGGGTGCCTCTGCTGCTCGGCAGCGAGCAGGCACAGCATGCCGGCGATACGTTCCGGCACGCTCTTGAACACCGTGTCGGTCAGGCGACGCTCGAGCTCGGCGACCCGGCGTCCCAGGATCTCCGAGATCCTGGCCGCGATGCGCGGGTCGGACAGCAGGAACCTGTGCACGTCGGCGCGGCTCATCACGCAGACGACGACGTCGTCGAGCGCTTCGGCGAAGTTGTCGTGCATCTGCTGGCCGAGCAACATCATCTCGCCGAAGACGGTGCCGGGGGTGATCAGGGCGGTGGTCAGCGCCCGCCCGTCGGGCGCGACTCGGAAGATTCGCACCCGGCCCTTCTTCAGGATGAAAAGGGTCTCGGTCGGCTGGTGTGGCGAGAACAGCAGATCACCGGCGGCGTACGTCTTCATCGGCGCCGCGGCCGCCAGGGCCTCCATCTCCGCGCTCGACAGGTCGGCGAAGATGTCGACCTCAACCATGCACCAGATGTCGTCGCCGGCTTGCTCCACGTCAGCAATCTCCTCGCGTCGCCCGGGCGCCCACGGTGGTGGGTGTCTGCGTTCCAGGTCGTCGAGCCTCTGCGCCAGACAGTACGCCGCCGGCTCGGTGCCCAGCACGGACATGTGGCCCGCGACGGGGCGGGCCACATCCGCGTCGTGCATCACCGCCGGTGGCCCTAGTCGTGCTGGCTGCGGCGGGTCAGCAGCACGAACACCACGCCCAGCAGGAGACCATAGATCAGGTGGCCGATCAGGCTTTCCCAGGCCATCTTGTTGAACATGAACGTGTCCATGCCCAGCCGTGCCGGCATGATGAGCAGCGCGCCCAGGACCCACCACAGCACGCCGTAGCCCAGTCCGAGCACGCCCGCTGGTACGAGGCCGGAGGCGCGGGCGCCGACCAGCACCGCGAAGACCGCGCCAGCCGACCGCCGTCGACTCGCTGTCGACCAGCATCCACCATCGGGATCATGTCCCAGACCTGCATGAGAATCCCGAACACGACGCCACCGACCAGGCCCCCGGCGACGCCGTTCGCCAGCCGGTTGAGTGGCACCGCGCCGATGCTCGGATGCGCGCGTACGTCCGCCATGACCGCTCCTTTGCGTCACGCCACCCGGAACGAGATCGGGCGGCTGTACCGACGACGCTAGATTCGAGCGCAGTCGCGGTCGGTGATCGACATTACAGTACGACGCCGGCAGTCGTGACGGCCCGGGGGCGACTTGGGCGCAGCCGGCTGGATGGCCGTCGCCGTCACGGGATCAGCCTGGTCTCGGGATGGACGCCACCCAGGCGAACCAGAAGGTGTCCAGGTGGCGGTGCTGTACGAGCTGATGCTCGCTCAGCGCACCGCTGGTTGCCTGCCCGAGGACGTTCCACTGGGTACCGGTCTCGCGGTCGCGGAATCCGTTGCCGGAGACAACGAAGTGCAGCCTCAGGCCCTCGACGACAGGGTCGAACACGGCGACGGTGTCGACGTCGCGGCCTCGCCCGATCCGCGCCTGATCGAGCGCGGAGGCCTGGCCGGGCCGGTGCCACGCGACGAGTACCTGACCGTCGACGGTTACTTCCAGCACACCGGTGCGGGCAATGGCGGAACGCCGCACAGCCACCGCGTCCCGCGTGCCTTCGATGCCGACAACGCGTTCCTTGACCGGCAGCCGGGCATCCTTACCGGGCAACTCGAACAGCACATCACCCAGCTCCAGTCCTTCCGGATCGCCGGGCAACAACTCGTCGCCGAGCGGGTCTACCCCACGGTCCGCCAGCCCAACGACGTCGCCGTGGATCTGGCCGGCGGCCGGATCGTGGTCGCAGGAACCGCCGACAGCGTCCTGCAGCTGATCGATCCCGCACGATGAACCCGCTCAGCGCT
>WNFV01013656.1_pt1 | contig 11575 bp, 9 predicted proteins | sample 5400101 | NCBI WGS metagenome assembly WNFV01 (sample SAMN13153361, study PRJNA577476) | soil metagenome | isolation source: 115 cm soil or saprolite under grassland replicate 1 | place: USA:California | collected 2016-06-15
TCTTGAAGTTAAAAATCGCGAGCCTTCTACAGACGATGTTTGGCGCGTTCCAGCCGATGACTCCGGCGACATCCAACTTGTCGTCGAGCCTTGGACCGCGAAACCGGAGAAGATCGAATGGTTCGCGCTGATGCCGAAATTTTGGCGTTGCAACCTGAGCGATTTATCGGCCGATCAAGTCAGCTTTGTCGCGAACGCCGCGCCGCGCCCCGCGTGGAACGAGCTTGCTATTGATTGTCACGATTCTGTTCTACCGATAACGAAGATCGAAAATTTGTTCGATTCACAGCTGCATTGTGGCTCTGTGCGTTTGCGAGCCCGCGCTTTGATCGATGGAAAAGTTCGCGAAACGCCCGTGATGGAATTGCGGACATTCGTCGGCAGCGGTTTTCGCGCGGCGCTTACCGAGCAATTTGGTCTGCCATATCTTTTCGGAAGCGGCGAATTGTCAGAAGCTTCGGATACCGGACCGGAAACCAATCTCGGTGCCGATTGCGCAAACTTTGTCGTTTACGCGTTGCGGCGACAGGGCCAGCGCATTCCATGGTCCGACCCGAAGCAACTGCGCCAGCATCTTGATTATATCGCGCAATCAGCCACACCGGGCATACCGAGAATTACAGCAGAGGATTTGCAGCGCGGCACAATCGTCCATCTCGGAACACACGTCGCTGCAGTGATCGAGGATCGAAATCCTTTGGGCATTCTCGATGAAAACGATCTCGTGGCGCACCAACTCCCTGGCGCCCCGGAACTGTTGACGCTGGGCCAACTCCTGAGAGAGCGTAGAAAGAATCGCTTCGATTTGTTTCGCGTCCCGCCAGCAAAATCCGCGGCCAGATTGATTTTCGGCGGCGACGTCATGCTCGGCCGCAGTTGCGCAGCAAAGATCCAAAACGGGACAGATCCATTTGAAGGTATTGCATCGCTGATTCGTCAGGCGTCATTCGCGGCCGCAAACTTGGAATGTACGATTTCGAATCTCGGCGGCGCTACGAACCGATATGCGTTCCGCGCTCCGGCACAATCCGCGCAATTGCTGCGCCGGGCCGGCTTTGACGCAATGGGCCTGGCAAATAACCATGCGTTCGATTTTGGGTCGGGCGCATTGCACGATTCCGCAGTGCACCTGCTTCGAGAAGAAATTGAGCCAGTCGGAGTTGAAACACCAACCAGGAACGCTTGCGCTCCGAGTTTTTTCTCTCTGTCCGATAGGAAAAAAATCGCTCTGTTTGCGATCAGCGATGTTGACCCTAGGCCAAGTAGCCAAATCGCCACGGCGTCTGTTCGAGCGAAGCTTGGTCCCGCGATTTCGAAAGCATCGAAAACAGCCAAAGAATCACCGACGAACAGCGTGAACTCGCCCGTTGGTTGGTTGATCGCGGCGTTGATCTTGTCGTTGGCTCGCACCCACATTGTGTACAACCGCTTGATTTTTATCACGGCTGTCCAATTGCGTATTCACTCGGTAACCTGGTGTTCGACGGCGCGCCAACGGTCGCATCATGGAATCGTGGCGCGTTACTCGAGGTTGGTTTAAACGAAGGCGCCAAAATTTCATCGGTGTCTTTGATCCCCGTAGTTCTTGAAGACGGACTTCCGCGCGTGGAAGTCACTGAGCGCAATCGTTTCGGTAGCCGTTGATCCACAAGGAACGACAGCTGGATGGCCCGTCACTCCTGCCGCCTTGTCATCGCGCGCGACCTGCGTGAAAATCAACGATCCATGGCTCTGCGACTGCCGAAACAGGATTATCAGGACATTGAGCGCGTCATCGAGCTGGATTTTGTGCGTGCCACCGAAGCAGCAGCGCTGAACTCGTTGCGCTGGCTCGGGCGCGGTGACAAGGAAGCAGCCGACGCGGCAGCCAGCGACGCCATCCGCGGCATGTTCGATCTGATGAACATCTGCGGCGAAGTGGTAATCGGCGAGGGAATCAAGGATAATGCGCCCGGCATTTTCAAAGGGGAACAACTCGGCACGTGGTATCCCGGTTCGCCGGAATTTCATATTGCCCTCGATCCGATCGACGGCACGACGAACATTTCCAAGGGCGCGCCAAATTCGATCAGTTGTATCGCGGCAGCGCGCCCTGAGGAAGGGGTGAAAGTGGCGCTGTGCGACATTCCCTCGTTTTATATGTCGAAGCTGGCATATGGGCCGCGCGTGATCGAATACATGAAGAAACGCGGCGATTCTCTCCACCTCGACATGCCGATCGCCGAAATGCTGGCAATTGTTGCGCATGCGGTAAACAAGCGCGTGCAGGACGTGGCGGTAATGATGCTGGACCGGCCGCGTCACAAAGAAATCGTGGAACAGATTCGCGCGGCAGGCGCATCGTTGCGGATGATTGGCGACGGCGACATCGCCGCGGCCATCGCCCCTTCGTTACCCGAGCCGGACGTCGATCTTTATATGGGCATCGGTGGTTCGCCCGAAGCAGTGCTGGCGGCAGCTGCGATTAAATGTCTCGGTGGCGATATGCAATGCAGAATGTGGCCGCGCGACGAAAAGGAGCGAAAGAGCCTGGTCGCCAACGGCCATGAACAAGATCTTGACCGCGTATATGCGGCGGACGATCTGGCGAATGGGCAAAACATCATTTTCTGCGCGACAGGGATTAGCGATAGCGCGCTTCTTCCCGGTGTGCGAGCGCGCGGCGGCGTCACCGCAATCACCCACTCGATTCTCATGCGAGCGAAGAGCAAAACCGTACGTTTTGTTCGAGCCCGGCACGACCTACAGATAAAGACGATCCGGCTTCGGTCGGATAATCGCGAACACATCCTTTGACGTACTTCTCGTTAGGCACCGGCATCCTTGCTCTGTGCATTGAAGTCTTCGTCGGTTTGTCGCTAATGGAAATGCCTCCATTCGGTAAAGGCGGGAGCGATATTGTTTGGGCTTTGCCGTTTTTTGCGTTGATTATTTTTGCGGTAGCAATGCCCGGGCTGCTGGCAGCTCTCAGCGCAAACCGTATACCCACACGGGCGGGAAAATTCACGATGGCCGGATTGGTGCTAAACGGCGTTAGCCTTGCAATTCCAATTTTGCTGCTCGTGGTCGCAGTGGGTCGCCTCTTCGTTTCGACTGTAGCCTAACGAATCCGTACCCGATTCGTTGAATGCGGCTGATTCCAGCCAACCGCTTACGCCTGCTTTTGCGTCTTGAGCAGCTTGATTGCGTCGCGCAACTCGGCAGCCCGCTCGTAAAGTTCCTTGGCGATCGCCGTTTCCATTTCGCGCTGCATGATCTCCAGCTTCGAGAGCGGGCGTTTCGATTTTACTTCGTCAACCCATTCGTCAAGAAACGCGATCTCCGCGCTTTTGGATACCAGTTCCGGAAAGTTCGACTGTTGTAAACTGTTGCAGCCCCCAGGAGAAATCCTCCCGATCGGTGTGGTCGTTGACGAAACTAAAAAGGTCGAGATTCCTCTGCGTATCGCGCACGACACCTTCGAAATCGTTAATCTGAAACAGGCTCAGATACCGATGATAATATTGGATGCCTTCCTGTTGCAGCTCCGCGCATTGCTCGGGGGTAAGCTCGTAAGCCTCGCCCTTCTGTTCGGATCGAGTCGCGCGTTTCCGATGGTACTCCAGGAGCGATTCGCAATTATGCGGACGCCGGCCGTCGGGTCGTCCGGTGATTTCCATTTGCAACACGCCGAGATCCACGCGCAGCTGCAATTTTTCGCGACCGTCGAGCCCGGTAATTTTGCGCACTTTAACGGTGCCGCTCTCGTAGGGCCAATCCTTCAGGATGGTGTGGAGATCCAAGCTCATCGTACGCAACATCCAACATTTAATGATCGCTTGTCAATAACTTCACGGTTGGGCGGCGATACAGCGCGAACGAACGGTGGCATAAAATTTCCACTAGTCACTACACACTGCTGATTTAGCATTGGGTCGATGGAAGATTCTATTGACACGTTCATCCGTTTTCTCGCGGTCGAACGTGGGCTTTCCGAAAATTATCAGCTTTCGACCCAAAGATCGCTGACCGAATTCGCGCAATGGTGCGGTGCGAAGAAAAAAATCACTCACCCGCGCGGCGTCACTCTGCCGATGATGAGTGAGTATCTTGCGGACCGCAAACGCGCCGGCCTTTCGGCCTCTTCGATCAAGCTGGTTGTGGTTGCGCTGAAAATCTTTTTTAGGTTTCTCGCCGGCAAAGGAATCATCGAGCGTGATCCGACCGAGGCATTGGCGCTGCCTCGGATAGAGCGCTACCTCCCGGAAACGCTGAACGAATTGCAAGTGGAGCAGTTCCTGGAAAAAATCGACACCAAAGCCGTTCACGGTTTACGCGACCGGGCGATGATCGAACTGCTTTACGCAAGCGGGCTGCGCATTTCGGAGCTGGCAAATGCGCGACTGGAGGATTTCAATTTCGAACAGCGTATCGTGCGCGTGACTGGCAAAGGAAACAAGACCCGTCTGGTGCCCGTTGGGCGAAAAGCATGCGAAGCCCTGGCAGCATATCTCTCTGCTGAGCGACCAAAACTGGTGAAGGCGCGCACTAGCAGCGAAATTTTTCTCTCTGAACGAGGCACGAAATTAACCACAGCGCGGATTTGGCAGATCGTTAAAAAGCACGCGCAGCGCGCCGGACTGGAAAAGAACGTTTATCCTCACCTTCTGCGGCACAGCTTCGCAACACATCTGCTCAGCAACGGCGCTGATCTTCGAATCATCCAGGAGATGCTGGGCCACGCGGACATATCGACGACCCAGGTCTATACCCATGTCGATCAACAACGGCTCAAGGCTGTGCATCGCCAATTTCATCCGCGCGCTTAGCGGGTGAAACGATGCTGACCGCCGGATTTTGAGCAGGGGATTTGTGTTGAACGCCTATCGACCATCGAGTATCCAGCATCCACTTGTGGTGAGGCAGCTATCCTTATGAAGCGAATTCTGTTCCTTTTAATCGCACTGGGCGTCGCTGCATTTGCTGGTTGGTACTACTGGCAATTTTCGCAACGAATTTCAAGCGCTCCCGTGGCCGCGCTTCTGCCGCGCGAGACGATTTTTGTAGCGCAAATCCCGGACTTCAACCGCGCTCGGGATGAATGGCAGCACTGCGACATTTATCAGCTGTACCGGGAGTCTGCAGTACAGGATTTTTTGCGCAAGCCGCTGGGCAATGCTTCAAAAACAGATGCGGTATCTCAAACGCTACTGGAAATCGAACAGCTCGCACCCAAGAACGCCTTCGTCGCGCTAACCTCTATCGACAATAACAATCCAAAAATTGTCGGCGGCTTTCATTTTCGCGGTAGTCAGGAAGAAGCGGAGCGAATTATTGGCAAATGGCGCTCGATATTAATGGGGCAAAATTCAAGCCTTAAGCGCGAGAAAGTGCAATATCAAGGCCACGAAATCGACGCGACCAAAACGGGTTCGTTCACTATCGCGACCGCCTATGATCCTCCGTGGTTTTTCGTGGCGACAGATGCAGCGGACATGCAAGCGTTGCTCGATCGTGCCGATCGCCGTTCATCGAATCCAGATAACAGGCTCGATAAGGACGAGGCGTATCGTGCAGCCATTTCGCGTCGGCCCTCCAACGACGTGGCATTCTTTTATCTGCAGCCAAAGACGTTTTCGCAACGACTCGCGGCGTTGCGTGCTGCTGTCGGGTCAACCCCAGCTCCAGGTGAAGGCACGATGCTCGAGAAAATGCGCTGCATTACCGGCTCGATGCGATTCGAGAACGGAAAAATACACGACGTACTTTTCCTGGGCATGCCGAAGCTGGAGCAGAACACGACCCTCACCCGCTCGTCGTTGTCTCTCGGAACGAAAGAGACCTTCCTTTACCTCGCGATGCTGCTGAATCTCGGGGAAAGAATGGACACTCTCAACCAGGCGGCGGCTTTTGCGGGCACGAAGATTTTTCAGGCGCTTAGCGATAGCGGCATCACCGCCGCTGATTGGAAAGCGGCATTCGGCATCGAGCTCGGATCGTTGGCTGCTTGGCCTTCCAGCGCGCGTTGGCCGTCGCTGCTTGTGACCCTGCCGGTGACTGACGCGACCAAAGCAGAACAGATCGTGGAAGCGCTCTTGCGGGCCGAGGAAGTTGGTTCGTGGACAGCTACCGAGAAAGATGGCGTCCGCTATTTTTCGAAGCAATCCGCTGCCAGCTTTGTCGCGATCACCCCCACGATCGCTGTGTCTGATCGGATTCTAATCGCTGGTTTGGATCCCACGTCTGTAGAAGAGGCGATTAAGCGCGCACGTGGTAGCTCGTCTGAACTTGCAGACTCTCAAACTTACAAGGGAGCCGAACGCCTGCTTCCAGCGCCCACGAACTTTTTTGCCTACGTCGATACGCCGCAGTTGTATTCGCGGCTCGACGCTTCGCTGCGGCCGATGTTATTAATGGCTGCGGCATTCGTCCCGGCGGTTGCTGCCTCGATCGATCCCACCAAACTCCCAGCGCCGGAAGTCATCACAAAACATCTGAGCCCTATTGTCTCTTCGCAGCGATACGATGGGGACGGTTACATGGCTGAGTCAATCGGACCCATTACGCTGGACCAATTAGGAATCGGCGTTGCCATTTTTAGCAGTTTCGGCGCGGCAGCTGCGCGGCAGACTGGTTTGGGCGCCCCTGCCACAGCGCTTCCCAACGCGCCGAGTCCATCTCCGACTCCCTGAAATAGCGGAATTTTTGCGGTCCCCCGTTCAGAACTTGCAAAACTGGCGGGCGTAAGGCCCCCGCCTGTGCCATTCCGGCACGGCTTGTGTTTCCCTAACGAAAGCGAAGAAAACTGCTGCAATTTCTCGAAAATCTGCTATCGTTGCGCCCCTATGGCTATTCTAAAGAAAAATGCATTCTCCCGTCGGGTTCCCGATCTGGTAACTGAGGAGCTGGTTGCTGTCCTCTCAAGGCGTTCTTCGTTCGAGTTCAAGCAGCTCTTCGATATCGTGCACGAGAATCTTCGGGCGCGAAACGCTGCAAGCGGCGGCGAGGAAATGCTGCGGCTGCGAGCCTACGAGAAGTTGCAAAACCTCGTGGCGCGTGGTGCGGTCAAAAAGAATGGCAAGAAATACAAGGGCTTGCCGTCGGCTCTGGCTCAGGCAATTGCGCAGCAGAATGGTCATCTGGCCGGCGTAAAGTAAGCCGGTTTTTCAGGACGAACTGGCTTCAGGCCAAACTCGGATGCTGCGCGACTATTTGCCGGTGCTCCTGCAAATCCTTGTTGTCGCTCTGTTTGCTGTTTCAGCACTGCTCGTCAGCATCCTGGTAGGCAAACGCGGAAAACGCACGCGAGCGAAAGACACCGCGTACGAGTGCGGGATGATTCCGCAGGGCGAACGGCAGCCGCGCTTCAGCGTTAAGTTCTATGTGGTGGCAATGCTCTTCATCCTCTTCGACCTCGAGATCGTGTTTATGTATCCCTGGGCAGTTGTTTATCGCGACGCGATCAAGCAAGGCAGCGCGATCTTCTGGAGCATGCTCAGTTTTATCACAATCCTGATGGTGGGTTATGTTTATGCGCTCAAAAAGGGAGCGCTCGATTTCAGAAAGTAGATTCCTGTTCCCACCCCGGACCGCTTCCTGGGCCGATCGGGATTCGCCATGACGGGAACCTCAGCCGCCGTAGCCTTGGCGAAGGAGGCTCCCGCGGCTCCCCGAATTTTGCCGCTCACTGTCTTGCTGAGCGCGCTTCTTTGGGTGTTCGTCACAACGGGCGGACGGCAGATTTTTGTTAAGGAAGTGCTCGGTGGCGCCTACGATTCGCAGGCGGAACATTTTCTGCGCGGGGACGTGGATGTCGATGTGGAGGCGATCGGGCATGAAGCGACGATCGTGAACGGTCACGTGCGCATGTATTTTGGGCCATTCCCGGCGTTGCTCCGTATCCCGCTAAATTTCCTTTACCCAGCGGGACACGGGAAATGGTCGCGAATTTCAGGATTTTGCGCGGGCGCCATCTCCCTGTTTGCCTTTGCCGGCCTGGTGCGCATGGCCCTGCGTTCGGCACCGCTTTCATCGCGCGCGCGTAACTGGCTCGGCAACGCGTGCGTAATCGGGTTCGCGTTTGGCTCACCGTTACTCTTGCTGCTTGGGAATCTTTCTATCTACGATGAGGCCATAATTTGGGGATTTGCCTTATCGCTCGGCGCGATTTTTTTCGCCTTTCGCTCGCGACAAACCGAGGGGAGCGCCCTGACGGTCGCGTTGCTGGGATTCTCGCTGTGCGCCGCTGGTGCTTTACTGTCACGGGTTACGTTCGGAGCGCCTTTGATCCTGATCGCGCCATTTCTTGCTCTAAGACTACCGTGGGCGAATCGAATAATTAATCTCACGGCGCTGGTTCTCCCGCTCGCCGCCGCGGTCATTTTTTACATTTGGCTAAGCCTAGCGAGATTCGGCAACGTCACTGGAGTACACTTCGATTACTACATCAACCCGGTTCATAGCGAGTTTGCCCACAAATTTGGCGTGTTTAGTCCGCGCAGGCTCCCCTACAGTTTCGCTGACTACTTCAGCGTGCGTTTTCCGTCCCTTCAGCGCGAACCGCCGTACTTAGCGGCGAATCGCCACCCTTCTGATTACCCGTCTCTCTTTTCGAATGACTTCAGCGAAGTATACCTCTCTCTCCCGTGGTGTTCGGGCTGGCTTGTTTTCGGTGCGATTATGGGAATTACCTGCCTAGTTCGACGCCACGGTGCCGCCGCATTTGAGGGGGGTGCGGCTGTGGCTCTCTTTGCCCAATTTCTCTGCATCCTATCATATTTTTTGCTTGCCCAACGTTATGCCGCTGATCTTTATCCTTTCCTGATTTTCTGTCTCATCATTTTTCTCGGGTCGGGCGGCGTAGCCTTACTGAGGTCGCGTCATGTAATGGTCGGACTAATCGCTCTCTCGGTCGTCATGAACTCGCTTGCGACCGTTTCCTGGCTAGTCGACGCCGATCAAAACGTGCCGAGGGAAACAAGAGCGGCCTGGGAAAAATTCTTGGGGCGACATTCGCATGAAAAGCGAAAGTGAAAAATCATGACGGCTCACGAACGGCGTGACACTGTCCGACAGTTTTGGATCGCAGCCACTCTGTCGCTGTTGGCGGCGCTCGCGTTCTACTTTTCGACGAAGGCGACGCTGCGCGATTTGGATTATACCGTCGAGATCGCTTCGGCATTGCTGCGCGGCGATCTCGGCCTCCGCGAAAAGCCGCCCGAGTGGCTCAACGAGATGATTCCGTATGGGGATAGATATTATTCCGCGTTTCCGCTGGGCGCCGTCTTTAGCATGGTGCCGGTTGCACTGCTACAAAAAGCGTCGCTGATCCACGATTTTCCGGCTCGCATTCTGGCTGCGTTGATCGCCGGAGCTTGCGTTTATTTCTTCTTTCAACTCGCGAAAGCATTCGGACCCGACTATTCCAGCCTCAAACCAAAACCGCTCGCTCGGAGAATATTGTTGGCGCTCTTCCCAGTACTTGGAACTTGGACCTGGTGTAACCTCGGGATGGGCGGTGCGTGGCAAATCGCTCTCGGTCTCGCGTTGTTGGGAGAAACCGCAGCTCTCTATTTCACGTTAGTGCGACCGTCGCCGTTCATCGCCGGGGCGTTCTTTACTCTTGCTTTTGGAAATCGGACCGAGCTCCTCCTCACAGCCCCTTTCTACCTTTATCTTTTCTGGCGCCGCCCCGCGCTTGCAGGGCAGGCGCCTCGCCTGCCGGAGCCCGGCAACCTGAGCGGTTGCCCTACAATGTCTGGATCGTCAGTGTCAGGTTCGGATGCTCCGGACGGGGCAGCGGTCCGTTGGAAAAACTTTAAACGAGCGCTTCGTGTGAACGCACCAATGGTTTTCGAATTTTTAACTCTGCCAGTAACATTGGCACTGCTGACTGGCGCTTATAATTTGGTCCGGTTTCATTCAATAGCCGATTTTGGCTACTTTCATATCCCTGAAGTGCGCGACGAACCTTGGTACGAACACGGACTGTTTTCGCTCCACTCGATTCCGTGGAACGTCAACAAAATGATATTCGAAGGTTTCCTCGATGACCCCAGCTTTCCGTTCATTAGTTTTCCGCCGTTTGGGTGCTCCATTTTTCTCAGCAGTCCGCTCCTTTTCCTCCTTTTTAGGAACGGCGGAAGATACAAGGTGATATGCTGGATTGCGATCGCACTTTTAACGTTCATTCTTTGGTGCCACGGAAATCCCGGCGGATGGCAATTCTCGTATCGCTACGCCATGATTCTTCTTCCCTGGATGTTTCTTCTGCTCACCGGTAACGGCCCACCCAAAATGACCGTCACTGAGATTTCACTTTTCGCCGTCTCGGTCGCTATCAACGCAACCGCTACTTGGCTATTTTTGTGGACCGACAGAATCCAGGAGTAGCAAGAATGTGAGGTTGGAGTCGCAGCATTTACGGGTTCATCATTGCGGAGAAACCCGGACCTGTTTGACGAAAAAAATCATGCGTTTACGATTTGCGCCTGTGTCTGCCACGTCGAAGACGAGTGCGGGTGGTGAATCATCGAGGACTTGGGTATGCTGGCTCTGATTTATTTTGCGCTGGCCGCTTTTGTCGGGGATTTTCTTTGCCGGCGTTTTTACCAGTTTGAGTCGGTTGCACACCGGTGTGCGGCAGCAATCCTCGTGGGTCTGCTGGTAAGCACATGGTTCACGTACCTGGCGGGGCTGGCTTTCTTCTGGACTCTACAACCCCTTTTGTGGGCCAATCTGTTATTCTCCGTAGCAGCGGTCGCTCTTCTGTCCTGGCCGAAGTGGAAAGACAGAATTCTTAAAAGCATTTCGGGCGAAGCTTATGCGAAGCGATCGAATTTGTTTCTCCCACGGCCTCGCGGATCGAGCATAGCCGATTGGCTACTCATAGCAGGATACGTGGTCCTGGTATCGTGGATGATGTTTGCCTCGTTCAATTCCAAGGAGGGTAAACTGCTGATCGCCAACCCTGAGTACAGCGATTTCGGGCCGAACACAGCGCTGATGCAGAGCTTTGCCGTAGGACACAATTTTCCCACGGAATATCCGCACTTCTCCGGCGACCGGATCCGGTACCACTTCTTGTTTTACTTTCAGGCGGGAAATCTTGAATTCCTCGGGCTTGACCCTGCATGGAGTTTGAATCTACTCAGCATAACCACACTCGTGGCGATGCTTGTGATCGTCATGACGCTTGGGGAGGTGCTTTTCGATTCGCGCGCAGTTGGTCGCCTCGGGTCGCTGCTCTTTTTCTTTTTCGGGTACCTCTCTTACGTCCCGTTTCTTCAAAAGCAAGCTTCAGTGCGCGCGGCTATTCAAGCGATAACACATCAACGAGACTATCTTCAGACGATCTTTCCGTATCGCGGTGAAGCTTGGGGTACGTGGTCTCAGGTGACTTATCTCAATCAGCGGCACTTCGCCTTCGCGATCGGGATACTCCTTCTCGTTCTGGTTTTTCTCGTGATCCGCTACCGAGCCGTGGCGGCTAAAGCCAAAGTACATCGCTTTAGAACTCATCTGGTAAATTTGATTCGGTTATTCGCGGGCCGAGGGCGGCCCAGCTCCATTGACGCACACCAAAAGGGGGAGACAG